>JAAUYB010027857.1_pt1 | contig 12180 bp, 12 predicted proteins | sample 7278071 | NCBI WGS metagenome assembly JAAUYB01 (sample SAMN14350121, study PRJNA611818) | marine sediment metagenome | isolation source: surface marine sediment (1.8m) | place: French Polynesia: Moorea | collected 2018-08
CGGAGGAAAAATCCATCTAATGAACTTTTGCTGGCGGAGGAATTCCGCCGCCCACCGCTCGTTAGAGTTAGAGCAAGGGAGGGAGAGGACTTTTCGTTTTTGTCGGTTTGGGAAAACGGTTTCGTTCGGAGGAAAAGAGACCTCTTAACTCAATTGATGGTGACAGTCTCTCTCTTGCCTTGCTTGACACACGAAAAAAGTGTTTGAGACAATGCCTGGCTTTTAAATATTTAATGGAGACACTTGCGTTGGTGTCTTCTTCTTGCTCTTTTGACAGAGGTGGAGACAAAAAACTAGAAATTACAGGTTTGCTTCTTCTCCGTTTCTCAGTATAGTATAGGGGACTTGAGTAGCTTTTTGGTCCATTTGCTCAGCAAACACTACTTTATCAGTCCATCTTCTTCGCTCCCCCCCGTAAATGGGCAGACCCCCATCTTTTAATGGGCAGTGCCTGCCCCAAAATGCGCTGATTAATGCCCCCCTCCTTTTCCCTTCCCCTAAAATTTTGGGTGCACCCCAAAAATGTTTTCCCCCCCTGTGTGGTCCAAAGGCTTCAAAAAATGAGAAGGGGAACCCTTTTTTGTTGCCCATGCCCCGAAGAAGAAGACTTTTGTGATCGCACCGCAGAGATTAAAATAATTGTCTTCTTCCGCGATGTTAAAAGAAAAGGGGAGGAAAGGGCTTAATTAGTCCGAAATATGCGGGAATAGGAGAAGAGGAGGAAAACTCATCTCGCAATTTTGGGCAACAAAAGGTTTTGCCCATATAACCAAGATGGGAAATGCTTCGACCCATAAAATCAATGTATTAGCGTAGATCAAATTCTACATACCATAAATGGTGAAAGCCTTTCATTATGTTCAGAAAAAATGTGTGGGAAAGGTAGGAGTTCGTTTTTTCCATGTTTCGCAAAAAGCCCGCGAAATAGCCATTGTTTCTCTTTTTCCTTACTTCCTGTGGGGTGGAAATTCTCCCCTCAATTTCGTGCCAAAAAAGTTAATATATTTTGGCACGGTTGGACTTCACCCCCTTTTTTATTCCGTGGCCACCTGTCGCTACCGCCACTTTAACTTTTTATTTTTATTTTATTTCTCGTTTTTTGGGAAGTCGTTGGTTGGTTGTGCTGCTCCCCCTCGCTGGGAAACAAGAGCATTACTCAAGCCAAGACAGAAGCAGCAGCAACTTGAACAACAACAGCGCTTTGTGAGGAAGGAGGCAGGGTACATCAAAAGTTAAATTTTGTTCAATACAGGGAGGACCAAAAACAGAGAAGCTGCTTAATGGCTTTCAACAATACTTAGATTTAGTCGAGCCACCCTGTATAAATTTTAGTATTTAGGCTCCTCCGCCTTATGAGCTCCCGAAAAACCTTTTTCTCTCTCCTGATTTGACACCGAAGTAGAGAGGCTCCTAAGTTACGGCCCTTGTAACTGACTCGAAAATGAGCGCACGAACTTTGGGTAGCGAGAAAGAGGAGAAGTGGGGTGAGTGCCTTTTTGGGCAGTGGCTTTGGCCCCCCCAAAGGGACGACACAGGAATGGGCACCAGGGGAGGGAGGAGGAGGAGACTCCCGACTGTTAAGTGCAGCTGCTAATACACCTCTCAGTCTTTGTTTCTTTGCGCGAAAAAAAAAGAAAATTATCGCATTTCTTGGCACACTTTTGTTTGCCACACTGGAGAGGTTTTTTTGCTCTAATCAAGCCGATTTTATTGCTCAATTGGTCTGACGAAGACAAATAGACAAATATACTCTCGTCTTACTAATTATTGTTCCCCACAAAAAACACGAAGGCGTCAAAGATGGAGAAATATCTGACATAGCTCTTTCCCCCTGGAGATTATTCATGAAAAATTTGCATGCTTATCAGCCCAGTCTTAAAAGCTTATTGGGGCCGAAGAAACGTCCATCATTTTCCACATTTTTAAGAGGAAAAATCGTTAAGTCAGCTGAAGAGGCGGCAAAGGCGAAAGATAAAAAAGTGTCGAGGACCTTTTTTCCCTCGATGAGAAAAAACTTTTAATGGGCGCAAAAAAGAAAGCCTAATTCGTCGGGAAATAGTGTTTGACGACTTGGCATGTTTGACCCTCATCAGGTACAATACAAAACTTTTGCTTTTTCCTACGTACTAAGAACAGAGACTTTTTTGTTCGTTTCCTCCGAAATAACTGTGATTACCCAAATCAAATCAGGATTTTTCACTTTTGCCCTTCTTTTCGAAGTTGGAGAGACACGAACAAGACTTTTTTGTTCCACCTTTTTCTTTCTTGTGTCATGACTCCAGATCTTGCCAAGAACCAATTTCGATTTCTGCTGACTAATCCCTCAAAAAAAAAACCTCCTCCTCCCCTCAGCTCAGTGCACCCCCCATAGATTGTGTATACACATAAAAAAAGGAAGAGACCGCTTTGCTCTTGACTTCTTGAAACATTTCCGTTTCTCTTCTATGTCTACTCAACTAAGTTGGGCTCGTGGATGGAAGGAAGCTCCGTAATTGAAGATTTAAGTTTCCCCATTTCGTTTCCTCTTCCTCTTCTTCTCCCTGGAGAGTTTAACGCAGTTGTTTCTCCTAATCACTTAGCAAGAAAAACAGCTCGCCCATTTCGAAATAAAAAAGACAATACGAAAATCTCTATTTGCGCAACTTTTGTAAGCAGGTACTGTTACTTGAAAAATATTCAATTTAGCATCCTCCTCTTTCTCCTCGATCCTAATTGTCGTTTTTGCCTCTTCCTCCAACCCCAAAAGCCGCTCTCTTCCCTCATCCAAAGAGCATTAGGGTTCTTCGGAGAAAAAACTCATAGCCTTTTTTGCTTGACCTGACTCTTTAGGCTTTCCCCCTCCTTCTTCCGACTTTGAAGCACAACCACAATCGAGGGAGGCAAGAACGAACGAAGCAAGCAAGCAAAAAGAAGGAGGATTAAAGACGCAAAAAGTGCTATAAAAACCCCTCCTTTCTCCTCGCTTCATTTGTCACCCACTCACAAACATTTCCCCCTTCTTCTCTTTTTTTGCTATCCGGGGAATGTGGGGCCTCCCTGCCTCCCGCCCCACAAGCCGAACCCCCCCGACCGTGGGGGTGGTTTCTCCCGTTTGCAACAACAAAAATCGGATCTTAGGTTTAATTTATGGGAAGCTGCGGTGGGGCGGCCACGTATATACAGAAAAAGATTTACGCCCATCATGTCTTACAAGAGGGGGAAGAAGAGATAAATTAATTTGTGATTTCGTGTGCAGGGCAATTCTGATTTCATGGACTTTTAATACCGGACCCCAAAAAGAATCAAAGTGGCCCATTTTCAAGAGAGAGAAATTGATGGTGCTCAATCTTTTTGGGCGCAGAAGTAGACCCAATTTTTCAATCGGATCGAGAGAGAGACTCTTTCTGTCTTCAGCGGTCACAATTAGCCGCTGCCCAAAAAAGATGGGTTGGCTTGACCCCATAAAAGGAAGAAGGAGAAGAAGAAGACGCCAATTATCAGGATGGGGGGAGAAATGGAAAAATGGAGGGAAATCCCATTTCATCCCTTCTTCTTTTCGCACCAGATAAGAGGTGAAACCTTGTGCAGCTACAGGTCTTTCGTGACGCCGCTGCAGCCAAAAAAAAACTCTGGGCTTCTCCCATACCCATGCGTCGATCGAGAAAGGCTTTTTCCTTTGTCGAATCCAAGTCATCTTTCCTTCCTGAGATCGGCTAGACGCCACATCAGACGCAGTCGGAAAAGAAGGCGAGAGACCTGACTTGATGGATCGCCCAAGCCACAAAACGCGACTCTCGAGAGAAAGAAAGAAAGACCTGGTTTTGAGATGTGCATCGATTAAAAAAAGAAGAGGAGGAGGAGGAGGTTTTTTAATTGTTCCAGGAGCGATTTCCCCTATCTTTTCCTCTGCTCACTTTTGGCACTAAGATGGGTCGCCGCCGGTTGGGGACGGGCACTCCCCCTTAATTACTCCCAGCGGTGGCAGAGGGAGGGAGGAGGGGGGGAGTGTTTTGGGGGCTGTGCTACTGGAGGGAGGGGGAAAGAAAGTACCTCCTCCTCGGACATCTCCCCTCTTCTCTCCCGGGGCTCGATTAATTGGTCATTTGGGCGGAGGAGGAGGAAGAGGGTGAGATTGAGATGGGTGGCGTCGCTTCCCTCCTCCCTCCTTCCCTCATGCAAGTCAGGCAGGGTTAGCTTTGAAGTTTCTCACCAAGAGAGAGGGAGCATCTTGCGAGGGGGAAAAAAATTCAACAACCTGTTGTTCATATTGTCGAAAAAAATACAAATTTAACAGTTCTTCTCTTTTATGTTTCAGGTAAGATCCGCCCAAATTCCAAAACTGTTTGGCAAATGTCATACCACTTTTGTTATTATTTCGTGTGAGTATAGGGGACCCACCGCTTATACAGTCTATTGGGCAGCACGATGCTCAAAGAGCCGCCTCCGCCGCCAAAGGAAGACGAATCGCCCTCCATCCTTACCTACTAAGCAAATGTGATATGGGCGAGAGGGACTTAAATGCCCATTCCTTCGTGCTACACCCATATACGCCCAGGGGTCTCACCTCACACAACAAAATGGGGGCTTGTTAGGGAAAACGTGAATGAAATTCCAGCCTTCTTTAAGCTTTGTCCACTTCGTTTCAAGCGCTTCCCACCCACCCTTTCCCCGCGGGGGTGCGACCAGCAGTGACGACCGTGGTAGGTGGTACCCTTTGCTTCCTCTCCGCTTGGCAGGTGGTTATGGCTACTTTTTTATTTTGGGGGGGGGAAATGAAACTGAACCCTTACTGTATCGGCACCAAGGTTTTCTAAGTTTTTGGAATCGCGTCAATGAGAGAAAAGTAATTTCCCTGTCTCCTTCCTTTTTTTTGGCAAAACTCTGAACTTGGGTCTGGTGTGCGGTTTTCTGCTTCCCTCCCCTACCCATGTCCTAGTTAGCCCCCGCCCAAAAGCGAAGCCGACTTTTCGCTCGCCGCAGGACACTTCCCGCTTTGGCTGACCACCACAGCCCAAAATGACAGACAGACACAGGATTTCGAAAAAGGGGGGAAAGAGAAAAAACGGCCGGAAACCAGGGTGATTTCCCGTATTCTTTTGAGGGAGGGAAATTTTCTTGAGAAACGAGGGGTAACAGCTGGGCTTTTTGGCTTCGAAAAAAAGAGGGAAAATGGAGGAGCGCAAAGTCACACACTTTCGAAAATAGAGACCCATTTCGAAGCACTGCTCTTTTTGTTCTGCCCTCCTTTTTTTCTTGGGACCATGTCCAATGAGCAGGTTTTAAAGCGCATCGTAAAAGTTTCTTCTCTCTTTGGAGATATCATTATTACAAGCAAGAAACCTCCTCCTCCTGTTGACAAAGTACCATCGGGTTTGCTCCACCCCTCCTCCTCCTCGTCCTCCTAAGAGAGAGAAGGAGCCATTGTACGTCGTCGTCGCTGCTGTTTTTGTTTTGTGTTATTCCTCCTACAAGCGAGAGGGCGAGAGCTCTTTGTTTATTGTCTCTTGGTCCCCTGCCCCAACCACCCCCAGAAAACACGGATCATTTTGTTTTTTCCCTTTTCCCGCAAAAAAGGAAGATTGAGGAGGGACCGATGGATATGTTCTTTTGCCCCGCGGGGTTCCTTGTCGTCGTCACAGGGGCGAATTTGGAGCAGCGATTTAGTCACCTCTTGCGGTGGGTGGAGTGCCCCACCGACCTCTTGGATGATCCGCCGTGTCCCCCTTTCCCAAGAGTAATAACTTGTAAACATTTCCCGCAACAATTAGGTGGGCAAGGGAATTGGGTGGTTGGGGTTGGGAGCATCACCCAAGACACCACAGCACGAGAGAGAGAGAAGGGAGAAAATAGGGTGGTGGCGTCGTAAGTTGATGAGTTCGATGATGGCTTCACTTCATCATCTTTTGGAGCTAGGTGGTCAGCAGATCCCTTTTGCGAAAGATGGTAGCAAAGCAGGGAGGGAGTCTCTCACAAACAATAATCCATCAATTTTCTTCTTTGACCCCCCGCTGCCGAAGCTATACACCTGAAATTCACCAGTTCGTGGCTAAACTGTTTAAGCGAAAAGCGAAAAAAATGAAACTGTTGGTTTCCAAACGGCCGTTCTGTTCCTCCTCCTTTGCTACGCAGAGTGCGATTCGAGAAAAAAGGGGTGTTTTTCTCGTGTCTTGAGCGAGAGAAGTCGGTCGTGATTCTCTCCTGCTCCTCTTTCTCTGTAGGGGGAGGGGTCTGGCTCACTAAGCAACAAACCTTTTTTGACCACGTACCCACGTACGTACGTACAAGAGAAGGGAAAGAGGCTTAATTGGTGGCTATGCCAACTCCCCCTCTTCCTCTCCTTTAAAACATGCAAGATGTTAATGCCTCCTCCTCCTCCTTCTTCTTCCTTTTGGCATGGCATGTGTGGTTGGTTGGGCGCTTCCCCCTCTTTTCACTTTTGACATGGTCCAGATTTTTTTATTTGGCTTCTCCCTTATCGTGTGCTGCTGGGCTAAGCTCTGTGTCAAAGAGGAAAAAGTCTCTTTTGACACTCCCTTTGCTGCTATGATGGACAGACAGACACCTTACTCCTCCCTTCTCCTCTTGCCACCTATGCAACTTGTGTGTGCAAAAAAGGAGTAACAGAACAGTGGCTGTCTTGTTGTGTCAAGAGAGGGAGAAATCTCTTCATCTCCGCCGCCCCCTCCTCCCTCTTTCCCAGGTCAGTCAGGAAAAAAAGACTTTTTTCAGTTTGTGCACCATTGACTGTCTCGCTGTTGGTGTATCTCGGAGAAGATGAGAGCGGGGAAAAAGGATGTTGTGCAAAAAATCCGGCGCAATTTTTTTTGCGCAAGCATCCTCCTTCTCTGCGCTATTCCAGACATTTTTATATCAACGTGTCATGTCAAGACCGCTCTCCCTTCCCCTCTCTTATGTGGTGAGCAGCACGCTACAAAATGTAGTTCCAACAACGCAGCATGCGAAAAAGAAAACCCTCTCCTCCTTCCTTTTTCATGGTTTGACCCAGAGCAGTCTGGCGAAAAGAAGGAGAGGAGAGGAGGGGTGAGGCCTGGCCTGAGGGTTTTTTAAAAGCCGGCTCTCCGCTGGGTTGGCATGAGAAGAAAGGAAGGGGGAAGGAAGGGGGGTGGCTGGATTTAAACGGAGAGATTTTCTTCCCATTTTTAAATTGCACGTTGTCCAGCGGGGAAGGAGAGGGAATCCATGTGAGCATCAGTCATCTGATAGGATCAAGATCTGGACCAAAAAGAATAAAGAGGGAAAAGGAAGAAGTACAAACAGTTTCTCTTCCTCTTTACATTTCTTCATTTCGGCCACACGCAAATGGAGATTCGAGTGCAGATTTGAACTGCCGAAAGCGGTAATTAAGATCCTCCGTTTCCCCTGCACAGAAATGGAAATAAAAATGCTTTTTAAATACTTCATCTTTGCTGACCGCTAAGGTTTTTGCACCAGAAAAAAACGCGATATTTTCCATAAGAAAATGGGGGGAAACAAAAGGAATGGTAGAAATGTAATTATTATGGGAGCGAGCGGTGTGTCATGACATGGAAAATACTAGTGTCGGATCCCCTCCCCTGCTCCTCCCCTTTTCCGTGAGAAGGGGAAGGGAGAAACAAAAAGATCTGTTGGAAAATTTTAAATATCCACCATGTACCAGGATGAGGAGTAGGTACCTCAGCCCTAATTCCAAGCCCCCTTTCTCACGAACCCTATGGAAAATGAACCCAACAGCACGCTTCCTTCCTTCCTCCTTCCTTTTTTCGCCAAGACGAAGACGACGCTAAACTCGTGGGATAATTCTGGGCCGAGCTTTAAAAATCCGACTCTGACTCGTGTGTGTGTACATGGGAAAACAGGGGTCGCGAGAACCGAAAAAAAGGCTCCCCTGAGGCGGTTTTTGGGCACGCGAGTTTGGTCGGTTGGGAAGCTGGTTTTTCGGTTGATACTTCTTTGTTGGTTGGCGGAGGTGGTGGTGACTTCAATGCACAAGGGTTAGTACGAAATACTTGCAAGACAAATGTACTTGTACTACAGCTGTATATTAGTTTTCAAACACCATGGATTCCCCTAGATATTGGAGAATGTGGTATCATTTTTTCTCTCGTGCCGCCACTGCCGTTGCTGTCGAAAAGAAGGAGTGGCTGGAGGACAAAGTTCTTTGTTTTCCTCCTCCTCCTCTTTTACCTGTCGGGACCATTAAAGAAGCCTTCTTCTCCCCCTCCTCTCTTCGGCCCAGGGAAACCTCAATCGATTCCCTAGAATATTCGGAAGAGGAAATCCATTAAACACATTGGTCTCGAAAAAGGCCCAAAAATATGTGTTTTACGTCATTTTCGTCAACAATTTGGGGTGTCAGAACGTTTTGGAAAGGCGCCCCTCCCATCATTCGTGACACACATGTTAGAGAGAGAAAAGAGGGAGATAAAAAATTATTTCCCCTTCTCTTTCTTCTCTTCTCCTTCTTGGGTGTGGCCCCTTTTCTTGCATGCTCTGACCCGTAATTGTTGCTATTGCTGTTTTTCCTCCTTTTTTGCTTGAGGAAAATTAGCAGGAGAGGGAGGTTTTCATTGCACGAAAGGAGAGGCGGCGGCGGTGTGTTTTTAACTTGCTTATGTGAAAGGGAAATGTATGTCAGCTCGCGTATTTTTATTTTGAGAATCGTGAGAGAATTTCTCAGTTTTGACCCCCGCGGGCGAGAAATTTGCGAGGGGGGGGGGATTGACACCGCCACGCCCATGTACATGTCCCTAGGCCTGGAATAGGAAAAAAATTGCAGGGGTGGGATTACTATATATTTGATCGTGTGCGCAAAACTGGCCCCGTAAATATTCCAAGAAAGTGCTCTTATTCTCCCATAGAAAATTAGCCAAGGACAATTTATTAGTATTTTGCTGCTTTTCGCGGAAGGACATGTTACGCCATTGATGTCCCGATTGCTGCCCAGAAAAAAGATTTTTTTTGTCTCCTTTTTCTTTTTCCTCCTCCCCCGCAGGACGACAATTTTTTGGTCACCCGTTTCTGGGAAAATGCTTTGCGTGGCTCATGCGCAAAAGGAGCAAACTCGACTCAAAATTGGAAAAGGAAATACTTATCGAATGAGTCGCGCTGATTTTGTAAGTTAATACATTCGTTTGGCGAATCCCGCTCCTTCCTTTCCTTAGTTGAAGCTTCCCTCAGACGCTTTCTCAAGCATAAATGATTAATGCCTAGGGAAAGAAGAACAGACAACGGCGAAGCTAAGTTCCCATAAAAATCCCACACAAAACGGAAAATGCCTTCTTCGGTGGTAATTTCGGGATGGACACAGAGACAGAAAACAAAGGCGAGAATTTTCTCCCCAGTCTAATTTCTTTTTTTTCGGGAAATCGAGAAATGCAACCTAAAAAACCCGATGCCCTCCCCTTGTTTTCCCTTTCAACAAAGGAAACTATTATTACATGCAAAGGTTTTCCCACACAGGGAAAACTCGAAAAAAATATTCAAGCAGGTCTCTCTTCCTATTTCCCACACTTGAATCCGGAGAATGTGAAATAAGTATGACGCTTTTTCTTCTCTTGTGGGAGAGCGGTGAGAGGAAGTCTTCCTTCTTTATTGTGCCGCCGCCCTTCTGCTGCCCAATGGTATGAGAGGAGGAGGAGGAAGGGACGAACCTAATTTCCCACTTCCTCTATCTTTCTCCACGGGTTCTCAGTAGGGCGGAGGAGGAGGAGGATTCAACAGTTTTTGAAACAACTCACAGCTTCCCTTTTAATAATTGGAAATGGCGTAAAATTAAAATATTTTTCCTTGGTGAATCTTTTTCCAAGTCTGCGGCTTGGCTTGTGCCCCTCACTCCTTCATTTTTTCCACATTTCTCCACGCGAGTAATAAACTCATACTACTACCGTCACCGCAGCAGCAATGATCATCATATATACCGAAATAATTTTATTTTTTGTGTGTACGCTCCTTTGAGTTTACCGTGGGAGATTGGGGGAAAACTAAGGTTTTTGTTGAATTAGACCCCGAAGGAAGGCAAAAAAATATTCGATCAGGAAAACGACTTTTTCGGGCCCAAAAAATATTGGACAGGATGTTTACGAAAAATGTTTTTGTTGTTTTCGGGGGGGAATTGAGGGAGAGAGGGAGGAAGGAAGGAAAGAAGGTTGCCCGTAATTTGGAGAATTTGGGGAATGGGACTAAATTGCCCTCCTTCCTATATCGAAGTGCAAATAGCAATTTCTGTTAAACTTGACTCGGGAAAAAAAGAGGAAGAAAAAAAGGTGACCTGCTGTTGTGGCAAAGATCGAGGGGGAAAACCAGTCTTTTTTCCTCATTTCTTATCAGTTGTGGGGGGGACAGTTTTTTTTGCTGTCTTAGACTGACCAGAGAAAGAAAGCGTGTTTAATCTTCTTCTTCGTTTTCTCTCTTCCCTTGTTTGTGAAAACGTCTGCCCACAGTGGGCGTGGTCTCTTTTTGGTCTTGAGGAAGGGATCTAGACACTGAAAAACTGTTCACTGCAGGATCAGGAAATTGTCCAAAAAAGATTTTTTCCCCTCTCTTTTCTCAAGAAGCGCAGTGTTCAATATTTTTCCCGGATACTTTGTGCCCAAAATTAACCCCTCCCCCCCTCTTTCTCTTATCCCTACGGCTAACGGAAGAAAAAGAAGCATTTCCGCCTCCGATGTTTAGAAAACCGGCATTTTTTCTTCTTTTTGCAGCAGCAGCAACAGCGCTATTGTACGGTTTAATCCGATGTGTTTTTAAAGACTTTTTTCCGATTTTGTTTTCCAGGTGAGCACCCGTGAGAATTCGCCACCCAAGCAAAAAGAAAGCCTCTCTCGCTTCCTGCTCGAACTAGAATCATGAGTGGAATTGTGGGCCTTTCTGCGGAATCAGCGGAATTTCCTCTTTCCATTTCAAGGGCTAGATGGAAAACTTGTTTTCTTTCTTCTTCTTCTTGGCGAAAAACTGGACTTGAACATATACCATGCAAGCCAGCAATTATTTTAATGGCAACGCTACTGTATAAGGGACACGTAATAAATGTGTATATTTTGGAAAAATCCACACTCTCCTTTCCCTTGAATATCCGCCCTGGGCAAAATTATGGGAATTTCTTTTGCGGGAAGCGAAAGGGTGTGAAACCCGACACCTCCTTTCCCCCCACAGGGCAAGTTGAACGATAAAATTGATTTCGAAGTGATTTGTCAGCTAATTCTCGCCCTTTCTAAAAAGGGGGGAAAGAACAGGATGTGGAAACACATTTGAATTTTCTCCCCCTTCTTTGAACAAAAAGCGGAAGATGAAAAATACGAATTTAATGGCTTTTTAAAAAGAAGCAAGTGCGGGAAAAAGAGCGATGGAGGAGGAGGTAAATTTGGGCCAATTTTGAGCATCTATCATTAGTCCAAGATGCTCATTTCTCTCGCGCACAATGTATGTAAAGACCTTCTTGCTTATCTGATCAAGAGAAAATTGTCAGAAGTAAAAGTCAAAAGTGGGAAAATGGTGAGTTGTTGTGCTGGGAAGGAGAAAGATTTCATATTCGGCTGTTCTTCTAGTAGAAAGGGGGAGGAGGGTTGAAAACTGATTTTTAATCCAATCGCCTCTTCTGTGATCAAGCTTCAATGTGGGATGGGGTGAGCTGTGAGATGACTCACCGGAAAAATTTCAAGTTTCGTTCCCTTCTTCTCCTCTCCTTTCCCATATATTTACCGACGAGGGCCAACTCGAAATAATCGAGAGGGGAAGGAGACACGTCCTACGGCGAACGCGTGGTCTAGACATAGAAAAACATACAAAAAACTTTTTCCTGTTTAATTATGGGGAATCAATTGAAATGCGTCCAAAATTTAAAAGTCCACTCTCCATTTGAACATGTACCTTATCTTTTGGCAGCTCGGCCAAAGTCTGGGGGATCATGATTCAGCTCATTTTGTTCCATCGTCGGCGTCACCCCACAACTCCCAAAAAAAGGGAGAGCCGCCGCCTCAGACTTGGATTCAATTCCCCAAACTCAAGCTTTGAACAAAATATAGCATACGGGTTTTTCGCCGAGTCTTTGGCGAATCTTTTATCATCGTCGGCAACAAACTCTCACCCACTCGTGAACAAGAACCCTCCTTCTCTCTTTTTTCCCCTACCCCTTCTTCTTCATTCTTGTGTCAAATCCATTGAGAGGGGCAAGCAACCAAAGCAAGCAAAAGCCATTCTCTTCCC
>JAAUYB010106387.1_pt1 | contig 12179 bp, 11 predicted proteins | sample 7278071 | NCBI WGS metagenome assembly JAAUYB01 (sample SAMN14350121, study PRJNA611818) | marine sediment metagenome | isolation source: surface marine sediment (1.8m) | place: French Polynesia: Moorea | collected 2018-08
GAGATAATAATCACTTTGTAATTTTCATTGTCCTTCATGTAATAAAATTTTATTTTTGTTCTTCTTGTAAATTTCCGCCGCAGGTCATTGAACAAAGTATGTTCTTGTTTTTACTTTTCGCGGCTCTGTACCGCGGGACTTCAAACGAACGACTACCCTGAAAGTGCACTTAAAAGAGAAAAGTGCCGAAATGTCTGGGCTCGCTACATTTCAGATCCCGAAAACACATCCAGCATGGCAAAAAAAAGCCTCGCGGGAACTCTTTTGCCATGCAAAATTAAGGTGACGGCTTTGCCAGTGCAAAAGGCTAGGGCACTTCGCGTAGTATTTTCGTGAGAGAGTACTACACGGAACTGTACCTTTCGTTTCTCTCTTTTTGGTGGTGTCAATTTCCACTCCCTCCAGCCAAAATCTCTTTTCCTCCCCCCTCCACTCACTGAGCTAGAGCGGGAAACCGCGAGTTAGAAGATGAAAGAAAGTGACGGAGGAGATTCCTCTTGTTCTTCTTCTGGAGCCCACTCTGCCTGTTACCTTGGTTGGACGTTGAAAGGATCAGTGTAGAAAAGTAAAAGAGCAAAGAGAAGCAACAAATATAAACCCGGAACAGAAACAGGAAGTGTTAATAAAAGTGGTTCTGTGGAATTTCTTTTTTTTTGGGGGGGGGCATTCATTGGCTTTTGAGCCAAGGTACAGATCCATATACTGTAGTGTACAGTACATCGCAAGGTACGGATTTTCTCGGATCATGTCAAAGACCATCACCAAGTCGTGCGGTATAGCCAAAAGCGACCGTCGACCTTTAATGGATAGATCTTCAGTCGATCAAATTGCGGAACCTGGACCGTGCTGAAGAACTTCTCCACCTCCCGTTTCGGCGAAAAGAAGGCGCAAGGCCACCAAAGAATTTCGCAACCTATAAAAACGGCGGAGAATCAGCTTTTTTCCATGACCAATGCGTTGCAAAGAAATATAGCGCGTTCCATTCCCGCCTTTCAATCTTGGCTCCTGTTGCTCTGGTTGCAGAGGCGCATATTTCTGTCTCAGCGATTTTCGCAAGGCCACTCGATGCCTCGATACTTTTAGTGCTTCTCTTTCCGCGGGGAAAAGCATTCGATGTAACTCACACATATTTTTAAAAAAGCTGTTCAACTTGCATTGGTTGTGAAAACAAAATATTGTCATTTGCTAGCAATTGAGAGACAAGCGAGAAGAAGGTCCTTTTCCTTAGAGAGCAAGAGCCTAGGGGAAAATAGAAATATCCGGTCCTGTGGCTTGTAAACTTCAGCATATACAGTACAAACACATTTCCAGCTCTTTCCTGCATTTCTGACGGGTTGTGAAAAAGCCCTCAATGTCACGGATTGTTTTTTTTAAAAACCTTTTATTTTCCCCCAATTGTACTGCACATACACCATCACACCAGTGTACGCAGTAACATGCAATCAGAGTTAAATGTTTGCTGTTGTCCCTTGTCTCTTACAAAATTAAATTGTTTTGATTAATTTTTGACATGTTCGCTATCCTCGCCCACAGAAGAAGTTTAGCAGAACTGACACAGAAAGTTGGATCTTCCACAAAAATCGTACTTGACCATATCGATCCCATCAAGGATACGCTCACACTTTCCATTAATGTAGCCTTTTTCACCTGCCTCAAAAAACGCAAGGCAAAAGAGAGACGCGAAAAGTGAAACAGATTAAAACATTTTCCTACCGCCGTCTGCTGGCTCAGCAAAATTTGTTTACTTCTTTGGTATGCAGGAAAAGTCAATAAGCTCTCTCCGGCTCCACTGGTCGGCATTTTTGACCAGCGACGAATTTCGATATTTAGCCGCCGCCGCCACTGACACCCATCTTCATTGAACCGGATATTCCAATATGCCACACGTCGAACGCAGGATCTTTCTAGGTACACAGTCATAACGAAAATCTCTATTGGTGCCTTTGGCCATCGGGCAATTCGTTTTTCGATTCCTGTTTGCTTTCGGGATTATCTGCAGTACTATTCTGTGGTGCCTGTACATGCAGTGGCACAGTACGTACACCGAGATGAAAGTAATGGGACATCACAAGAAATATTTTCTGGGCGAGAAAGTTTTCGGACAAACTTTTTGTGACCCTAGTCGAGAATAAGAGACTATGACAAAAAATAACTTTTGCCCTTGGACTTGGACACTTCATTTTTGGAAAACCTGCCCCTGACCATTACTTGCTCTTGGCTCAAAAATTTAATATTTTCCCCTTTTTTGCAGGCGATCAAGTTCTCTACCTTTGTCGTTTTCGCTGTATTGCGCCACAATTTCTCCTCTCCCGAAAAAGTGTTAAGCAGATCGATCATCGAATCCGATTACCTCTGCCTCTTATTGTCTTTCTCTCTCCTCATGCTGTATTTCGGGGCTCTCTCTCTCTCCCCCTTTCTGGCCTGCCGTATATAATAATCGGCAGATTGCGACACCACCCCTCGATCCCCCACACAATAAGGCTCCAAATTAAGTGGGAGGGGGATAGGGGGAGACAGAGGAAGGAAGACAGGACGCAGAGCAAAAAAAGGGGGCACTTGGGAACAAGTTACCAAAAAACATTGAGTATTTTCCCGACCATTCACGTTAGCACGCCAATTTTCCTTGAGATTTGTCAAACTAAAAACAACTTACAACAAGAACCTTGGTTCCTTCTGCAGATCCCGTCACCGGCGTTAAAATCTTGCCTGGGCCCAAGTTTCGTCTCCTAATAGCATAGGATGGGTTGAGAGTGCCCCCCCCCCATTCCTTCTCTCTTTCAGCAACAGAGTCTAGGTTTTTTGTTCCTTCTTCATTGTCTTCGCCGCGTATGGCTAACTTTTTTGTACAATCGGTGGACGTGAATAAAACGAAAAGAAAGCCGATTTGTGTCTGCTTTTTTTTCGAAAAAAAGTCTACCTAATGTATGGTCCTTGCGCGTCAAACATGTGGCAGGCGGGTGTCGTAAAAATGAAATCAATTCCCCCCTCCCGGCCCTCTTCCTCTTCCTCCCCACCTGTCACGCCTGTCAAAAAACCACTTGAAAGTCAGAAAATAACGGAAGTGCACGTAGAGGCCCCCCCCGCATTGTGTGACCCGACATATCTTTTCCTGTGACTGAATGCTTAAGCAGCATGAATGTTTTCTGAGGCACGTGCCCGCCTTGTCTCCGGGAAGTTTTGTGTCCCTCATCATCGTCAGTGCAGAGGGCGACACTCGAGTACAGGAATCATTACCAGGAGGAGCGAAGCGAGTGGGCGACAACAACAATAGGAGCTCAGAAGAAAGAGGGGGAGGGGGAGGAACGCTCCTAATTTAGCGTGAGAGGTACCTTACCGTACTTCCACACAGGAGGGGACGGATGTCTTGGAAAGGACTTTTCTTCTTCACCTTTTCATTTCCCTTTCCTCCTCCTTTTCGTCTTTTTGGTCGTATCCAAATCAGGTATAGTCGCTCCTATTAGAAAATGAGGAAAGAGCTTGCATTTTTTCCATGCTTCTTGTTTCCCTCTTCCGGGTAAAAGAGAATAAGAGGAGGAAGGAAGGAGAGAGAAATGAAGCCATAAGTGTGACAAATGAAGCATGGGGAGAAAGAGGAGAGGAGAGAGGGAAGACACCGCCCCTCCCTTCTCCCTCTACACAAGAAGCAGCCGCGCCCCAAACCCTCGATCTTACCCCCGACTGGACTTTTCCCATGAACTATTATAAAAAACCTGCAAGAATATAAAAATATGTTTCATCTTTGTCACATTAAAGGAAAACACCGCTGGGAAATCAAGATAATCACGATAGGGAAATTCATGGAAGTACTACAAAATATGCTATTATGTTTTTTCGAAAATAGAAGTGAAAAGAAGGTCGGGCAAGAAAATTGAGCCCGAGGAGGAGCTTCGTGGAGCCCCGCCCTTCTCTCCCGACCTACCCCCCTTTTCTCCTCAGGAGGGAGAGGAGAGCCAAGATGATTTTATTAAGGAGGGGAAAGAGAGGGTGAAGGAGCGGACCAACGAGGGAAGAGAGGAAAAAGACAGCAAGGGTGCATTTCAGGCAGGAACTCAGGAGAATGCGGCAAATCAACAGTCTCTTCAAACTGTTCCAATTTCATCGACATATAAGTTTTTGCACGCTCTCAAATATCTTTAAAGAAAGCGAAAACATGTAAGATTCTCCCTCTCCCCACCCCACCCCGGTCCCAACCCAAAACCTGCTTGCCTGTCCTTGGTTGTACGGTGGTCAACCCTCTCCTTCCTCACCTCCAACCAATTCTGCCAAGAAAAAAACCTGGGCAGCGAAACGGATGAAGACGGAAGAGGAGGGCTTTCGGTCGCTTCGGCCCTTCACAAATCCCCTCTCCTCCCAGAGGCAATAATGTGCGCAAATTGAGGGCAAAAACAGGGTTAGAAAAACCCCGCTAGGAAAGTGACCTACAAACTCATCGGGAACAGAATACCTGAAGCTTCTAGTTGTACGTATAGTATTCACGAATTCTGCCCTTCGGGGCTTAAGAATTATTCCCACTTGTGTACTGACTACAGCCAGGGGTGTCATAGCTCAGTCACTCAAACGCAATAATGATACGACCGAAAAAACAAGTGTAGCCACCAGTAGTACTGTTGCTTTTTTACTGCTTTAATAGGCGAGACAAAAAAGCAGTCATGAACGAAATCCTAAAATATATTCCCCCTCGGTCGTACGTACACGCGGAATTGCGACTTGAGTTGCTTTGATAGCAAAAAAGAAGAGCATGCTCGTACACCGATAGTGAATTTGCAGTTGCTCTTGAGGGGAGGGACAGGCTCGAAAACCTCCTCCTCCTCCTCCTCCTCCCTATTTCAATCAGTCAATGTCATGGCGCGGGAAGGAGGAGGAGGAGGAGCAGAAGTGAAAGCGCCCTTTTCCCCTTTGGGCGGGCCCCCCGGGACAAGGGGAGGGAGGGAACGAGTTACGGAGGGGATCACTCCTTTGAAGTGTGCGACACACAGAAAAAATGCTTGAGCAGTGCAGCTTGCAACAGTTATTGGTATTCAAGTTTTGAGAGCTTGACGAAAAGATAGTACGTACTTGCAATTTTTTTCTTGTACAGTACAATATGTATCCCTCTAAACTTAACTTAACTGTATTCGGGCATACTCTGTTTGTTCCGGGAGGACGGGGAAAAATGAATCTACCACTCAAGTTCTATGAGTGGTTGTCTTATTCTTTTCCCTCTCCAAGGCAGTGTAATATCCGGCAAGCTGTTTTTAATTTCAATCTCTATTTTCGTCTCTGTTCGTTCGTACTCAGCCACTCATGACTTTTTCTCCGGACCTTTCATGTAATGTTGTTGTTTTCGTGCTGCTCTTTTAAAGCCCAGACAGCGACACTCTCGCGCTTTTAGCTTTTTTCGCCGTCTGAAACCGAAACAGAGGTGGAAGCAATGCGGAAGGTTCTTCTCCTCAAGAGACGTATACAGGGGAAAAGCTCCTTCTGAGGAAGAGGAGAGGGGGGGGGGGGGGAAGAGATAAAATGGGAGAGAGGAAGAGAGGAGGGGAATTTAATAAAAAGCCAAGCTAACCTCTGATACTCGCCTCTCCTTCCCCTTGTCTGTTCTTTTTCTGCAGCAGGGATTCGCGGTCTTGGTATGCAGTGCCGCAAAAACTTTTTGTTGCTCGTTTCCCATCTTTGTCTTTCCAACGCAATTAAGAGAGGCTAAAGATGCTTGGCGGGAAATGTCTAGAATCGAACTTGTGTTTTTCTTGATCTTGTTCCAACCTTCCTCGTGGTCTGACGACCGTACGCACGCCAGGAATGGCCGCCGTCCGCGTCCGCCCTCAAGTGTGAGAAAAAAGAAGGGGGAGGGAGGTGCGTTGTTTACCCAGAGGAAAAAAAAAGAAAAAGAGGAAGGAGGAGGAGGTAATCCTAATTGAATAAGTGCCTTCCTTACCTTACCTTCCTACTACCACCACCTCTTCTTTTTTCTGGTCTTTTGGCCTCCCTCTCCCCTCCTCTTTGCGTGCGCGTATGGACATGCGAGGAAAGAAAGGGAAAAGTTCGGGAACTTGTTGTTTGAGGAATACTAATTCCTTGCATATGTGTGAATGCACACACCGTTTTTAAGAAACTATGTAGTTTGAGAAAAGCAAGAGGTACCTAGAGTTTCTGATTTTTTTGGGAAGGCTTTTCTTCGATTTGAAAGAGAAAATAATATCCCAATGCATGTTTTTCGAAACTCGAGGTAGGATTTGCTGACGAGGCCAGGCGCAGCGGCGGCGGATTCGGAAGAAAGAGGGAGGAAAGGCCCCCCCCCCCGGCAGCTACTCCATCCTTAACCTTGGAAAACGGATATCTTTTCTCTTATTTTTTCTGTCGAGGAGCAAAATTCCTTTTAGTCACGACAACGGAAGCGGAAACGGCATCAGGAGGCCTCTTGAAAAACCACGACCGAGACGCGAAGTTTTGGAGTACAAAATCCCTGGAACTCTCCTTCTTTCCATCTTTTTGTCTTGGGGGTCTTGGAACGAATAATGTCTTAATTGTATCATGGTTGACTAACGTTCACCTCAGAGGCGAAACTAAATGATCTTTCAGTGTCGCAATAAAACATTATGTTACTTATGTTGTAGTAAAAATTGATCTTGCTTCTTTAATTCCCTCCAACTCCAAGCAGACATTTATTTGGTTGCGGTTGCAGTGGTCGTCTCATCCTCTTCTTTTCTGGCGGAGGGCCGTAGCCTCCCAAGAGGCCCGTCTCCAGAGAAAACATTTTTGTTCCTCACTCGGAGGGGCGCTCGTAAAGTGGTTTATTTTCCATTTCTACTATTTTTCTTTTTCGAAAAAACCATGAAATTAAAATTAACAGACATGCAGTATATGGCAGAATCTCGACAGCATCCTGATTCCCTTGCCCGAAAATCTCATAGATGTACGGCAGCAAGAGGCTGAAAGGGAGAGAGCAGCCACAAAAAACTTTTCCTCCTCAGACCGCTGGAGACATTAACATCGCGGTGTGGAACTAAGAAGAGGGGCTTAAAAAGTTTGTTAATGTCCCCAAATCCACACACTGTTGGAAGAGAAGAAGGAGAAGGCCGGGGTCTGGTCTTGCTGATGTCCAATTACTTAGGGGAATCCTACGCGGATCGACACAATTTTTTCCCTCCTGGCCCAAACTCTCAGGCCTAACGTTTGACCAGTACAAAAAGGGATTTTTTTAAAACAACCAAAAAGAGATGAAAATACATTGTTCACGATTCACGGGCGATATTTTTGCCGTCGTCAAATTCTGTTGCAAACCCACCACGGGACACAAAAATGCTGAAACTTTTTGAGAGCCTTGTCCCTCCCCTCCCCGGCCTCCTTTTCTGCGGTCTTCCTCCCTTCCCTTTTTCCAGCTGTCACCATTCCTCTCCTCTCTCTTGCTCCCCCAAACCCTTATTCGCACAGAGCGGATTCGCCTCACATCTTGCCATACGTGGTCAGGTAGTTCGAAACTGTGCAGAGTGCTGTATTCGAAAGATTTTGCAATAATTGTCATACTTTGACACTGTTCCAAAAATATCTCTTGTTATAGGATGTTTCCCAAAAAAAGTTATTAAGTCTCTGGTTCTCACGTATGGCATTCGACTGTGGAATTTGGGACGGCCCGCCCACAGCGAAGGCCACTGTGGCTGCGGCGGCGGCGGCGGCCATAATTGGAGCCAAAGACTCGAGAGGGGGGAGCGGAAGAGAAGAGAAAAGTTGTGAGAGCAGTGCCCCAAATTTTAATCTCTTCCTCCCTTCTTCTCTTTCCCCCCTTTCTACGAAATGGCGAGTCTCCCCTCTCCGGATTCTACTTCGGACTTTTTAAGGACTTGTTTTCCTTTTTGCAGGCGGAATGTAGAGGAGGGAATGGGTTGGAAGTGCACTTGCAGCAAAGCAGCGAATTAGATTTTTAAGCAATAATTTCATCGGCAGCTTGAACAATTCTAGTTTTTTTTTTAAAAAAGCAAAGAAAGGACTAACGGTTTTCGCTAGGAAAAATGCTTTGTGTGCTCAACAAAAAGTGCCCTTTTGCCCCCCTCTTTCTTCGTCCTCTTGCCAAGGAAGAAAGAAGAAGAACTGTCTCTTAATCTCCTCATATCTGTCAGGAGAGGGAAAAAAGAAGAGGAAGAAGAGAAATCACCTTTCCCCTCTTCTTTTCCCTTTGGCCCCAGTCTCCCCCTCCAGAGCAGACATCAAGCACAATGATCGTAATTGCTGCCAAGCCTCCCCACTCCTCGTTTTCCCCCAGTAATTTTTTTTGCAACACTGCGAATCCTCACGATATTTTTTTAAAAAATTGCTAAAGTGCTTTTCTGAGCATTTTTTACATCTCAATTTTTAGCAATATTTTCAAAGAATCAGACTGCCAATCCCGGAGAAGAACAACGTACCTCAGCGAAAGTAGTGTGAAGAGACCCAAATTTTGTGGCGAAGGATAAGAAAGGGGGGCACCCATGCATGGCCAAAAAAGAGGGGCAGTGTCTGCCTGCCGCCGCCGCCCCTGTTGCAATATCCTTTGTTGGAGGGGAGCGAAGAAAAATGATTCCTCCTCCTCCTCCCCCCCTCTTCTTCCCCGGCCCTTTTTGCCCCCTCCTCCTCCTTTGAGAATGTGCGGCAGGAAAAGAGAGTGACAGCACGCGGAAGGGGAAAAAAAGAACAGGTGGAGGTTTGCCAGTTTCGCGAAGCAGGACAATGACGACATTACGAAAGCAAAAAAATCCTTACTTGACCTTCCGTTAGACCAAAAGGATTCATAGATAATTTCATTTTTTTACTTTCACACGGATAGCCAGGTATAAGAACTGTATATGCATTCATTTTGCAGACAAGGAAGAGGCAGGTTTTTTAATGCTTGAATCGGGCCCTCACTGTTGAGTAGGTCTGGGTCTCCCCCACAAGTATTTTTCTCCACACGAAACGAACAATAGAACTCCCTTCACTCTGATTCTCCCTTTTGACCCTGTGTGTGCAAATTGCAAAGGGAGGCGACGCTGTGACAAATTATGCGGCAGGCTCTTCCTCCTCCGCCCTCGAGGCAGGACTCCTCAGTACGAACTAGCAATGTCCGGGTCAATAATACAGAAAATGCATCCAAAGTTTGGTTAAAATTATCATTGAACAGATCCACAAACGCGTTGCTACTGAAAAACTACCGGTATTACTGCGGCAACAAAAGCATATTTCTCCCTTCCAAATAAAGAAGTAACATTCATTGCTCAGTGGGCGGCTCTTTTTCATCTTTTTTCCTTTTTCCTTCCATGCCGTACTGCGGTCATTCCGTACATTAAAGGTGGGATATGAGTGATGAAGGGTCGCCGCCGCCTTGCCTCCTTCCTCCCTCCTCCTTCTCTTCAGTTATGCCGTCGCGTACGCAAAAGGCCCGACGAGGTATGGGTTTCGCCAAAGATAATCAAATAATTGTTAGACATGCTCTTCCGTTTGGACGACCTCTCTTCATGCAGTGTACGAGTGAAAGTACCTTCCATGTTTGGCGAATCCGGGAGCGAAGACAGGCTAAATGGTTGCGTTTCCCCCCTCTCCTCTTTGGGGTTGGAGGAGCGGCCAAATGCGGACAACAACAAGCGAACGGAAGAGAAAAGCGGCCTTTTTTGTCGGGGAGGGCGGGGACGACGGCGACGTGGAATGCGAGAAGGGATCGGGGCTGCTAGAAAGCACAAGAAACGCTACACAAAGATATGTTAAGTGTAGTTCAAAATATTTCAACTAATAAATTCTTTTTGCTTGTTTGACAGAAGGAGGCTAGAATGACCTTTTGCCTCGCGCTAAAATCCATAAAAGATTCCTTTTTGCTACGCTTTCTTCACAAGTCGCCCCCCGGCCCCGGGGGGCCTAGTAGCAACAAACAAACATATGTGCGTACGTACGGCAGGGGGAGGACGAGTGAAAAATGATAAGGGTTGGTTGGGCGACGACGATCGATGCGGGAAATAATGCGCCGTGAAATGGCCGCGAGCGAGCGACGCGACCCCACGGGGGGGAGGGCAGCTACTACGCCACGAAGGGATGGTTCCTCCTCCCCTTTAAGCGAACGTACGCAGGCCCGTCCTGTTCTCTTTTCTCACGGAAAGGGTTGTCCAAAGATTGCTAAATCCGAACTGACCGCGAGCGAGAGCATCGAAACAAACCTTGCGATTGTTGAAACTGCTTTCTCTTTGATAGTTGTTGGTGAATCCCTCTCTCGCGTCTCGACCGCGCAATTTGTGGGTTTGGCGTACTATACCACTACTAACGGCAGAGGGAGAGAGGGTAATGGTGATTTCATGCCTCCGCCGAGGTAATGCATTCCAGGTCGTTGGAAATGGGCCTTATATGTGTACAACGTACACTAGTAATTATGATAGCGAAAATGTCTAAGACACACATGCTAGAAAACCAAAAGTTACACCTGCCACACCCTGCCACACCCCAGACTTTCTTGCTAAGAGGAAAATGGAAATAAAGGAAGACGGAAAGCCAGAAAAAAGAGGCGAAGAACGCAACAACAATAGCACATGAGGGAAAGCTGGTGTCGTCGACAAAAGGAAAAAAAGGACACAAAACGTGGATCCTCAGTCATCATCCGTCTCTTCCCTTCCCTTCTTTCCCTCTCCCTCTTTCCCCCCTAATTATTTTGAAATGAGGATACAAAATTTGTCAATAATGCAACAGCTGTAGGACATGAAGTGCATGCAGGTTTTCACTCCATGTGAAAAATTGAAGCCACATACTTTTTTGAAGAAACATCACTGGATTTTTGTTATAAAGTTTGAAACAAGTTGAAGTGTTATTTATACTTTTCCTTTTTACGTGCATTGCTCTTTTGGCAACCCTGCGCACAAAACGTGAAATTACGTTTCCGAATGCGTTTCTTCATACGCCTCGTCCCTCTCTCGGGCGGGGCCCGCCTTTGATTGAGTGCGAGCGGCGGCGGACGAGAAACAAAAGCACAACATTATCTGTTGCAAGCGAGAGACGACGCTGCACTAATGCCCCACCTAATACGTCAAATCGGCAGTGGCAGATACAATATATTTTCTTCTTTTTTCCAGGTACGTTCTTCGTGAGTTTCCAGCTCTGCAGTTTTGCCCAAAACCAGGAAAAATATCAGTGATCGTCACGGGCAAAACCAAGTTTATTTTATGCTACAAAATGGTAAAATGCGTTCTATTCGAATTAATACAATCCGAAGATTTTTTAAATTCTTATCAGGATATCAGGATATCATTTTCTCGCAGAGTAGCGATACGAATGTAGTGGCACTGAATTAGAAATATTCTGGGTTGCGACTTTTCTATGAAGGTTTCTTTTGCAGTCAAAGAAAACAAAAGCAGCTAGCTACAAAATAGGGACGACGGCACGGGATTCAGAAGCACGGGCTCGTTTTGCTCCTCCGAAGGTTGCCGAATCCGAGACTGAAATCCGTCACGCCGACATACGCTTCTTTCCCTCAATGGCAGCGGGAGAAAAGTACTTACTACAGATCCGTTACAATTTCCCCGCGTCGCAACTTCTTTGAAGTTTCCCCCCGCTTTTCCATTCACACGACAACGCAAAAATACACTGTCGGGAAAGTGAATGATGTCACAAGTACCGAAAAAAACTACACAATGTTTGCGCATTTTAAGTTCATTGCGTTTGTCTGTGTCCTTCCTACCCAAATTTGACGGTATGTTCATGGTTTCTTTTTGGAGTTGCGAGCTAGTGCATATTCCTCGCTTTGCGCCATTCACAAACAAATTGCTAACTATAATCCCCCCAAAAAAGCATTTCCCTTCAAGCTCCATTTTCCTCTTCCGTCCCAATGCAAAGTTTTCAGGCCCATTTTTTCCGGAAAGGGAAAAAATAAATGCATTTCACAGCGGATGTGTTTTTCTCCCACGAAAAAAAGTTTGGCTTTTTGACATCTGCCGTCTGACTCCAACCGGGTCCGACGTCCGTACTCTACACAGAAACAGTTCAGAAACAGTACACATACGTACAATGAAAGCATGTATTCTTTATATCTCTGCATTTTTGGGGTACCACGAATTTAGTGTCCCTGGGAATTTTTGTAAGCAAAAAGAACTAGAAATCTTTCGTTCGTTTCGCCTATTAATTATTTTTTTGCCCCTCTTTTCAAGAATATTCGAAATGGCCATTTATTCTTCCTGTTTCTGTTCCCCCTGCCGTGAGAGGGAGAGGGAGGGACA
>JAAUYB010007706.1_pt1 | contig 12178 bp, 18 predicted proteins | sample 7278071 | NCBI WGS metagenome assembly JAAUYB01 (sample SAMN14350121, study PRJNA611818) | marine sediment metagenome | isolation source: surface marine sediment (1.8m) | place: French Polynesia: Moorea | collected 2018-08
ACCCGCCCCCAAAACCTGTACGTACAGGAAACGGATTTTTTTCGAGTGAAAGGCAAACACCTACGGTATAACGTACTGTTTCATGTATCCAATCTCTCCTTAATGCAAGAACAATTATCAAGACAGGGGAGGAGAGAGATCATTCTGACCCTTTCGCTCCCTCCCATGTGCCCAATTTTGTACGTAGTGCACACGAGGAAGCAAGCATGCATCCCTCCCGGTCGGCCCTCCCTGTCATTCCTAGGGTAAACTCGTGGTCGATCCGGGGGTTTCTCCGTCCCACTTCGCGACACAACACACGACGCGCGGCGCCCGTAGAAGAAGAAGACGCGGCGATAGCAGAGAAAGAGAGTAGGAGGGCGTAGGACAGTATCGACGGCATGGGCCGCCATATAGCATCACCACATGCCATACATGGTCACAGAAAAACACCCAAGAGCACAGAGCGTGTACTGTACCGGATACCTTTACATACGTACAGTACTTATTGCACTACAGGTACATACAGGATATTGTGCGCCAAAGCCTACCACATCACTTTTGTAATTTCTTGAAGACTCTTCTGCACATTTTTTATTTTAAAAAAAGCTTTTTTGCGTTCCCACATATGGCGTTAACACCAACATCCCGCAAGCTCGACCAAGTGTGCCGCCGCCGCCGCCGCCGCCGCCAAAGCGACCAGTACGTTTGCCTTCGCCGCTTTTTTACTTACTGAGGTACAACTTTGGGGTTGGAGGCCGGAGGAGAAAAAAGGGGGCCCCGATCTGTACGTCAGTAAAAAAGCATGGGACGGCGTCGTCGTCGTCGATCAAGCATGTGTGCCGCTGCCGCCGCCGCCGCCGCCGCCGATCCTACTAAGACCTCGTACGGCCTCCACCTCCGTATAAAAGGTCTCGGCTCGGGGGAGTCCCCCGTCTCACTCTTGCCGAGCTCCCAACCCCGAAAACACCACCAACAATCACAAACCCATAAAAGCACCCAAGATGTTCTTCGTCCTCTTTGCCCTCTTCCTCCTCCCCCTCTGCTACCTCCTCCTCCGCCCCTGCCTCCGCCCGCCCAACTTCCCCCCCGGCCCTCCTTGCCTCCCCGTCATGGGCACCCTCCCCATGCTCTTCGTCTCCTACGGAGGGGACATGCTGGCCTTCGCGAGGGACATGGCAAAGAAGTACGGGAAGGTCTTCAGCTTCAACATGGGCATGGACAGGACGGTTGTCGTGTCAGACTTTGATATAGCAAAGTGAGTTTGCGCAAAAACCTCTGTTTTTGTGGTTGTCTTTGCCGATACCAAACTTCAAACTTTTGTGAAGGGGTAACTTTAAATTCTGGGAAACTTGCATCAGCATCAACATCATCAACAACAACACCAAAGCTCAAACTTGCTTTCTCCCTTAATTTCTTGTTTGCAGGGAGGCCTGCTCCAAGGAGGAGTTCTCTTGGCGCCCTAGCCTCGGCGCCCTTGGAGACGCCCGCTTCCCCGACGACCACGGATACGTGGCGGGAATCATGTTCAACAACGGACGCGCCTGGTCAGAGCAGAGGAGGTTCTCGCTCAAGAGCCTCAGGGACTTTGGATTCGGCAAGACATCCATGGAAGACCTTATTCAGGCAGGAGAATTTTTTGATGATTTCCGTTTGCTGCTGTCGTCTTTCCTCGAGACAGATTTTTCCATTAGAAAGCAGGGGGGAAACCAAAAGCCACATAAGGAAAAAATTTCCCCTTTTCAGGATGAGGTAGACAAGGCCGTTGCCCTGGTGAAGGGCGAGATGCTTGGCCGCCCTGTCTCCCTCCGCAACAGCCTCAACCTCTTCGTCCTCAACTCGCTCTGGAAGATCATGTCTGGGGAGAAGCTGGACTACGGAGATCCCAGGCTCAAAATGGTCGTCGCCAGAATTCACAACATCCTCACCAACATTAGCACCGTCGGCGCCATACAGGTGGAAAACTTAGTTGACTTTTTCGATTATTCGATGTATAGTTTATGATCTTGACCCGATTTATCCAGTTGTTTCCGTGGCTGAAGCACGTCGCCCCTGAAGCGACCGGCTACAGGGCGATGAACGACGCCATGATGGGCATAAGGGTCCTGGCAGAGGATCTCGTCAAGGAGCACAAGAAAGAAGTGGTGAGTACTTACAGGGGAGCAAGACCCGAAGAATAGTTAAAAACCACAGTACTAGAAAAGGGACAAAGCTTAGGAACAATGTCAAAAGTTCATTTCTTTTAAAACTGTTGATTGCACAATAGAAGTAATCCTACTCTTGAGCTACGGTTTGTTTAAGGGTAGTTTAAAAAGTGGTTGGTTCTTAAATTCCAAAGGGGCGTCAACAAGAAAGTGGAGAAGACGGAGAAGAAATCTAATGGTTTCAATGGTGATGGGTGGCCTGGGCTTCACCATAAGCACAATAACTTCTACAGCACAAAATGATTTAAATCATCATCAGGAGTTGACTGGCCACGAAGACAACGAGGAGAGCGACTACATTTACACTTATCTCAAGTAAGTAAAGGAAAACAAAACAAAAGAAAGAGTTTTAATCAATGATTCCGTAATGTACAGGAAGCTCAAAGCCGAAGAGACGAAGAGCGGGGACGAGAATAATAACGAGTGCAACAACAACAACGAGAGCAACAACAACAACAACGAAATCAAGCAGGACAAATCTGCGAACTCGAATACCGTCAATTGTGGCGAGAACAGCTTCGTCGGCGCCAGAGGAGAGCAGGTATGGATACACCGAGAATTTTCCACCTGAAAACACACACCTCATTAAATTTATTTCTTTGTATCAGAACCTGATGATGACCATGCTTGACTTCTTCATCGCCGGCTCCGACACCGTCTCATCCACTATGGAGTTCGCCGTCCTCCTACTCAGCATGAACCAGGATATCCAGCGCAAGGCCAGGGAGGAGCTCAACAGCGTCCTCCAGGGCGACAGGTAAATAGTATATTTTCCCACAAATCAAGGGAAAAGTTTAATTGAATTCGAAACAGGCCCATCAGCCTCTCTGACCGCCCTTCTCTGCCGTACGTGGAGGCTGTGATCGCGGAGACCCACCGCTTCTCGGCGCTGGCCTACCTCTCCGTTCCACGCCAGCTCCAGCACGAGGTGCGCATGCGCGAGTTCGTCCTCCCTGCGGGCACCAGGGTCTTCTTCGACCTGTACGCCATCATGAGGGACCCCGACCACTGGGAGGCGCCGGAAGAGTTCAGGCCGGAAAGGTTCATAGACGAGGAGGGAAAGTTCAGGCCAGACGAGAGGTGAAAAGGCACAGCAAACACATGTCAAAGTACAACTTTAAAAAAATCTTTGAATATCGTAACAGGTGTGTCGCCTTCGGCATGGGCCGCAGATCCTGCATGGGAGTGGTGAGTGTTTTGGTCGACTATAGAATTCAAGAGATATATATGTATATAGTACTGTCCCCCTTTATTTAGTCCCTGGCTCAGAACGAGATGTTCCTGTTCCTGTGCGCGTTCCTCCGCCACTTCCGCTTCTCCCTGCCCGAGGGCGCCTCCCCGCCGGACCTGCACAACCAGCCGGTGGGGGGATTCCTGAGGTCATGCCCAGAGTACCAAGTGCAGATAAACCAGGTGGAGGCATGAAGACATTGGAGGGGAAAAGGAGAAGGGGAACACATTTCCTAGTCAAGCGCGCGATGTCTCATACCTATATACTACATGCCATGTTGTACCTATCGTTTTCAGTGTTTGCCGTGTCCCTTTTAGACATGTGTTGAAGCAAAGGCGTTGGATGGTTTCGGATCTCACTATATAGTATACATATAGTAGTACAGTAAGTTCGTTTCCGTTTTAGGGAAACTTTAAAATTCTGTGGAAATACGACAATACTTCTTGTCGAAAGAAAGAAAATGTGGCGTTTTCGCGTTCCTCGTCATACTTTACTGTAGAAGAGGTGTTTACATTGTAAAGTAGCTTTATTTCATGAGAATACAGAGGTTGTTTACAAAAAAATCGTATGTCTTTTCTATTTGCGAAATGAGAATTTCTTAGCAGTGAGTCGCGGCGCTGGATTACAATAAAAAAATTCGGCCGACTGCAACGCTTCCTGTGATCCCGTAATTAATCCAAAGAAAGGAAAAGCCCAGATGGCATCTACTACTATTTGCCATTGCTTGTAGTACAATAAATCGACCTAGGATAGAGATAGAAGAGGTCGAGACAGAGTGAGGAAGAATTCTCTCCTCATCCCTCCTTCGCTCGTGTCTCTTTCCTCCGTTCTCTTCCTTTTCCGTCTGGGGTGGAAGTTTATTGCTTCTTCCAGAGGCGGAAGAAGGGAAAGGGAAAAGGAGGTCTCTCTCCTACTCGTTCTTTCTTTCGTCTTACGCCGCCTTTGTACAAGTAGACTAGTTAAGGGTGCGGAATGCGCCATTAAATGAGGAGCCAGCACCAAGAGAGTCGAAGAGCGCCTTTGGATTGCCATAAAACATACACTTTTTGCTTGCTCATATATGTTCATTGGCTGATAGTGAAAATGGGACACATGCAAACATTGTCGGTGAATACCGTTCCGAGACGGCGACTTTTTCTCCGCCCCCTCCTTCTCCTCCGATCGGAAGAACTGTAAAGGAGGAAGCGCGAATCTACCTACCTGGGCGGAGGAGGAAGAGCGGAAGTAGGGAAAATAAACTTCCTCTCGATCTCCTTCGCTTCCGGCGCCGAATGCTAATGCCCTTCTGGTGGGGCGGGGGCAAAAAAGGGAGAGTCGAACGGTCCGCCGTTTTTTGCCAAAAACTTTGTCATTTCTTTTTTTCCGGGGGAACTGCCCCAGAATCTCTGCTTTGCCCCACTCCCCTTTCCTCGAACGTGCGAGCGGAGAGAGTCCCGTTTATTTTCGTTTGCACCTTCTTCTCTCCTCCCTCCCTCCCGTTTCCCCCCTACGAAAAGTTCCTGCATTAAATCAACATTTGCAAAGACCTGTAGAAAGAAGACAGGAGGAAGGGAGTGGAGGAGAGCCGTTGAAATCCGCGATCTCTCGCCTTTCCGAAACAAAACGTAAGTGGATGCGATTGCAAATTTACCCACTTCTCTTGAGATGTATTTCCGAAAGTTTAAAACCACTCCAGCGCCAGGGAGACTCTCTCTTTTTATCTCAATTGTTCTTCTTTGTCTCCCTGGTCATTAGAAACAAAGAACGTTACAATACTACGAAACGATCCCTCCCCCTCGTTCTCCTATCTGCCCTCGCCGGACCGGCAAATTTATTTCCTCCCGAGCATTTGTCTTTTTCCGGGAAACAGGAAGTGGTCGTGGAAGAAGAAAGAAAAGGGTGGAAAGGACGGACAGCGAGCGGTGGCCTATTTTATATGGGAAAGGGAAAGCTGCGCCTAATGGCGATGTAACCCGGAGAATGTGGTCGGAAGGACATTCGACCCCTGTTTGTCCATACTACATTTTATACGCAAAAATGACCTTTAAAGGCCTTTTCTCTTTAATATATTAAAGCACCGTTTTGATTTTGTCCCCTAGCATCGGGTGGAGAATTTCTTACCACGGGTGGAGAGAGGAGGAGGAGGACCTTGTTAGTTCCAGCGAATGCATTTCTTGCCCCGGGGCGGCGACGAGGGGGGTTACAACAAGAGGGAAGAGTGGCTGTGGGTCTATTTCCCTCCTTCTTTCCCTTTCTGTGAGGGAGGATGGAGGGAGGAAGGCCCTTGGGATGGGGCGAAGGGAAGGAGATGAAAAAGCACTGGAGCGGAACGGGATTCGACGCTGTCTGGTGGACCTATGACGGCCTGAATGCTTTCAGTTGGATTTATGTGGGTATTCAGTATTTCATCCAGCCAAAGTCTGGTTGATTCCCGTTCTCCTTTTCAGAGGGAGAGAGGGCCCGTGAGAAGGGAGCTGAAGAAAGCGTCTCTACTACTGTACGTACAAGTGTGCGTTCGCCCTTCCTTGGGGCAAGGGGGAGGGCCCGGATCATTAATTATGTTGCCGTTTCCTGCTTTGCTCTACGGTGCAAGCCTGCTAGCCTAGGAGGAAGACGTTTTCTGCACAGTTTCAAAAGAGCAAGAATTTCCGTCTTTCTGCGCAGCTTACTCGACCGTAGTAAATACCCGCTTGACTTTCCCCATATTCCTTTTTCGTTGTTACGTTTGCACCATTAATAATACTGCGTGAGTGTTCGTTAGCACCTCAGTCTTGATTAGCCAGGAATAAACGTTCGTTAGTAAAGTGTTCTCTTCCATTTCTGCTATTTCTGAAATATGTGTGGGAAAACGCCACAGTTCGGCTGGGAAAATAAAAGAGAGAAGGGGACGCACGTCCTTCATTTCTCCCAGATAGTGTCAATCACGACCTCCTTTCATCCCGGGACCGAGAGAGACCGAACCATTCGCTCCCAAAGGAGAAGGAGGAGAGATGATGATGGAACCTTCCCTTGTCTTTCTTTCCCTCTCTCATTTTTACGCCACCAAAAGGAGGGACAGAAAAAAAATCAAAGAACCCTTTTTTCCCGCTCCCCCGACCTCTTTTCCCCCTTTTTCTCCGCAGGGATAAAAGAAGGGAGGATGGCAGAGGAAGAAATACGTCTCTGGACGACGAAGACGACGCCAAATTGGAAAGGCGAGGGGAGGATGGGAGAGGGAGGGGAGGAGGGGGACCCAGTGTCCCCTTCTTCTCCCCAGGGCTGATTTTCGCTCACTTTCTCTTCTAGGAAGCCGGGGGAAGAGAAGGCAGTAAATTAACTGAGATATGGGAGACAAAAAAGAGCTAGAAAAGAGGGGAAGTTGCAGATAGGGCACAATTTCTTCCAAAAGTTCCCTTGTGGTAGGAGAACTTGACAAAAGCAATTACCCTCCGTGCTGTCTCTCTCTCCCGCGGATTCCTCCCGGCGGCATCCATTTTTCACAGGGGCTGGTTTAGGGGCGACCGCCAAGCTCACCGATGTCCACTTGAGATGCAGGCATGTCGTCCAGAAAGTGTCTCATTCCGTATTCCGGAGGGGAAGCACAGCCGCATCCCTCTCTCTTTCCCTCCGCTGAGCGTAGATGCTAAGTAAAAGAGGTTGGTTATGTACCGTATCTCCCTCCTCGTCCTTCGCCGAGAAAGCAGCTACGCAAGGAACTGGACTATCCGGGGGATTCGCAGAAAGAAAATTGTTCTTAACACCTTCGAGTGCGCACACATTACCCAGAGAGGCCTTTTTATTAAAATTATTTGCACTCCCAGTATTGGTGAATTTTGTTGCTTTGAGGAATTTCCCTCCACTTTATCGCATACTTGGTCTTTCTCCCTCCTCTTTTCCGATCTAGCGAGCTTCCTCTCCCCTCCCTTTATGGAAGGCAGTAAATCCCTTAATGGGATAAACATGCTCGCGCGGAGCCCTAAAGCATAAGTAAAAGCTCTTCCCCCAGATATGAAAAATATCTTTATTTCTATACCAAGCATGCATTTTTCCTACAGATGTATATGTTTTGGAGGTCTCCAGAAAGGAGAAATACGAGTGCTGAGTCATGATTCCGTGCAGAAATCTTCACGGTCCCCTTATCTTTATTTTCGTTTCGCCTGATACATCTGACGTCGTCCCAAATGAAAGAGGCCTTTTCGTATCTGGGAAAAGGGATCGGGCGAGGAATGCATTTACAGTCCCTCCACCCGTCCGTCTCCCATCCGTCGACAGCGGTGTGGCGAAAACTTTTCTCATCCTTCGCCGCCGCCGCCTCATTCCCCAGGTCCATCTGAAGGAATTTCCGAAACTTTTCTTCACAAACAAGTGTCATACTGTAAATAATTAGGAGAAAACAAAGCCGTATTTCTCTTAGAATAATGCTTGTTCTTTTGTTTTGGCTGGGTGAATTTCTGTTCGACGGGCTCACAAGATCGCCAAGTTTTTGGGCGGCGAAGACATTTGCTCTTTTTTTCGCAATTTAGCACGCGGTGGCCCGTGAGAAAAGAACGCAAATGTCGAACGGACAGAGGAAATTCTTTTTTTCTTTTTCCTCAAATAAGGGAACTTGCCTGTTGTGTCAACAACATGAGGAATGAAATTCGAAATTTCCTTCTCCCAAATTGGACGTGAAACGGAATTTCAGGAAAGGAAGGGAAATTCACGCGAGGAAAAGAGAGGAAGAGAGACAGTGAGAGACAAACTCATTAAGAATTCTTTTTCTCTCCCTTCCTATCTCCACCTCTCCCTCCCTTCTTCTTTTCCTCCCCTTCATAACTTCAAAGAGAAATATTGTTGCCTCTCTCCTCCTCCTTCTCGGTCCTCCTCCCAACTTTTCCGGGAAAATGGAGGAGGAGGAGGAGGAAAGGGGAGAGAAAGAGACAACTTTTGCCACCAGCAATGGACGGCGGAGGCGTCGCCTCGAACCAAGGACGGCGGTTGTACTATTCCGTACGAAACTACGGGCGTATACTGTACACACATGGATGGAGGCGATGGCTCCTCTCTTCCCTCCGGAAGAAGTGAGGCGGGGGAGGGAAGGGGTGGACATGCAATCTCCAATAATCTACTTTCAGTTTTCACAGCCAAGAAATCAGAATAGACCTCAGGCTTGTTCAAATTTTCTTAACTAATAGTTTATCATTGGTGAATCCCGCCAGAGGCCATCTTCCTGGCTGGGCATGTCATATGTGTCGACATCTATCTCCGAGACATAAAGCATGCGACAAAGGAGGAAAAGAAAGGAGCCGCCGCCGCCGCCCGCCGCCGTTCTTATGGCAGCGCTCATATCTTGCGCACGGACGGGCTTTGCATAACTCATCAGCTCCCGGACGGACGGACGGGAATAAAATGGGGAAGGGAGAGGGAAAATTGAAGATTTTTATCCGCCCCCGCGCCGCCGACTCGAACGGGGAGATGTGTCAGGGAAGAAAAGAGGAAGGCTCAATACTTTGTCAAGTTGTGCTTGGGCGGGGGACGGTCGTTGAGCACGAGACAAAAGGAAAACATTGCTTCGCACAAAAGTTGGGAATAAGAGAGGAAAAGGAAATTCTACTTCTGCCGCTCAGAATAGGATGGCGACGACTGTCTGCTTGCCGCTTGATATCAGCAAAGCTGCAATTGTTGTAGACAACGTACTTGTCGGCGGTGGCGATGCAGCTATATCCACCCTCGTGCATTCAGAACGGTGGTCGCCGCTGCCGCTTTGTTTGCATAAGTGCTCGAAAAAAGTTTTCCCACCGAAAAAGGAAGAGTATATATTTTTTACCCGATCCTCGCGTCCGTCCTCTCCCTCTTTCTGTCCCAAGCAATTTCGTCTACAACTACTGGACTGCCGCCCGGTTGAGTGGGGGATCAGGGCAGCGGGCAGGGCCCATCCTCGTCTTCGTCTCGCTCCAGATGAGATGAGGGGGCCTTCATTCCTTGTCAAGTCGAGCGATCTCCCCTGTACGTACTGTAGCTGCCCATCTACCCATTTCCCTTTCCCGGCGGATGGAGCCGAGGCCTCTCATCTCTGCAAACAAGCCAGCACAATTCGCCCAGTGTTACTTTCACGCAGCTGTTGGCGACCAAGTGCATTTTCGGTCTTTGGCGATTCCCTCTCGTGCGCGCTAGAAGTGGGCGTGGAGGGAAAAAGGGGGGAGACCCATCTTCGTCGTTGGTAGCCCTGGTCACTTTCCTCCCTCCCCTCCCCTTTCGTGTTTTTTGCCGATCCCTCCTTCCCCCTTCTGTCTTGGCATCTTGCTCGTTTCTCCTCCTCCCCCGTAGGTTGAAAGGGAACCCAGATTGGAAGGGAAGAGAGGAGAGGAGGAGGATGGTACCAAACTCGCCGACGCTTCCGCCACAGGGGATTAGGCCCAGGGCCAGCGGCGGCGGCGGCGGCGTCAGCTCACAAGACCCTTTTTTGCACTAGATGCCTGTCTCGACCGAAAGCCAGGAAAATATAAGGGAAAATGGTTGTTTTTCCTTCCAAGACAAAGAAAGAAATAGAATTCTCTTTCTTCTGTCTTTTTTGTGGGCCTGAAGTGTGGCAGTGTCAGTGCTTGAAGAGACGACCCGACCCAGTCCGGCGGGAAGATGGAGTAAGTCGGTTTCCCATATTTTTCTCGCAACTCTTTTTTTCGGGAACTGCCGCAACTTGTCCCCTTCCCTCTTTCCCATCCAAAGTCTTAGACGTGGTCGCCCGACCGTCGGCGACGGAGGAGGCGTCCTTGCCACCGAAAAAGAGGAGGAGGAAGCGGGAGAAACTCTTCTTCCTCTTTTTTCTTCTTCCCCCCTTTTCTTGCACTCTCCTCCTCCTGCATGCGTGTGGAAGAGACGGAGGCGCTCCTCCTCCTCCTTCCGTCAGAGAGAAAGAGGAAGGAAGGAAGGACATCAGTGTCGGACAAAACGGAACGGGCGGACGGACAGTGTTGCTGAGAGAACCGCAGAGTGAGGAAGGGAGGGAGCGGAAGCATGCGGGAATCAAAGGGTTGTGAGAAGTGAGGAAGTCTCGTACTAAAAGTGCCTCAAGATGGACATTTTTAAGAAGGTGAAACGTGGGCTGCGGGGGAAGAAGGGAGCCTCTTCGTCTGTGGAGGCATCGCCCATATCCACTTCCTCCTCGGTGCAATGGACCCCCTGTCACAACAACAGCAGGCCAGCGCAGCCGCCGCTGCAGCAACAGCAGCAACAGCCACGGCAGCATCTTCCGCCATTGGCTCAATTGATAGACGCGAGGCACCAGCAACCGCAGCAACTCCAGCAGCAGCAACTCCAGCAGCAGCAACAATATCAGCCTGCGCCGAGACAGGCCCAGTCCTTAGGAGCCCAGTTCGTGCGCAGGGGCATCTACAGTAGCAGCTGCCACAACTATGGCAGCAACGGCACCTACGCCAACATCAACAGCAGCAATAGCACTGCCGCCGCCATCCTCTCGCCGACGCACCACAGCAACCTTTACGCCAACGTGGGCCCCGGGATGGAGATATACGGTAGGCCCCCAAAAAAGGAAAAAAATATGGCCCTCTCTCTGAGGGCCCGCGCTTTCCTCTTTTATCCTCCGCGTATACTAGAGGGAGGAGAGAGAGCGAGAGCTCTTTCGGTATTGATATATTCAGGGGCGCCTCGCTCTCCGCACCACTATACCTATATCCTGCTATCTGGCTTCTTTTTCTCCCCCCCCCCCTCGACCTCTTGGTGCATGCCATCGCTGTTCCCCTCCCCTTCCCCTTCCCCTTCCCCTCCCATGCCTGCAGCCAACATCGGAGGGAAGGAGAGACCGAAAGAGGGGGAAGAGGCGAAAAAGGCGGTATCGGAAGGGAAGACGACGGGGGAGGAGATTTAGCAACACCTGCTAAAAAAAGACGAGACAAACACTTGAGGGGGGAAATGTGTCTGACTGGCTGCAGTTGGCAAAAAATGCATCGCACAAAGGCCTACAGAAAAATTGGGAAATCGGCGAATCCCTAATCCTGATTTCCGTATGTCGTGCGGTCCATTCCACTCACGATCTCAGCCGGAGAAAGGAGGGGAGGGATCGGGATCGAATTTCCGCCGACTGAGGAAAAAACGAACCCCGATTGTCAAGTCAAGGCCGCGATCGAGGGAGGGCTGATCCAGTCGCGATGATCGCAATCGAAAGCTTCCCCGAAATCTGGAGCCCCCCTCCCCGCGGAGGGCACACACGCAAATGTCCCAAATTTCGAACTAAAACAAATTACGGGTCTCATTTTTGTCTGACCGTGAAATGGCGCCAATAGCAGGGAAAGAAGTCCAAGGAAAATATTTCGATTGCTTGTTTTTGTGAGCAACCGGTTTCTTTCAAATGGGGCAAAAAGAGCGAAACGAGAGATGCAGCTCGCCGCTATTGTGACTCGACTTGTTTTTCGCGAAAAAAGGGATCGATCGAGGGATCGATCAGCCTTTCAATCGTCGAGTTCGCGATTTTTTATTGCGTTGGTGGAGTGCGAAATGGGACGCGTTGACAAGCGCGAAAAAAAATATCTAAAACATATCCAATGTCACTTCCCGAATTCCTCGCAGATAAAACAGCAGACAGATAGACAGATTATCATTGCTCCACTTTTTATCTGACAGCCTCGTAAAGAAGTGATTCTTCCAACAGTCTTGCTCGCTGTAACTTCTTCCGCCTTTCCCTTCTGCCAGATAGACATGCGCCACATAAGTAATATTCGAGAGGTATCTCTGCAGCCTGAGGTTCCACGCGATCCCAATGGGACCTTACTCTCTGAACCGTACAGAGCGACCTTGCTTCCATCCATCCCCC
>JAAUYB010143172.1_pt1 | contig 12175 bp, 16 predicted proteins | sample 7278071 | NCBI WGS metagenome assembly JAAUYB01 (sample SAMN14350121, study PRJNA611818) | marine sediment metagenome | isolation source: surface marine sediment (1.8m) | place: French Polynesia: Moorea | collected 2018-08
CGTAAGAAGGGAACCAGGAAAAAAAAGAAGGGGCTGATCCCCGCACTGTTATCGCAACACGGCTCTTAACTCCTTTTTCGTTTCCCCCGAAAAAAAAACCGCCGGGGAAAAAAAGCCGACTTTCAAACAAAACCCATGAAACGCGAGAGCTTGTTTTTCCTACAGCGCTCGAACAACACACGGGGGGGGGCCGACGACAAACTTCCTCTGCCTTCCAAAATCGAAATCCACAAAAAAATCACTTTGAACCAACACGCACTCTTCTCATTTTATATACGGCGAATCAACGGTTGTCGGGGCACTTCCAAAACCCACTTCCAAACGCCGGCCGACACTCCTCTCGAACCTCTCCCTCTGAGCGCTGCCGCCAAACTGAGGAGGAAGGAAGAGAGAGAGAGGAAGAAGAGAAGAGGGCCCCCAATAACACACCCTCCCCCTCCTCTTTCCCCTGTTGGTTTCGGTAACATACGCTCGATCCCCTCGTCTCTTCCCCCTTTTTTTCTGGGCGCCGCCTCCGCCTCCGCCGTCTCCCGTATATACACACATTGTGCGCGGAATACAAGTGGGGGGACAATTACGAAATTTTTTTCGGGGGGAATCGCGTATTTTGTGATAACGTTATATGTGTCGCCGCTCCGCCTTTTTTGTGTGTGGCGTCTGTGGCCTCCTTCTTTTGTTTGTCTTTTATTGGTTCTGCTTTTGGTGGTATATAGTGGTACAAAAAACGCTTTGAGTGTTTCCGTTGCTGCTCTTTCTGACACTGAGAATTTCTGGTTGTATCGTGGTGAGGTTCTTGCAAAGGCCGAGGAACACAAAAATATATAGCATCTTTTTTGTGTGATGATTTTTTTACTCCTCATTTCCCCAATCGTAAAACTGCTGCCAGAAGAAGGGCCTCTCAACCTGGAAAATATATGTATTAACGGAAAAAACAAATCATCGGTATAAAATTACGTGTAAATCCTTTACCTGATCCTCCTCCTCCTCCAGCTCTGTGTGAAGGTAGGGCTGGTCCAAAAACAGCTTCTCGATGAGGAGACTAGCAGGACGGCCACCCCCATCCTATAAAAAATCAAAAAATCAAGGGAAAATTGGCATATTACCGTATTTTTTTTTCATTTTAATCACCTGCGTCCTTCCCTGCAGTCCCTGCTCCTGCCTCCTCCTCTCCTGCTGTCTCTCCGCCTCCTTCTGTGCGGCCTCCTCCAGCAGGAGCTGCAGGAACAAAGGCGGCTGGGGCTCAGGGACAGGTGTGGCAGGTGGAATGGGTGCCCCAGCAGGTGCTGCAGCAGGTGCGGTTTCGCCAGCAGCGGCCTGCTCTCCACTCTCCTAAAAATTTTATGCAATTAGAAACGAACAGTTTTTAGATATTTTGGGATTATGTTTCTCACCTGTAATCTCTCCGGTCTGTCTCCGCCTCCTGCTCCTGCCGCCATCGTGGTTCTCATCGTCGTGGTGGTTGGCATGGTTGTGGTGAAGACAACTTTGGAGTCTTTGGTCGTCATCTCTTTATCCTTCATCATTCGCCCCTCCACAGAGTTAGAATCGCCTCCAAAGTCCTCCACGCCAACGTTGGTACTTGTGTCCTCACCGTCCTCGGGTTCTCCGTGAGATTCTGCCTCGGACTCAGACTCAGCCTCAGGCCCTCCAGGAGCCTCTGCCTCAGACTCCGATTCTGCCTCAGATTCTCCATGAGCCTCTGCCTCAGCTTCTGCTTCAGACTCCCCCTCAGCCTCTCTTTCACTCTCGCCATCTGCTTCCCATTCAGCCAATCTTTCCTTGACTTGCTTCAGGTATTTATCAATATCTTTGTTGGTGTGACCCTCACTCATCAGTCTGTTTCTGATCATCATCTCTGCCTCCTTGGCATGGTCGTCACCTTTCTCAATGGCATCCCACATCATCTTTACATCATTCATCATACTGTCCTCTGCTTCTGCTTCCGCTTCTGACTCCCCATGAGCCTCTGCCTCAGATTCTGCCTCAGATTCTCCATGAGCCTCAGACTCAGCTTCTGCCTCAGATTCTCCATGAGCCTCCGCCTCAGATTCTGCCCCTGATTCTCCATGAGCCTCACCTTCTTTCTCAACAGCATCCCCTTCAGTCATCTCCTCCCTCAGGTTCTTGACGTAGGCGTCTGCCTCCTCCACCGTCATCCCCTCCTCCCTCACCAGCCTGTTCCTGATATCGTTTGAGACAGACTCAAACTCCTCCATTCCCTTCTCCATGGCCTCTGACAGCTTCATCATGTCACCATTTGACATTGATCCTTCTTCTGATTCAGCTTCTTCCTCAGCCTCAGACTCTGCCTCACCCTGTGCCCACCCTTCCTTGAGTTTGTCCATGTAGTTGTCAACATCACCCTCAGAGTGGCCTTCACCCATTAGTCTCTCTCGTATTTCCACCTCTGCTTCTTTGGCATGCTCCTCTCCTTTCTCCATAGCTTCAGAGAGGGCCATCATGTCCTTCTCCATCATTCCTTCAGCTTCAGCCTCTGCCTCCCCCTCGCTCTCACCTTCCGCCTCACCCTCTGCCCATTTCTCCTTGAGCTTCATAATGTAATTGTCCACATCGTCCTTGGTGTGACCCCCACCCATCAGCCTCTCCCTGATTTCCATCTCAGCTTTCTTGGCATGCTCCTCGCCCTTTTCCTTGGCCTCAGACAGTTTCATCATGTCCTTCATCATGCCTTCGGATTCAGCTTCAGCTTCTCCCTCACTCTCAGACTCTGCCTCGGCTTCAGCCCACTCCTCCTTCAGCTTGTCCAAGTAGTTCTCAGCATCATCTTTGGTGTGTCCAGCCTTCATGAGCCTCTCCCTGATTTCTCCCTTTGCCTTCATGACATGATCCTCGCCCTTCTCCATTGCCTTGGACAGCTTCATCATGTCCTTTTGCATCATTCCCTCAGCCTCTGCTTCAGCCTCTCCCTCACTCTCACCCTCACCCTCTGCCTCACCCCATTCCTCCTTGAGTTTCATTATGTATTTTTCAGCATCTTCCTTTGAGTGTCCCTCCTTCGTGAGTCTGTCCATGATCTCAGACTTTGCCTTGTCAACATGCTCCTCTCCTTTCTCCATGGCAGCGGAGAGTTTCATCATGTCTTCTGCCATCCCTTCAGCCTCTGCCTCACCCTCTGCCCAGTCCTCCTTCAACTTGTTCATGTAATTGTTCACATCTTGCTCAGAGTGTCCTTCCATCACGAGTCTCTCTCTGATTTCTGCCTCTGTCTTTTTGGCATGTTCTTCCCCTTCTTCCATGGCTTCAGACAACTTCTTCATGTCTTTTGCCATTCCTTCAGCCTCAGCCTCCCCCTCGCTTTCCCCTTCAGCCTCACTCTCCGCCCACTCCTCCTTGAGCTTCATCATGTAATTGTCCACATCATCCTTGGAGTGCCCTTCCTTCAATAGTCTGTCTCTCATCTTCATTTCAACCTTTTTGGCATGTTCTTCACCCTTCCTCATTGCCTCTGACAGCTTCATCATATCTTGGGCCATTCCCTCTGCCTCAGCTTCTCCTTCGTCCTCACCCTCACCTTCAGCCTCCCCTTCAGCCTCACCCTCAGCTTCCCATTCAGCCAGTCTTTCTTTTAGTTTCTTTATGTAGTTGTCAATGTCTTTGTTGGTGTGCCCTTCGCTCATGAGTCTGTTTCTTATTTGCATTTCTGTCTCCTTTGCATAGTCCTCTCCTTTTTCAACAGCCTCCCACATCATCTTCAGGTCATCCATCATCTCCTCTGCTTCTGCTTCTGCCTCTCCTTCAGCTTCACTCTCTGCCCACTCTTCCTTCAGTTTGTCCAAGTAGCCATTGGCATCATCCTCTGAGTGACCCTCTTTCACAAGCCTATCTTTTATCTCCATCTTGGCCTTTTCAACATGATCCTCTCCTTTCTCCATAGCCTCAGACAGTTTCTTCATGTCCTTTGCCATGTACTCAGCTTCTGCCTCAGCCTCTCCTTCAGCCTCCCCTTCAGCCTTCCCTTCAGCCTCACCTTCAGCCTCACCTTCAGCCTCCCATTCAGCCAGCCTTTCTTTAATTTTTTTCACATATTCATCAACATCTTTGTTGGTGTGACCTTCACTCATGAGCCTGTTCCTTATTTGCATCTCCGCTTCCTTGGCGTGGTCATCACCTTTCTCAATTGCCTCCCACATTGTCTTCACATCATTCATCATGCCATCCTCCGCTTCTGCCTCCCCTTCGGACTCCCCCTCAGCCAACTCCTCCTTGAGTTTCATTACATAGTTGTCAACATCCTCCTTTGTATGGCCTTCTCCCATGAGTCTGTTCCTAATTTCCATCTCAGCCTTTTGAGCATGCTTCTCCCCCTCCCCCATGGCCTCTGACATCTTCATTACATCCTTTGCCATCATGTCCTCTGCCTCCGCTTCTCCCTCACTCTCCCCCTCAGCCTCATGTTCAGCGTCCAACTCGTTCTCCTGCCCAAAGTCTTCCTCCATCTCCAGGCTGGACCCAGTCTGCTGAAGGGAGTTCCCTCCCAGCTCCTCCTCCCTCATCCTCTCTGTTGCCATCATGGGATCATCATCAACTTTGTTACTGTGGTCAGTCTCTTCTTCGGATTCTGTGGAAAACATCGTCCCCCAAATTGCAACTGATGTTCCCACTGTTCACACTTTTTATTTAAACAAAACTTCTCATACCGGACTCTCCTTCGGCCTCTGATTCCGATTCTGACTCTCCCTCGGCGGCCCCTTCGTGCTCAGCCTCTCCTTCCGATTCTTAAACGAAAATGGGTACGTTAAAGAAGATATGGAACAATTTGGCTGTTGTTGCAAACATTCCGAATACCCGCCATTCCCTCTCCCTCAGGCTCACCCTCGCCCTCGGCCTCACCCTCAGGTTCTTGAATGCAAAAGCAAACAATGAATTACCAAAACATAAAATAAACCTTTTTAAATACCCGACGCCCACTCGCCCTCTGCCTCCCCCTCGGCGTGAGATCCAGAATCTGACCAGACAAACTCCTCCTCCTCCTCGCTCCTGTCCAACTCGTTGCCGTTCCCAGCGCCCATGTTGGAATCTGCGAATCGCATTATAAATTGTTATCGTTTTAAATTAGAAATAAATATTTGATTATACCCCCTCCGTGCATGTCTCTCCACACCCTCCTGGCCATGGCGTCGGCCTCAGCCTCGGAAATACCGTCGGCCAGGAGCTGTTTTCTGCATTGTATGTACGTGTGCAGGACAATGCAACGTAATTCCCAAGTGCCAAAATAATGTTTTGTGCTCCTTTTTTAAATTATTTTTTTATTTTTTAGGAGGTCCTCTCACCTAATATCCTCCATTGTGACCTCCGACTCTGCTTCCGTTTCCGATTCAGCCTCGGAGTGAGCCCCCTCCCCCTCCTTCTCCCTCCACTCCCTCTCCGCCTCCGCGAAGGCCTTCCCGTCGTCCGCCCACGGCATGGAGCCCCAGTCGCCACGGCCGGAGTCGCCCTCGGCCTCAGCCTCGCTCTCAGCCTCCGACCCTCCACCCTCAACCTCAGCCTCGACTTCAGCCTCGGCTTCGGGATATCCCTCTGCACCCTGCAAAGAAAAAAAAGGATAATTTGTAGATTGCTTGTTTTTCTGTTTCCTTCTTCAAAAATAGTATATCTTTTTCAAAGGTGAAGATTGTTACCTTCTTGTGCTCCTTCCCCTTCTCCCTCTCTCCTCCGCCGACCGTGTTTCCCCCGCCAAAGTCCTCCTCATCCTAAAACAATTTTGATAACTATATTTTTCTTTGCCATATCTGTAGCAGATTTTTTTCCATACGTTTCCGTCTTTCTCCTCATGCTCCGTCTGCTCTTCCTCCCCGCCAAAGTCCTCCTAATTCAAATTCGAATATATTGTATTTTTTTAAAAAAAAGTCAGTTTGTCAATATCTACCTCGAACCTCTCGCCTCCCTCCCCGGCGTTGCTGTTGTCAACGTACTCGTAGCTGGAGTCAGCAGGAGTCAACTTCGGCACCTCCTTCAGATGACCAAAAATTTATTTTTTTCAGATTAAATCGGAAATATTTGTCAAATCTCGTACCTCGGATGAAGAGGACGATCCATCTCCGCTCTCCTCCCCTCCGAATTCAAATCCGTCCACGCTCTTGACGGCCTTTTTGACCCCAGCCTCGACCTCGTTGTCCTCCTCCGCGGCCTCCATCTCGTCGCATTTGACCCTCATGGCCTCCAGAGCCGAGGCCACCAATCGACCCTCGTCCCCGCCGGACAAGACCTCCTCCTCCTCCTCCGAGGACAGCCTCTCCATTCCTAGGAGAGCGGCCAGCGCCTGGACCAGCCTGGAGCTGGCCTCGGAGCTGTCCAGGGTGCACATCCACGGCTCAACCTTGAGATTTGACACAAATATGAGAACAAAATACTTTTTAATTATCATTTGAATTTATTCAATCAAAGATTATAATAAATATGCGTCTATAAAAAAATTCCACTGCTCCCCCTTTAGCTTTGACACAAACTTTGAAAAAAAAGAATGGATTTGTTTTGGATATTTCCTCACATTAGCCACCATTGTGCCTCCCCCGACCATCCCCTCCATCCTCTCCCTCTCCCTGCACCTCTCCTCCGCCTCCTCAGCGGCGGCGCGGCGGAGGAAGGACATCACGGCAGAGGCGAAGGCGGAACGGTCGAAGGTCTTGGGCTCCTCCGGGCAGAACTGGAAGGGGAAAAGGTGAGTTTTTAAAAATAAATCTGTTATGGACATCTGAATCCGGGTATGCTAGTTAATAAAAATCTCAAACAGAATAATATCTTGAATCTTGATTACACGCAGGCAAGAATTCATGTACTTTAGCAACTGACGTTTTTCTTGTAAATCAAAAACCCCATCACCTGCAAAAGCAGCTACAACAATCGCAACAGCAACAGCAACAGCAGCAACAGCAACAGCAACAGCAACAGCAACAACACCAACAACAGCAGCAGCAACAACAACAACAACAACTCTTCTTCCTAACCCACCTTTGGCCCTGAGACGTGTCCCACTTGGTCTGGCACCTCCCTTCCCCTCTCCCTTAGGAGGCGACATGTCCTGTGCTTGTACCTCTGGTAGTGCCTCTCGGAGAAGTAGAGGAAGTGCCTGCAGGCCTCTGCCCCCTGGCACTGGGCCTGGCAGTCCATCACGGTGGCGGCCTTGGACTCCTTTATGACGGCGCCCCTCAGGTCGGTGCCCGAGGGACGGGTGGAGTCAAGGAAGCAGGGGGGGATCAGGGTGGGCGGCTTGGGCTCCTCATCCTTTTTCATCTCTGGAGACATGAAGGAATTTGACATTTTTTTTAAAGAGCCCCTTTTAATAAATCAGATTATTTTTGTTTATTTTAACGAGCGCTGTTGTTCTTGCTTTTGTTGCTTCTGCTTTTGCTGAAAAGCTCTGATCTGGAGCGGAAAGACACATTCTTTACGCTTTTTAAAATTAAGTTTTTTAAGTTGTGTTTTGCCAAAATGTTTTTGTTAACGTTGTTGTTGTTGTTGTTGTTGTTGCTGCTGCTGCTTTCGATGTGAATTAAGAAATTGGCTATGTATATTTTTTTCTTTGTGTCATTAGAATTTTGTTATGTTTCATTTTCCAAAAAAATCGTCTCACCCTTCTCTACCCTCCCCGCCACCCCCTCGGCCTCCCTCCTGGCCTCCTCGTCCCCCTCCTCCTCCTCCATGCTCGAGCAGACCCCCTCCACCCTACCCTCCGCTCCAAGCATCCTACCCACGCTGGCCCCCATCTCGGCGGCGGAACCTTTTGATAAGATTTGACACAAATACTGGAATAAATTTTGCTATAAAAATAAATCAAATATTTAAATTTACCGTCCACGTCAGGAGGGGGGACGTCCCCCTCTTCGTTCACAAATTGGTCCAAATACGATGTCAGGAATTCGCGGGAGGTGGAGACCAGTTCCGTCATACGGGTTTCCCTAAAATAATTGTCGATTAAAAAAGTGTTTTTTGTTATGCTTAAGAAATATATGGAGAATACCTGGCTTTTTCAACGCTCCTTTGTCTCGATTGGGCAATTAGCCCGTCTTCGTCTAAGGGAGGAAAACGGTTCAAATTTCGAATTTTTAGCAAAATTGATTCAATTTCATGTATGGTTTTGCGGGAGACACATTTACCCGCTTCCAACAGAAGATCCTTCCACATGTCTTCCTCCTTGGCGGAATCCACCGACACCACCACCACAGCCAAGGCAAAGAGAAGAGCAAAAGTGCAAACCGCGGAGGCCATTTTCCCAGATAATTTTTTTTCTTGTGTGTGTTTTATCGTCGGATGGTATATATTGTTTCCCCGCCTATTTCCGTAGGATGACTGCAGCAACAGGAGGACGGGAAAAGGCCGCCCTTTTGCATCTCTGAATTATTTAGGGGGAATCGACGTGTGTGTTGGCGGTTGCTTCTCTCTAGCTCTATATTGGCCTTCAGTTACAAATCCTACCTACCTTCAAGTACGGTACACGGAGTAAAATGCTGATCCTTATACAAGAAGATGTATAATATCTTTGGTATGTCCAACTATCCATGAGTTGAAGTAGCTAGTCGTGGGTTAATCAATTTTGACCATTGTACAGCTAGTGCGCACAATCTGCACATCGGGCGAGGGTAAATCAGAGTTGGACGATTTCAGAGGGTAGAAATGTCAGATACGGAAACGATACGTCAGTTTTGGTGTTGAGTTGTCTTCCCGCTCCTGGTCGGAATCCCTCTGTTGCTGCTGCTGATGGACCAAAAAAAAAATAGGCAGCGAGCCACATTCGCAAAAAAAATCGCATCAAAATATCATGGTACGCAATTGAAATTAGAAGCGTCAGTGGTGAAGTCATTTGCAGAACTTGGTGCGCCAAAATACTTTGCGGAAAAAAACTTCGTCCTTTTTCTTCCGAGAAAGTCCTCTTTTTCTTGGGAACTGGCCTTGAAAAAAAAATCCAGCTTGCGCAGCATTACAAGGCTCTGTCGACGGCGAAGACTTCTGCATTGATTTTCTTCTTCTCTCTCCTCATATGTGAGAAGAGAAAAGTCGGATATGGGAAACAAAGGTCGTTAATTCTCGTTATTCCTCCCCCCTCCGAATGTCACCGGCGGTGGTAATGCTACAAGGTAATCCGGGGGGGGGGGATCATCCTTGCCTAGTGGTGTCGCACCATATTCGGATAGATGATGGTTGTTTGAGACCTGAAAAAAATGTGTCAAATATCTGGAGAAAACATTTATTTGCTTCTAAGCGTTTCTTTCACAGCTTGAAGCTTGAAATAGCCACAACTTTTTAAAAATGGCAAAAAGTCAAAAATACCTTCATACGTTTTCGGTGCGGGAAAGCATTTTGAGTTTAGCGCCTTAAATTTAATTAGGTTTTTCTGCATTCTGAAATAAATAAATTAAGTAAAAAACTCAAGTTACTCAACTCAACACTCACCAGGCAAAAGCGGCAAAAGCCGCAAAACAAACTTAACAAAGCGACATACGTACCATCCAGGAACTTCTCGACGATGTCCTCCCCGTCCTCCTCCTCCACGCTGTCCTCCGACTTGGCCGCCCTGATCTCCTCCGCACAAGATGAGATGAGAAGCCTCAGGATGAGGACATTCAGCGCAAACAACAGCCTCGGCCTCAAACGCCAGCAAGAAAACACCCCGGAGGATGACTCCGAATCCGACCTGCTGCGCTCCCGCCTCTTGGAGGCCGCCGCCGAGGCCGTTGAGGCCGCCTCCCCTCACGAGGCCGCGGCCGCCGCCGCCAGGGCCGCCGCCGCCGCTCGAGCAAGAGAGGTCGACCGCCTGAGGGCGCGTGCCACCGAGGTCGCGCTGGAGGCCGTCAGGACCAGGAAGAGGTCGGCGGAGGCCGCGGAGGCCGCGCTCGCAAGGAGGAGGGAGGCCGAGGCCGCAAGGGACGGGAAAGTCAACGAGGTGAAGAAAAATCCTGACCTACATAGAAGGAGCTTTGTAAGAAAATATGTCCCTAAAGGCCATAAAGTTGAAGTTGTAGACCTCAATGCTTAGGAATAGGATCCCTAACTTTATTTGCTATATCTGCTCCTAATTTTCTTAGCTAAGAACTACTGCTAAAAAGTCTCCCAGTCACAAACATGTCACATGTGTTTAAGTAACTTTATGACAGTTTATATACATATATATTGTCCTTTCAGTTATGCCGCCTCCGCTCTGAGCTGTCCTCCGCCACGTCCGCGGCTGAGTCGCGGCTGGAGGAGCTGGGGCGGCGCGCGGCGGAGTCGCGGCGCGCGGCGTCCGCCGCCTCAGCCAAGGTGGCCGCGGCAGCGAGGGCGCTGGATTCGGTAGCCAGGGAGTGCGAAAAGGTCAGCGTGAAATTATGTGGGAAATTGAGGGGTTTTAAAATGATTGTATTTAAAAATCAGGTTGATTGCGAGAACCGTGTCCTCCGCGCGAGGCTGCGAGAGCGGAGCAGGGCGAAGCAGCAGCAGCAGAGATCCTCTCAGGTATGCGGGAAAATGGAGATCGTACAAAAAAAACCTGGGCATGAATCTAGGCCCACCGTGGCTACTAAATAATTCACGATTCCATTCGGTTGGCTGCCGCCTTCGTCCCTTTGTCTGGCCTTTGCAGGAAGAGAAAGAAGTGGATTTTTTTCTTCCTAAAGGTCAATCCTCTCTTCGTTTTCCCCTACAGACAATTTCGAGTTTTTACTTTCATCAGGTTAGCTGCCTTGGCGGTGGCGACGGGCCTCAGGGCACCTCGTCTTATTCCTCTCTCGAATCCCGCCTTTCCGACCTTGGGGAGGAGATGAGGAGGGCTGCGGGGGAGGCGGCGGCGCTGGAGGCGAGGTGAGTCCGATACTCACGCACAAAATGTTTCTAGCAGCAACCTAAGTTGGTCTTACACCTAATATTTTCCCCTACACACTCAAATTATTTGTTTTTGCAACAGACCAAAGTTTTACTTTTCGCGTATGCTAAACAAGGTATCGTCATGCCGCGCTCGCGCTTTTTAAAACTATATTTCTTTCACGGAGCGCTACAACTTGTTTCCCTATTTATTTGTGTAATAATGTTTTACAAAGAGATTAATTTCTTTGTATTTTTTCAGGGAGCGCGCGGTGCTGCGCGCCCAGCTGCAGTCGGTGGAATCCGCCGCCGACTTCGCCCTGGGGACCAAGAAGAGAGAGACGAGGGACGCTACAGCCCAGGCGGAGGAGTGGTGAGGAAAAGCCAATTAGACAACTATCGTATTGACACATTTTGTAAATATATATTTTATATACAGGTCATTGACCGCCTCCTGGCTGGGACTGGAAGAGGCGCTGCTGGGGAAGGCATGGAGGAGGATCGGGATTTAGAGAGAATATTTGTTGGTATACGGGGAAAAGCTACTTTTATTGACGGAAATACCGTCGCCTCCCGGAATGCTTGTGGCTCGTTAATTATTTATTGTTTGGGGAAAATGAGGTGCTTTGTCCCTTTCGTTGCTCACACCCTTGAAAATGACACCTTTTTTCGTAACGTCACAAAAACACGAAATGCCAAGTCAGAAGAACAAACCCGCCAGTGTTACCCTGAAATAAATTATTCAACTAAAAAAGTTGCATGCTCTTAGAAAGAGGTTTCGAGAAAATTTCTTCCCGCTTTCCGCTCGGGACACCCACCACCACCACTCTTTTTCCCTTCCTTCCCTTCCACTTTTATTTCTCTGCTGGTGGTGACCGCGATCCCTTTCTATTGTTCGAGCCGTCTCCGCCACGTACCAAAAGTATTCCAGAGAGAAGGGAGAACGAGAGGTTGCATCTATTCTATGATTTTTTCCCTTCCGATCGGCCGCCATCAGCGCCATCTGTTCGCAACTAAGCAAGCTATTTACTAGGGGTATAGAATAAGGAACACAAAAATTGCTTAAAACTCAAAAATTCCTGCAGATACATACCCACATGGTATGTAAAGTTGAATACATAAAAAATTGGGGATCATTTGAAACAATAAAAATTATTTCAAAAATATAAAGTGAGAAAATTATTGAAATAAATGTCAAATGATACGTTAAATAAATTTTATTTACCATTCATGCTTAGGTTTTTGCTTATTTTTGAGTAATTCATGATTTTTGTGTTCCTTATTCTATACCCCTAGTAAATAGCTTGCTTAGTTGCGAACAGATGGCGCTGATGGCGGCCGATCGGAAGGGAAAAAATCATATAATAGATGCAACCTCTCGTTC
>JAAUYB010007944.1_pt1 | contig 12169 bp, 13 predicted proteins | sample 7278071 | NCBI WGS metagenome assembly JAAUYB01 (sample SAMN14350121, study PRJNA611818) | marine sediment metagenome | isolation source: surface marine sediment (1.8m) | place: French Polynesia: Moorea | collected 2018-08
AGGAGGACCGAACAAGAAGTTCCTTTTTCCTCCTCCTCCGACTTTCTGGGCCCCGCAGCCGGAGAAGGAGGAGGATGTGAAACAGCTTGCGCCCCTTCCTCCTCCTTTCATTCCGCCGATCTGGCCGAAACTAAGATTCACCGCTTCTGCTTTCAGGAGTTTCTCGTCCCAAAACTTTAAAAACCTGGGAGTTTGATGGATGAAAAAGTAGGTCGTCGTTGTCCGCCCGTGCCCGGATATCGGGTCACGCCGAAAAAAGGGGAGAATCCCGTAATTGTCTTTCACCCCTCCCCCCTTCCCTTGTCTGTCTATCCGATTTTTTGGGACTGGTTGAGCGAGGGGGAAGGGAGGGCACGGGCTGGCGGCAGTCAATTCTGCGAAAAAGGGGGAGGACGGGGGGACGAGGGGGGACAATGTCCGAAATGAACTCCTCCCCCGTTTTGCGTGCCCCGAATTCCCGATTCGATCGAGAGAAAAAACCCTTCCCTTTTTATTTCCGCCCCCCTTGGAAGGGGGAAAAAATCCTCCCCTAGGTGGGAAAGACGGGCCGACAATAACATCGAAAAGAGAGGGAGGAGCCACTTTAAAGGACGGGAGAAGGAGGGGGGGCATTAAGCGGAAGTTTTCGACGCTTCTCCTGTAAATATAAAAACAAAAGTTGCAAAGTTTCCCTTTCCGCTCCCTCTTATTTTTGCCATTTCCATCTTCCGCGCCTGCCTCTGTTCCGCTGCATGGCTCGTTGCCCCCTTGACGCATGGGGAAAAAAAGGTTTTCCCAGTTAGATACCCACCAAAAAAGTTTTGGTTCTTCTCGGAAAGACCGTTTCCTGAGTAGCGAAATTGCTGTCTCGTTACGTGGTGTTTGCTTATCCCCGCCACCCGCCTTCACAATCTGATATGAGCCATACCGCCGGTTGCCATCCTTGATGGCAAAGTTTTCCCATAAACGCCTTGCGCGTAATTTCAAATTGCGGAAAAAAGGGGACCGCTGCAATATGTCGTCCGAAGTGAGGAAGGGGCATGCCTCTTTTGTCCTTAATCCGAATCCTTCTTTGGTCCTTTGCCTCCTTGCAATTTCGATTTCACAATTAAGCTGCTTCTGCGGCGGGTGTGCAATCATCATCTCTCCAAATCTCCTTTTGTCCAATCCGGCACGAACACAAAAAAACATCTCGTCACTTGCGTCATTTGCCGCCGCCGTTGCGTAGTAGTACAATATGTGCGGCATCGCCGCTATGGCATCCTTCTCCCTCCCTCCCCCTTTCGGCTACGGGCATGATTGGATCTAGAGGTATGAGGGGGAAACAGCACGGTCACAAAAAATGACAAGCCACCTGTGGCGTCCCAACAGTAATTTGATAAAAAACTTTTTAGGACTATTTGTGTGCTATGCTTTGAATGAGGGGAATCCATTGTTATAAAATTCGAAACTTTTTGGAAACCCAATATCTGCCTATGGAAAACTTTTGCCAACAGCCACCACTCCATTGCCCCTTCTCCGTTAATAAACGAGCGAGGAAGAGAAGGATGCAGCGGCCGCGTCCCCCTGGTCCGACGGATACGCACTTTTACGCAGTCCGCAGGCAAGCGTGCGTACTGCGTACGCGGGAGGCGGACACTTTGTGACGCTCCTCCTCCTTCTCCGACTTCTTCTTTCCACCTTGCCTGCCTGCTTGCTTCCGTCAAGTAGTAGAAATTTCCCTCTCCGCGATCCCACTTTTTTCCCTCAAGGGCCTGACTGGTGGTGGTCCTCTCCCGCAGTCCGTAGTAGTAAGTAGTACCGTTCTCGTCTTCCTTCCGAGAACTAGGAACCGGGGGAGGCGGAGGCCAGACCATCAAAGCAAGCAGGAGTTGGATGCGAAAGAAAGTTTCCTTTGTGTCCCCTTCTTGTGAATCGCCCCTTGGTCGGTGCTGAGTCTTGACTCTCGAGAAAGGTGTTTTCGGCTTCCCCGTGATCGGCAGCGACGCCGACGATGGTGACATGAGGCCGGTGACCCTGCTCTTGGCTGCTGCGACCATGGCTGTCCTCACTTTGGCGGCGGCGGCGGCAGTGGCCAGGGAAGAGGACGACGATAAAACCGGCGGCGGAGGTGCCGACGGCTCGGTCGAAGCGAGGTGAGGATAAGAGGCCTTGACATAACGTCAGCGCAAATGTTGAGCCGGAACCGGATGCGAAATTCTCCCTTCTTCTCCTCCGCTCCAATTAGCGACGTTCAGTTCTTTTTGAAAATCAATTAACCACTTCACTCTCCTGCTAAAAACGAGAAAAATTAATTAAAAACTATTTGAAATGTTGTTTTTGTCACTGCTTTATTTATACTTTGGGAAAGTGACATATGTGTTCATAACTTCATAAGTGCAATTTCAAAGAGCAGTCAGACTCGGCCGGCCGGCAGCGTACTTACAGCTCCCTCCCCTTTTCGGAATCCATTAGCGAAAATTGGGGTCCGCTTTTCCATTCCCCCCTTCTCCTCTCTTTCGAAGTGGCGGATATGCGCATTCGCTTCCCCTCTACTTCTCGCTCTCTCTTCCGCAGGGATGGAGGAGGCATCATGTCTGCCTCTCAAAGCGTCGGAGGCGGCGTCGGCGGGCCTCCACTCCTTCGCAACTCTTTGGCACATCGGCGGCGACGGTTTCACCAATGGCGCCAGCAGGAGGAATGGCGCAGATGGCGACAATCGGCACGTCGCCAGCAACAGCAGCGGCGGCAACAGCTCTCTCGGCCGCCATTATTACCTCATCACCGTCGACCCTTACAGATTCCTCTTGCGCTTCGTTTGTCCGTCCACGCCCAACGCCGGCATCTACACGTGCAGCCTCAAAACCGTCATCTCCGTCCCCACTTGGCGAGCGGTGACTCCCCGCATCGCCGAAGGGCATTATTAATACAACAGCAACGTCTTCCATATAAACGCTACCATTTTGGCTCCTCAGTAGAGCACCGCCACTCTCTGCTTCACCGCCACGCCCGCCGCCCGCCGCCGCGGCACTGGCCGCCAAGGAGGCATCCGCTGAGGACACGGTCTCGTTCGCCCTCCCCCTCCCTGGTGAAAGAGATAAACTTCTACAACTTCGACCTTGACAATGCCATCAAGAGACCCCGTCCTCCACGGCGAAGGGAAGACGTCTCCGACGTGGTGTGGCACCACCGTCGCCGGCCGATATCCCCAGAGCAGAGGAGCGGGATGAGGAAGATCGACGTCTCCATAGTGCACCAGAGGGAACGCGAAAGATTCCGCAACCATCCCCGGTCGAGAAGAAGACAGGACGAGGGGGGGAGGAGATCTCCAGAGCCGGTGTGGGAGGACATCCCCATATTCCGGGTGGACTTCCCCCCAGCGAACACGCTGACAGGGGAGGGGTTCTACGATGAGGACGCGGAGGAAAGGGACGACGAAAACGTCTATGACGAACTCTACGACATTGACGAGGGCGACGAAGGGGAATATGAAGAAGAGGAGAGGGAATATTTGGATGATGACTACTCTGTCGGGGAAGGAGGTCTGAGGGGTGGGGACGCTTACTACGTGGATGATGATCCTAATAACAATAAGGGCAAAAAGCCCGGCGGCGGCGATGCCAAGCTAAAGAATTTTCCAAACGAAGAATATCGCGAACACCAAGTACACAACCACCACCACCATCCTCGTCCGAAAGAGGAGGGCCACCGCCAACGGGATCAGTACTACCAGGTGCACGTGGACCACAACTACAACTTCCACCACCGCCCTACGCCATTCAGGCCCAACGGCGATCGCGACAACGAGTACAAAGAAGAGGACGACGGCCGGCCGCTCCTCCCCCCTCCTCCCCCGCTCCCTCCGCCCGGGGAGGACGACGACGACGGCGAAGTGGGCCGGTACAAGGAGCAGCACCTATTCGAGGACCAAGAGAAGGAAAAGATGCCCAAGGACGGCTACTACGAGGTGCCGCACCACCACCATTCTCATCACGGCGAACACAAGCACGAGCACCATCATCACGGAGGTTACGAACAATCGTCGTCGTCCGGATGTAGAACTTCCTTTGGAGAATTTCACGCTGGCGGATCCAGGTAAAGGGCATGATGCGATCGACTTTATTTCGTACCTTCAACTTTCCCGTAAAAAAATGGCGAAAGGAACCTGCTGTAGCTCTCCAAACTTTAGCATCAATAAATTCAGCAACAACTGCAAAACTTTTAAAGACAAAGGCGTGTGAAATGCATCCTGCTTCCTTTGTCATGTGTCAAAGTCAAAGCTATTACAACATCTCTTCTTTGTCTTGGAAAAAAAAACCCTTAACTTCCGGGATATTTTTTCTCCATTTCCGCAGCTGGAACGCTTCGAAGGGCGAGTGTGCCCGCCACACCTGCAGCCGCTCCCCGCTGGACAAGGGCCGCTGGGAGGTGTGGACCGAGCGGTGCGAGGCCGCCATCAGGAACCCGCAGTACACTTGCGTGGTGGAGTCGGAGCCGGGGAGGCCCTTCCCGCACTGCTGCCCGAGGCCAACCGAGTGCAGGGACGAGGTCAAGAAGTGACGATTTCGCGAGACTGATATGATATCGCGTGAAAAAGAGAGCAGCTATAAAGACGACGATGTTGTCAGTGCCGGGAAAAAGAAGTTGAACAGAGCAATTTCGCGCAATGTTTGACACGCTTTCAAACGAACGGAAATGAGTTAGAAATAACTATTTCTATCATGTGCTATTCGTTTAATGGCCCATAATATTCTTTTCGCGCACATGTTTTTTTTCTCAGCCAATGAATGATTCAACGACAACTTTAACTGGAAAACACAACTGACATGAAATGCCAACTTTTTTCTCGCTGCGGATCGAAGGCACTCTACTTGAGCATCTGGTAGAACTTTTCCGGCGAGTATCTGTAGACGAAGAAGTCTACGTGGAAGAACTCCACTAGGTCGTCCAGGTCCTTCCTGTCCAGCTGGGAAAAGAGAGCCTTGAGCGTGGTGTCCGAGACGGTCTCCTTTGGCCCCTCCGGGATCCCCTCCACGTCCTCCAGGTCGAACACCTCCCTCACGTGCTCCAGGTCCGCCTCGGTGGAGGGCGAGTCAGACTTGAGGACGTAGGAAGGGTAGTTGTCGGGGTGGCAGATAGGGCAGGAGACGCGGTAGGGGGACCTGGATAGAAGAGAAATGAAAGATGCGTGCTGCGTTAAAAACCTCTGTAAAAAGCTGAACCAAGCTGAGAAACAATACAGCAACGGGAAGCAACAACAACAGTTTCTTCACATCGCAGAAAAATGTTGCTATTATGATTCCGTTCTCCCTCTCTTCTATACGCACCACGGCCTGTTGAACTCCTGGTCCGTGAGAGCCGCCCTCAGATCCTTCTCCTTCTCGCTGCCGGGAGCCAAAGACGAGAGGACTTCGCCCGCCTTGGTCAGGGAGTGAACGAAGTTCTGCAAGGGCGAGAGAAAAAATCGGAAGTTTGGGATTTGCAGGCAATTTTTTGTCGTTGATTACCTTGAAAGTGAGCCTGTCGGACCCCTCCCCAAACACCTTCTTGATGGTGTCCAGATGCTTCTTCGAGGAGGTCGACAGCGAGGACGAGTCCTTGACCACCTCGAGGTAAGCCCTGGCCAGCCTCAACAGCGGGTTGGCGACGGCCACCACCTTCTTCCTCCCGTTGATGAGCCTCTTGTAGGCCTCCGGGTCCTCCTTCGGGTCAGGAAGAGGCTTCTTCCTCTTCTTGTCGAGGCGGGCGGCGTCGACGGCGCGGGAGAAGTCGGACCAGAACTCGGGCCAGGTGAAAGGAGGGGAGCAGTACTGACAAGTGTAGCGAGAAATAAAAAAAAATGTCGTTGTATTGTCGTTGTCGTTTGGGCAGTGGCCAAGAGCCATGCTTCAAGTTTGTTGCTGTAATTCACTGTCATCAAGACAATTTTATACCAACAATAGATGTAGCAATCCAAGCAGCAGCAACAGCAGCAACAAAACCAGAACAGCAGGACCTACAGCAGCAGCAGCACAGCTATAGTAGCAGCAACAAAAACAATCATGTCAACGACAGTAAAAGCAAGCAGTAGACTAGATAGTGAGTACGTAGATACCACCGAATGCAACAAAAATAATAGAGCGATTATTTGAGATTTTTTTCTCCAGCAAAATTGCCAGTACCATCAACAGCTTGAAAACTAAAAAAAAACTACAGCAGTAGCAGCAACATATTTGACATATAAAAACAGCAGCAGAGCCTGCTACAATAACAACAGCGACACAAACAACACCTGAAGAGACATAAAGGGAAAAAGCAACAGCAGCAGAACTTCCAATAATGATGATAATAACAAAAGCAGTACCTGCAACAGTAGCAACAGAACCTGCAGCAGCAGCAACAAAAAAAATAATGATATAAGCATAACCTGGTGTAGCAGCAACAACAACACCAGAACCTGCAACAACACCAAAAACAGCAACAATAACACAAGCAACATGTAGCAGCAACAGTTTCAAGTTCAGCAATAGACTACATAGGAAGAGGAAGAAAAAACCACTCTTGCCCTACTACCTGGAACGGCGGCACGGTCTTCCCCACGTACTCCGCCTCCCCCGCGGGCGGCACCGACTTGACTTCAAACTTGTACGACTCGTACTCTGGCGAGTTGTACTCGGCAAAGTGCCTGCATGCCTCGGTGGCGTGCCTCGCCCTGTCCTCCATGGCGGCGTCGGCGTCGTACTCGTCCTCCACGTAGGGAGGGTCCCGCGGGAAGTCCCTCCGGCGGGCGGCGCTGGCGACGGAAGCCAAGCACAGGGAAAAGAATAACAGAGCCCTAAAACCCATTTTGTTTGTCCCTTTCCGAATGTGAGGATATCGAAGTAATTCCTTGGCGAGGTCCTCCTCCGACCGAATCTCGCGCTGGCGGAAGGGAGCTCAAAACATTGCGGAGCATAAAAGAGGGAAACGGGAGAAAATCCAAAGGGGAAGAAAGAGGAAGAGGAGGAGGAGGAGGAGAGGGCCCCCAAAGTGCAACTCTTCTCTTCCCCCTCCCGCCGTCTGTGGTTACCAAGCATTTTTCTAGTGCACGTACCTGAAATGGAAGGAAGGGAGCAGAGGGGATCGAAGAAGGGAAAAATAAAGGCAGCCCTTTTGCTACCGTATTTTTTTTTTGGCCGTTCGTTGCCTAATAGGATAGACCTCATCAGAGAAGAACATAAAAATGAAAGTTCGTTTTTTGGGCATGTAGCCTCAAAATTCGACTTGCTACGTGGCAGGCATCTGTTTCATCCTGGATTATGGTCGGCCGGGGGGGGCAGAGCTAATTTGCGACACGGCCTCGGAGCACTCCCCTTGTTCTGCCCCTCATGGTATGCTAGTGCAAGAGCCCCAAGTCGACACGTGGCGATCCTCCGCCCAACCCCCATCCTCCAACGACCGACCTCGTCGGAGCGAGAGAGAGAGACACTTGGAGGCCGCTTTGTTAGGCAATAAGTTCCCCCCCTTTCCCCTTGTGCTCGATCGCCGCCGGTAAATGAAGGGAGGGCTTCAGAGGGGAGGTGCAGCAAAGGTGGCGGAGGAGGATCGTCCTCAGTCCACGTGAAAATGTTTCGCTACTTCCTTCGAGCAAATCCCTTGCTGTTGGACAGTTGGAGCTGGAAGACGACCATCATCATCGACTACGTAGCTCTCTAGGGAGGGGACCGGCAACTGCAAGTCGGCAACGGCAACGCCCGCCCGGCGCCCGCCGCCGTTGGTGGATCCCCTCCCCGCTCCCCCTCCCCCGTCCCAGCACACACACACTCCGTCTTCCTTCGTGCGCTGCGTGTAATTCGTGTGTGCAAGTAAGAAGAAGCCGGTGTCTGTGTGCGGGTGCGCCCCCCCGGCCCCCCTTTCCACTTCTTGTTCCCCCTCCGCGTGGACCAATGGGGCGAATCCGGGTGGATGCTCCTCGCCCAATGAGGGACCGACGACCAACACACTTGTCTCCCTTTCCTCCGGCTTTCCTCCCCTCCCCTCCGCGTCTCTCCCCCTTCCCCGGCAAACACGACAGGGCGGCCAGGTAGAGAGGAAAAGGGCCAAGTAAGACCTGTTCACTGTTTTTTTTATTTTTTAAGATTTTTAAGTAATAGTGCGTTGATATAACTCCAGTTTAAGTAAATATGACTAATTTTTAGAATTTATTGCCATAATAAGGTAGAATATAAAATAGCCAAACCGTGCCTGGCCGATTTCGTTCCCCCTCATCTGGCAACTCTGTTGTTGAGCTCAGGAAGTGTTAAAGACTGGTCCGTGTTCCCCCCCGGCCCCAGTCCGCACTCCGTCGCCCGCAGGCACCCGGACCACAGCACACCCGGAGAGGCACTCCAGGGAACTCCAAGGTGAGGCAGATAGTACTTGCGCGTCTTGGCACCTGCAGGGAAGCCGCCAAATCTTCCTCCATTTCCTTCCTGTTGCCAAACTTCCTGTGTCATCCTCCCCCTTCCAAAGCTACCTTCCCTCTCTGTACCGGTAGTTTCGTGCTTGCACGTCCACCTTCTGCTAGTGCCACATCAGCATCATCAGTGCCAGACACTATCAGAGTCTTCGTCTTAACCTTACTCTACCTCTCTTGTGAACGCCCAGGAACCCCCACCACAGCACCTTCACCATGAAGCTGGCCCTGATCCTGGCCGCCCTGGTCTCGGCGGCAGCCGCAGAGGTCTTCCTCGACGAGAGGTTCGACAAGGGTAAGCAGGGAAACGTTGCTGTTGATTATGTTCACGATATAGACCTTCTTCAACTTGATCCATTTCAGCTAACTGGGAGGACAACTGGGTGCAGTCCACGCACAAGGGCGACGACGCCGGCAAGTTCGCCTGGACCGCCGGCAAGTTCTACGGGGATGCCGACAAGGACAAGGGCATCCAGACCAGCCAGGACGCCAAGTTCTACGCCCTCTCCACCGAGTTCAAGCCCTTCTCCAACAAGGACAAGCCGCTGGTGCTGCAGTTCACCGTCAAGCACGAGCAGAACATCGACTGCGGCGGTGGATACGCCAAGCTGTTCGACTGCTCCCTCGACCAGAAGGACATGCACGGGGACTCGCCCTACCTGGTCATGTTCGGCCCCGACATCTGCGGCCCGGGAACCAAGAAGGTCCACGTCATCTTCAGCTACAAGGGCAAGAACCACCTGATCAAGAAGGACATCCGCTGCAAGGACGACGTCTTCACCCACCTGTACACTCTGGTGCTGCAGCCGAGCGGAGAGTACGAGGTGCTGATCGACAACGAGAAGGCCGAGTCCGGCACCCTGGAGGAGGACTGGGACTTCCTCCCGCCCAAGGAGATCAAGGACCCCGAGGCCAAGAAGCCCGAGGACTGGGACGACAGGGAGAAGATCGACGACCCTGAGGACTCCAAGCCCGAGGACTGGGACCAGCCCGAGCACGTTTCCGACCCTGACGCCACCAAGCCCGAGGACTGGGACGACGAGATGGACGGCGAGTGGGAGCCACCCATGATCGACAACCCCGACTACAAGGGAGAGTGGAAGCCGAGGCAGATCGACAACCCTGACTACAAGGGCAAGTGGGTGCACCCCATGATCGACAATCCAGAGTACAACGCTGACGACGCCAAGGACCTCGCCAAGTTCGACGAGATCTGCAAGGTGGGCTTCGACCTGTGGCAGGTCAAGTCCGGCACCATCTTCGACAACGTCCTGGTCACGGACGACCCGGCTAAGGCCAAGGAGGTTGGAGAGGAGCTGTGGTCCGCCACCAAGGACGCCGAGAAGAAGATGAAGGACGAACAGGACGAGGAGGAGAAGAAGAAGGCCGAGGAGGAGGCCAAGAACGCGGACGACGAGGACGAGGATGACGACGAGGACCTTGACGACATTGACGACGAGGAGGAAGAGGTGAGTTACGAAGAAGGACAAACACTCCCCCGGCAATAGCAAACACAGCAGTAATACCCCTTTTGACGATCCTTTTTTGGCGGACAACCTGATGTTTGCCGAAAGATAATTGCAATCCATATCAACACCTTTTTCTTCCTTTTGCAGGGCGCCCACGACGAGCTATAGTCACCTCTCGTCAAAACCTCCTCCCCTCCCGGCGGCGGTGTACGTGTGTGGTGTGTGGACTCTTATTATTATTTCCTACTCTCCCCATCCCCCCTGACGCGAGTGTTGTGCTGCGAGTGTGCCTGGATGGAACAAACTTCTGCTACTACGACGACGGCACCGGCCAGGGCCTCAGCCGAAGCCGCCGCTTCACAATAAGAGAAAACAGGCTCTTCGTTCAAAGACAGACTTTATTTGTGCGTGCTTTTTTTTTCGGAGACAACACTGCTGTTGTCTACCCCTCCTTTGGCCTCCCCACCCCTCCTTAAGATATGTATGCCTGGAGCCTTTTCCCCCCTTCCCCCCGCCAAACAAACCCCTCTACGATTTTGAGGGCGAAGATACATCCATCCAGAAGTATGAAGAAGACGAGAAAAAAAGAAAAAGAGAGAAGAAATCCATTCTCGGGTCCCCCGCAAGCAAGCAAACAAAACCCGCCTTCAATTTTCGCAAGTCGTGCAGGAGAGAAGCATGATCGATAGACACACATGGCAGGTGCTAGCAGCAGTCGCAGCTACGTACAGAAAAGCATTTCTTCATTCATCCCCCCTTCATTGACCTCCTCCCTCTTTAGTGCTTTTTGAGTGTTTTAAGGGCAACCAGAACTACTACGGAAACCTAGGTGTGTGCATTTTGCATGGGCGCGCACCCGTTAAAGGCCTTTCCTCTCTCTTCCATACTCATTCGCCTTTGTCCCAATCCGCTGCCCCTGTGTCAAACAAAATATCGGGGCGGGCATGGCCAAGTCCACCCCCACCCCGCCGTTTTCCCTCCTCATGCTGATGCAATGGCAACTTAAAAGGCATTAATTACCGTAGCTGTGTTTCCCAAACAAGAAAAAAGATCTTCTGACGAGACCTGATAAACGGCGGGCGGCGACCTTCGCAGAAAAGATTTTCTCCTGGTCGCCTGTAGGAAATTGAGATGGGGGCGGCGGAGCAGGGTCGTATTTAGGAGGATGGGAGGTGGATGAGAGAGAGGGGGGGTCTCTTGTTGCGGGGAAGGCAAGCCTTTGGCGCCTAGTAAGGCACAACGAACTGTGATCAGAAAGAGACGCTGCTGCGCCGCTCTTTTTTCCCCGCAAAACCGAGAGTGAGAAGAGAGAGCGATAGGGTTACATTCTCTCCCTCGGGATGATGAAGGCCCCTCTGCACCCCTTTTCGCCTCTCGTTCAGAGCAGTCGGTAGCGTATGGGCTTCTTGAAAAGGAAGAACAAAACGACAAAAATCATTCCCTGGAAAATGGCAGAAGAAAAACTTTTGTTTTTCCCGTTCTCCCTTTTCCAGACCGACCAATTGGCTGAGATGCACTGTAAATATCTCCGCAACATTCAACCCTCCCTGTCGCCTGCTCTTCTTCCCTCCTCTTTGACATGACTTGCGTCAATGTTTTTATACAACGAAAGGTACTTTTTTTTCTCTTCGCCGAGAAAGCGTCAAGGAAATTGCCACAAATTTCTTTTTTTTTCCGTTATAACCCTCTCCCCCCCTTCCCCTTGTCGCCGTTTCCCCCCCACGGACCTTAACCCCGTTCCCCCTCCCGTTTTCTCTTGTTCACTCGATCGCACGACGTTGACATGCGACATTGAATTTTTGAAAGAAGAATCCTGTGCTGTGTTTTTACCAATAAAGGGGACTTTCGGAAAAAACTCGACTATTTTACTTCCTTCTTATGCGACGAACCATGGGTAGTACTGTATATACTATTTGTGCGTGAAAAGAAAGTTCTGCGTAGAAAATGGTTGACGCAGACGGCAGAATAATGCGTCACGCCGCGGTCATACCTCATTCCGTGGTTTCCAAAAAAGGGGTAAGCTTGGAGGGAAATCCCCCTAGTTGGAAACCCCGGTACGTCGCAGAAGGATTCGGAAACAGGAAAACGGGGCGTCGGCGCGTCGCTGTGGCTGGAGGGAGTCGGGATTCCCCGCCCTTCGTGCCCAAGTCTACTGTAGTGCGCAGAGGGAAGCTGCTTTCTCGCAAGTTCGCCCAGCCTGGGGCCTCCCAGTCCAAGCTAGGGATGGGCATGGGCCGGATTTTTTCGGCCTGGGCTGGGCTGGGCTCAAATTGAAAAAGCCCGGCCCAGCCCGGCCCAGCCCGTGGGCCGGCCCATTTGGGTAAAACCG
>JAAUYB010216427.1_pt1 | contig 12168 bp, 13 predicted proteins | sample 7278071 | NCBI WGS metagenome assembly JAAUYB01 (sample SAMN14350121, study PRJNA611818) | marine sediment metagenome | isolation source: surface marine sediment (1.8m) | place: French Polynesia: Moorea | collected 2018-08
ACGCGGGAACTGAGCTGGACGGACAACTCGGCGGAAACGGCAGAGGGAGCAGCTAAGCCCGAGTCGGATCTGACGTTCGAACTCGTTCAGGATCCGGTGCGCACCATTGCCCACTGGATCAAGGCGTCCAAGCAGGTGCTGGATGATGCGCCGATGCTGGCCTCCTACATCGACCGTCGTATGACGCACGGTGTACGGAACCGTCTGCAGACGCAGATCCTGACCGGCAACGGCACCTCGCCGAACATTTCAGGCCTGAACGACTCCGGTCGTCACACGGCGTTCACGCCGACAGCGTCTGAGCTGGCCCTGGATGGCATCAATCGCGCCAAGTACGCGGTGATCGGCGCCGACTACAGCCCGAACTTTGTGTTCCTGAACCCTGCTGACTGGGGTGGCATAGAGCGCGTGAAGTCGACGGCTGCCGGCAATGACTACGCTGCAGGCGACGGTGCCGCTCTGTCCTACATCAACGGCGGCATGACGCCTCTGGTGTGGGGCCTGCCCGTAGTGGCATCCAACACGGTGCCCGCAGGTAACTTCTACCTGGGTGACTCCATGGCGTTCCAGCTGTTCACGCGGCAGAACGTGGTCGTTGAGATGTTTGAGCAGGACGACACCAACGTGCAGAGCAACCTGCTGACGATCCGTGCGGAAATGCGCGCAGCTCTGGCTGTGTACACTCCCGCGGCCGTTCGCTACGGCGCTCTGACGGCGTAAACCGAGTGCCCCGCCTTCGGGCGGGGCGTCTTTCGGAGGCACTATGAAAGTACGAGCACTACGAGACTTTTCATCCGCGCGGTACGGCTACCTGACCGCCGGCAAAGAATTCGATTGCGACGACAACATTGCGCTGCAGTGGGCGTCCGCAGGCATGGTGGAGCCCGTGGCGCCGCCGGCCGAGTACGAGACCGCGGTAGTTGAACAGAAACCGCGCCGTCGTCGCACCAAAGCAAAGGCTGAAGACTAGCCATGGACAATTTCGCCGCTCTCCTGGCCCTGTTCAAGACGCTCCTGGGCGTTGAGCAGAATGACACGTCCCGAGACGATGAGCTGACCGCGTATCTGCAGGGCGCCATCACGATCTGTGAGACGTACATCGACGACATCATTGATCGGCGCGCGGTGACGGAGCGCTGGTTGCGCAAACAGGCGCCCATGACCTTGCGCTACCGCGAGGCGGCACAGCTGACGGCGGTGACCCTTGAGGGCGAGGACGTGACCGCGGAGTGGGAGATCCTGCTGGGCGAGCTCTATGCAGAGCTGCATCGGGTCGACCGGTGTTCATTCGTCTTCACGGACGAGGAGATGGTGGTGAGCTACACCGCCGGCCTGGCCACCTGCCCCTACGACCTGATGCTGGCCATCCGAGACGTGGCGGCCGCCATTGAGGCTCAGAGCGGGGCCGGTGCTGTGGTCAACGGGCTGCCGGTCAAACGTGAGTCCATCAACGGCATCGGCACGGTGGAGTACGACACCTCCGGCATGCGCGGCAATACAGCCCCGATTGGGATGATGACCGCCAAGGCCATCCAGTTGTTGGATCCTTACCGCAGGATTGGAATGTGAGCATCTTCTCGGCCAGCGAAATGCAGGCAGCGCACGACCGGATGGACGACGCGCGCGGGCGGTGCATCACCCTGAAGGTGAACAACGGCACCGACTTCGACGAGTACAGTTCCCGGGCGGTGTTCGGCTCGCTCAATGAGCGGGATCTGATCCCCGGCACTGGCATTCGCCAGGGCGACATCAAATTGATCATCTCCAGCACCAACTGGCCCAGCGAGGTGCCGGTGACGCTGGACATGGCCGACCGCGTCGTTTTCGACGGCCGTTCGCACGCGGTCATTCACTGCGACCCGTACTCGCGCATGATCGGCGAGCATCGCGTTGCCACAGAGGTGACGGTGCGCGGATGAGTACGCCGACGGTGCGGACAGCCATCATGTCCGAGATCAACACGCTGACCAGCCTGGAGGTGCTCAACCTGAGCGACTGGCTGAATCTCAGCGACCTGCCTGTCAACGATGACGAGCAGATCATCCTTGTCGACTTCGTCGCCTCCAGCGAGCGTGTCACGACGATTGGCGGATTCGATAATCTGGGGTTTGTGGAGACCGGGACGGTGGCCATTCACTGGCTGTGCCCGACCGGATTCGACTCGGACCCCATCTTGGCATCAGCGGAGGCCTTACGGCTCAGTCTTCGCGGGCGGCGCATCGCCCAGATCATCGTAGAGTCGGTGGAGCCCTTTCAGGACTCCGGCAGTCCCGTCGATATTGACGGTCGGTGGACGGCATATTCAGCGCTGCTGTCCTATTCACTCAATTCCTGCGTGTAGGAGTTAACAATGTCATCATCAAATGCTGTCAGCGTCACGTACGTAGACGAGAGCACCTACGGTGAAACGCCGGATCCGGCCGGCGCCATCACTATCGAAACGACCCGTTTTATCAGCGAGTCATTGTCCGGAACACCTCTGACCACGGAGAGTGCGGCGATCCGCACCGACCGGATGTCAGGCGGCCAGGTCATCACCGGCCTGGAAGTCGGCGGCGACCTGAACTTTGAGTTGGCTCGAGACGGGTTCACTGACGACTTCTTCGAACTGGGCATGATGAACACCTGGGCGGCCGCGACCGGCGATGTGTCCAGCGTGTCGTTCACCCTGGACGGTGGAGATCCGCAGCGCGGGGATCTGGCCGGCACGGGCGTCGGCACCGGGATCGTCGTGGGCGACATCCTGAAGGTGACGGATGGTTCCACCAACTACATCTTTCAGGTCATCACGGTCACCGACGCGGACAACCTCGTGGTGGCCTGCCAACGCGATCAGGTCAACTTCACGGGCGCCACGTCGCGCCGGCCGGCGTATCTGGACATCGGCGCCAACCAGGCATCGGTCACCCTGGCTAAGGCCTACGAGGATGTGCTGGACGGCGGTGGCCCGAATGAGCACTCGCAGACGTATGCGGGCGCCATCGTGAGCGGGTTCAACATCAACGCCGCGTTCGGCCAGATCGTCACCGGAGCGTTTACGGTGGCGGCTAATGGCTACGATCAGGAGACGCCCAGCTTTCAGCAGCAGGTTGTCAACAATGGCGGCACGGTCAATTCGGCAGCGACCACTCAGCCGCTTAACGCCTCCGTGGATGCCCCTGTCGTGACCACAGACGGCACGGCGACCAACTTCTGCCTGGAGTCGTTTACCTTGACCCTCGACAACGGCCTGACGCCCCAGAACTGTATCGGCAAGGCCGCACCGCGGCGCTATGAACTGGGCACGGCCGCCATCAGCATTGAGACGCAGATCTACCTGGGCGAGGATAGCTACGAGAGTTTCATGCCTGGGAAACTGACGCAGACGCCGATCTCGTTCACGTTTGTGACGATCAACTCGGACGGCGGCTATGCGTTCAACCTGCCGGCGGTGCAGCTGTCGTTTCCTGATCCGGAGGCGGCGGGTGCGAACCAGGCCACCTTCATCAACGCATCAGGCACCGCGAAAGTGGGCGCCAACGGCGAATCAGCACTGAGGATCTATCAGCTATGAATCTGGATGCTCTCAAGAGCTACAAGGTCAACGAGGCGTACACCACGGGCGCGATCATCGAACTAGACAACGCTCCCGGCGTGGAGTTCAGGGTCGTGCTCCCGGGCAAACACAATCGCGCCTACATCTCGGCCGTCTACGATCTGGTGGACATCCGGCTGGGCGATGGCAGTGAGGATCAGGAGGTCGAACTGAAGACCTCCCTGGTCGCCACACGCGATGCTCAGGAGGCTGCGTTCATGGCCCACTGCCTGAAGTCGATTGATGGCGAGCCCGTGCCGGAGGACTTCCTTGAGCAGTACCCAGACGCGGTTGAGGAGCTGATGCGCAAGGCCAACGAGATGCTGCAGGAGTTGGAGGGGGGCGCCGAGCGCGCCGCAAAAAAGTCTGCGATTTCATCAAGTGGCAACATCGCTGGGGTCATCGGCTAGAGTTCTACAATGCGCTGAGAGAAAACGGCCGGCTGGCCGAGAAGGACCGGATGCCGGAGCTCGGGCGGTACACGCCCATCCTTTCGGCGTTCATGGAGTTGAGCACGGAGCGGCAGATTGGCATGTCGGTTGGCCCGATCCCCATGTCCAAGGTGTACGAGTATCTGGACCGCTACGACCTGCCGCTGTGGTGGGTTGAGGTGATCTCGGCGGCCGATGCCATGACACTGAAGCTGCACGCGGACGACGCGAAAAGTGCCTGATAATCTGCCGGCCGAGTTCAAGAGCCGCAGGAACCTCCTGCCGGCGCAGATCCTTACGCCACAGACAAATCTGAACTTCCAGAATGCGGGCCGTTGGATCCAGATCCAGAAGGTGGAGCGATCGCGCCTAGCCATCGACCGGCTGCGCGCCGACGGGCGGATGCCGGCCAACGACAACGAGATCTTCAGCTACCTGGGCCGCAGCGGCAGTTCTCGGCAGTTCAAGAACATCGGCAAGTTCTGGTCGTACAACATCAAGAACCCGGGCCTGTTCGCACGCTCCTGGCGCTACGAGCCCATCACGGTCGGCACGTTTGAGGACATGAAGGCGGCGGCGGATTACGCCTACCGGCGGTGCCTGCAGAACTCGCTCAAACACACCGTCACGTATCGCTACCGCAAATCGTTTCTGTACCTGTATCGCACTGAGCGAGACGCATATCCGAGGGCCGTGCTCGGCCGCGAGACCGCCATCCTTGAGGATCCCACTGCGGAGCTGATCATCGTCAACGCGGTGGACTACGCATCCAGCCTGGAGGCGCACGCGTTTGAGCGCGCCAAGAACGGCGGCATCATGTACGAGGCGGCCAGGTCAACGGCCCGCGCGTTCCGCAACATCAACGTCAGGTTCAGCTACACCAATCTGGACAAGCTGGGGCTCAACCTGAGCCATCGATACGCGGTTCCGTACATCCGCATAAGCCTGCGCCAGGGGACCGTGAAACCGTATTTCAGCCGTCCTGGGCGTAACATCCGCCGCCGCGGCAGCGCCTATGCGAAGCGCGGGGCAAACGAGAGGGCGTTCTACCAATACAATACGGCTATGCGGAACATCAGAAGGAGAACGCTGAAACGTCAGGACGACCGACATTTCGGTGACGACCTGTACAGCTACCAGCGATTCCGCGCACGACTCAAGAGGCGACAGTAATGCCCAGCAATGGTGAACAATACATCCTGCGCATGTTTGTCGACGTGCAGAACGAGCGCGCGCTGACCGAACTCAATCAGAGCCTGCGCGGCACCGGCAAACAGTTGGCCACAACCAATCGCGGTTTTGGCAATACGGCCAAGGGCAGCCGCCAGCTGGGATTCGCGATCCAGTCGGCCGGATTCCAGTTCACGGACTTTGCGGTACAGGTGCAGGGCGGCGTGTCAGCCACGCGCGCGCTGTCGCAGCAGCTGCCGCAGTTGCTGGCTGGATTCAACATCCTCAACCCCGTGTTCGCGCTGACCACGGCGGGCCTGGCCACCCTGGCGGCACTGTTGCCGCAGATCATCAAACTGTTTGCGGACACCGAGAAAGAGATCCGCACAATCAGCGAGATCTCCAGCGACTTTGAGAAGGCGCTGCAGGAGGCGACCGGCGATGCCGTTCAGGACACGCTGAACAAATACGACGACGCCATCGTCAAAGCGACCGGCGCCACGCGCCGCCTGCTTGAGATTCAGCGAGAGTACGCCGAGCAGGACTTCCAGAAGGCGCTGCAGCGGGACGCAGATGCCCTGGAGGATTTGATTGCTGCCTCAGTTCCGAGGAGTCTGGCGGCAGGCCGAGGCCTGGGCACCTTTGTATCGCCTTTCGGTGGTCAGGCGGAGATCACGGGGGGCCGGTCGCAGGAGCAGATCATCGCCGACAACATCGACGCGGCCAACACGCAGATCGCCGAGTCCTACAGTTTTCTGGTAAGGCAGCTGCAGGATGAGCAGATCATCCTGACGGACTTTCTTGATGTGCTCGCGTCTCTGGCAAACGCCGGATTGGTCGGCGGCCCAGCGGTGCGCGAGATCCTGACACAGGGCGGCCAGTTTATCAGCGACGCCGAGGTTGAGACGGTTGAGGACTTCGTTGATCAGCTCGCGCGCATTGGCACACTTCCTGTGCTGTCGGAGGGCCAGGCCGGCATCAATTGGCAGAACTACCTGCCTACGGAAGATCAAGAGAAGACGCTGCAGGACTTCATCGACAACATCGTCGCTGTGACGACGGCACCGGCACTGTCTGACTTTCAGGCTGGCGTGAACTTTGAGTCTTTCCTGCCGGGATTCCTGACGGACGATCAGCAAGCCCAGCGCGATGCGCTGATTGCGCAGGCCGACGCCTACAGCAAGTCGCTGCTGCCGGCGGTAGAGCGGTATCGGCTGGAGCTCGCGGCACTTGACGAAAAAGTGAAAGAACTGAATATCAGCGAGGAGCAGGCGGCGGCGCTGACGGATCAGCTAACGCAGAAGTTCCGCGACCAGGGTGTCGCTGTGGACGAGGCTGGAGACGTTCTCGTCGGCTATCAGGACTTCCTGAACACCACATTCGAATCCTTTGACCGCAACTTCAAGTCGTTTGTCGACGGCGTGGCTCGAGGCACGACTGACCTGCAGGATCTGTTCAAACGCATGGCCGCGTCCATCGTGGCCGACCTGCTCAGGATCTATGCAACACAGTTGCTGACCGGCCTATTCTTCGGCGGCAACACCAACCCCGTTGGCCCGGGAATCATCGGTCCCGCGCAACTGGCCAAGGGCGGCGTGCTGGAAGGTGGAGTCCAGACCTTCGCCCGCGGCGGCATCGTCAGCCAACCGACTATGTTTCCCATGGCCAACGGAATGGGCCTCATGGGCGAGGCGGGGGCGGAAGGGATTTTCCCTCTCCAGCGCATGTCCAACGGCGACCTAGGTGTCTCGGGTGCGCCTGTCAACGTCATCATTAACAACAACGCTCCTGGCGTCGACGTGTCGGCCACACAGGGCGAGGGCGGCCTTACGATCGATGTGGTCCGCAGCATCGTGGCCGCAGACATAGCGGCCGGTGGCACCCAGATTGCCAACGCTGTCCAGGGCTCCTTCGGCTTGCAGAGGGCCGGCATCTGATGGCTATCTCAACCGAACTGGCCGACGTGTATCTGGGCAACCCGCACGGCGTGCATTTCATTGAGGCCATCGATCTCGCCCATCCGGCCCTGCCGTTTGACCTGCACTTCACCAACTACACGTTCAGCATCCCGGGGCTGGTCGACAATTTAGGCACGGCGTTCAACACGTATGTGGCCGTGCCTTTCATCATTACGCAGCCCTCCAAGACTACCGCCGGCAACCAGGCGCTGGAGCTGTCGTTCTCCAACGTCAATCAGCAGCTCGTCAGCTACGTCAACACAATGGCCGAGGCGCCACAAGACTCCATCACTCTGACGTTCCGGGTATTCCTGACAACGCAGGTGGATGCGGCCGGCTCACACATCAATCAGTTGAATCCTCCGTGGACGTTTGAGGTGAGTTCGGTCGGCATGAACGCCCAGGCGGCCGTCATGCAGGCTACCAAGCTGAACACGCACAACCGCTCATTCCCCCGCGTTCGGTATCGCCGCGACAACTTCCCTGGTCTGGCGCGATGAAACAGTACGTCGGCATTCCGTTTGAGCACAAGAGTTGCTGGGATCTTTGCCGCGCGGTGTACGAGGAGCAGTTCGGCATCCAGTTGCCGCGGATCGGTGAGCAGCCGCAGGTGGCGTTTGCCATCCTTGATGGCCCTGTGGAGGGCTGTCTGGTGCGCGTGCAGCGGATGCCGCCCCTGGCCGAGCACTGGGGCGTGTATGCTGCCGGCTACGTGCTCCATGCCCAGAGGCCGGCCAGCATCATGGTGCCGCTCGGACGGTTCATGCAGGCGCACGCCGACGTACAGTTCTTTCGAGTGATGCCGCTGTGACAGCCTACGTTCATCTTGTGCGCAACCCGCTGAAACCGACGGAGCGCCAGTCCTATGTCGTGCCCGAGGGCACTCGAGTTATTGACTGGCTGCAGGAGGTGGCACCTGAAGGTTTCGGCATGCCGATTGAGCTGTATGTCAATCAGGAAAAACTGGAGGTCATTGATTCCGACCGGCCATTGCGCAGTGGCGACGTGTGCGCCTGTCTGGTCACGCCCGGGTTCGACCCCGTCAGCGCGCTCACCATTGCCTTCAAGGCGGCGGCCACGTACGTCAAGACCAATTACATCGGGATCCTTGTCAATCTGGGCATAGGCCTGGCGCTCAACTTTCTGTTTGCGCCCAAACCGCCCAAGAGCCAGCGCGGCCCCAATCCAGTCTACGACATTGGTGCTGCAAATAACCTCGTGCGCCTGGGGGAGCCTGTCCCTGTTGTGTACGGCAGGGTCGTCACCACCCCGGACTTCGCGTCTGCGCCGTATCTGTTCTTCAGCAAACAGGGCGACGACCAGCAGTACATCGATCAGCTGTTCTGCATCGGCTCCGGCAAGTTTGAGCAGATCGCTCTGGGCGACATCCTGATTGGTGAGACGCCGGCATCGCAGTTCCCGGCCGGCGTGTTCCAGTTCAATCAGTTCCAGCTGGGCGAGGGTGGCGCCATTGGGCCTCCGGACCCGAACTGGGCGAACGCCAGCATGCTGATGCGCATGAACGTCGACGACGGGTTTACGGACCTGAGCGGCGACACGAGAACGCCAGGGTTCCCAGCGACCTTTAATGGACTGGCCGTCACGACCGGATTCACGCCGCAGTTTGGCACGGGCTGCGCTGAATTTGACGGCGTGGACCAGTACATCCAACTGGACAGCGACATGCTGACGCTGCTGTCCCTGGCCGGCAACTTCACGCTGCAGCTCTGGTTCAACTGCACGCAGCTTGTCACCGGCGGCATGACCCTGTTCGGCGGCCGCACCGGCACCGAGGGCTGGGAGATCACGGTGGAGGACGACGGCTCGGTCCAGGCCTTCGGACGCACCGCCGGCAACCCGTCTGTGCTGCTCATCACCAGCGCCACAGGTGTAATCACAGCCGGCGTCTGGTATCACATCATGGTGACCAAGAACGGGGCGCTCTGGACGATCTACATTGACGGCACGTCGGTTGCTTCCGGCTCACAGTCCGAACTGATCACCAACAACTTCTACGGCATCTTCCTGGGCGTGAACCGCGGCGACGCCAACCCGCGCAAGTGGTTTGACGGCTACATGCAGGAGTGCCTGATCCACGATGGCGTGGTGGTTGAGACCGGTAACTTCACGCGGCCGGTGACCATCTTCCCGACGGACGTGGGTGTGCCGCAGCCTGGGCCGATTGAGAATCACCAGTCGATCTTCGGCACCATTGAGAACGAGCTGTGGGAAACCGGCGACTTCGGCTCGCAGGAGTACGGGTTCTACGAGAACGTCTTCACGGCCCCCGACATCACCGACTGGGAGTTCCGCAACGACGAGACGCGCAGCACGACTACGCAGACGTTCACGGCCGACATCACTGACCAGGGGCCGGTCCCGCTGTTCAACCGGAACCTTGTTGAGATCCGCGCACCGTTTGATGTGGGCATCGTGGCCGGCAACACCTTCACGGTCAGCAACTCGCAGTCCGACGGGATATACACCTGCATCCAGGCCACGCCCGATCTGAGCACGGCGAGTGGTACGGCGCCAGACATCGATTTCACGCACGTATTCCTGACTTGCTGGGCGCCCGTGGGCGTCACGCCCGTCAACGAGACCGGCATCAGCATCGACGTGACGGTGGATGTGGTTAGCTCGCAGGCTCAGACCGGCTACTACCTAGCCCAGCCGCTGGGCGATACGGTGAAAGAGATCTACTTCGATCTGGTCGCTCCACGCGGCCTGTACAAGGTGAAGTCAAACTCAGGCACCCGAGTGTATCTGCCGGACCAATACGCGCCGAACATCCGCATTGAGGCCGAGGAAATCGACCCGAACACCGGCTCGCGCAAGAATGATGTGACCCCGGGCAGCGGATTCAAGCTGCAGCAAATCTACCGGATGAACGGCCGGTTGCCGGATGCACAGCGCCGAACGGGCCAGCTGGACACGGCTGATGTGGTGACGATCCCAGGAGGATTCGTTGCCGCGGACTGGCGCGATCGCGCCTATGCGGTACGTATGACCGCGACACATGAGTTCCTCGACAATGACCGCTATGCGCAGACCGTGTTATGGACTGGACTTCGCGGAGTACTCAGCAACCCTCTGGACAATTTTGCGTACGGTGACGTTACATTGCTGGCGACACGTATGCGCGCCACAAATGGCATCAGCCAGCAGGCGCAGCAGCGGCTCAGAGTTCGCTGCTCAAGAATATATGACCTGCAGGACGGATCCACGGGCACCAGTGGTAATCCAGTCGATGTCATCAACGATATATATCGGGACACGGTTCACGGATTCGGACGACCTGTAAGTGAGATCAACGACGCCTTCCTGTCCGATGTGCGATTCCTGTGGGAAGACCAGGGCGTGGAGTTCAACGGCGTGTTCCTGCAGGACATCACCGGTTGGGAGGCTCTTGAGACGGCCCTGCTGCCTGCGGTGGCCAAACCCGCCATTGATGCCGGCCAGTTGACCATCGTGGCCGACAAGAAGAAACCGATCACCATGTTCCTGTTCAATGACATGAGCATCGTGCGCGACAGCTACTCGGCGCAGTTCACCCTGGACAACACGGACGAGACCGACGGCGTGCAGGTGGAATACCGCGACGTGAACACCTTTGATCCCGCCTACCAGACGTATCCCAGTGATGCCGTCAATCCGCAGCGGCTCGTGTACATCGGCGTGACCGACATTTTCCAGGCCGCGGCCCTCGCCAGGCTGTACTGGAACCGCCGCCGATACCAGCGCCACTCCTGCTCGTTTCAGACGGAAATGCAGGGCATGGTGCCGATGATCGGCGACAAGATCAGCGTGTCAACGCCCGTGCTGCAGAGCGGCGCCTCCGGCCGCGTCGTGTCCATCAATGACGGGTTCGTCGTGCTCGACAAACGCCTGGAGTGGGGCAGCAACGTCAGGATTCAGTTCACCCAGCCGGATATGTCGCCGACGGCCTACTACACCGTGACGGAGGGTGGCTCGCCCAACATCGCGGTCCTAGCTACGCCCGTGACAGAAGATCTGGATATGTCGATGGAGCGGACGCCCACCAGCTACCACGTCACCATGGAGGAGTCCCGGCCTCGAGACATGCTCGTGACCGGCGTACAGCACGACGGCGCGCAATTGTTTACCATTGAGGCCATCAGCTACCCCGAGGACGACACGCTGGGCAACAACCCGCTGTTTGAGGGTGGCCCGCTACACCTTATCCTAGATTGGGATACGACGGCGCTATGAATGCCTATCCCTCCGACTTCCCCTGCCCGCTGCGCCGCTCCCTAGCCCAGGATCATGCGTTCCTGACGGCCGAGACGCCGATGCAAAATGGCTACGTGTACCAGCGCCGCTGGGAGCCGTGGATCTTCCGTCGCTGGTCAATGACGTTCCTCATGACCGTGCAGGAGTTCCACAGCTGGTGGGAGTGGATGCACCGCTACGCCTTCGACTGGCACGAGATCACGTTCCAGGGCGAGACGATCCAGCATCGCGTGATCGACAACATTCAGTACCAGTACGTCGATTACAGAACCATTGAGGCATCGATCGCGTCAGAGACGACCGTGCCTTTCGATCCCGAGGAGTGGGACGAAGGAACCCAGGGAGCACCGGATCTGTATGTGCCGCCAGTCAACGCCCCCGACCCTGGCGACAGTACAGCCGGTGCTACCCTGGCCCTGGACTTCAAGGAGACGCTGATCCCGACGGAGGTTACGCTCGTTGCGGCGTCGGAGGACTTCATCATCGGTACGGCGCAGCGGGCCGACGCGGTCAGTTCCGTGTATCTGGAGTCCGATGCGTCGCTCACGATGGAACTGTACGATAATCCGCCTGTGACGCAGATCACCCAGACTCAGGACAACTTCCTGCGCTGGCATCATGACAACCCCGCCAACAACTCCATGTTCCGCCTGGATCCCGGGACCGCCTACGTCCTGCGGATAACGGGCGCGATCGGGAACACGTTCATCATCTGGGGCTACACGCAATGACCATCACCACGCCGCAGTTGGCGCGCTACCCCGACTCCTGGCCGATCCCG
>JAAUYB010037689.1_pt1 | contig 12155 bp, 3 predicted proteins | sample 7278071 | NCBI WGS metagenome assembly JAAUYB01 (sample SAMN14350121, study PRJNA611818) | marine sediment metagenome | isolation source: surface marine sediment (1.8m) | place: French Polynesia: Moorea | collected 2018-08
AAAGTGCTCTTGAATTTCCCAATCTTCAATTCCGTAGCGGTTTTAACCTTCTTGTAATTATCAATTATCCATTATCAATTATCAATTAATGAAAGCAGTTTCCGCACCTTACAGCGGTTTTCATAATTAGTAGACCACAGTAGGGACGTTCCATGAAACGTCCGTACAAGGTTTTGATTATGGCGATGTGGTTTATAAAGAGTGAAAAGCGCTGTATGAAGTACATCTGCACTTACTTGTGCAGCAGCTATATACTTTCATGCAACAAAGCCTTAAGTTTGGCATAATTTATGAGATAATAAAATTAACTGGACTTACGCTCATAAACCCGGTTTCTAGGGTAAATCATTGTTTTTGACAATAAACACCTACGAGAAACAGGGTTTGGTGGGTTTGCCTGCATAAGTCCTGATTAACTCAACTTTCCCATTATAAATTATGTCACAAACTCCTTTTTCTCCAGAAGAAATAGCATCTGAAGGCATCAAACCTGAAGAATATCAAGAAATTCTCAACCGTCTGGGTCGCCACCCCAATAAAGCAGAACTAGGAATGTTCGGCGTTATGTGGTCAGAACACTGCTGCTACAAAAACTCCCGCCCTCTCCTGAAACAATTTCCCACCACAGGTAAACGCATTCTTGTCGGACCGGGAGAAAACGCTGGAGTGGTAGACTTAGACAACGGACTCCAACTTGCTTTCAAAATCGAATCCCACAACCACCCATCCGCTGTTGAACCATTCCAAGGTGCTGCCACCGGAGTCGGGGGTATTCTCCGAGACATTTTCACAATGGGAGCTAGACCCATTGCCGTACTTAACTCCCTCCGTTTCGGTTCCCTAGAGGATGCCAAAACCAAACGCATTTTCACTGGAGTAATTTCTGGTATTTCTCACTATGGTAACTGTTTCGGTGTACCAACCGTCGGTGGAGAAATTTATTTTGACCGCGCTTACGCAGGCAACCCCCTAGTTAATGTGATGGCATTGGGATTAATGGAAACTCCCGAAATTGTTAAATCTGGTGCATCCGGTATTGGCAACCCAGTCTTATATGTCGGTTCCACTACAGGTCGAGACGGTATGGGTGGAGCAAGTTTCGCCAGCGCCGAACTCAGCGAACAGTCAATAGACGATCGCCCCGCCGTACAAGTAGGAGACCCATTCCTAGAAAAATGTCTAGTTGAAGCTTGTTTGGAAGCATTCAAAACCGGAGCAGTAGTCGCAGCGCAAGATATGGGAGCTGCTGGTATCACCTGTTCTACTTCCGAAATGGCAGCAAACGGAGGTGTGGGAATTGAATTTGACCTGGACAAAGTACCAGTGCGAGAAACTGGGATGGTTCCTTATGAATATATGCTCTCAGAATCTCAGGAACGGATGTTATTTGTTGCCGAAAAAGGTCGCGAACAAGAATTAATTGATATTTTTGAACGTTGGGAACTTCATGCAGTGGTTGCAGGTACTGTCATTGAGGAACCTATTGTGCGCATTTTATTTGAGGGTAAGGTTGCTGCTGAAATACCTGCTACTGCTTTGGCAGATAATACTCCTATTTATCATCGGGAATTATTGAGCGAACCGCCAGAATATGCTACAAAAGCTTGGCAGTGGAATGTGGCATCATTGCCAGCATCTACGGAACAGGGTATTGAAATTCAGGGAAATTTCCAAACTTGGAATGATATTTTACTGACTTTATTAGATACTCCAACTATTGCTTCTAAAAATTGGGTGTATCAGCAATACGACTATCAAGTACAAAATAATACTGTGATGCTACCCGGTGGTGCTGATGCTGCTGTGATTCGGTTACGCCCCCAAATTTCCGATCTTAACAACCAACCATCAACTTCAGGTGTTGCTGCAACAGTTGATTGTAATTCCCGTTTGGTTTATCTCGATCCTTACAATGGTGCAAAAGCAGTAGTTGCAGAAGCAGCACGGAATCTCAGTTGTGTAGGTGCTGAACCTGTAGCGGTTACAGATAATCTCAATTTTGGCAGTCCGGAAAAACCTGTGGGATATTGGCAACTAGCGGAGAGTTGTCGCGGTCTCGCTGAAGGTTGTCGGGAGTTGGGAACGCCTGTTACTGGTGGGAATGTGTCTTTGTATAATGAAACTTTGGATGCTGACGGTACTCCCCAGGCAATTTATCCGACTCCAGTTGTGGGAATGGTGGGGTTAATTCCCGATATTACTCGTATTTGTGGTCAAGGTTGGCAAACTGAAGGCGATATTATCTATTTAATCGGGAATTTAGGCAGTAGCACTTTAGCTGCTTCTGAATATTTGGCAACTGTTCATGGTGTGGTTGCTGGTAAACCGACCGAAGTAGATTTTGATTTAGAAAAGCGGGTGCAAGCGGTTTGTCGTCATGGTATTCGTGAAGGTTGGCTGCGTTCTGCTCACGATACTGGTGAGGGTGGTTTAGCGATCGATCTGGCTGAGTGTTGTATTAGTGGGAAGTTGGGCGCTGAAATTATTTGGGAATTATCTGATGTTTCTGGTTTGCGATGGGATGAGTTTTTGTTTGGCGAAGGTGGTTGCCGAATTTTGGTTTCTGTTGCGCCAGAAAATCAAATAATTTGGGAATCATATATTCAGGAAAATTTGGCTGATTTTTGGCAGAAAATTGGTCTCGTGAGTAATGCTGAAAGTGGTTTGCAAATTTTGGTGAATGAGGATGTGTGTTTGATTAATTTAGAGATGGGAGAAATGAGCGATCGCTTTCAAAATGCTATTGAGAGACGTTTGATATCAAATTAGTTATAGCGGTTTTCATAATTAGTATACCCCAGTAGTGACGTTGGATGCAACCTCCCTACGGGGTTACTGACTTTCGCACCAAGTGCCATATCTCGTAGGGGCGAATGCCATTCGCCCTCTATGGCATTCGCCCTCTAGGGATAGAGTATTTTTTAATAATTTGCGTAATTCCCGAGGGTAACAGAACTTACGCACCAAGTGCCATATCTAGTAGGGGCAAATGACATTTACAGCGCTTTTCAAATTGATGAACCACATCGCCATCATCAAAACCTTGTAGGGACGTTCCATGGAACGCCCCTACAGTGGTCTACTAATTATGAAAACAACTGTAGGGAGCGAATGGCATTCGCCCCTACAAAAGGTCTAATGTCACCCTTGCTGCTAAATCTTGTCGAAGATCGACAAATTTGCACAATATTTTGTCAATTCTGGTATTAGTGAGTCGTGAATAGCTTGCTATAACTGAGTTATATAATTTTTGTTTTTTGTTGGCTTTGTTGCATAAAAGTAGCGAGAGAACATCCATTCCGCTTTAGTTCGCACATGAAATGCGGAGCAAGTGTGGCAGCTATATCGCTCTCTTTTGTGGTTATTGATGTTCTATTCATCTATTGGACAATAGTTAGGGTTTAGCCGATCAAATCTTAAAACCTTTACAGGTAAAAGTTTCAGCCTTTTTATATCTGATATTGATGTTTGATTCATTTATTGTCCAATAGTTACAGCAGTCTCCGCACCTTATGAAGTACATATCCACTTGCTTGTGCAGCAGCTATATAGTTTCATGCAACAAAGCCTTTTTTGTTAAAAAAATTGTCGATCTTTATTGTCGATTTTCGACAAAAAATTTATTTGTCTGGGTTAGAATTGTTGGCTGAGTAGTTTATTTAGTTAAAAAATATTTTCTTAGGGAAGCCGTTATGGAGATTGATGAAGAATCTAGCAGCTTTGGACTAGGGTTTACAGACCCAATTTTAGCTGGGATAAATGGAGTCGAAGCTAGTAATGAGCTGGGATTTGCTAGTGGAATTGAATTAAGTACAGACAGCTCCGAACTAAAAATTGAAAATATAGATACAGGTAATGATGATTTATTGTTGTCCCAGAACCCATCGGGGGCATTGAATTTAGCCCAAGATGGGGATCAGGTATTGGACACATCCTTGAAATTGCCTAAAGACATACTGACAAATGATACGAATGGTTTTACTGTTGAGACAATTGATAGTTTAACTGGGGATAATTCGGATAGGGTTGAAATTCAGCGTAGAAGTTCTGGTGGAACTGATCTTGCAGGTAATAGTCGAGGCAAAGCTTATGACATTGGGAAGCTTGATGGTACTGATTTTTATACTGACTCGGTGAGGAGGAGCGATCGCAAGGATTTTTATAAGTTTAGTGTTGAAGAAAGAGGTCAAGTTGAGATTGACTTATCTGGTTTGAGTGGCAATGCTGATTTATATCTGCGTAACAGTCAGGGTAAGGAAATTAAAAAGTCGAAGCGTAATGGTACTGCCTCGGAAAGTATAAATCACATTCTGAACCCAGGGGAGTATTACATACAGGTTCAATCCAGAAATAAGCGGGTTTCAACGGGCTATCATTTAGGAATGAGATTTACTAAAACCCAGTCACTGACTGGCTCTTTGGGAAAAGGTAATGCCCAAGACGTTTATGCTTTTACTGTGAACAACAAGGAAGACGCATATATTACTCTGGATGGTTTGAATGGCAATGTAGATTTGTACTTGCGGGACAGTAATAACAGAGCGATCGCTCGCTCTAAACGGAATGGTAGAGCGTCTGAGCAAATAGAAGAGACTCTAGTTCCTGGTGATTATTCTGTTCAAGTGAAACGAAGAAACAATAAAGTTAGTTCCGACTATACCCTCGACTTGGGTTTCAGACTATCGGACTTACCTGGTAGCAACCGCAGTAAAGCTTATGATTTTGGGACAGTAGATCAGGATCAATATACTAAACTTAAGGAGTCTGTCAGCAGGTCTGACCGGAATGATTTTTATAAGTTTACACTAGAGAAAAGTGCCGATATGGATATTTCTCTGGGAGGGATGAGTGATAATGCAGACTTGTATCTCCGTAACAGTCGGGGTAAAGTGATTAAAAATTCAAAAAATAATGGCACTGCTGCGGAAAGTATTAGTCGTATTCTTAGTCCAGGGGATTACTACATACAGGTGAAAACGAGGATTAAACGGGATGCGACGGATTATTACTTGGGGTTTGAGTTAGAGGATGCACCCTCTGATGATGCTGGAAATAGCAGAAGTAAGGCACTTGATATTGGAAGTCTTTTAGAGGTTCGATCTTACAGTGATTTTGTGGGAACTGGCGATCGCCGAGACTTTTACTCTTTTACTTTAGATTGGGAAAGGGGTGTAAATCTTTCTCTGGATGGTTTGACTGGTAATGCAGATTTGTTTTTATTGAATCAGCAAGGAAAAGTAATTGAGAAGTCTAAACGAGGAGGTACTAATGCAGAGAAAATAGAGGAGAATTTGGCGGCTGGAACTTATTATGTGCGGGTGCAGGCAAGAAATAACAATGTTAATGCTGATTATACTTTGACTCTTGAACCTGAAAAGAATCAAGAAGCGTTAACTGTTGTTAAAGAGAATCTGAATGTGCCTGGTTTAGAGGATATAGGTTTCGAGCTTATTGATGAGCCAGTGGAAGTGGAGAAGGGAGTCTATTTTATTGGTGTCGGTCCGACTCCAGATCAATTCGATCCGATACCTTTTAACGCAAGCTCTGCTGAGACAACTAAAGCTGACCAGTTGTGGTCTGGTGGAGGTTTAGGATTAGACCTAGATGGTTCTGGGGTAACAGTTGGTATGTGGGAAGGAGGACAAGCTCTTGATACTCACGAAGCATTTGATGACCGCGTTAGTCTTGGTGACAAGAAGAGCCGTGTTAGCGATCATGCTACCCACGTTGCAGGAACTATTGGTGCTGGTGGTGAAGAGTCTCCTGGTATGGCCAGCAAGGTGACAATTAAGAGTTTCGATAATAAAAAAGCAGAAGGAGAAAAATATGGAGAAATCCAAGAAATGAAGGCATTTGCTTCGGAGATAGATATATCAAATCACTCCTACGGAAATAGCACTGGCTGGACTAAGAATAGGCAAATAGGAGAGTGGTTTTGGATGGAGGAACTTGACAAATACTCAGATGAAGATCCGGACTTTGGTAAATACAGTGACTATGCTAAAGAACTAGACAAGGTACTGTATGATAATCCCCATCTTCTGAGTGTTTGGGCAGCAGGGAATGATCGCACAAATTTATATGTACAAAGCAAGAACCAACCTTACTACTTAGCTTTCTTTTCTAATGATTCAAAAGTACCAAGCAGTGTTGAGCAAAAATATCAAAAAGGAAATGGAAAATACTGGTATGCAATAACTAATGACTCCGTGTACACAACTCCCTCAAAAGATGGTGATAAAAAAGATGGTATTGAAACTGGCTATGATACTTTAGCCGTCGCTCAAAATGCCAAAAATACCTTGGTTGTAGGAGCGATTAATGATGCTCAAAAAATAGCCAAGTTTTCTAGCTGGGGACCGACAGATGATGGCCGTATTAAGCCGGATGTGGTAGCCAATGGTGTAGATGTGGATTCAACTTCTTCCAATGGCGATTACACCACAAAATCAGGTACTTCAATGGCAGCACCTAACGTAACTGGTACTGCAGCACTCCTGCACCAACACTACACAAATCTATACGGTTCTAACGCCAAACCTAGCAGCGCAACCATGAAAGGTTTACTGATTCATACTGCTGATGATATAGATAGGAAGGGCCCTGATTATAGTCATGGTTGGGGTCTTGTAGATGGCGCTGCTGGCGCTAACTTCTTGACCGACTCGAAAGCAGAAGACGGTTCTCTTTTACGCCAAGACCAGAGTTATACAGGCAGCGAGCAGAGCATAGAAGTGAAATCAGACGGTAGTGAGTCTCTGAAAGTCTCTATAGTTTGGACTGACCCTGCTGGAAAAGCTCATGGTAATGGATTAGATGAACGAACAGCAGTGTTAGTGAATGACCTCGACTTATGGATTGTTGGACCAGATGGCAAGACCCATCGTCCTTGGACTTTAGACCCTGCCAACCCTGAAAAATCAGCGCTGAATGATAAGAAGAACTCAGTAGACAACGTAGAGCAAGTGTTTATAGATGCCCCTGTTGCTGGTACATACACTATCCATGTTGGCTCAGATGATTCTTTTAGTCAGAAATATTCACTGTTTGCAAGTGGATTGGGGAACGAAGAAATTACAGTAACTTCACCCAACGGTGGCGAGACAAGACAAGTAGGAGAGGAATTAAATATTACTTGGGAAGATAACGTCAGCGGAAACGTCAAGTTAGATTTATACCAAGGAGATGAGTTAGTCGCTCCTATTGTGGAAGCCACCGAAACTGACCAGAGTTATAGTTGGACAATACCTGATTCTATCGCTGCTGGAAATAACTACCAGGTGAAAGTAACCAGCGCCGACGGTACGGTTTCTGACTTGAGCGACGGTAACTTTAGTATTGAGGCTCTAACAGACTACATTAACGTCACTGCACCTAGTGGAGGTGAAACTCTAGTAGGAGGGGAGGAGTATTCTATAACCTGGGAGAGCAATATCATAGAAGAAGCTGGAGATAATGTTTCTATAGAAGTGTATCAAGGTGACTTGCTCTCTTATACATATCCGTTGTTACTCTATAATCAAATGTCTGGTTTTACCGATGTTGATTCAGGTACAGAAGATGAAACTACTGATGGACAAACATTCTTCCTCCCTATATTCACAGAAACTGACGGCAGCTACACCTACACTCAGAAAGTTCCAGTTGGGCTAGCTAAAGGCGATGACTACCAGATAAAAATCTCTGGCGAAAATGGGGTCTACGACTTAAGTGACATTTTCAGTATAGATTCTGAAACATTCCTTAATGTCAATCCGCTTAATGGAGGGGAAGCTCTGGAGCCTGGCGAAACCTACGAGATTACTTGGAACGACAATATCAGTGGAGATGTGGTCATAGACTTATATAAAGGAGAGGTCTTAGACCGGACTATTGCCTCGATCAAAGGAGTTGCTAACTCCCCAGAGCTTAACAGTTACGAGTGGACAGTACCAGAAGATATAGTTATTGGTGATGACTACAAAATTCAGGTTAGTCATAGTAATAAGATCGACGACTTTTATATTGACACCTGGAACGAAGAAGAGACTATAATGACTACTGGACGCGAACCAGTTCTATCTGGGGAGGTAGTAAACTATGACAAGAGTGACAACTACTTCAGCATCGAACCGAAAAAATACATTAACGTCACTTCACCCAACGCAGGTGAAACCCTAGTAGGAGACGAGAGCTATTCTATCACCTGGGATAGCAATATAACTGGAGATGTGAAAATAGAAGTGTATCAGGGAGGTTTGCTTTCTGAGACAGTTAACGGTGCAGTACCAGGTTCAGTTACTATAGGTTCTGATACCATAGAAACCAATCCGGCAATTGAAAATGATGGTAGTAACAATTGGAGGGTATTCGATTGGCTTCTTGCCGAGGGAGATGACTACCAGATCAAAATTTCTAGTCTCACCGATGACAGTATTTATGACTTTAGCGAAAGCTTTAGTATAGATACTGAAACATACCTGAACCTAGGCTCACTCAATGGAGGTGAAGCTTTGAAGCCAGGCAGAATCTATACCATTAGTTGGGATGATAACATCGAGAATGGAGATGTGAAGATAGACTTGCACAAAGCAGGTGTATTCGATCGGACTATTGTTGAACTTGATGCAGCCGATTTAGTAGGGATTACTGAATATGAATGGGAAGTACCGACAGATCTAATCAGTGGTGATGACTACGAAATTTCAATTCGGCAAAACGTTAATTATGTAGACTTTTTCTCTTCTGAAGACTTTGATGAGTCAGAAAAGAGCGTCTTAGAAGGATTGGTGAGGTATAATTATGACAAGAGTGACAGTTACTTCAGTATTGAGCCTTCAGAATACATTGAACTCACTTCTATCAACAATGGGGAGACATTAGAAGCAGGAGAGACATACGAGATTACCTGGGATACGAACATTAGTGGAAACGTTCGGTTAGACTTGTACGAAGGAGACTCACCTTATAATTTCCTTGATTACAATACTATTGTTGCCCTCCATAAGGCAGCAGAAGCCAAAGAGATAGCTGACGAGTTGGGACTTGACGACTATGATGAGAGTTTAATAGGTGGTGGTCTTGCTGAGGATGGCAGCTATACTTGGACAGTACCAGAAGATTTCGTTGCTGGTGATGAATACGAGTTCAAGATAACCAGCATTAGTGACGACACTGTTTACGACTTCAGTAACAGCAAATTTACTGTTGTGGCTCCTGAAGATTATATTAATGTTACTTCCTTCAATGTAGGCGAGGGTGTGACACGAGGAGAAACATACGAAATCACCTGGGATAGTAACATTAGTGGACTGATACAACTAGAACTTTACAAGGGAGACTCACCCTACGAATATTATCAAGATACTTCTGATACTTCTGCCGATGATTGGGATTCTTATTATCAGCGTCCGTTAAATAGTTCCCTGCATCTTTACGTTGTTGGGGGTGGTAGTATTTCCGATCTCCATAAAATCGCCCGCTGGGTGAATGCTGAAGACGGTAGCTACGAAGTGACAATAGGGGATCGATTTGGATTATTGCTCGCCGAGGGCGATGACTACAGGATAAAGCTAACCACTCTTGATGATGGCGTTAGCACCTTTACTGACTACTTCAGTGTTCTGTAGTGGTGTACAAGTATTGATTTTTGTGGTTAAGGTCCTAATAGTTCGCTAAATAGAGGCGAAATTTTCAAACTAAAAAAAAGTTGACAGAAAGCGATCGCTCCTGCCAAAACCAACCGCGTTAGAGGAGCGATTTTTTTTGTGCTTGAGAAGTTAGAAAAGCGATCGCTACTTTCCTATATTAGGAGAATAGCGATCGCTCAATTGTATCAAGCTGTTATATCAAATCCGCTGATTTCGTAGGGGCGAATGGCCATTCGCCCCTACATAAGAAACCTGGTTTGTGGGAAATAGATGTTATACGGTGGAGCATTTAAAACAAACCCGATTTCTGGGAGTATTAGATACTACTAGATTTGATATTAATTAAGCTTCAACAGATGACTCACCTGTCACTCATGTAGTGGAGTATAGCGAGCTTGACACTCTTCATAAGTAGGTGCCTTTGTTGCCTTTTCAGTAATTAGACGAGCGCCTCCTTGGCCAGTAAAGTAACTCCAAGCCCACTGAATCATCACAATCAATTGGTTATCAAATTCAATCATATAATAGATATGAATAAATAACCAGGCAAACCAAGCTAGAGGTCCAGAGAAACGAATAGCTTTATACTGTACAACTGCTTGGTGACGACCGATAACAGCCAAACTACCATAGTCAATATAGTGGAATGGTTTTAAGGTTTTACCTTTCAACCGCCTTCTAATTAGCTTTGCAACATAAACTCCTTCCTGCATTGCTGCTGGAGCAACTCCAGGTACTGGAGAATCTCCTTGATGAGAGTAGTTAGCTAAGTCTCCAATCACAAAAATTTCAGGATGATTAGGTATTGTCAGGTCTTCATTCACAAAAACACGACCTGCACGGTCTAATTCTGCACCTGTGCGATTAGATATTGCTTGAGAGACTGCTGATGCTTTAACTCCTGCACCCCACAATATGGTATGAGCAGGAATATCTTTTGTTGTTTCTCCAGAACGAACAGTGACTACATTATTTTCGATATTAGTCACCCGTGTTTTGGTCATCACTGTGACGCCCAACTTCTCCAGTTCTATTCTTGCTTTTTCTGACAAAGCAGGTTTGAAAGCGGGTAAAATTCTCTCTCCACTTTGGATTAGATGAATTTGAGCTTCGCTAGTATTAATGGAACGATATTCTTCTTTTAATTTAGTATGAGCTAATTCTGCTAAAGCACCTGCTAATTCAACACCTGTTGGACCTGCGCCAACTATCGCAAAAGTTAAAAGTGCTTTCCGTTTTTCTGAGTCTGGTTCTTTTTCTGCAGCTTCAAAAGAGGCAAATATTCTCCGACGCATTTCTAATGCATCTTCTACTGTTTTTAGTCCGGGAGCTTTTTCTGACCAATCATTTCCGAAATAGTTATGGCTAACTCCAGTAGCTACAACTAATGTATCGTAATCTAATTCTTGGTCGCGCAAAATGAGTTTTTTCTGTTCGGGATCGACATCCACGACTTCACCCATAATAACGTGAGTATTTTTTTGTTCGGCGACTACACCCCGAAGAGGAGAAGCAATATCTCCAGGGGAAAGACTTCCTGTCGCTACCTGATAAAGTAATGGTTGAAATAGATGGAAATTTCTTTTGTCAACCAAGGTTACTTTTACAGGTGCTTTCCCAAGTTGCTTGGCAGCTTCTAGTCCTGCAAATCCACCTCCAACGATGACAACATGATGAGGAGATTGATGTTTTTCCTGGTTTAGACTCATAGTTATTTCCCCCTTTCAACTGAGTAATTGCTATTACTAATATAGTGGCTTTTTTGAGCCATTAATAGTCGTTATTTTTCAATCTTGGTTTTAAGTTATCACAATTTTTTCTAGGGTTTTAGTATCAAGTGTTACTAATTGTTAACTTAAAATAAAGTTTATATAATGATTGACTAAAATCAAGTTTTTATATATAATTTTAAGCACAAAATTTTTTTTTTTTGATGAAAAATTGATTTTTTTGTATAAAAAACATCTTTATTGCTAGATAAAGTTTTAATAAATTTACTGCAAATCAAAGTTTATTCTCTTGATAAGTTGCAAGTTAAATGTACAATTGCAGCAGTGGGGAACTTAAAAGTCAAAACTGCAATAACCGTAGGTTGAGTTGAGGAACGAAACCCAAGCAATTAGGGTTTGCTGAAAAAGTCTTTTTTAATGAATGGGGGAGTAGGGTCGGAACTTGAGATGCAACGTCCGTAGGAGAGTAATTTTTTTGCCCAACTCTTGCCCAAAGAGAAGCAGCTTTGCTTGAATATATTCAACATTCACAACAACTATTAGTAAATTAGAACAACATTCACAGGACTTACGCAAAATATGGAATTATACGCCATCTGTAGGGCTTAATGGTCATTATCCCTTATTAGATATGGCGCTTGGTGCGTAAGTCCTGATTCATTCTTGGAAAAATCAGCGATCGCAAAAACTGCTGTAACTATTGTTCAATAAATAAATCAAAATCTATAAAAGGAAAAATCAGCGATCGCGATAACTGCTGTAACTATTGTTCAATAGATAAATCAAAATCTATAAT
>JAAUYB010035272.1_pt1 | contig 12148 bp, 15 predicted proteins | sample 7278071 | NCBI WGS metagenome assembly JAAUYB01 (sample SAMN14350121, study PRJNA611818) | marine sediment metagenome | isolation source: surface marine sediment (1.8m) | place: French Polynesia: Moorea | collected 2018-08
CCACACCAACCCTGGTGGAGTAGGCCCTTTTTATTGTTGTTTACGACTGAGGGGAACAAAAGGGCGTGGAAGCATGGAAAAGGCAAACAAAACATATTTACACGCAAAAAAAGGAAAAAAGCACAATGTACCACCCACAATCGCACATGCATCACACGTGCGATACAAAAGCAGTCTTTTTTTCCTGTGACAGGCAGGGCTTTAAAGTAATGCAATACTTGTATTGCCAATACTGTAATGCAATACATTTTTGAGTAATGTAATGGTATTGCCAATACATTTTTCAAAAAAGTAATGTATTGCCTTGATTTGCCAGGCAATACTTCATTACTTTTTCTTGAAAATATTCAATGTGTTGTGAGCAAAGACTGAATAAATTTGCTTTTTTGTGGGCAACAACACTGAAAATTTTGGCAGTTGAGGGCCTGCAATTTCTAAAATTTTCTCAGTATAAGGAAAATTAAGGTCTTTGAACCAAATTGAATTGGGCAAAATTGTATTGGTAATGAATTGCCAATACAATTTTCTGGAAGTAATGAGTTGGTATTGGTATTACATTTTTGGGGAAGTAATGAGTAATTTAATGCAATACTTTTTAATAGTATTGTTTAAAGCCCTGACTACATGCAGCACCTGTGATAGGACGCGAGAAAAAAGAAACGAAAATAAACAAGTGTCACGACGAGAGGAACAAACAATCATGGTCATCACTGTTTATTTAACCACAATAGTAGCAGTAATAATTGTCGCGCCGTGTATACGTGGGTCATCATAGTAATATTTGCGCCGCTCTTCAAGAAGGGGGTGGGGAGAAGGGGGATTGTTCACTTTTGTGGCCTTCTTCTGTTTTTCTTCTTCGCAATCACAAGCGAAGTCTCTAGAATTCACTTTTGCACCCCAGGCGCACGCGAAGGGGGGTGGCATAGGCGAAGCCGAGGGTCTCTACTCTGTCCGTTTCAATCACTTTTGTCAACGGCAGACTTTGTAATTTCGCTCGAGTTTCTTCTGCATCTTCTTCCCCACTTTCGCGACGGGGGAGGGGGGGGGGAGGGCGGATTGGAGGGGTTTTTCTTTCTTTTTCGTTCGCGGGCGACCTCTAGCATAATCATAGTAAGAATATAAAATACTTCTTTCTCGAGATTTGGGCGACCGGGGTGGGGGTGGAAACAAGTTCGGTTTCTTTTCTCTCTGTGGAAGGATCGGAAGCGACGGGGATTGTAGCTATATTTTCGTGTGTATGTATGTGTGAGGGAATAAGTTGATTGTGTCTTGGTTCCCCCCTTTGCTTTTTATGTCCTACTTGCGTCTGGAGTTTCCTTGTGCCTCTGAGATATATGAAGTTGCTTCGTTCGATTTCTTTTTCAATAGATATACCGGCGGCGGCAGGCAGTTGATTCGCGATTTCGAAACAAAACCCAAAAAGTTTTACTGAGGGGGAATATAAAACCCCTTGATTATTGCTGCTTCAAAGTCTTTTTTCTTTTTTTTCTTTCGTCTCGCCATGGAAGGGGGTAATAGGGGCAAATTTCGTGGTTTGCTTCTCGAATTTGACAGTTTCTTTCCCCTTACCGATCATTGTAATAGTAATGCCCCTTTTTTCCAAAACTTTTCTTGCTTGAATTTCACGTTGTTCCGAAGAGGGAGGAAAGACACGGTTTTTTTCGCGCGCAATGTGTCATTTGTTGTTTCTGTTCTTACTAACTAAAAAAGTAAATAAAGATGAGCATAAAGATGGGCTAGAGGGATCGAGGGGCGCGCTTCAAACGTATATACTGACGCAAGAGAAATGAAATAAATAGGCGATCTGACGTGGGATATGTGAGGAATCTACTAATGCTAATAATGGTGTTGAAGGGAGGGGAGGACCCTTTGTGTTTTGTGTGTTTGCTAGTTCTTTCTTGGCATCGCAACTATAGTTTTTCTTATATCGCGTCTCTCTCTCTCTGGAGTGTGCTCTTCTCTCTCGGTCTAGGGTAAAAATAATATTTTCCTTTTCTTTTCTCGCGTGGAAGGAGTCTTTTGATGGCAACGCTGTTTTTAAATATTAAAAGAATTTTTTATGTACTCTGTGTGTACAGAAGGAATGATTTCTCTCTCAGCTGTGAAGGGGGTTGCTTGGTCTGCATGTATGATTTTGGTGGTTTCTTTTTGTTTTTAGCTAGAGCCGGGGTTGGCCGAAATTTTTTACAGGGGAAAAATATTTCCAAGGGATGAGTAGCTGTTTCTTTTTTTAAATTTTTGTACAATCAAATCTGTTGAGAAAGGAGGAAAAGTTTTTTACACTTTCTATGCCAACAAGCCCTTGTAATAGAGCTGTGAAGTTATCTTCGGTGGTCTTGTTCGCTGCCTTCTGTACAGGTAAGGATCTTTACATGGCTTTCCTGCTGCTGCTTTCGTGAGAGGACTTTTACAGGTAGGGAGAGGAGCTTCTTTAAGTGCTTGCCGAGTTCTATACAAAGGAGAGGGGGGTCGTCGAGGTTCGATCGCTAAAGAAGGTTCTGGCACATCCCTAGCTCACATTGTTGCGGTTTGGAGGATAAGTATGGCAAGGGAGGGGAGAAAACGCGTGAGCAAATTATTTGCAAGTTTGTAATGTTTTTGCTCGTCTTGCTGTTTGTTGTGGAGGAAACTGAAAAAGAAACAATACATTTGCTGGTCCTGAGCTGTCATTTTTTTTGCAAGTTTGTCGCATTTTTTTTGTTAGGGCGAGCTTTGAGCTAGGAAAAAAATATATCCCACGTTTCTTCCAGGATAGAATCTTTTGTGAAAGTTTGATTCTCGCCCTTTGAAGGGAGACGGTTGGGTCGAAATGAAATGTTCCATCGGCCTCGACGAGAAAGGGTCTGTCGGGTGGGTGGGTGGGTACTGCAGGAGGAAAAGAAAATGTACAAAAGAAACGGGAAGACAAAGCTGCGCGGTTACTTGGTGAGCGGGGAAAATGTGAAGAAAGGAGGAGGAGGAGGGCACAGTGTCAATGTCTACTTTCTTTTATTCGCGAAAAAGTGACGAAATAACAGCTCTGCTACGATTCCGGCCACTTTCCCACCCCAAACTGCCCCCCTCCGCTTACACACGCCACCGTCTAGTCCGGTTTCCTTTTTGTTTTCCTGAACTACTCCTCTAAAGGTCATCATCATAATCATATCGCTCATCATCATCAATAATCGCAATCATTTTTCAGTGCTCATCATAATCGTAGTAGTCAAAAATCGTCTTTCTTCTGCGGCGTCGCAAACATAATCTTCCGACACTCCTATCCCCTCTCTTTTCGACACGTTTGGTCTTCCGTAAAAAAAAATAGCGAGCATTTTGCCTGCTCTCGACAACTTTGGGTGGGGCAACGAGGGGTAGAAGTGATTCGACACAATTCTTCGGACAGACAAAAGGCTTGCGATTGTCTTGGGATATACTATCTATCTGCTTTGACCCTCACTTTTAGTCGATAGTCTCGACAGTTCGTTCGGGCGGAGGGACACGCACTGCCCGTCATCCCTGGGGTAAATGCTGGAGGTCTCCTCTCAGATGGAGCTGGTGCCTGCGGGGAAAATAATGCGAAACGTAAGCACTCAAGGTTTGACGTTTGATTTCGCGGGAAGAGGAAGATAGTGGAACAATGCAATTACCAGCTACAGAGTCAAAGAAAGTAGAACAGGAACAAGAGAATAGAAACATTAGATTGGTGTACCGATAGCCGCCGCCGCCGGCTGTTGCACCAGCGCCGCCGCCGCCGCGGGAGACGCCGCCGCCGCGAGCGACTGCTTCTGCTGCTCCAGCGCCGCCGTGGTGGCCGCCGCCGCCGCCGCCAGCAGAGCTGAGGGCGAGGGGGAAGACTCTGCGGCCGCCATCACTGCGGAGGAGGAGGAGGAGGAAGAGGCCGTCGCCACCGGGGAAGGCGGGTCGCTCGTCCCCACAGACACGGTGGCGACTGCGGGGGCGAGGGCGACGGGGGCGGAGTCATCGGCCATCATGCCGTTGGTCCCCTCCTCGTCCTGCGCCGCCGCCGCCGTTTGTGGTGGCGCGGGGTCTGCTTGGGCGTGGTTCTCGACGGAGGCGTTGGATGGGGCAGGGGCGGCCGCTGCGTTGACGACGGCAGTTCGAGAGGAAAGAAGAAGGCAGAGAGAAAGGCGCGTGAAAAAAGAGCGGAAAGCAAGACGAGTCGCCGATGGAGGAGAGGGAGGAGGAGGAGGAGGAGGGGAAGGAAGAAGGACACGACTTAGGAAGGAGGAGGGTATCGTTGAAATTGTGCTACTGAGACAGCCACGCAAGAAGGCTCTTTCCAAATAAAAACTTGCTAGGTTCTAACTCACCTGGCGGCCCGATCGGCCCCAGCTCAGTGGTGTTCTTGAGGAAGTACCTCTCCAGCTTTGCGAGTATGTGCTTGCCGTAGGTGTACTTTCTCAGCGTGGCGCAGTGCGGGCGGATCTTGTGCATGAGCACCTTCCGCTGGGCTGGCTCGGCCAGGTCGATCATCTTCTGCACCACGTAGTTGGCGTACTGGTCCTTCATCATGGTGTGCAGCGGGCAGGAGGACCCGTCGGCCACCGCCATGCAGACCTCGTCGATGAGGACGGCCCTGTCCTGCCTCGAGGCGTACTGCACGCATTTCTCCACCACGTTGGAAGCGAACTTGTGCTGGGACAGGGGAAGCACCTTGCCCTTCACCGACTCCACGATCTGGCTCTTGTCCTCCTAAAGAAAAAAAAATGTCTAATTGTTTGTGTCTGTCAGGGTAAAAGTTGCCTAAATGTTTTTCTTACCGCTTTTCCGTGCTCAAGCACGTGCTGTATGACGTAGTTCCCGTACTGGTCCTGCAACAACTGCTCGGTAGATGAGTGGAGCTCCTCCAGAATTGGCGAGGTCTGGCCCTCCTTGCAGTGCTCAAGGATGCGCTGGATGACACGGCAGCCATAGGGGTGCGTAGAGAGGCCGAAGACCTAATTGAGATCCCGGAATTGGGGATTTAACCTTGCAAAAGAGATTCTCGCACGGAAGGAGAGGTCCGCCGCTTAATAATGCAGGGCTGAGCGCCACAAAAGAAATATGGGGGTAGAGAAAAGCGACTCTTTCGCCCTCAATTCGAAGTCAAGAGGTCAGTTTTGATGAGGAAAGTTTGTGTGTGCCGCTTTTTCTTTCCCGGCAAAAAAAGGGTGAAAACATCAGAGGGAAAGCAAATTAGAAACTTTCCCGAGGCGTCTCGAGGGGACCTAAGTATGATTTCGGGGAGAGAAATGATGATGTTTAAATCTTTCAGAGGAAGACAGACCTCACTCTGCCATAAAAATAGATATTTTATCAAGGTCACCAAGAAATCCCGGCAGGTATTGTCCTTGTGAGTGCCGTGCAAACGTCACTAACGCTCAAAGAAAGATGAAAAATGATGCACTTTCCTTCTCCTTTTCTCGCCTGGGCGATACTCGAAAGAAAGAAAAGTGCACACACAGCCAAAAAAGGAAGAAAAAATTCCTTCGAGTGAAGTTTTGTCTCTTTTGCTTTTCTCTCACCTGCGTCTTGAAAGAGTCAATGATGAACTGTAGCTTGTCCGGATCGACGCACTCGATGCACTTCTGGACGACGTGGTTGCCGTTCTGGTCCTTGACGCACTTCAGGACGTTGCCCTGAGGAAAAAGACATACATTCGCAAAATTCGAAAAAACAACAAAAGCAAGTCTTGTTCGCACCTGGAGCTCCTCAATGATTGTCTCCTGCTGTTCCGGCGGGATCGACTCGAGCGCCTTCTGGATGACCCTGCAGCCGTACATCTGGAGCGCCAAAGGCTGGACGTGGGTCCGGAGCTGAGGGAAATAAAGAAGCAAACAATGAGTAAGGTGAAACCTTCTCTTTCCTTGTCCGAAAGACCGACCGATGGACGGGAACGGACTCCCTTTGAAGTCAGTGCCAGAAAGTCCCTCGCCACCACTTCCCCATACCATACCTACCTACCTACCTACATAGGAACGATAGTAGGCAGAGGCTACATCGGCCGCGGCCGGCGAATGAAAACCCTCTCCACGCTCCACTACCCCCTTCAAAGGAGGGGAAAAGGGAGGAATAAAAAGCCATTTCAGCTAGAATGGCCGATCCAGATCCGGCCACCGGGGCTCCGTTTCGAAAACCCCTCGATTCCCTCTCTCCTTCCATTTAAGATGCAGCACCCTTCGGAGCCGGAAAAGGAAAAAGGAAAAAAGTGGAGGAGGAGGAAAGAAAGGCATTTCACGGGCGCGTGTATGGGAAAGAGGGGTGGGCGGGTGGGCGTTCGACGAGAACGAGGGGGGAAGGGGGCACTCCAACGAGGAGGAGGAGGAGGAGAGAAGTTTGCGAATTCTGCTCAGGAAACTCATTTGCGGTCCCAGCGGGCGGGGGAGGGGGAAAAGGGGGAGGCTCTTGAATCTTCTTCCAAAAGGGAGGCGGGCGGGCGGGATAGAGATGGATACAAGTGCTCCTTTCCCTCCTCCCTCCACTGGCGGAGTGGAGGGGAAGTGGGAGAAGCACATGCCTCCAATGATGAGGAAGAGAGGAGGGAGGGGGGGGGGACCGGTGAAAGGAAGAGGAAGGGAGCTTTTCAATTTGCCCCATGCCACTTTCCCGAGAGAAGGAGGAGGAAGATGAAAGGGGGGCAAAAGTTTTCGCCTCCTCCTCCTTCCTCTTCCCCCGGGAGTAAAAGCATCCGGGAGAAAGAAGAGAGGGAAAAAGGGAAAAAGAGTGGAGTGAGGTGGGAAGAGGGCGTTTCGTTACCTGCCTATTCTTTTACTCTTTCTCACCTTTTGTACAAGCGAGGACTTTTGCTCCGGGGTGCCGTACTCGAAGAACTTCTGGATGACGTAGTTGCCAAAGACGTCCGTCATCAGACTGTACGCGGCGGCCACGATTTCGTCAAACACAGCCTGCTTCTCCTGCGAGAAAAAATACAGAAACAACACTTAGTTTCCCCTAAATTGCAAATTAAAAACACGACGAAATCTCTTACCAGGGGCGTCGCCCGCTCCAGCTTCTGCTGTATGAACCTGGATCCGTGCTGGTCCTGGGAAAACTCGACGACGTGGCCGGAGAGGTCGCGGAGCTGGATGTTCGGGAAGCGGTTGTTCCTGGAAAATGAGAAACAAATCGGTAAAAAGGAGGCAAAGAAGTGGCGATTTCAAATCTCTTCCGGAGTCGTATTCTGCTCACGTGTCTCACGGTCTGTCAAACTCTTTAACGCGCGGCGGCGGGGGAAAGGGAGAGAAAGGCGACTGCATGGGCAGAAGAATCTTTCGTCCTTGGCATGCCTCAAGTCATGGGCGGTGGAAGGAAAAGGAAATCTGTCACAAAAACTTTTGCGTGAGACGGGTCGGTCGGTCGGCCTCCGCTTCACCTTCACGAAGAGACACTGGCGCTGGCCTTGGGTGACTAATAAGCCACGTAACGATAGCGCAGCTAAAATACCCTATCTATCCTCCTCGGTTTGACGTTCCTTTCTTGGCGTTCCCAACAACTGCTGTGAAGGTAGGGAAAGACGGCAGGGCTAATGTCATCATCTCCCCCTCCTAAAACGGCGAAAAGTTCTCACAAATCTAAGTTTATCCCCTCCCCTCTTTCTTCCTTTTCCCCCCTTCAGTAGTCCCTCCTGCCGCCGCCCAGGGATAAACAAACAACTCCATGGAGGGCTTTCCATCTCACTGCTGCAAGATTCGAAGCAGAAAAGTTTTTTCCGAAGAGAAACAAGTTGACGGGAAGCAAAGGAGGAAAAAAGGGTTACCTTTCATTTTCCAAAAGAGAGAGAAACAATGCCACAATCGTAGGCAATGGTTTTGCCTCTCCAAATGAGAGACAGAAAAAGTTGAGCCTGGGGCATGGGATAGTTTCGTTTGACAGCGAGATTCTCGTTCCAATTTCTCGCAGCTTAAAAGCTCTTCCAGCTCTTGAACGGAAGGAGGAGAGGAAACTAATGCGAGAAAGGGCAAAAAAGCAAAAAGAAAAGAGTGGAAAACAAGAGCGGCGATGGTTGCTTTCTTTTTACTCTTTTCCGTCGTTCTCCTCCCTAGGGAGGAGAAGAGAACTGATTGGAGGAGGAGACGAGAAAAGGAGCCTTTGTCGTGCTGCTTGCGTTTTCTTTTCGGAGACAGAGAAATCTGGTTTCCATCGCCGTCTCCGTCACTTGCACAGGCGAAAACATTCAGGGAGGGAATTGGAGTCACAAAGAGGCTCTTTTCTTCCCACTCCTCTTTCGGCAGGAGAAGGAGGGAAAAGGGGAAGGAAAGAATGCAAATTTTCCTCCGTCGATAGCATGCAGTGAGGGAGAGAAGGAGGACGGGAGGAGGAGGGGACAAAACTTTTTTCCCTCCCGAGTTTGGCTTTTGGCAATCCCGGGATAGTTGGCAAACAAAGCGTCGCCGCTCCTTTGCGATGGAAGACCCCCCCCCAACTCGTGTGTCCCTCAAAAAAGAAGCTGAAAGTCAAATTCCGTTCGTGTGTGGAGGTCCTCGATCGATTTGACAGATCGCTTCCGCCGATAAGAAGACGGACGTCAGGAAAAGTTTTCGGCAAGAAGGCGGGGAAAGAGATTGGTGGAGGAGGGGGCGAGAAAAAGTTTATTGGATCAATTCATTCTGGATGTCTTGAAAGCGCAAGAGCTCTTTTCCTGCCTCCAACGGAGCGCCTAACTCTGATCGACATGGAGAAAGGCGGAGGGAAATCTTACACCCCTCCAATCTTTTAAGACGTCAAAGAGTGAGGAAAAGTTCTCTCAAAATCCAACTCACCTGAAGTCCTCCAGGAGTTTGCTCCTGTTGACCTGCTTGCCTCCCCCGTCAATACTGTTGTGTCTGTGCTTGTTGTTGGAGTTGGCGAAGAGGTTGTTGGAGGAGCCAAAGAGGCCGCCGATGGCGCCGTTGCGGCCGCCCCCGAAGCCACCGCCGTGGCCGCCGTGGTGGTGGCCGCGATCGCCGCCGGGCCCGCCCGGGAGGTTGGCACCGCCGCCGCCGCCGTGCAGCCGCGTGTGGAGGAGGTTCATTCCGCCGGCGAGGGACCCTGGCGGAGGGGTGAGTGCACCGCCAGCGCCGGCCGCGCCGATTGCGCCGAGGGCGCCGTAGGGCCACCCCGCTGCCGCAGCCTGACCCAGCATGGCCTTGGCCTTGTCCAAGTTGGGCGAGAAAGCGGCCGCGCGGTCGATGGAGTCTCTCCGCCCTCCGCCGCCGCTGCTTGGAAGGGAGAGGGAGGGGGACCCGGCCAGGGAGTTGTTGGCGCCAGTGTACGTCGCCAGGCTGTTGGGAGGCATCTGGAGGAGGTTGAGCGCCGCGGGGTTGATTGCCGCCGCCCCGGGGAGGGCGCCGGGAGCGACCCCGGCCGCCGTCGCCGCCTGCCCGTTGCCCACCAGGAGGGGGTTCCCGGGCGCCAGCAGCCTCATTCCCGGGTGGACGGCCGCGGGACGCATGAGGCCGCCGGAGCCAGGGTCGATGTAGGCCGGGAAAACGTAGGGAGCGGCGGCGGTGGGGGCGGCCGTGCCGTTTGCGGCCGCAGCAACTTCGGGAGGCCCGGGGGTGACGGATCCGTTGGGGGTCCCAGGGCGGCGGGTGCCGTTGGCAGCCTGTGGGGGCTGTCCGTTGGCGGTGGGAGTACCGGGGGGTCCTCCGTTCTGCTGCGCCTGCTGCTGTTGCTGCTGCTGCTGTTGGAGGATGTTGGGGGCCGGGTAGACGCCCCACCCGCCGTAGGCCGCCGCCGCCGCGGCCGCCGCCGCGGCGTATGGGATGGGGAGGACGGAGAGGCCGCCGGGTTGGCCTGCAAAGGAGGGGGAAACACACACACGAGGTTGAAAGAAGGATCATTAGCGTGGGAGAGATAATCAGGAGGAGGGAAAAGCGAGCGAGTCTTTCTTTGCGGCCGAACGAACGGAGGTAGGGACAGGATGCACTCTGGCGGAGAAGGCGAAGAAGAAGCTCCAGAAGTTGCGTCTTCATTAATGGAGCTTCGCTCATTACCCAGAAGAGAGAAAAGCGAGTGAGGGCTACGGGAGAGGCAAAGAAGGCATTTTCGCCCCCTCCGTCCCCCGTGAGTCGTCACTCTTCTTCCCCCTCGTTTCAGGCAACGGGGCAAGGGACCGCCGCCGCCGGGCTTTTTTCCTCGCTCCCCATTTCTCTTTTCTCCTCAGTAGTGGAGTAGTGGCAGTCTTTTGCCATCGCCGACGAAGCCGGAGTTATCAGAGCGAAAGGCATAAAGAGAAGAGAGGAGGATGCTCTTTTATTCGAGCTAGGGCGGCGGGTCGGTCCTGCCCCAAGAGAAAGGGAAGGCGGAATGAGGAGGAGCTCCCCGAAAGTCTTCCCGACTTCTCCTCTTTCCTCGGTGGATATCGCATCTTTCTTAATCGGGGGAAACATCTGGGGAGGGACGGACGGAGAAAAAGAAGAAGACTTGAGGGGGGCGGCGGCATCTGGAGAGACTCTTCCCAATCCTAGATATGCAAAGGGAGAGGACCAGCCGTCACTAGGGGGCGAAAGTGAAAGAAGACCAAAGACAGAGAGGAAAAAGAACAGTCCTGGAAATGTCGATACATTTCTTGTTCCACAGCGGGTAAGAAAATATCTACGCGAAAAAAAAGAAAAAGGGGGAAAAAGGCTGCGATGGATGGAGGAAGCGGGGCCGCATTGTAGCGCGCGCTATGTACAGTACATCATTCATATGCACTGAATGCGAAGAGGGAGGAGGCGGGAAAGTGGAAAGTGGCATACGTAGAAAAAAGGCGGAGGAGGGATGATGGAGCTCATTTCCTGCCGGAGGAAAAAGAAGGCATGATGGAGCGAGCGAGCGACCAGGTGAATAAAAAAAGGTATGGCGGAGGAAGGCCAGTAGTTGCATGCGGACCCTGGCTTTCTACTGAACATGTTTTTGTCGACCTCACTGGTACTCTCTCTCTCTGTGTGTGTCTCTCTCCAGCAGCCATCATTGTCAACCTGCCCTAAAACCTTCCTTCCTCTCCGTCCATCCCTCTCTTCCGGCGGGCGAGGAGCGAGGACGGGAGAAGAGCCCCTTCCCTTTTCCAACAGTGAAAGAGGAGAACAATGTCAACAGGGGAAACGCCGCTGGGTAAACAGCTAGCCTTCCCTTCCCTTCCCTCCCGTTCCGGCCGGGAAGTCCACACTGCCATGGGGGAAGTAAAAGGACAGCGGCGAAGAGAGAAGGCAATTTTTTCCACGTTGTTCGCACAGTGCAAAGGAAGAAGACGAAAAAACTTGATCTCTCTCTTTGGACGGGAAGTGGATGGAGGCACGGATTTCGCCAAGCATTTCGTTGAGGAAAGAAGAGGGAACGCGACATGTGCTTGGGGTCTCAAGTTTTTGAAAGATAGTCTTTCCAAAATACGTCTTTCCAAAATACGAATAAAGAAGAGCGAAGAGGGTTTTTGTTTGGAAGTGCAGAAAGCTACAATTTAGACCCTTGGAGGAGTAGAAGGGAGGCGACAGGCTCTCCGTTGGGCCAATAATCCCATGATGAGCGGAAAGCAAAGAAAGGAGGAGGGGGGAAATGGCAGGGAGGAAGGAGGCGGGGGGAAATTACCGAAGAGTCAACATTGGAAAGGGGAAGGAGAACCAACGGAGGGGGAAAGGAGGCTCGGACATTTCCTCCTCCTCTCTCTTTCACCGGCCGAATTGGGTCGCGTGCGTGGGAGTCATCAGTTTGACTCCTCCTGGCACCAAAGGAGGTCTTCTTCCTCTTCCTCCACCTGCATGCCTCTTCTTCCCCCGCCTCCTCTTTTCACTACCCTCACGAGGAGGAAGACCACCTCGATTCACCGCAAGACGAGGGAGGCGGAAACGGAGGCAGGACTGAGGTCGACGACGCTGGATGCGCAGGGGTTGAAGGTGCTTGCTTGGCCCTGCCCGTTCGTCGTGCTATTGGCCTATTTGTCAGCAGAGGAGGGGAACAACATCGCCAAAAAGGAAACCACAACCAGGCTGCATCACTCGCATTTCATCAGGATAAGAAAGAGGGAAACTGTGTATTTTTCCTAACCTGGCAGTAGGGCGGCTGCGGCGGCGCTGGGGTTGCCACCCTGGTGGGCGGCGGAGACGGCGGCCAGGTACTGCTGCTGTTCCTGAGGGTTGGCGAAGACGTAGGGGGCGCCGCCGGCCGCGGCAGCCGCCGCCGCTGCGGCCGCGGCGTTGGTGTTGGCTCCGGCCGC
>JAAUYB010075122.1_pt1 | contig 12148 bp, 18 predicted proteins | sample 7278071 | NCBI WGS metagenome assembly JAAUYB01 (sample SAMN14350121, study PRJNA611818) | marine sediment metagenome | isolation source: surface marine sediment (1.8m) | place: French Polynesia: Moorea | collected 2018-08
AAGCCAGACTGCCCTGCTCTCAAGCCGACAAAGAAAGAACGTCCCAAGGGAGAAAGGAATATTACGACACACTACACAAGAAACGCAACGGAACAGGAAAAATGAAATGCGATCGAGGAGGGGGAAAAAATGAAGACATATTGCACTTTTTGCAGAGAAGAGAAATTCGACACACTGTAAGGGGTTTCTCCTTTTATACACGTAAAGGGCAATTATAAGTTTCGGTTCTCACGCTGAAATACCACGGTTTTAGTAAATACTAAATACACTGTAGGATGCAAGAAATCAGCGAACATTTTCTCACCTGCAACTATATATTCCGAGATATCACATCTCTGTCCACTCTTTTCTTTGCGAACACTGATAGCGTTTAGACTCAGTGCGCTCCCTTCCCTCCCCCCTTTTATATGGGTCACTTTTTCGCGCTCTCGTTGTTGATAGGAATACCGGCGCTTAATTTGGGGTCGGCGTGGGCTGGGCTCCACCCAAAAATTTCCGGGTTGGGGTGGGCGGGGCCCGACCCAGCCCAGCCCAAGCCAGAAAAAAATGGGCTGGGCCATTGGCCCATGGGCCCAAAATTGTGATATGTAATAAAAATACTAATAAAATTGTTTCTTTCTGCGTTTTGGAGGAATTGTTTTTTCATCAAATTAAACTTTTCCTAATTATGCCAAAAATTGATGATGAAATAAAGTCTAAGAAATTTGGTTCCCTTAAAGATTTCTTCTTTTATTTTTATTGGGCTCATTTTTGCCCATTTGGGCCAGCCCATGGGCTGGGCTGGGCTGGGCTTTTTTTATCCTGGCCCAGCCCAGCCCAATCCGGAAAATCCCGGCCCATGCCGACCCCTATTCTGGTACAATTGTGGGCTTTTTTGCACCTTGTATTCTATCAGGAAATTGCGAGAAAACTCCGTCGAATGTTGTTCTCTTAACAAAGAAATGCCTTTCTTGGAGAAGAGTATGTTTATAAAAAAATGGCGATTTAATTACTACGTACCTATCAATTTAAAAAACAAAAAATCCTTCGAATGTTTGCTTCAGGATCGCCACCCTGAAGAGCCTCGGCGGGGAGGAGCCCCACAACCACATCCACTTCCCCGGCGGGATGGACCTGATGGAGGAGGAGAAGGGGATGACGGAGGACACCCCGCCCACGGAGAGGAAGAAGCCAGGTAGGCATTGATTTATCCATGCTATAAATAATGAGCACAGGGAATGTTACTCCCAAAAAAATGTACGGTAAATGTATGTCTTTTTACGTCATAGTATGGAACGTAAATCGTAGTAGAAAATGTCTTGTGTCACAGAAAAGGCCACCTATAATTATTGCGTTTTTGTATTTTGGTCAGAGATGAACCTCGACACCACAAAGAGCAAAGAGACGACAAAGACGAAGAAAAGCGGGGAAGAGGGAGGAGGAGGAATGGCAAAGTGAGTGAGGGCAAAAACTCGATGGAAGTTGTTGCCAAGCATGGATTTCACCACTAAATGTGTTAAAAATCGAAGGAAATTCAGGGGAATTGTACAAACTTTCAACAGGCACAAATAATATGCATGTGTGGCATATCACTTAATATTCAAAGGAATTTTCCTTGCAGCAATGCAATAATGTGAAAGCCTTATCGATATTATAAGTATGGTTATAAGTATGAATGGGTATAAGGCTTGGCAAATATTTTTTTGCACGCCGAGGCAGGTCCTCCTCCTCCTCCTCGGAAGAAAGCAAGAAGGAGGACAGCGCCGAGGAGGACGCAGGGTCCATGCACGAGATTCAGCCGGAGCTGTCGGAGGAGTCCACGCCGCCGGACGAGGACTCGGGGTTTGGCGCATATTTTTCATAAAAAGTGTACAATATTTTTTTTTAAAAAAATTATTTTTTTGAAAGCATGGTAAAAGAGAGGATGGAAGAGACCTCGAAAAAGAACTCGGAAAGGATGATGGGTAGGTGAAAACACACTTCGAAATACAGCTTTCATGTTGATAATAAAAAATCAATGACAGCGGTCACTTCAGCTATCGACGACAAAGAAGGAGCCAGCAGCCACAGACCAGGTACAGTTTATAAAACGTTGAACATTTATTTGACTTTATTCTATGTGAAATGAAGGCACTGAGGACGGCGCGAAGGCCCCGCTGAAGGGCGCGGACCTGATATTGGTGCGGGGGGAGAAGGACCCGACGGCGAATCCCGTTGTGGACCAAGGGGAGGTGGGATCGATAACACGGTTTCGTCTAAAAGATGAAAAATAATTTATTTTTTTAAAAAAAGGGAGACGACAAGGACTTTGAGGAGAGGGTGGGCAGGCTGAGGCAGTTCTGGAACAGCCTGACGGAGCGGTCAGGTACGTAAATTGTGATTTGAAGTATCTTTGAAAAGTTTGATTTGCATTCCAAATCAGGCAGGCAAGATGAGTCGAATGACGACGACGACACGGAAGTGGAGTGCAAGAGGAGATCGGACCTGTTTTATAAGGCATTAAAAAAATTGGCGCAATAAGCCACTTGATCATTAGAAACCGTCTTTACACTCTCAAAAAGGTCCTGTTCGCTTCGGAGGGAATCAAGGTGGACGACGCTGAAATCGAGTCAGATGGGGTGATGGAGGAAGAGCCGGGATTTCCAGTGCTTCCCATGTCATATTTCTTGGTTTAAAATTTTAAAAAATAAAATATGTTATCTAGTCCTACGTGGAGGCCGGGGCCGTCATGTTTGGGGGAGAGGGGGAGGATGAGGAAGAAAACGGCGGCGGAGGGATGAGGAGCATACTGTTCGACAGGGACGAAGTCAGGCGAGGGAAAATATATCGTGTTCTTGCGCGCAAGTGGAGGGAAAACGACGACAGTGTGTTTGATTAATTGGCAGCTTGCTGATGGAGGACGAGGGGGGAGGGGGCCTGGGCGACTTGACCATGGGGAGGAAGGAGCCTGGATTTGACTCAGGTGAGCATGGCAAATATGAGCGGTGGTGGTGACCACACATTGTGGAGCGAAAGCCGCCAAAAAAAACCCTCTGACTTATCCTCTAGCAAGGCCCCTCCTGCCATGACGCCTACGAGATGTGCGGCCACGACGTCGGTTTCGGACAAACGGCGGCGGACCCCGCCCAATGCAGGGGGAGGTGCGCGGAGGTGGAAGGGTGCAGGTGAATTATATGAAAGGGGGGGCGCTGGAAAAGTCATACTTTTATTTTAAAAAAACCCAAATTTCTAGTTTTTGGACTTTCGACTTCTCCTCCCGCCGGTGCCTGCTCAAGGGCCCGCTGGCGCCCTGTGACATTTTCCCATCTGTGGACGCCAAGGTGTTTGCAGCAGCAAGCCCTCTATTTATTGATTGTTTTGAATCTTCTTGGAAATAATGCTTTCGTAGATTGTTTCTGGGCCGAAGGAATGCCGCTCGGGGTATTATTAAGACATGTCCACCAAATAATTACCCCCATAACTTGGGCCTTACCCGGTTTAATTATTTAAGAGGGATCGACTTTGACTTCTCCTCCTGCCCTTCCAAGCCTCCCCCTCTGAAAGGGAGCGGCCCTGTAGTTCCTCCCCCTCCTGTGGAACCATTGGAGCCTCTGCAACCAGTGGAGGCCGACTCTCCCTTGAAACTTCCCCCAGGTTGGATTCTCAATTTTCAAAACACAGTTCCTTAGACTGAAGGGTTTTTTCCTCAGGAGTTTACATTTTGTCGGAGGGAACAAGCCAACGCGAAGAAAATAAAACTAGAGGTACAAAAAATGCCACAAAAATCAGTATACAGTTTTCATACTCTAAAAATTAATTTAGCTCCAGCGCCTGATGTCGCAGCCACCACAGAGGGCAGCAAGGGCAGGGGCGACAAGGAGGAGCAGCCTCCGCCAACCGTGCGAGTGATGCAAGACCAGACTGCCCGATCGGCGGGGAGGAGCAGGTCGATACTTTGAGAAAGTTTGCCTTTTGGGGTGGGGTCGGAGCAAATATGGCCGTGTTTGTTAGCAGATCAGGGGAGAGCGGCCCGGTGCCGGTCCCGCAGCCCTACCAGAGCACCGCGAACTGCTTTGATCAAGGTTCGAAAAGGTTTTTTTTTAGTTTAAAAAAATAACCATGAACGAACCTATTTTGGCATTACCATTTTTTTTCAAAGATCACGTATTGTGCGGCCATACATTGAAACTCCTGCGGGGCGTCTCTACTTTCGAGGAATGTCAGATGAGGTGTGTTTTGGCTCTCGAAATGCCGAGATTATACTACACATAAAGAAATTAAATGGGTCAAATTGCACATTTCTCCTCACATTTCGGAATGAATGTACAGCGGTGTAATTCATTTCAGGTGCCGCGAGGACTCCTCCTGCCGCCTTTGGACTTGGGTGAGGGAAGGCGGGGGAGGGGGATCCTCCAACACCTCCTCCTCCTCCTTCTGCCACCTGAAGGGAGGGGAGGCCTTCTGCCACAGGAGGTTCTCAAGGGCTGATGTTGTGTCAGGGCCAAAGGGGTGCAACGGGAGGCGAGACAAAAAAATTATTTCAATGTTATTATTTTTGGTTTGAAAAATGAAATGCGAAAAAGTAAAGTAAAACACAGTACTTTAATAAAAAAAATATGACAGTTTTTAATTAAAATATTTGTTCGTTTTGTCAAAGTCTGTTCTCTTTTAGTAAATGCTACAGTAGAAACGCCAGAAAAAGGATCATTTTCTCCCTTTCAGGGGCCCCGACGTGAACCTGCAGTCCTGCCCGCCAGAGGAGCCCTCTGACTCGGAGTGCAGGCCGGACATAGAGGAAGGGAAGGGGAGGAAGGGCTCGAGTGGGGGAGACTGCTTCCGCCGGGGGACGGACCTGGAGGGGGGGAGGGAGGTCAGCAGGAGATTCGACGTGGGGAGCCCGAGGCAGTGCCAGGTGAAGGGTTGCTTTTTTTGTCCAAGCGCACAAAAGCAGCCAACAATTAGAAAATGTGCAAGGTCCCTCATTCACATGTAAAGTGTTGTAAAAAAAAGAAGCTTTGTAGCACAACCCAATCGGTAAAAATATATATATTACTCTTCTCAGGTGCTGTGCCAGAAGCAGTCCGACTGCTCGCACTTTATCTTTGGCGGAGGAGGAGGAGGAGGAGGAGGAGGAGGCCAGGGAAGCTGCTCGCTCATCTCCGGCGTAGGAGGAGGAGAGGACGTGTGCGCCAGGGAGGTCAAGGATCAACCCGGCGGAGACTACTCGGTATCAAAGAGACACTTTCTTCCCGAATACTTTAATATTTTTGCGCATCGTCTGCGTTTCAAGACCGGGGACGACGACGTAGGGGATCTGGTGAGTTCGAGCTTGTATCTTCAGCGCCCGAGGTTTTTTTTCCAAATTCAATTGACGGGGAGCCGGGGTTTCTCTGAAGGTGGTGAGCGGGCCCCGAAACTGCTCGAAAAACAGGTGATTCGATTTGTGTTCCGCATTCCTTCTTCGCGGTTGATATCAACATTTTCAACTCCTTCCTCAGCGAGGTCCGCCCCTGCTCCACCGCCGACCGGAACGCAGTGGCGGCGGAACCGACCACGAAAACGACAACCACCACCACCACCACCTTTGGAGTCAATGTAAGCTGGCGCAAATCGGCCGAAAAAGCGTTTTTTGGCCCAAAAAAAACCCTCTTTTCTCACAGATCCCGACCCTCCTCGTGGTCCAGTCCGAGCCTTGCTGGCGGAGCGGGATGGACCTGCCCGGGGGAAGGGACCTGAGGAGGGTAAGGAGAATTGCAACTTTCTCTACGCGTTTTTTTTTGCAACAGTTTCCTGTTTCGAGCCTCGAACTCGCATAATTGAGACATCGTAAATGACTTTTTCACCCACCCTCACCCACCTGCACTACGCACGCATTGATCCCCCCTCCGTGTTATCACGGTTATTTTTATGGGGCACTTTACTGACTGCACATGACCCTAAAAACATTGATGTCATACAAGTCATAAAAACGGGCAGAGAGTTTATATCCATCAGCTCTTCCACTTTGTACTGCATACCTTGTTCTGATAACTTTCGCGCAATAATTTTTATGCGTGACCGCCCAGCCAGAGAGAAGGGACAAAGAGAGGTTCCGAGTATCTGAAGCAATCGTTCACGTTATACAGTAGATTCGGTGGCAACCCCTGACGAGAGGGGGGTGCCCTATTCTACGACGCTCATTACATAAGGGAAGATGAAATCATTTCTAGCTTTGTTAAATTACATTTTCAATGTGTATGAAGTACCTAATTTTTGATCTACAAAAAAATTACATGATATGAAAGAGAAATAAAAAGTTACCTTAATGTAAAATATTTGTGGGGACCGTCCACGAGTCCAAACACCGGTGAAAGAAGATACTCGAAGCGAAGAAGAAAGCGTGAGAGATTTGCAGATGATGCTTTCGCCTTCTTTCCTTTTCTCGTCGAAGATACAGATTTATCGTCAGTCTTCGATTTGATTCGAATCGAAATACACCTTTGCCTTTCATAATCACACGCATTAGCGCGGGTTACTATACTTGCGCCACAGTGGTGGCAGCTTAAAAGCGAACCACGCCATGGTTTTGAGTGTTCTTTATGTGTGGCGTCAAGGCCATGAGTGACAAGAAGCCCGTTTCGTGGGGGAGCAGTTTTGATCACGTGGTGTTCTGGGGCCTTCGTACGGGAGCGCGTAGGTTACAGGCAGATCGCGAAGCCAAGTTCGAAAACAAGTACGGGAGGGACCGACCACATGAGCAACAACCGCAACACCCAGGGGGAGCAGGCGCCCTCAACGCAGGGAAGGATGGAGCAACTGGCGGTGAGAATTCACCGCCGGTGGAACTGGTTGAGGATGATGCTTCTCTGCAGAGGGAGGAACACGACGAGACTGTTGAACTTCTACAGGACGTCGCACAGGAACTCGAGAACCAGCAGCTCGACCAGCAGCAGCAGGATCTAGAGCTACCAGTGGACAACAACCAACACAGCGACGAGGGGGGATCGTCAGGCAACAGGACACCACCAGGGTCACCTCTCGCTTCTCCACCACGTGTGGAGTCTGACGACGAAGACATGGCAAGCACGAAGATAGGGATCCCCAAGTTCACGGGGCAAGAGACGGACGTCAGCGACAAGGACTGGTTCACAGGCCTCCAGACCTACTTCACCGAGAAGTCCATTGGCGCCGGTGAGTGGGAGAGGAGATGTGGCCTCATCCGTTGGTCGCTGGTGTCCGACTCGATTCCCGACGGACAAGACTCGACCAGCGCATCATCATGGTTCAAGGGAATCATGGAGGATGACGGACCCGGAGGCAGAGTGTTCACATCGTTCGCCGACTTCCGCGACAAGTTCGAGAAGAGGTGGATCACCGGGACACCGCTGCAGGAGGCTTCCAACATCTTTCGGCGCCTCACCCAGAACCAGAAGGAGACTATCCGTGAGTACGCAGGGCGCATTATGCGGGAGGACGGTCGTCTCATGAGATTGGGTATGTCGATGATGACAGTCGAAGCTGCTGACAGACAGGGGTGGCGGCAAGCCTTCGAGTGGCTCAACATCATCGTCCTCATGGGTGGCCTGCGGGATGAATTCCTTAACCATGTCAAGCGCGCAGTCACTCAATTGCCGGCAGCAGATAGGACATGGGAGCAGATTAAGGAGATGGCTTCCATTCAGCAGGATCACGAGAGCAACCGTCGTACGCGGTCTAGCTCCTTTAGCAAAGGGAACATCAACTACACCGGGCAGCGGGGTAGGAGTAACAGTCCCTGCACGCGAGGAGCAGGTGGCGGCGGAGGCAGCGGCGGAGGCAACGGACCGAGTGGAGGCGGCGGAAAGAAGAAGCAACATTGGCGGGAGTATCCGTTGATGCGGCCGTCATGGGTTGGGCCTCGACACATGACGCAAGATGCCTGCATGGTCTGCAACTTCACGGGACACAAAGCGGGGCAATGCAAGACAGCGAAGAACAAGCAGAACTGGGGCGGATGGCCTGCGACGGAACCCTCAGTGTGGCCGCAGCCTGGAGGGTCAGCGCAGAACGCCCGAGCACCACCTCAGCAGCAGTCGCAGCAGCAGTCGCAGCAACCCGCTCAGGCAACGGGAGGAGTAGCAGCCGTGTCAGCGCATTGCGCGGGTTACCAACCGTCCAGCTGGTTGAATTTTGTCTAGGCGCTGTTGACCACCCCGACAACAGTGCCCGTCTACGAGAACCCAGCCACCGCGCTCTCCGGCGGTTGGCTGGGCAAATCAACAAAGTCAATGGGGAACCAACATGGAGGTCTCAACCGACAGTCAGGGTCCGGTCGGGCAGTACGGAGTTCTTGGCATTGGTGGACTCCGGGGCGTCGCACACAGTCATGCGGTTTGACACCTTCCTCAAGATTTCCAGCTGCAACAAGGAGGAAATCAGCGGTACAGGCATCGGTTTAACAACGGCGAACGACCAGCCCTTGGCAACTAAGGGGACATTTCTGGTGAAGTTGGACGTGGAAGGGCTAGGTCGGATTACCCATCTAGTCATCGTCGTAGAGAAATTGGCATGGCCCCTTCTCCTGGGTTACGACGCTCTAGCGATTTATGGAGCCAAGATAGACGCCGGGAGGGGCACGGTCTCAAGGGATTGGGCTTAGGTTGTACTAGCGAAGCAGGAACACCTCCCCGCCTACAGCATGAGGATCGTGAAAGCACGGATAGGCGAGAAGCGCAAGTCTGGCTTGGCATTCACCCTGGACAGCGGGCATCCTAATGTGGTGTCGGGGGAGACATATGTTTGCCTGGTGAACGAGACAGCCGATGAAGACGTCATTGGAGACAAAGAGTTGCTAGGCGAGGATATTCCGACTGCGGTGGATGATATGATTGCTCTCGGAGAATTGCTGACAGTGAAAGAGGAGACTTCGGCTCCGGAGGCCTCACCGTCCGAGGAGAAAATGAAGGTCATCAACGACGCCATCGAGGGACAAGCGCACCTGTCCGGGGAGCAGAAGGAGCAACTGCGGCAAGTATCGGTTCGTCAACACGAGGCCGTGTCACTCGGCAAGAGCGACATGGGACATTCCGCCGCAGTTCCTCATGCATTGCGCCCCAAGAGCGAGGAGCCTGCGTACGTCAAGCAGTTTCCCATTTCGGCTGCGCATCTTCACTTCATCAACGAGCAAATCGACAAGTTGCTGGCGTTGGGAGCGATCAGGGAGGACTGGGCCAGCCCGCACAACTCGCCAATTTTCGCCGTCAAGAAGCCACACAGCGACGAACTGCGTTTCGTCATTGACATCCCGACGAATTTTGAGGCCAAATAATGGCCGGTATTTATGTACTGTACCGATCTAGTACCGAGCAAAAAATCAATCTTGGCGACCACTTAAGCGTGACACGTTGGGCTAGTACCGATCTGACACCGAGAAAACTACCGGGCCACTACCGACTTCTGAAATTTTGTCGGTAAAATTTTTGCCGACCAAAATACTGTACAAACCTCAGGTCAGTTTATGCTCGGCAGTAAAGTCTGTACTAAGTCCTTGTATACTCAGTATATATTCCCAGTACTACGTCCGTGTTAGGTCGTAAATTTGCACCAGTAGGACCTCAGTCCAGAACCACTCCACCACGTCCGCAGCAAGTCGGCACCAAACCGGGACCAATTGTGAGCGCGTTCTCGGCATTAGATCGGAATATTCTCAGCAATTCAAAGCCTGTTCCCACTGCCACCCCCATCCAGATCCCTCTCCGAACGTCAATAATACGTCGGTATGAAGTCGGTAGTTTTTTGTTTCCCGTAGCATTTTTATTGTTGCACAGCCGTCTCAAAAATTGCAATAATAATACTGAATACATTAATAACTGGAATCTTTTTTGGTTCAGGTGAGAAAATGACACTTAGTTTATCAGTCACTGACCAACTACCGACTAACTGTTTTACGTTATCTGACCGGGAAATGACACTTATTTTATCAGTCGCTGACCAAGTACCGACTGTTCGCGCTTCTGCTTCTTCTTGCTTCTTTCCTTGCCTGCCAGCTTAGACGAAGAGGCCTGCGTGGTTCTTCGTCCGGATCATGGACTCCTCTTTCCTGGCGTTCTTTTCCGCCTTTTCTTCCAGCATACATCGCTCCGGCTGTGGAAAAAAATGGCAGGTAATTGGCAAATCGCTGACCATCAACTGACTTTGATACTAACAAGGTTGTGGCCCGTTTTTTCCTCGTATGCTTCGGTGATCCGGTCCTTGTACTGCGCCAGCCAGGCCCTCTTCCTCTCTTCCGAGTCTCTGTGACGAAAGGGCGCCTCACCCCAGATTACGTTTAGCTTGGCCTCCTCATGTGCCGCGCAGTACTAGGCCACCTCGCACCTCACTCGTTGCGGCGCATCGTAGCCTAATAATGACACGAAAATCACAAGTAACTGGTCAACTACCGAACTAAAACTGAGTTACCATGGCCATGTGACCCTAAGCAGTTCTGCGGCTCTCCAAAAAGGTCTTGATCTGCCTCCTGGCCTCTTTCTTGTCGGACTCCAGGGCAACCATCCTGTCTACGATCATCTGGAGAAGATCCTCGGGGATGACGTGACATTCCTCGCAGCGGTTCATGATCGGTTCGTGAGAGTCAAATCTGTCAAAAGAGACACATATTACAAGCGTTTCTGGTCAGTTACTGAGCTATTGCTGAGATCTTACCCTTTTGGGTGCCAGGGGTAGAGGTACCCAATGAGGTAGCCGTCAAACAGGGCGTTAAAGGCCTTGCATGGGAAGTTCTTGGGGTCCTTGACGATTATCTCCTCGGCCAGGTAGCGGATCACGAGCGCCGCAGTCTCCGGGTTCTCGCAGACGTCGTGGACCTGGGCCATGGTGCTCCATTTCAGGCCCATTGCTGAACGGGAGTTGCGTAGCCCGTCCTGCACTTCTTTCTCGACCGCCGCTTTCTAAAAGGACACGTAAAGGTTATTGTTCTGAGCAACCACCGACTTGGTACTGGCAAGTCAATTACTTTCGCATCTTTGGCCACCACTCCCAAGGATTTCTCGATGGCACCGAGACGCTCGGCCAGCTTCACCTGCTCTTTGTAGATGAGCCTTTGCCTCCTCTTAACTTTGGTGAATTGGTCGCCCTGTGCCTTGTGGATCATCTCTGTAGGGTAAAAAATACCTTAAACTTCAGATTGGTTGGTGGCAGGTCGGTAGTTGGCCATTTACCCATGTAAATCATGAGAAGCTTGGTGCTGTCCTTAATGGCCATCTTCCTCATCTTGGAGCGGTTCATCTTCTTCTTTCCGCCCACCTTTACGAGCACCCTCTTCCTTTTCTTCGCAAGCTTCTTCTCTGCCACGGAGATGTCCGTGTCGGAAGAGTTGGCAGATTCCTCGGGGAGGGAGACTGACTTGTCGTCGTCCGTGTCGGTGGTGTTCCCCAGCAAGGACTGGGCCAAGGCTTTGTCGGCTTCCTCCGCCGCCTTCTTTCTTTCCGCGGGTGTGGCGCCTGGTGCCGCCATAACTGTGGCTGAAGTTCCCGGCTTGGGCTAGAAAAGGAACGACAGTCTTAGAGACGATGTCTGGGCACCCACTGACCGAATACCGACCTTAGTCGTTTGCTTCCCTCCCGGCATTGGCCTCTGGTCGACAGTTAGGCCGGGCTTGAGCGCCTTCTTAGTCTTTTTCTTCTTCCTGCCCTTGGCGATGTTGCTCGTGGTGCTGGCGACGCTGCTGTCGCTGTCTGCGGCGCTGGTGGTGGCGTAGCTGCTTACGGACAAAGACGAGCTCGTTCTGGCCTTTCCCTTTCCCTTTGACTTGGCTGGAGACCGGGAGCGGGACTGCAGCGACAAGTATTCAGTCACAAACTGGCCAACTACTGGCTTAAAAATGAAGTTACCTTTGAGGCAGGCCTATAAGTTATCGGGCTGGCCACCGCAGTTGGAGGAGTGGCAGCAGTTGGAGGAGTGGCAGCTGGTGGAGGAGTGACTGCCGTCGGGGTGGAACCAGCCCTAGACGGAGAGGTCTGGGGAGTGGCGGCAGCAGAGATCGCTGGAGCCCCCGTCCCAGGGGGAGGGATCGAACCCGGGGCTCCATGTGGTGGGCGTCCCTGTAATGGTTTGTATTAGGTAGGTAACTGGTCTGCGACAAGGACACTTACGTCCATCCTGTTCAGGAGAGCTCTAATCTTGTCATCGGCCATCAGCTCCACGATGCCCTTGTCCATTGCGGCGCTTGGGCTGC
>JAAUYB010080400.1_pt1 | contig 12143 bp, 14 predicted proteins | sample 7278071 | NCBI WGS metagenome assembly JAAUYB01 (sample SAMN14350121, study PRJNA611818) | marine sediment metagenome | isolation source: surface marine sediment (1.8m) | place: French Polynesia: Moorea | collected 2018-08
TCCCTGTATTCCCCCCCCGCGTACTATTTACTCGTATTTTCCTCGTTGCGCCCGGTCGTTTTTTGTGTACGTTTACTCTTTTTGCGATCCGCGCCTCTCGTCTTTGCATTTCCGCGCTGTTTTTCGCCCGCCCACTCAGGGAGATGTAGAGACACTAGATCGAGCGCGCCCGCGTGCGCGCTCTCTGTATGAATGAATACGATAGAAATATAGTCAGTCTGCTTTCGAAACTCTTCAGACCAGTTTTAGATAAAGTACTCAAGGGCCCCCCCAAAAGGTATATTGGAAGGAATGTACTCTCAAAGAAGTATCTGGAAGGTATGGTTGGAAAGATGGACATGGTCCACTAGTTTTAAAGTAGTCAAGGGGTACCCCAGAAGGTACTTTGGAAGGAATGTACTCTCAAACAAAAATTTGGCCACATGATATAGCACTTGAGAAGGATTTGGGGCGAAGGGTGTCTGGAAGGTGCTTCAAAAGATGGGCACTGTCCATCAGTTTAAAATTATCCAAGGGGTACCCCAGAAGGTACTTTTGAAGGAAGGGGAGCCCCGATGGTACTTTCAAAGGATGCCTCCACTAAGAATTTTGGTTACTTTTAAAAAGACAAAAACCTGGGGGTAAAAATAAAGGACATTGGAAGAAGGTCTCTACTAACGACCCACAGTGGTGGGGTAAGTACCGGTAGATACAATTGTGTGCGGACCTAAAATGGGTTTGGAAAGATTGCCATTGTCTGCCAGTTATTAAGTAGTCAAGGGGTACCCCAGAAGGTACTTTGGAAGGACGGCAATGCTGAGGAAATTTTTGGAGACATGATATGGCACTTGTGAAAGGTTTGGAGTGAAGGGTGTCTGCATGGGGGGTGGTTGGAAAGAAGGACATTGTCCACCAGTTAAAAAGTAGCCAAGGGGTACCGCAGAAGGTACTTGGGAAGGAAGGCAATCCTGAATTTTTTTGGGAGGCACCTGATACGACAGTTGTGAAGGGTTTGGTGTGAAGGGTGTTTGGAAGGTGATTGGAAAGATAGACATTGTCCACCAGTTATTAGGTAGCCAAAGGGTACCCCAGAAGGTACTTTAGAAGGAAGGCAGCCCCAAAGGTACTTTCGAAGGATGTCTCTACTAAGGATTTTGGTTACTTTAAAAAGGCAAAAAACCTGGGGGTAAAAATAAGGGACATGAGAGGGTCTCTACTAACGATCCACAGTGGTGGGGAGTAGATTAAAAGTAATACCTTCAATTGACCTCATGAAAGCACCTGTAGCTCTCAGGCATTTTGCAACATTTTTTTGAGGACTTTGGAGGCCCAGGGCTCCTATCTGGTGTGATTTAGAGCAATTATTTCACTTTGTGGAAATCCCTGGAGAGTTGTTCCGTGGGGGCAGTTTCCGGCAAGGAGGCGACGGTGGCGGAGCAGTTGGCAAGGGGCATCTTCCACAGAGTAGACACAAGAGAAAGCAAAGGACAGTTTCTGCCAAGCTGCCTGGGCAGTGTGTCTCAAGAAGAATAAGACTACGGTGGAGAGAGCCAGGGCAGATCATTATGTTACAGACAGAGGAGTGCTATTCCGCAAAGTAGGTAGGATGAATGGAATGTATCCTTATGGTGTAGAGGTACAAGCGACTATGCAGTACAAATTGATAAAAACGGTGCATGCTTTGAGTTTTGTGGAGCACAAAAGGGAGAGGAAACGTTACAAAGGTTGAATGAACAATTCTTTTGGCCAGGCATGTGACTGGACGTGGAGGCGTTTGTCGCCGCCTGCAAAATGTGCAATGAAAGCAAAGATCCCCCAAGGATGAATGTGGGTCCCTTAAAGGACATCTATCATAGGGCTCTGGAAGCTAGAGCTGGACAAGCTCTATCCAACAGGCCACACCAGAGAGGAGACACTGCCTAGGATGTTGTGGATCCCCAACCACACTGAGGAGGTTAGTGAGGATCCTTTGGAGCCGAGGATCAACATATGTACCGATGCAACAAAAGCTGGTGATGATGTTGGTTTTAGCAGGGTAGCCTTCCCTGCCACCCATTGCAAGCTAAGAGATTTAAAACTTTTTTCATAAAAGGAGTGCTGGAATGTCATTTTTTGCCGGGGAAATGGCTAAGCTATAAGGTAAAAATGGCCTCCCCGGCTAAAAAATGTCTCGTTTTGGCAACATAGACAGAATTTTTGTGCCATGAAAGTGAAGGGGGCTCTTTTAACGGCAAATCCGGCAAAATAACGGCACTGACGCGAAAGTGACAGAATATGGTGGTGCCCGTTGTTGGCAAAAATGGCAAAAAAGATCAAAAGTACTGGTTATGCCCGCAGAATTGAGACATTTTTAGCCGGGGAAGGTCAATTTTATTCTATGTCTTAGCCATTTCCACGGCACTGCCGGTCCAACAATATAAAAAATCATGCCGAGTCTGGTGCCGGTGGCATGTGGTAGGATTAGATGGCAACTGCTAAGTTGCTGAAAAATATTTTCCTGCAAAGGAAATTAATTCACACTAAGCAGAGATGCGTGCCATTAAGGAGGCTCTAACATGGATCAAATCACAGGGGTACTGTGGTTAGGGACTCAACATCTGGACGGACTCACATATTTCTGCCGGTAGTCTTGGAGGCTATCACAAAAAGGACAATACTACGTGGGAGACTTTGAGTCTTCTACGTCAGCTGGAGACTCACACAAAGGGACTGGAGGATGCAAAAAAAATGCTCTTCTCCAGACCCTACATGCCAGTCTCACAACGACAGGTCAAGCAGGCCCGGCGGGCACTAAACGTTAGGCAAGTGGCAACAGGCATGGGATATGGTGCCAGATTGTAAGATCTCGCATCTCTTCAGACCAGTAGTTGGTCCAATGAAATACACAGCTCACTTATCCTTTGGAGAGCTAAGTAAGCTAGCTCAGATTGCAACTGGGCATGGCATGTTCAAAAGACACTTGAGGCACTGGAATGCAATGGGGGACATCCAATGCTCTCTATGTGGTGAGTATCTAGAATCCTCTTGGAATCTCTGGGATATGTGCCCGAGACTAGAGACAGAACGGGTCAAAGGACACAGTGACAATGCTGGTAATGATATGGCTGATTTATTAGCAAAAAAGGGACTAGAGGAGGCAAAAAATTGCTCTTCTCCGGACCCTACATGCCAGTCTCACAAAGACTGGTCAAGCAGGCCCAGCGGGCACTAAACGTCAGGCAAGTGGCAGCAGGCATGGGATATGGTGCCAGATTGTAAGATCTCACATCTCTTCAGACCAGTAGTTGGTACAAGGTCCAATGAAATACACAGCTCACTTATTATTTGGTGAGCTAAGTAAGCTAGCTCAGATTGCAAATGGGCATGGCGTGTTCAAAAGACACTTGAGGCACTGGAATGTAATCCCAATCACCCAGAATGCGCCAATTTTGCGTCGAAATTGTGCCACCTTATAATTGGCGCAATATCGACGCAGCCTTGCTACGTGAGCACTCTGTGCGTCCAATTTGCGCGCATTATAAGATATTGCACATTTACACAAATTTGACACATGAGTCAACGCATACGTCAAATTTACACAAAAAAACAGCAAAAAATACTTGGCGCATGCGCCAAAAAAAGCACGAAAAAAACCCCGAAAAAAAAATAATACCATGGCCGGATTTTTCACCTCCTATGCCGCCGCCTTACCCACTCTGCCACCCTGCCTTCCTGTTGTACAAGGCAGAAAAACAAGGGATATAAGCAAAGCAAGTCTCGTCAAATGCGCAAAATTGCGCAAAAAACTTGTATTCTTTGCAAACCTGCCGCGCATGCACAACAAATTGCACAAAACACGCTCTTTTGTTGCAAACCCGTCGCATGTGCAAAAATTGCGCCTTAAACTTTTTTTGTAAACCCACCGCACGCGTCAACGTACGTGCGTCGGGTTTGAAAAAAAAATCACGGTTTTTTAAAAAATCTTGAATTTACTAGTTTTTTTGCGCAAATCGGCCGCATACCTTGACGCATGCGTCGGATTTGTGAAAAAAAAATGTGGGTTTTTTAATCGGCCGCATACGTCAACGCATACGTCGAATTTACGCAAATATTTTTTTTTGCACAATTGCGCTTATTGCGCCAAATTTTGCGCAGATCTGCAACTTTGCGCTTTAAAAAGTCACTATTTTGCGCCTCATATAAAGGGTCTCCGTCGGTTGGGATGGGGGACATCCAGTGCTCTTTATGCGGTGAGGATCTAATGGGCTCTTTTTAAGTCCGCTGCGACAGTACATAGCACGCGCGCATGCGTAAGAGAAAAAAAGAAAGAAGAATAAAAAATGTTCAAAACAGCAACACAATTCTTGAGGTGGCCTTGATTTTAGAACTTTAATGTACCATGGTATTTTTTTAGTATCACACCAAGATGTACTTGTTACCAGATATCTGGTGAAACAGTACATCCTGGTGTGGCCCCAAAATAAAGGCAAGGGAAAGAGTTAAAGTTAATTCTAAAACTGACGTCGGATCGGAGTTAAGAAGAGCCAGGTAGAATCCTTTTGGAGTCTCTGGGATATATGCTCGAGACGGAACGGATTAGGCTGCATTGTCTCACAACCAAAGGGTTACTGGAGGAGAGAGCTCTTCTCAAGTTCTTTGATCAGCGGGTGTTGATAGAGGTTGATGCCGCTAATGGGGCAATGATTGGAACTTAGTTTTCTGGTGCAGGTTCATATAGACCATACTATAATTCATACTAGTCAAGAGATCATCGTGTGTAGTACTTTGTAAACTTGTCATTTGACATGTCGGAGTAACCTGTTTAAATGTACATAAGCACACTGTGACGCTGCCGTCGTTGTTTCATATATATTTGAATGGAATCACACAAAATATACACAAAAAGACAAAGACAAAAAACCCGGCCGGAATTATATGCTAATTTTGCCCGTTCGTACCACCGCTTTGCAATCTTTAATTTTTCCGCCCATTTTTGGCATGGTTTCACTAATTAGGGGGTCAGTTGAAAGGACCGTTTTTGGGCTGGCACTTGCAACATCCCTTTTGGGTACCCAAAGCTGTACTTTCGACGGTTTTGACATCCTCTTCAATTTTTTTGGAGACTATTGAAAGGACTGCAAAAAGGAGGGCAAAACAGCGGGCCCAAAAACGAGGCATAAAAGGAGGGCAAAAGAGCGGGCCCAAAAATGTGGCAAAAAAGAGGCCAAAAGAGCGGGCCCAAAAACGAGGCAAAAAAGGAGGCGAAGCAGCGGGCCCAAAAAAGTCCAATAAGGACGAGAATAAGGACGGGTCAAAAAACGGGTCTAAAAAAGAGGCCCAAAAGGAGGGCAAAAGAGCGGACCCAATTTTTTTTTTTGGAGACTATTGAAAGGACTGCAAAAAGGAGGGCAAAAAAGCGGGCCCAAAAACGAGGCAAAAAAGGAGGCGAAGCAGCGGGCCCAAAAAAGTCCAATAAGGACGAGAATAAGGTTGGGTCAAAAAACGGGTCTAAAAAAGAGGCCCAAAAGGAGGGCAAAAGAGCGGACCCAAAATTTTTTTTTGGAGACTATTAATTGAAAGGACTGCAAAAAGGAGGGCAAAAGAGCGGGCCCAAAAACGAAAAAAAGGAGGGCTAAAGAACGGGCCCAAAAACGAGGCAAAAATGGAGGGCAAAAGAACGGACCCAAAAACAAGGCAAAAAAGGAGAGCAAAAGAGCGGGCACAAAAACGAGGATCAAATTAATATTCCAATTTGACTCCAAATTCGACTGTATATCTAAATTTAAATTTGGATTTAAATTTAAATTTTATTTCATTTTTCTTTTTTTAAATTATTAGTTTGCTAGAAATTGAATGAGTGAATGGCTGCTTATGACACACACTGCAAAAGTGTATGTCATTAGCAGGAAGAAGATGGTCAACCACAGCAAGAACATGGCCAACTGCAACAAGAACATGGTTTTGCTACTCAACTACAGCAAGGGCAAGGTGGAGAAGGCCAACTGCACCAAGAGCCAGGAGGTGGAGGCCAACTGCTACAAGAACATTGTCAAAAGCAGCAAGAGCAAGGGGGTGTAGGTCAACTGCGGCAAGAACATGGCTAACTGCTGCAAGAACATGGCCAACTTCAACAAGAACATGGTTTTGCTACTAAGCCACAGCAAGGGCAAGGTGGAGAAGGCCAACTGCAGCAAGAGCAAGGGGATGGAGGCCAACTGCCGTGAGAACACTGTCAATAGCAGCAAGAGGAAGGTGGTGTAGACCTGCAGCAAGAACATGATCAAATTTAGCTAGAGCAAAGGTGCGGAGATATATATTGTACCTATATTTTGGCTACTCACTGTATTGCACACTCACATATTTGTTGGATATTTGAAAGGCCGCATGAAATAAAAAAAAAATTCAAAAAATAACTGTAGCGCTGGTGGCTGCTGCTGCTGGCGGCAGCGGCGACTGCAGCGGTGGCGGCGGCGGCGGTGGATGCCCAGACGGACAAAAATGGAAGGGCGACTGGAAGGGTGTAGGAACGGGCCAAAATGAAGGGTGTGAGGAAGGGTGTAGGAACAGCCAAAATGAAGGCCGTGAGGAAGGGCTAAAAGAGAAAAGGGTGTGCCAACAATTTTATTAGAAGGTATATGGGACGACTAGCGTCGAAAACACTAATACCACCCGTTGAAACCACCGTTATGACCTTCGGATGTAATGCTACAAGGGTAGCCCAACAGTGGTCGTGCTACCCTCCGTTGTTACCACCCTGTACTGCCCGGCTGGGAAGACAAAGGATGAATGCTGGGAGAGAGCCTTTGAAGCCATTATAATAGCAGCGCCATCTGAGCTGAATATGAGAGTGCGAGTGCATGGCCGGTTCCAACCATGGGCCATTAGCGCTGAAGGGCATAGGTACATACAATGCAGTCAATCTTCTCCCTCAAGCCCACAAATTGGCTGGGGGAAACACCATAGAATTGTTAGTGTCAGCAAAACTCTTGTGCCAAATAGAACTGGTGGGCGTCGCGGACACTCAGGTATAACTGGAAAAGACCTATTGGACGGAATGGCCAAGGAAAACACCGTTGCTGTTCAGCTATCTACCACGCCCTTCCGTGGACAGAGAAGGAAATAAAGAAAACAATAAAAATATCTGCTGAACAAGAGTGGCAGCAGATATGGCAAATGAATCCACTTTGCTGCACCTGCCACACAGCATAAAAAATATTGGGTGGATGAGCACAAAAAAGAGCTTACCACTCTCTTTCAAGTGGTGACAGGCCACGGCTTTTTTGCCGGCCACCTATCAAGGTGGAGGAAGTCTCTCCCGTCATCAACCTGCAGCTTTCAAGGAGACGGAGCAGATGTTGCTCCACCTCTGGGGAGAGTGCCCAGCACTCAAACTGGAAAGGACCCAGTTGTCCATTATAGGATCTGGGGGAGACATAAAACTCCTCACTGCCTCATATTTGCTTTCTTTCAAAATGAGAAAGTAAGGGGACTCATGGACAAAAACTCTGAATGGTTGAAGGTCTCGGACCCCAATGACCCTCTCATGCAGTCAGAGTATGGGGAGGGAGGGGTTCCCCCTCACCCTCCAAAACGACGGCGCCTTTAAGCATCGGAACAATACAACAGAAGGTAGCCAAGGTAGACGCCGACTGTGTTCTGCTTTCAACATAAATATTAGCTGATTATCTCTGGTGAGTCTCTGCAAGTAGTGATCAATCTTCTTTTACTTTTCCAGCTTACACTGGGACCTTCTTCAATGACGGTGGGAGCAGAGGGACAGCCATGACTGGGGGAGGCGACGGGGCTCTGGAGGAGGTGGAGAGATTAAAACGGTGCTCCTAAATGACTCTATAGCCCATAGTGCGGATACTTCTATTGTTTTTTATAGACGTATCCTTTCGGCGATGATTTCAATAGCAAAATGCATACCTATAAGACAAAACCGCATTCCCTATAAGATAACGGTTTTGCCGTGCCCATACCTGGTGTCGTGCGCGAAGAATCACGACATCGAGAGAAGAAGGGCGGTAGTCAAGTTACCGCGCGCGCGTGAGAAAGAGAGAGAAGAAGATACAGTATGTAGTGTAGTACATATTATATTCAGTCGTGATGTGATCTCCGAAATACACACACGATAAACCGTACTTCTTTATGTTACAATTTCCCTCCCCCGTGGCGAGAGCTTATTTATAGCCTCACCTTTTTTTTTACCCAAACCGGAAACTGGGGAAAAATGACCGTAGGAAGTGTGTGGGAAAAGGAACCGGTCTGCGAAAAATAAAAAAAAGAACAAAAAAGGACTTGGGGAAAAAGATTAAATTGACCGCTGTATGCTGCGGGCGAGGATCAGATTTAGGCGCTAACAGGGTCCACCGCAATAAAAAAAAGTTTTTTTAAAAGTTAGAGGCGTGACATCATGAGATTTGACAAAGATTTTTCTAAAAAATATATTTTTAAAATACAAAAACTTCACCTTTTGGGTTTTCTTTTCACGTGAAAAAGTTACATTTGTCAAATTCCCCAACTGGCGACTTCTTTCTTTCCCCCCTTTCTTTTCTTTATTCGCCAAACAATGGACTGTAAATTATATCTCCCCCTCTGTCGGCTGCAAAGGAATCTTTATGTGAGGAGGGGGGGGAGGGGAGTGGAAGGTTCTCTTTTGTCGCCACCGCCGCCGTCTTCTTTTTAAGGGAGAAGGAGTGACTTTGGAATCTCTTTTTTTGGACGTAGGAGGATTGCCTTAATCTTCCTACCCCCAAAGGAAATCCCTTGGTAACGCACTCACATATTATGCATTGGTCGTGAAAGGCCGACTTAGTACGAATGGGTAATCCCCAGAAAAAAAGCTGTCTGTAATATTTTGTTGGTTTATTTTTTTAAAAAAATTAAAAGGTTCCTTTAGATTTTTTATGGGAATCCCATGGTTCCAAAGGATTGTAAAGACTTGCAACCGACGATAAAAGAAATTGATTGGATGGACCAAAAAGGAATTTATGTGTCAAACTGCATCAAGCAGTGTCCGATTTTGTACGTTTCTGGGAACTCGTGTTTGTCTTCTCTTCGGTCTCCCAAATGTGTCACGGTGAAATTGCTCCGTTTGCGTCGCGTTTCAACGCGAAAAGTCATTAGGGTTTGGGAAATGCTTCTTGTGTCGACAGAGCGATTTGTGATTTTTCCCACAACAATGTCTATACAGTACATTTCTATGCTGCTTCAGTGTCGTTTTTTTACCAATATAAAAATTAACAGAGTTTGAAACAAACTATTTTAGGCCTTCAGACGCAATTTACTTTTTGTATGGGAAAGCGACGCACGTTTGCACTGCCAAATACGGCACGCTACTTTTCATTGTACGGGAAAGCGATGTATGTACGTCGCTTTAATTGCGATCGACCTAATTCGGATTCGGGATTCGGCGGGGAGGGAGGAAAAGGAGGAGGAGATTAGTGGAGACAAATTTCGTCTCGCGCCATACGAACATACGAAGGAATGAAACGAATGTCCTACACTCAATTTTTCGCCCCGAGGGAGAGAGGAAGAGGAAAAGGATTTAACAAACTTTTCCTATCTTTGCTGAAGCAGATATATGATACATTCGCTGGATTTACGGATAATAAAAGGTACCATATTTTTTGACCATTTTTATTTATTTCCTCGTCGAATCCCACACCTCTTGTTCCCATCAATTACAATCCCTCTCCTCCGATCCCTTCTCGTAATTACGGCGAAGGAAGGCGAAGTCCATTGTTTCCTCCCCCTTTTTTTCCTTTTCATGCCATTTCGGATTTATCGTCCGACGCTTAATTACCCACACAAAATAAAGCAGAGGCGGAGGCGGAAAATGCCATCGGACAACTATGAGGGAAAAAATAAATGCGTTCTTCAAAATGCTAGTTTGTCTTTCTGCAGCACTTTATCCAGTTTTCGTGAGACTTAAAGATAGGATTTTTTGTTTTTCTCTACAGTCCAGGTTAAACCACTCTTTTTCCTCTTTATTTTATTTTTTTATTGTTGCTATGGAGACTGCACTGACAGCAACAGCAACAGTAGCAGGAGCTGTTTCGGTGCTGTTCAGCTGACTAGGCTACCCGGCTGTCCATCCTAAGATGACCGCTATTTCACGCCAATATGGAAGCATCCATTTTATGCCAACTTCTCCATTCTCTTTCAGGAGTACCCCACACCCCTTGTCAGCTGCCAACTATTTTTTCGTATTGTACTACGCCAATTTCCCCACAGCCATTTTTGCGCCAAGAGAAGAAGATACAAGTAACTGGAATTTGTCAATTGGTTTTTCTTCTTATTTTCGCAGGCTCCTTAGACTGGGAGACGGACAACAGTTCCAGCTTTACGAGTGGTAATTGGAGGAAGAGGAAGAAACGAAAGTAAAACATGTGTCCAAAATAGCTCTCGCAAGGAAAAATAAATATTTTGAAGATATTACCGTAGAGATATTCGCTGTCGAAGAAAACAGACAAATGGGTCCGAAAAAAGACGGGAAAAGCGTAGTATGACAAAATAAATCCCTACTTCAAAAAACCGAAATTTATTCGCGTTCTTCCCGCTGCTACCCCAACTAAGACTTGTTCGATTTCCACTATACTAGCCGACAGTAATTTATTTTCCTTTGTCTCCCCCGTTCTGCGGTTTTGGGCTTCAGCGGCGTCAGCGTACGAGTTCATTCTCTGCCGCGTTCGAACCGGTCATCCCGCCCGCCCGCCCGCCCGGCTGGCTGGCTGGCTGGCCGGCCGGCGACGCAGGGCCCGTTAAAAAAGTTCAAGAAGCTTCGCGGTATGCTACTGTAGATAGTCTCAGTTTCTCGCCACCACCCGTCTGCCACAAAGGAACAAGATGGAGACGAGTTCGAATGCGAATGTCAGAGAAGCCGAAATGGATTCCTTTATTCCGCTGGAGAAGCTTCCCTACCCTTGTCTCAAGCAGGTAAAAAGTGATCGGTATTTTTTTAAAAAAAACTTTTTGTTGGAAATTAGGTGTTTTGCCATCATCAGGTTTCCTCTCACCTGTCTCTGGCCGACCTGCTGAGCCTGAGGCTGGCAAGCAGGTTTTTCAGCAAGTGGGTTCAGGGCATCCTCAACAGCAAAAACATGGAGAGCAAGGAACAGAAGGTAGAAGAAATCTCTATCCCTGAAAAGAAATATGCATGTGAAACCTGCTACCTCCAGGCCTCCCGCTCGCTCCTCCGCCATCTGAAGAACGACTTCGCGTCCGCTTCAGTGTTGACCATGCACATGGACCAGTCGACGCTTGAACAGCTAGACCTTGGTCTTGAACCTGTCCGTGGGTCATGGGACCTGCTACATGACGAACACGAGATCTGGAGGGTCTACTACCACTTGGACACCAAGGCAAAGGTGAACAAGAACTGAAGGAAGATTATATAGTACTATGGGTCTTCTTGGTCTTGTGTCTTGTGGGGCCAATGCGGTATGTGCAGACAAAACCCGTGCTTTCCTCCCTCCAGGTGATCAAACCCCTGTTTCATTGGAATCCCAACCACAACACCGGGCTCGACATTGAGGACACCTTTGTGCTGGGCAACGGCCGCAGCCTCTTCCTGCGGGTGACCACGGATCTCCTCGACACCTTCCACGGTACCACCTCCTTCTTGATCAGGGCGACCAGGATGATCTTCCCTTCGAAGGAGAAACCCGGGGAGGTGCAGTTCTCGGAGGAATCCCTGCTTGTTTCCGACGTGGTTGGAATGAAGGTCCTTGGAGTGGACGAGGTAGGTCAACCTTAGGTGTCCATGTGAACACAATGTTCTGGGGGAACGAGTTTTTTTATAAAAAACCTTTCTTACCATACACAGGTGGCGGTGCTGTCACTTGGCTTTGGCAAGGGCGGCGGCGACGACGACAATGACACTGTTGATCACCTGATAACCCCACATGACTTACTTGCAGCGCTAACAGAAGATCCAGTGGAGGATCTCAGTGCTGAGATCTACCCAAAGGGGGAGGGACAGATGGGAGAACAGAAGGAGAAGCACGTATCCATGGAACAGGTAAGCGTATGCTATTTTTTTATGATTTAATATTTTAAATTATTTTGCTTCTCTGCATATCACACATTGACCCATGCCTATTTTAGGAATACAACGGTTTTACTTCTGACACCTATAAACAGTGGAGCCAGGAGACGAACAAGGAACTGGAGGAGAAGGA
>JAAUYB010216003.1_pt1 | contig 12135 bp, 9 predicted proteins | sample 7278071 | NCBI WGS metagenome assembly JAAUYB01 (sample SAMN14350121, study PRJNA611818) | marine sediment metagenome | isolation source: surface marine sediment (1.8m) | place: French Polynesia: Moorea | collected 2018-08
CAAAAATCCGTTGAGCTAATTTAACCGTATCTTCTGTATTTTTAATCTGCGGTAATAATACAACAAATTCATCACTTCCCCAACGAGTTACCGTATCTCCGGCCCGAATACAACCACTTAACCTTTCTCCAAAATTTTGTAAGACTTTATCCCCCATGGAATGACCTAAGGTATTATTAATATGAGTAAAAGAATCAATATCAATAAAGATCACTGACAATAAATGTTCATGGCGTTGGGCATGGGCTAAGGCTACCCCCAATTGTTGTTTAAATAATTCCCGATTGGGTAAATTGGTTAAAGGATCATGTAGTAGTTGATATTGGAGTTCTTCTTCTGCTTGTTTTCGCTCACGAATATCCCGAACAATTAAACATAAAACTTCCTGTCCTTGATAGGTGCTTAGATTAATTTGACCAGCAACGGCGAGTAAAGAACCATTTTGATGACGGTGAAAAGATTCCCGAATTATATAAGGGTTATCTGTCGTAATTGTTTCTAATTCACTATTAAACGTATCCCGCTCTGTTTCCAGTAATTGATAAAGATTACAGCCAATAATTTCTGCACTACTATAGCCTAATAATTTACAATAAGCTTGATTGGTTTCAATGATATGCTTGGTGTCTGGATTAATGACTAAAATCCCCTCTGTGCTTTGCTCAAAAAAGAAACGATAACGATCTTTTCCTGCCGTTAACTTAACTTCTCTTTTTCGATATTTTGTGATTTCAAATAAATAAGTTCTTAAACATTCGCTTTCTTTTAAATAGTGAATATGTTGCTCAAAAAAACTTTGCTCAAATTGTACTTCTCGAACAAAAGAAGTCCCCTCCATTGGGGCTCGATCACCCATCAGATTTTGTAAAATAGGATGCAAGGCTTGTAATTTAATGAGGTCAGGAAACTTTATTTTAGCAGCAGCATTTACATAGGTGATTTGGCTTTGAAAATCAATTTCGATAATAGGATTCGGGTTAGAATCGGCTAAAGAAGCTTGAGCTTTAAAGTTATCTGAGTCTTTCTTTTCTTTCTGACGACCAAATGCCATGGTGTTAGAAGATTCGTCATCTTCATCCTCATCTTCTAAGAAAATTTCATCAAGAGAGGCAAAATGATCCACAATCGCTAAATGATCTAAGGGTAAATTAGCGTTATCATCTTTGCTGTTAAATTCTGACTCTTTTAATAAATCCAGTTCAGATGAATCAGCAATGATATGATAGTTGGCTTGAGATTGATTTCCAAAGCGAATTAAATCCCCTGGGGCTAAATCATGGGAAAGGCAATATTTACCATTGACAGCAATGCCATTGGTGCTTTTCTTCCCCTCTAAATTACCGTCAATAATACGATAACAGGGTTGCTCCGTATCATTATCATCAATCTTTAATAAAGTGGCATGATGACGAGATACTTGGCGATCGTATAACAAGATATTACTATTGGGGTCGCGACCAATGGAATAAGTCTTATCCTTTAACGGGACAATACGTCTGGATTTTTGATCGGCGATAACTAGCAGGTGGCGGACTTCTGAGGCATTACTCATCACAGTTTATCGAGAGTAAAGAGCTATGTTAGTAATATTCCCGAAAACCTCAGTGAAACTAACATTGTTCTCAAGAGGATTCCTGTTTGACGGAAAATTAGTTACCATAAGCACAAGTAGAAAACAATTGATAAGATGAGTGTACTTATTGATTGTTTTTTGACAACGTGATTTACTGCAAGCAAGACAAAAAAATTTTTGTGGGGTGTGAGAACGTGCGAGTATTACTGATTTATCCGATATTTCCGCCCACGTTTTGGTCCTATGACAAAAGTCTGGAGTTGGTCAATCGGAAAGTTTTATTACCACCTTTGGGACTAGTGACCGTGGCCGCTATCCTGCCCCAAACCTGGGAATTTAGACTCTGCGATCGCAATATTCGAGAGGTAACAGAGGAAGAATGGGATTGGGCAGAAATGGTCGTTTTCTCCGCTATGATCGTCCAAAAGTCAGATTTATTGGCACAAATCAAAGAAGCTAAACTGCGGGGTAAATGTGTTGTGGTGGGGGGTCCCTACGCTACCTCAGTCCCCTCAGAAGTCCAAGATGCTGGGGCTGATTTTTTAGTATTAGATGAGGGAGAAATCACCCTACCTTTGTTTGTTGAAGCCTTACAACGAGGGGAAACCCAAGGGATGATCCGCACAGAGGAAAAACCCGACGTGACGTTAACCCCTATTCCTCGCTACGACTTGTTAGAGTTAGACGCTTACGACTCGATGTCGGTGCAGTTTTCGCGGGGATGTCCATTTCAATGTGAATTTTGTGACATCATTGTTTTGTATGGACGCAAACCACGCACTAAAACCCCGACCCAACTTCTGAAAGAGTTGGACTATCTTTACGAGTTGGGGTGGCGACGGGGTGTGTTTATGGTGGATGATAATTTTATTGGCAATAAACGAAACGTTAAATTGTTGCTTAAAGAATTAAAAGTTTGGCAAAAAGAGCATCACTATCCTTTCCGTTTCAATACCGAAGCGTCGGTGGATCTCGCTCAAGATGGCGAGTTGATGGAGTTAATGGTCGAATCGAATTTTGATGCGGTCTTTTTGGGCATTGAAACCCCAGATGAAGAGAGTTTGAAATTAACGAAAAAGTTTCAAAATACTCGCGATTCGTTAACGGATACCATTGACACTCTAATCAGCGCCGGGCTGCGTCCGATGGCTGGTTTTATTATTGGTTTTGATGGGGAAAAAACTGGGGCTGCCTCGCGGATTATTCGCTTTGTAGAAAATGCAGCCATCCCTACAGCCATGTTCGGGATGTTACAGGCCCTTCCCCATACGGCCCTATGGCATCGTTTAGAAAAAGAAGGACGACTACGAGTGGATGGTAAACAAGATATTAATCAAAGTACCTTGATGAACTTTGTTCCCACTCGTCCCATAGAAGATATTGCCCAAGAATATATAGAAGCTTTTTGGACTTTATACGAGGCAGAAAATTTCTTGGATCGTACCTATCGTTGTTTCTTGAAATTAGGTGCGCCTAAATGTCATCCCCCGTTTAAGTTTCCCAGTTGGGTTGATTTACGGGCTTTAGCCATTGTGGTTTGGCGACAGGGTTTTAAACGGAATACCCGTTGGAAATTTTGGCATCATTTCTTTGGGATTCTGAAACATAATAGCCCCGTTTGGGAACATTATTTAACTGTCTGCGCCCACAACGAACATTTTCTGGAATACCGTCAACTGGTTCGGGATGAAATTGAACAACAGTTACAAGAGTTTTTGACTAGAGAAGAGCAACAAAGCGAACTCACCTTAGTTAAAGGTTCTAACTAACCAGAGGACCTGCGGCCATAATTTCTGCTGGAACATCATGAAATTGTTGAAAATTGCTCTGGAAACGATGGGCTAATTCTAAGGCTTGTTGTTGATAAGCTTCGGCATCATCCCAGGTATTTTGGGGGTCAAGAATACGGTGGGGAACCCCTGTCACTTTCTCAGGAACCCATACCTTAAATATGGGATGGGGATGATATTTGACCTGATCTAATTGTCCGTTCAGGGCAGCCGTGACCATGGCCCTCGTGTGTTTAATGGCAATGCGATGCCCCACCCCATGAGGACCGCCAGACCAACCGGTGTTGATTAAAAAGACATTGGTTTCGTGGTGTTGATCCAATCGTTTTCCTAACATCTCGGCATACACCGTCGGCGGTAAGGGGAAGAAACATTGGCCAAAACAAGCAGAAAAGGTGGCTTGAGGGGCGGTAATATCCCGTTCCGTTCCGGCTAGTTTACTGGTGTATCCGGCCAAGAAATGATACATGGCCTGTTCTTTGGTGAGTTTGGCGATAGGAGGTAAGACCCCAAACGCATCGGCGGTTAAGAAAAAGATCGTTTTCGGATGGCTGCCTGTAGCGGAGGGGGAACAGTTGGGAATATAGCGCAACGGATAAGCAGCGCGGGTGTTTTCCGTTAAGCGACCGTCGTTGTAGTCGGGGATTTGGGTTTCGGGGTCAACAATGACGTTTTCGAGGAGGGTTCCAAACTTAATGGCTGCCCAGATTTGCGGTTCGTGTTCTCGGGATAAACGGATCGTTTTGGCGTAACAGCCTCCCTCAAAATTGAAAATTCCCGACTCTGACCAACCGTGTTCGTCGTCTCCAATTAAACGACAGTCCGGGTCAGCCGAAAGGGTTGTTTTTCCCGTTCCTGATAGGCCGAAAAAGAGGTTAGTATGACCCCGTTTATCGATATTAGCAGCCCCGTGCATGGGTAAGACATCTCGTTTGGTCATAAAGTAATTCATCATTAAAAAGACGGATTTTTTCATCTCTCCTGAGTAACGAGAACCGCCAATAATGACCAGTCTTTTTTGTAAATGAACGACAATAAAGGCTTCACTGCGAATGTTATCGATTTCGGGATCACCATGTAATCCAGGAACAGCAATTACGGTAAAATCCGCTCGATGGTCGCTTAATTCTTGGGGAGAAGGTCGGATAAATAATTGATGGACAAAGAGGTTTTGAGAGGCTAATTCGTTAACAATACGCACACCACAACGATAATTCGTATCTGCCCCAACATAACCATCAAAAATATAAACATCTCGCCCTTGAAGATAGGCGATCACTTTTTGATAAAGTTGGTTAAATTTGGCTTCAGAAATGGGAACATTATGCTGGTTCCAGTCAATTTCTCCTTCGCTATTCGACTCTTTGACAATAAAGCGATCCTTAGGAGAACGTCCTGTATATTGACCGGTTTCAACTAATAAGGCACCGTTGTCAACCAGGGTTCCTTCTCCTCTGATTAAAGCGTGTTCGACTAATTGGGCGATGGGTAAATTACGATAAACTCGACCAATATTATGAATACCTAAGTTTTCTAAGCCATAAGTGGGACGAATGATGGCCTCTTCGCTATCTTTTTCTAGGGTCGCGTTTCCTGAATAATTAGGTGGAGAAGATACAAGAAGACTTGACTGGGAGGGATGAAAAAAAGTCGTTTTCTGTGCATTAATATTAACCATTCCTGAAACCCCTATGGTAGATGAATTATCGAGTTTCAACTTATCTCAATGGAAGGTATTTCTGTTTGTTGTTCTTGGTTATTGTTACTTGAGTTATCCTTCAACTTACTTCCCATTGACAAAAGATGAGTGAAAACAGTTCCTAGATTGCTCAACGAGTCTATCCTGTCTTACCTATAGTTTACTCTCTAAATTTAGGCTTGATTTTTTTAATGTTACAAAAATTAACTAATTGATTAGTTATTAGACTCGTTTATTCTATCACATTTTTGAACTATTAGTCAATTTTTCAGGTTAATAAAACCTTATTGAGACAATTCTTTAAGGGGGTTAGGCTGCATATTTTTCGGTTTATTGGTGGGGACTATCGTCAGATAAGGATTTAATAAACTATCATCAACCCACCCTGAAGAATGGTTAACACTGGTAGAATTATTATTGAGTTTTATTAGGTCTAATTGTCCTCTGATTGTGTAAATTTCTGGTCGTTGTTGTTCAGGGTTTTTCCAGGTACTAATTCCCCCTGGTCCCCCTCCAAAATAATTTAAGGATACCCCATCAAAAGGACGAATAAATTTATTACCATTCCATAGCCAATCTTTTCCTGGCCAATAGACGATCTCCTCCCATGAATCCACTTTATATTCCTGACTATATCTTTCCTTCCAGTCCATTACTCCCTTATCATCTAGCGTCACTGAAAAACCAGAATTATAGGCAATTTCATAACGACCTTTTTCGCCTTCATAATTTTGAGGTGACCACCATAAAACCTCAACTATGTTGTTGGTTTCATCACCCTTAATGGTTATTTCTGAATCAGTATTAAATAAGCTTTGATAAATTTCTAATCCTTCTGTGGTTAGCTCAGCTTGTAACTTGAATTGCCAGCATTCCCAACTATTTTCTTGTTCTATAACTTGCCATTTTATTCGACACATTCCATTACCTGTTGCTACCCAAAGATGTTCTTTTTCTATGCTTAATTTATGGGGAATAATCCCAACTAAGTTACTATTTCTAGCGTGATAAGACTTGAGAGATTGATTATTGATATTATAAGAAACCAGTCCCATTCCTGGTAAGTAAGGGTTTCCTTCTCCACTGGTTTGAGTAGCTAACCAGAAAATTATTTCGTTATTTTTATTACTAATTTTCAAATCATTAAGTTGTTGCTTTGCAATTTGAGAAGGTTGAATAAGACTGATTTTATCTTCTTGAGGATCATAATTAATAATAGTTGCAATCCCTCCGTTTCCTTCTCCTTGTTCTGAAGAAACTGACCAATAAAATTGATTATTATTAATTATACTAGCAGTAATTTTTGGTACGCCCAATTGAATGCCAGTTTGTTGCTTTTTGACCTGTTCTAATGTATATAAAGTGTGTTTTTGTATTTTTTCTACTTCTGGGACAATTAACTCTAAGATAACTTTTTCTGGTTCAACCTGGAAATCAGGAAACGGATTAGGATCAAGAATAACTCGATATTGATAAGTTTTATCTTGCCATTCAATGGTTTGATAAGGAGGATCAACTAATTCTTTAATTGCTTCTTCATAATTTTTAGCAGGTTTTTGCTCCGGTTGATAATTTCCTTTTTGTACGATAAAACTCTCATTACCATCGCAAAAAATAAAATCATAATCTTGAGTCCGAAACGTTATTGTATTATCAGCAACTTGAATATTTAGGGTCTTTAGTTTCTCAAAAAAATCTCCCTCATTCTTTACCCTAAACTGAGGGGGTGACGTGGGAGGAGAAGGACAGTTATTTTCCCCCTTATCCACCACTTGCTTCGGGGTACTACAACCGATAAATAACCAAGTTAAACTGATAAAGAGAATAATTGATTTTAAACTCATAGAACACACACCACATTAATAAAGTCAGAAGTATATGAAAATTTCAACAAATCTTCTTTTGAAGATTACTCAGATAATTTAACCACTTAGCTGCCAAATCAATCTCAGTAAAGGGAATTTTAATCGTCGGGGGATTATCATTCATAAAAGTAAACTTTATAACTGGTTTTCCTTGATTGGGTAAATTAGCTAAATCAACTGATTTATCATTAACCAATAATTCTATTTTGTCAACATCACTTAACAAAAAGTTAGGTAAAGTATCGGGAATAGAGCGACTGGGTTTCCCCCAAGTAATTTCTTTGCCTTTAACACCAATGATGGCATAAATATCATACTTAGCTTGATCAAACTTCTCAGCCCATACCCGATACGCTTCTAACTTTTGATACTCGTTCCAACCACTCCACGCTAAGATAAAAAATACCACCAATAACGATAACCAAAATAAGCCTCTTGCCATTGTTTAATTTCCCAAAAACTTGCTCAATCTTTTTATATTTTAAACTAATTAACTGAATAAATAGAAATTATCCTCAAAACTTCAGACAATAGGGGGTATCAATCAGACCTCAAATTATGGTAAATAAAAACAATGAAAATGATCATTCATCCTTATCCTTAAAGTTAATGAAATTAAAACAAAATTTTTGGTCTGCTGTCCGATCCCGACTGGAGGATTGGTGCAAAAAAACAATGGTCGCTATCATGGTAGTGACCTTATCCATCAGTTTATGTGGAGCAAATTGGAATCAATTAGGCACAGATTCGGTGCTAATTAGCGTTTTAGCCCAAGGAAATGCAATTACCGACCCAGAAGCCATTCTAAGGTACGCCTTACCCATTGATAATGACTCCATTCGCAAGGTTCAAGATGCGATCGAAGATATTTCTAATCATCTCAGAGGAAAACGCTGGCCACCTATCGCTAAAGATGTCAAAACCGCATCCTTTGTTCTCACCCTCCGCAGCGATCAAATCATTGATGGGGTTCCCAGCGGCCGCCAACCCCAAGCTGAAACCATTTTGGAGGATATTAAAACAGGCATCAGTGAACTACAGGAAGCAGTAGAAAATAAAGATAAAGAACAGGTTTGGCTAAAAAGACGGGCGGTTCTTGATAATATTGGTGAAATTGAATCCTTGATGGTGGAAGGTTTTCCCTTTAAAGTTCCCCAAGAATACGCCAACTTACCCCAGTTAAAAGGACGGGCTACCGTTGAACTAGAAACCAGCAAAGGGGACCTTACCATTGTCGTCGATGGTTACAATGCACCCATCAATGGGGGAAACTTCGTGGATTTGGTGCAACGGGGTTTCTACGATGGCTTACCCTTTATTGATCTAGAAGACAGTTTTGCCATCCAAACCGGTAATCCTCCAGGGGAAGAAGAAGGGTTTATTGAGCCAGAAACAGGAGAATATCGTGCCATTCCTTTAGAAGTACTAGTTAAAGGGGACGAAACACCTATTTATGGGGCTACCTTAGAAGAAATGGGTATTTATCTTCCTGATTTAGTCCTTCCTTTTAATGCCTATGGGGCCGTCGCCTTAGCCCGTCCTAGCTTAGATCCTAACGGGGGATCATCACAATTTTTCTTCTTTAAATTTGACAGCGAATTAACCCCTCCTGGGTTTAATTTAATGGACGGCCGTTATTCTGTTTTTGGTTATTTGGTTGATGGGAAAGATGTGTTACAACAATTGACCAAAAAAGATAAGATTATTTCAGCAAAAGTGATTGATGGCCTTGACAATTTAGTTGAACCCGAAAATAGTTAAAGGAGGGAAGGGAAGCAGGGGGAGTGTGGGGAGCAGAGGGAGACTGGGAGAAATCGTTGATACATCTTCTCCCCTTTGCCTTTGCCCGAAGGGTGCGGCACTCCGTCACCCCTACAATCCTCTGCCTTGGGATCTAAGGATTTTTAGCAAGTTCATTGACTTTTTTAGCTAATTCTAGATCCTTATTTGTAATTCCACCTGCATCATGGGTTGTTAAATCAATAGTGACACGATTATAAACATTACACCATTCAGGATGATGTCCCATGGATTCTGCGACTAAAGCGACACTAGACATAAACCCAAACGCCTCAACGAAAGAATTAAATTGAAGTTGACGGTGTAATTTTCCGTCCTTTTCTATCCATCCGTCTAATTGATTTAAAGCGTTTTTAACTTGATCGGGAGATAATACGTTAACGTTACTCATAACAATGTTATTATCGACAGTAGCCATTACACCAATAGAATGCTGAAAGAACATAATAGGATAAATTAGAACGATAACACTAACCATCAAAACCCCAAAAAATCCTTTCATTTCTTCTACCGCTTGCAATGACTTATTTTATCTTATAATAGCAACAATTGGAATAAGATTAAAATAATTTATCAACATCCTTTCTATTATATTTTTTCGACTGTGATGAAATGGGATTATTAAAACGATAAAGGAGTAAAATCAAAAATTTTTCGAGAATAATGTTCTAATTCTTTAGATTTTATTATGGATAAATATTGAGGATCATTACGATAATTTTGCCACCGTTCCAATACATTCATTTTTTGAGCATTACCATCATAAACATTGTTATCAAAAGAACTCCCTTTCCCATAACTTGCGACTTTATTTAAGTTAGAATCGGTAAAATTAATTTGGATTTTCTCAGCCAGTTCTTGGCGATAAGAAGCATCAGAAAACCATTGATTAAAGTTAAGGCAAACTTTGATTTTTAAAAAATTGGTTTCACCTATGAATTCTCTTGCATATTGAAGCCATAAATCTACAGGAGTCAGATCGGGATTTTCAACCATCATATAGTCTTTATAATAAAAATCTCTATACTTATTATATTGTTCCTGGAAAGCAGACCATCTCTTCATAGGGGCTACGGTATAATCACTTTCTATTTGAGTCGCTTTAATCCGACTTGCAATGGTATTATAGGGATCTCTTAAAATAAGAATATCAATATTCTGTTGAGCTTTTCCAAAATAAATTAGTCGCATTAAATTATAATAAGGGTTGCTCAATGAAGATAGAGCTATATCTTCATAGCTATGGATTAAAGTATCTTGAAAAGAGTTTTGCTCTAAAATCTTTCGTAAATTCTTAAAAAATGTTGTATTTTTTCCTTGTCTAAGTTGTCTTAATCCTGACTGCAAATCATTTAAAAAAATAGTATCTTTTGGCACTTGTGCTAAAAGCCAATTGATAATAGCATGATTCCCACTTCGCCTCATTCCGATAACCCTTATACTTTTGCCAATCAGAGGTGATTGATTATAGTTTTTTAAAAAAACTTGTAGTTGTTTAAAATCAGTAATTATATCCTTTTTCTTGTTTCTAGAGACATTAAGAATAGTTTGCAAATTATTATTTTGGACAAAATTCATAATAGAAGGTAAGATAATCTAAACATCTGCTTAAAGTTAATTATAAATCATTAATTGTTGATTGTTTTCATATGACTAACCAACCTATTGCAGTGGTACTGTTATCAGGAGGTTTAGACTCCGCTACCTCGGCCGCGATCGCGATAGAGAAAGGCTATGAAGTGATCGCCCTTTCCCTACGCTACGGACAACGACATCAACGGGAGTTGGATGCAGCCCAAACCATTGCTCACGCCCTCCATATTAGCCAACACTATATCGTTGATGTCAATATGGCTCAGTGGGGAGGCTCATCCTTAACGGATACTGCTTTATCATTGCCCCAAAGTGGTGTTGATCCCACCATTATCCCTTCCACCTATGTTCCTGGCAGAAATACCGTTTTTATTGCCCTAGCCCTCTCCTTAGCTGAAGCCAAGGGCGCACAAGCCATTTATTTAGGCATCAACGCAGTGGATTATTCCGGTTATCCTGATTGTCGCCCCGATTATCTCCAAGCCTATCAAACCCTAGCCAATCTTTCCTCAAAAGTCGGATTAGAAGGAAAAACCCCTCAGTTAGTTGCTCCCTTGCTCAAAAAAACAAAAGTTGATATTATCAAAGACGCTATACGATTAGGGCTTCCTATAGACAAAACTTGGTCATGTTATCAAGGAGAGGAAGAACCTTGTGGACTTTGTGACTCTTGTCGTATTCGCGATCGTGCTTTAATGGAAGCAGGATACCCTGAGTTAATGACAGCCAAACGTCAACAAAGATACACATCCAACCAATAAGCCAGAGGGAAAATCTCCCCTGTCCCTAACATTCGTGTAACTGGGGTCTTCACCTCGACATTTTAAGATAAGATTTATAGACTTAATTTCATAGCATTGCAAAGAGATAGAACTACGTATTATGCTGAGGACATCATCAAAGAGTAATGAAGTATTGTTATGGCAAACTCACAGCAACTACAAAATATAATTCGTAAGAATATTATTGCTCCTTATCTATGTAAACACTTATCAAAAAAGTTAATCCCAATACTAGGATGTCAAAGAAGTGGAACGACTTTAACGTTTCTAATTCTAACCTGTCATCCAAAAATCAAAGGACTTGATGAATCTGACTATGAATTTTCTTTTTCTAATTATCCTTGGAGAATTTTATTTCGTAACACTATCAAAGGTTATTATAGCTGTTTTAAACTGCCTCAAAAAGTTCATGAATTATCCTACATCATTGATTACTATCCCTATAGTAAAATTATTTGGCCGGTTCGTTCTTGTTATGCAACGATTTCATCTATGAAGAAACTAATCATGAAAAAAACAACAACAAACAAGAACTGGTTAAATAGTGGGGTAGGTAGTATTCGAGAACTGAAAACTTTATCGACTCTATTTAGTGAGATTAATGATATTGATATTGAACACCTAAAAAAAACAATGCCAGTTGCCCTCGGTGCTTATGTTTGGAAATATAAAATGTTAGCATTAAGAAAGTATCAAGAACAAGAATTAAATATTTATGATTTTCCCTTTGAGGAATTAGTAGACTCCCCTGAAAAACAATTACCTCAACTTCTTGATTTTATCGGTGTACCTTGGGATGATAGGGTATTACACCCAGAACAATCTCAGGAAAAAAGAGAAAAAGTTATTTATGCCGGAGGAACTCGCGCTGATCGCCCTATTGACAGAACGAGAAAGTCTCCAAAACTATCATTAACTCAAGACGAAATTGATTCAATTAATGCCATTTGTGGAGCAGAAATGGCATCCTATGGGTATTCTTTAATTTAAACAATAGCAAGAGTATTGGTCAGATGAAACATTCAAGATATAA
>JAAUYB010011608.1_pt1 | contig 12133 bp, 15 predicted proteins | sample 7278071 | NCBI WGS metagenome assembly JAAUYB01 (sample SAMN14350121, study PRJNA611818) | marine sediment metagenome | isolation source: surface marine sediment (1.8m) | place: French Polynesia: Moorea | collected 2018-08
ATAATGCATACTCTCTCCCATTCAGGAACCAGCTGCTACATTTGAATATCTTTCTGATACTTGAAAGTTTAAAACCTACGTCAGAAAAGGATTAGGGATCGAGTTGGGGGAAATCTAAATCTGGGAGGAGAAAGGTACGAAATTCACCTGCCTTTCTTCTCCCTCTCTCCCTCTCTCCCACCTTAAACCACTTTCTTCGCGTTCCACCTGAGACCTGAGAAAGTAAGATACGGGGAGGGAAGGGCCGGAGGGAAGACTTTCAAGGCCCACCTTTCTCTTAATTCTCCCTTCTTCTCCCGGGCTACATCAAACCCTTGCGTTGCTGGCCTGCGGTCTTCCTCCTCTTTTGTGGAGAAAAGATGTTTGTGTAACGTCCACCTCCGTGGACGGACGGACGCTCTCCTCATTAATGCCGACATCTAATTTGCCAACTTTTAAGCAAATGGAAAAACTACTTAAAGAAAAGAAAGGCGCAGATACCTCGTTAGGCATTCCCTTTCAAGTCGCTTTCTTGATCTCTAAAACTTTCTTTCTTTTCTCCCCCCCCCTCCCCCCCCGCAGCCCTGAACGCCAAGGCCCTCCACTACAACGAGACGCTGTGCAAGCGCGAGGAGGTGCGCAAGTTCCTCTCCCAGCTGGTGTCCAAGCCGCCGGAGGTGGGGCACTACGTCACCTGCTTCCACCCGGCCAAGGCCCCAGACGTCAAGACCAACACCAGCAGGAAGGTCGTCACCTTCTCAGCCATCGAGAACTTTGAGTTCCAGTCCTGGAGGGACTTCTCAGACGTCAGGCTCATTGAGCCGTCCACCAGTTACCCCATCATCGAGATCGAGGCGAGTTAGTTTATTATGTCCTGTCTGTTTTTTTATATTAAAATTGTTATGTCTCTATAGATCGTGCTGAACTTCTTCCCCGGCGACCACTTCACGGCGGAGAAGTACAAGTCCTTCGTGGTCCAGATCACCAAGCAGCACCAGGGCAAGGACCACAAGATCAACATCGACGACTACTTCCACATCGAGGATCAGCGCGAGTGGACGTTCTTCATCGGGAACCCGGACTTCATCGCGCCCTGGTGGAGCAAGGGATTCGCCAGGTTCCTCCTCTCCTGCGTGTTCCTTGCAGGGTGGCCTCTAAGGATGGGATACCACGGACAGGTACGTAAGAAATTCGGTGAAATTAGGTGTTGAATAAAATATCGAGAAAGAAGGCAATCTCAAGCTGCAAGGAGAATATATGTTACTATTTCATCATTTTGATATTGTATAACTGCTTTTCAGATCGCCAAGCACCAGGTTGAGGTGAAGAAGGCCGTGTTCTGCGAGAACACCTCCCAGGACGAGGGAGTCTCCCTCTCGGCCACACCTGGAAGCAGCTCCAACGAGACCAGCCAGATGCCGGCAGCAGCCGCCTCTGGCAAGGCCGCAGGAGGAGGAGCGGAGTCGTCCAAGGCAGCGGAGGCCGCCGCGGAGGCAGCGGTGGAGGTCAAGAACTCCAGTGACGCGGAGGACGCGGTGGACACGGCTCCTCCGGGAGAGGCCAAGGCGGAGAGCGAGAAGGGGACTCCGGCCAAGGGGGCAAGCAAGGAGAACCCCGGCCCCACGCCAGTGGAAGCTGTCGCGACTGTGGCGGCGGTGGAGCAAGAAAATGTCCCACCGCAAAAAGCGCAGCAAAAGTTGGTGCAGCCGCAGCAGCAGCCCGTTGGTGCTCAGGCGTCAGGTCTTAACCTGGAAGTCGGGCGGCGGCAGAACGAACACCTAGTGGATGCAGTCATTTCCAATCCTCCTCAAGCCCCTATGATGCAGCAGCAGCAACAGCAACAACAACACTATCACCAGAGGATGCAGCCTCATCAAGGCCACCAGCAACAACAGCACTTCCATCATCATCACCAACAGCAGCAGCAACAGCTCCTACTCCAACAGCAGTTGCACCAGCAGCAGCTCCAACAGCAGCAGCTCCAACAGCAACAGTTACAGCACCAACAGAACCTGCTCCGGCAGCAGCAGCAGCAGCACCCGTCGGTGCCTCCGCCCTTGTATTCTACGGCCATGCTCCCGGCCCCTCAGCCGCAGCGTTCGGCGCCTCTGACCTCCCCCCGTACCCACGTGCGCGACGCCACCAAAGACATCGTCACCGCCGTCACTCACCACCAGGACGTCAACGGGGTCAACGCAGTAAACACCATTGCACTGAAGGACATCGACGTGCAGATGTCGGCTCTGTCGGGATATGAAACCTACGTCTAGGCCGAGACAGTCGGCGCTATTTTGGTGTGACCTCAACAAACTTAATTGTTCCCCGGGCGAGGGGGAGAAAAAACTTGGGGCCGAGAAAAGAGAGAAAGAGGGAGTGGGAGAGGGAGGAAGAGGAACATTATCGCGCGGCGATGACGACCTTCGGTCACGGCACGAACGCCTCCTCCCTCCTCTTCGGCCTTTCCCCCCTCGCCGCCAGTTCAGTAGTTCAACCTCCCATCAAGAATCTCCTCCCTCCTTCCCCTCCCCCTCCCCCTCCTTGGACTCCAGCAAACGCGACCGTCGGTCGGTCGGTGGCCACCTTTTCGCCGCCGCCGTTCGATCGCCTAGACGCAAAAATGGAGCGGGGAGGGACGACGGAAGAGGGACAGGAAAGTTGGCTTTCGCTCGCGTTCGGTATACCGTAAAAGTAATGTGGTGGGAAGTGAAGAGAAGACGAAGAAAAAGAAAACAAAAAGAAAATTGGTGCATTGTGCATTTGCTCTCTCCCCTCCCCTCCCTCGCTCTCCACAAAGCTCCGGTGCCGCCGATCCTTCCATTCCCGCCAATCAACAGGAAAGAAGGAGGGAGGGAGGCCTGGGGGAAGAGGGAGGAGCGGAAAAGGAAGGAAACGGCAAAGACCAAGAGTAGTGAGGAGGAGAGTCGGATCACGTGTGTACAGTAACTTCATCGGTGCTTGGTTGGTCTCTGCTCCTCGTCTTCTTCCTCCTCCACGACCTCCCGCCGCACCTCCCTCCCTCCTCTCTTCTTCCCCCCCCCTCCTCCTGAGCTTCCTCCCTCGAGTCAACATTGTTCAATTATCGGTAGCCCGCGGGAGCTGGGCTGGAGGAGGAAGAGGAGAAGAAGGCAAAGAACGAGGAGAACGAGGAGAAAGGAGGAGAACAGGCTGCCTGAATCTCTGTTCCCCCTCCTTGCGGCGATTGGGATAAGAAGAAGAACGAGAGAGCTTCACCCGGTGCGGGAGTTGGAGGAAGTCCGAAGGGAGGGAAGAGGAGAAGAAGGGAGAAGGCACGCCCGCCGTCGTCGTTTCCCATCTACTAGCAATCTCGATCTATCGTTGAAGAATACACATAAATCCTCCTTTTGTACTCGGCCGCGCACCCTTCACCGAAAGAGAAAAAGGGGTGAAAAACGAGAGAGGAAACTCATTCGTAACACACACGGAAAACACACATACACACATACACACACGCAACACAAAGTAGAATAGTAGTGGTTCCGTAGTGCGCACACTCCCTACGCCTACGATTCGGATAAAAGAAAAAATATATTCCTCCTCTCCTCCTCCATCACTTATAGGCAACACCAACCATACCAAAACTGTCTGTTCCCCCTTCCCCCCAAACGACCCCCCCCTCGATCTGCGTAGATTTCTGGTCTGACCCTCTCTTATCATCATCACGTCTAAAGCACAATATGTACGCCTATGTACACACTACACACACTCCTCAGACAAAGAAGTAGCCTTCGATGAGGCACCACGCTGAGAAAAGAAGAAAACATGCATGCTTTACTCACTCTTCCCGATTCCCCTTATTCAAAGGAGGAGGAAATCTCTTCTCTCGCTATATTTTCTCTACTTTTCAAGTTTAAGTAGAAAACTGCTTTTTGAAAGTGAAAAACCAACAGTTAAGCAGCTTTAACCATTCCAGCCCCTTCCCCTTTCTTCTCGATTCCCTCCTCTCTCCGAAAGTATCGAGTTTTTGCCCGTCTTATGTATTTTGCATACACGTCTGTGATACTGATTAGTCGAAATTCTGAAGATCCTTCAGCTTAATGTAGACATCTTTCCCTCCCTCTTCAGTAATATCTTCTTTCAATTAATCTTTAACTATTTTTTAAAAAAGTTTTGCCCCCCTTTGCGTAGTACTGTAGGTTGGATCCTCCCCTGAAAGAAAGGCCCGAAAAAAGAACATCAGCACACGTGTTTCATCCCCTACTACCTACATCTATCAATCTACTATATCCCAAGGGGTCTGTAAAAAAAGGAGGCCGCTCAGACGACAAACAGCAGACAGGGAAAAAAAGCACGAGCACTTGTTTTAGAATCTCACACCTTGTATTGTTGCAACAACCCCCTTGATCCCCCTTGCCTTGTTCACCTTTTTTCCCTGTATCGATCCCACGGGCTCTGGCGTGCCATGTCCCTTCCCCAGTGCGCGAAGACACGTCAGACTCGAGATTAATTTTTACTGATTCTATCGAAGGAAATAGCGTGCCTCCAAATTTGAACTTTTTGCGAATCTGTACCAAAGGCCCGCTCAGAGCTATGTTTGCAAAAAAAATCCCTCATTGTTTCGCCGTTACAATATACTCTTCGCTCTATTACACAGACCCCCACTGTTTCAAAAGAAGGAGGATTGAAGTTATCGCCTTCCTTGATCCCTGCTCCCTAGCTCCTGCCCCTTTCTTTCATTATTCGCCATCCTTCTAAGTAGGCAGCAGCGTCGTAGTAAAGAGAAAGTCGAGAGCTAAATGAAACGCGGAAAAAGAAAACCAACTATTGTGGCGGGCGGTGCTTGAATGAGTCTCTCTTTTTTGAAAGGTCCTACTGATATCACCGCAAACAGTTTTTAAAGAGGTAGTTTTGATGACATAACTATAGCTTGCGAGAAGATACAAAAACACTTGTTACCCCATTTCTTATGTGCGCTACATACGTCGCACCTTATACACAACAACAAACTCGATTTGATAAATAACCGTACATTGTAGAGCCTCCTCTTCTTTCGCGACTTGTACATAACTTCCTCCTCCACACACATGGAAAGGGAAAACACAATTGGAAATGGAAAGGGCTTCTCCCCCACTACCGTCATGCCGGCTCAAGAAAAAAAAAATCGGCAAGATGCGTGGAGGCAGCGACGCTACCCAAAAGCAAAGAACGGTGCGATGTCTATCTAAGCGCGGAAAAAACTCTTTTCTCCGATAACATGCAAGAAAGAAGAGGCAAAATGAAGTTTGAAGATCGAGCAACCCTCTCGGAATCTGAAGAGGAAAAAAAAATCCCAGTGCAAGTCTTGTTAGAAGCAGAAAGTTATTTATTTTGCGGTGCCTTTTGGTGTTCTCAAAGATATTACAGTCTATCATTACTATCATCATCATTATGTCCTTATTGCGATCATTAACATCGTGATAAAGCAGGAGAAAAAAAAACATCTAAAAACGAAATGTAGTTGTGGCTTTTCAATTCACGGCCGCCCAACGTTGTTTGAACTGAACAGGTGCCTTTCCATGCAGCCGTCGCAGACCCTCGCCGGCCTGGGGAAGGACGGGAGGGGGATCTTGTTGTCACTGCACGAGTCGCAAAAGATGCGGCCGCACTTTCGGCAGTGGTGCTGAAAACACAACATGCAAAAATGCTAACAGAGTCCTGATTTTTTTGTCTCACCTTCCGCCTTGACATTCCAAACTCCCTGCTGCAAGCTTGGCAATTGTCCACCTGCTTGTCGTCCTGCCACGACGCCTCCCTGACTAGGACCGCCCTCCTCCTCTCCTCCCTGAGCGCCTCCACCTCCAGCCTTGACTCCGACAGCCTGACCCCCAGCTCCTCCAACGCCGCCTCCTGCTCCTTTGCCCTCGCCGCCGCTCCCTCCGCCCTCGCCGCCTCCCCGGCCTCGGCCTCCTCGCCCCGACGGCGACCCTCTCGCTCGGAGGCCGCTCGGAGCTCGCACTCGATTTTGAGATCCCCGCGCAAGGACTCTGATATTTCTCGCTCCTCCACCACTTCTGCTTCCAGCTTGGAGGCAAGGGATTTCAATGAGGCGTTTTCTTCTTCCCTGGAGAGCATCCTGGAAAAAAAACCCGCGAGGAGAATACATACGAGGTGCTACACGTACATGTGATGGTAAAAAATCACTCACTTTTCCTCAAGTTTCCTAAGCACTTCTCCCAGGCTCCTGCTTTTGTTCTCCCACTTTGATATCAGCTCTCCTTTGAGCTCCAGAGCTTTTTCGCACTCTTGCAGCTTCGTGAACATGTCCAGGTTGATCCTCTTGAGGTCCTCCAGCTGGTGCCTGAGCGATACGATCTGGTCCTGCTTGCCGTGCACGTCCTTCTCCAGCAGCTTCATGGCCATCTCCATCTCGGCCCTCATGATCGACTGCAACTTCAGGTCCTTCCTCAGCACCTCCTCCTTGTCGTCACCGCTGGCCAGCTGAGTCTGGGTTGGAGGAAACGCGAAAAATCTATTTCACTGCCAACCAAATAAATAAGATTTTCGCTTTACGTTTTCCTGATGAAGCTGCTTTGAAGGAGACCCCTGATTTCCAGACAGTCTGTTCAACAGCGACTCGTTCTCGCTTTCGAAACGATCCAGGGCCCGCTTTGAAGAGACGACCTCTTCTCCCAATTTGGAATTCGACGCCGCCAACTCTTTGACTTTCTCCTCCAGAGATTTCACGGAGGATCTGAAAAAGACAAAGCATCAAAATAATAAAATATGAAACATTTTGAGTATTGCACTATCTTACGTGAGATGCCTGTTGTGTTCTTCGAGGAAGCTCTTCTGGTCAAGCAGGGCTGAGGTATCGTTGTTGTTGGCGAATTCGGAAGCATCGGCGTTGCCGATTTCCTCCCTTGGATGTCTCAGGTAACGCGAGAGGTCAATTATTCCTCTAGGGGCATCGAGAGAATTCTCTTCCTGAAATATATGTTTATAATTTTTTATATCTAATTAAAAACTTTTTTTTAAAAATACCTTAAGACAAATGTTGCAGTCGACTGCGTTAAGTCCGAGTAGTAGCCCGACCACCATTGGCCCTCCCTCCTCCGACCTGAGCAGGGCGCCGGGCGAGTAGAAGTCATGTGCCAGTCGGCGATGCTCTAGCACGATGCCCAGGTGGTCAGGGAGGCACTTTTGCATGGCAGCCAGGAGAAGCCACGCACGGGCGCGGCCGGAGTCAGTTCTGCAATCATCAAGAGATAATGTTGTTAATGGCCTTTTCTATGGTATAAAAATTAAAATTAAATCGTACTGGACATTGGGAAGCTCTCTCACGGTGGCCGTTAAGTCGGTTTTATTCAAGTGTCCTAGGATCTGAAGGAGCTCCCACAGGTCCCTTTTGGAAGCAAAAAGTCCCTGAAAGGAAAACATAAAAGTTTATTGATCGTCAAAGAACGTTTATTCCTGGAACATATTTCTTTCTTTCACACATATATGGTAAATGTTTCTAGCAATGCTCAGTTTACCAACCTGGTTTTCCTGCAACCCATGGAGAAGAACGTCCTCCAGCAAAATGAAGAAATCCCGGAGCACCGGGTGATCCGAACTCAACTGACCGCCAGAGTTCAGGCTGCAACTTATGACCTCCTTGACGACCAGGCGGAAGAGGCTCAGAAGATTGTTCTTTCGCATACCAAGGACGGATGGTTCTGAGCTACCTGGTAAAAAACCAAGCAAATAAAAAGCTACCTCACGAAAGGGTGTCTTTATAAAGGTACCAACCTGTTGCAGCAATTTCGCTTTCTGTTGCTCCAGCATTCCTGCTGTTTCCCTCGCTGTCAACGAGGTTGTTGTTCCCGCCGCTCTCCTGCAGGTCTGCGTAGGGGTCTTTCTCGCCTCTGGCCTTGGTTGTTGGTCCTGGCGCCCAAGGCCACATCGCAGGAAAGGATCGAGTTTCTGATAACCAGCAGAGTAACGCCCCCTTCCACAGTCCCCTGCTGGAGGTTCAAGCAAAGCGAAGGGCCACTTTATTTTTACCCCCTTTTGGCAGTCCTCATGGTCTCGCCTCGGCCAAACCAAAACCCTCATCCCACTTCTTCGCAACATTAACTGGTTGCCTGGTTCCTCTTTGCTCCTCCCATCGCTAGCACTCTCTCTGTACAAAGTCCACTGACCTCGGGTGCAGACGACTTTTTCCCCTTTTTTCGGCGCATGCGCAATAGACAAAAACACAAGTACGCAGGACGGCACTAGTGATGGGTCGAATCCACTTTTTGCGAGTACGAGTCGAGTACGAGTCTGAAGGTGTCGAGTTACTCGAGTACGGACCGAGTACGAGTCTTCGAGTCTCTCGGGACTCACTTCCAAAAAAATTGTTCGAGTCTGATTTTACTAATAAAAAGTTATAATTTTCGAGTCTTAGCTCATTCTTGCTAGACTCGTTTTAAACCTCCTAGACTCTCGAGTCTGCCAAAAAGTGGCTCGAGTACGAGTCTTTCGAGTACGAGTCTAGACTCGACCCATCCCTAATTCTTTTCCCTAATGGCGTGATTAATTTTATGTGTTTGATTTGTTCCAGCCTCACGATGGCGGACGTGGACACCGAGCTTCTGGACTACGAGGAGGAGGAGGCGACCGCGGCGGGAGACGCCGGCGCCAATGGCGCCGCCAATGGCGGTGAGGCTGCCGCCGGCGCTGCCGGGGGTAAGAAGGAGGTGAAGGGAACCTACGTGTCCATCCACTCGTCCGGCTTCCGCGACTTCCTGCTCAAGCCGGAGATCCTTCGCTCCATCGTGGACTGCGGCTTTGAGCACCCCTCAGAGGTACAGCACGAGTGCATCCCGCAGGCTGTCCTTGGCATGGACATCCTGTGCCAGGCCAAGTCCGGGATGGGCAAGACCGCCGTCTTCGTGCTGGCCACACTGCAGCAGATTGAGCCAGTTGACGGACAGGTCTCAGTGCTGGTCATGTGCCACACCAGGGAGCTTGCATTCCAGATCTCCAAGGAGTACGAGAGGTTCTCGAAGTACACCCAGGGAGTCAAGGTGAGGATTTGGAGTCCTTACTGTGGCATACTACTGTTTAAGTGATGACAAACTGTTCTCAAGACATTTCAATGACGATACCTGAACTCTCTCTTCCTGATACCCCACTTTTTGACTGTCTTCATTGAGTTTCTCGAATTCTGTTTGACTATTGTTTGCCCCATTGCCCTCTTTCAGGTTGCCGTCTTCTTCGGCGGACTCCCCATCAGCAAGGACGAGCAGGTGCTCAAGTCCAACTGCCCGCACATCGTGGTCGGCACCCCTGGCAGGATCCTCGCCCTTGTCCGCAGCAAGAAGTTGAACCTCAAGAACCTGAAGCACTTCATCCTGGACGAGTGCGACAAGATGCTGGAGCAGCTCGGTGAGTTTTATTGTGTTTTTGTACGTTTTGCAGGTTGGATAAAGGCCGTTTCTTTTCATTTCCAGACATGCGCCGCGACGTCCAAGAGATTTTCCGCTCAACGCCGCACGAGAAGCAGGTCATGATGTACAGCGCCACCCTCTCCAAGGACATCCGCCCAGTCTGCAAGAAGTTCATGCAAGACGTACGTTCCAATCAAACGCCAGACCCGCCAGGATAAGGACACATCAGTCAAGAATGAATCTTTGTCCACACCTGGCATACCGAATGCCTTTAGGGGAAACGCTCTCCTCCGCCGACCGCCCCTGCCCAGCTCTAGAATTTTGGAAGAAGAGGCGTTCGCGCCCGCTCGCCCACAGCCAAACAGCCAGCCACCTTTTCCGGGTTGCCTTGCCGGCGGTGGAACAGGCAGCCTTCCTTTGAGCAACAACAGCCAACACTTCTCGGGTTTCTCAAATTTCCAGAGAAGCCCCTTCCCTGCCAGAAAGCCAATAACAAGGCACCACCAGCCTCTCTGCTGCCTTCCTAAAAGCTGGCTCCTGACCAATCCTCATCTCACCTTCCGCCTTGACCTTGGCATAGAAGAAGCCTCCTCTCCTCTGCGCTTCCTGTGTCCAGACCTCCTCATCCCACCTTCCCACATCCTCAAACAAAAAAATCCTTTTGCCATCTTTGCTTCGGGGTTTTTAGCTAGGGAGTAGGAAACCGGGGCTTCGCCATCACCTTCAAGAAAGAAGAACCACAGACAAGAGACCAGAAGAAAGAAGATTGTAGAGAGCTTGACCAGGGTGCCTGAGGGAGGGGTAGTGCATTTTATTTTTGCTCTGAAAAGCATAGCTTGGAGGCCCTGCTAGGATGGAACTAGGACTTCATCGAAGCAAAGCACAGACAAGAAATCTGCTGGATGCCTCCTCGCCGGCTGTGGAGCCCTTTTTCATTCTCTTCCTCCCTCTGGGTCTTCCCACCATACCATTTGCCTGTCTCAGCGCTCGTGGCCGTGGGTGGGGGACAGGTTTGTACACTCGGGGACAGCAACAATAACAAGTCTCCTCTCTTTTCCCACCCAGCGGAGGCGGATTTGCCCTAGATGGGAGGCAACGGCAAAGGCTGAGCAAACATATCACACCCAAGGCTACCTGGCTATCTGGCGGCTGGCACAAAGCGATTCCCCCAAATATATTTTTTGACATGGGAACAATGGCGCCATCTCTATGTATTGTTTTGGTTAAAAAGATTCTTCTTCAATGTCTTATACAAAGAAGTTGGCGCTGGTGTTCCCCTTTAGCCTGCAAATTGCCCCTCCTAAATTATGCAGGCTCTTATCTTCTTTTCTAGCCGATGGAGGTGTACGTGGACGACGAGGCCAAGCTGACCCTGCACGGACTCCAGCAGCACTATGTCAAGCTCAAGGACGCTGAGAAGAACAGGAAGCTCTTCGAGCTGCTCGATGTCTTAGAGTTTAATCAGGTAAACAAACATTGATAAATCTTTTGGGTGACGTCTTTTTCAAATTTTGTCCTCCATTCCAGGTGGTCATCTTCGTGAAGAGCGTCCAGAGGTGTGTGGCACTGGCCCAGCTGCTGATTGAGCAGAACTTCCCCGCCATAGCCATCCACAGGGGGATGAGCCAGGAGGAGAGGCTCTCCAGGTACCAGCAGTTCAAGGACTTCCAGAAGGTGAGCTGAAATGAATGAAGAAAAAACTCTATTGAGATCGGGACTTTTTGTGAGCACTCCCGAATCTATGGTTGGTTTCTGTGAAATTAATATAGTTTTAGCCAGGCATGTTTCCGTTCAAGAAATTAAGTCAGTTCAAAAGTTCACGTTCAAAATCTCTTGTCTTCGTTCAACTTTCCATTGTTCAATATTTGGAGCAGTTCAAACGTTCAAAATTTAGTCCATTCAGTTCAATTCAAAAAACCTCTAAATTCAAGTAAAAAACGTTAATAAAGGAACAAGACTAAAAAGGCCACACCACCTCCCATTATAATGAGGGCTGTTGAGTTGACAAAAACGAACCAAAAGGAGGGAAAGGATAGGCCAAAAAGTAATTTTTGAACAAAATATTTAAGATTTTTTGCCGTTTTGTGCCTTTTTTTGCAAAAAAGGATTGAACTTGAACTGAGTTTATTTTTGGGATTTTGCCGTTCAGCTTCCAGTGTTCAAATTTTGATTTCGTTCAGTCCAGTTCAGTTCATTGAACTGAATAAATGAATTGAACGCCGTTCAATTAAAACTCAGTTCAACAAGCCTGGTTTCAGCAAGATGCTTTTGAGCTGCATTGGTTCTGGGGTTCTTGCCGCCGGCATGGCAACCATGGGAAGAAGGGAGAAACGGGATACCCCTTGTCATATAAGACTGGGTAGAAGTAGGGGGAGCCAACCCCTCAACCCCTGGGTGATAGAGAGGTGATCCTTTTTCACTCCGCGGATCCGCCTCTAGAGACCCAGGGGAGACAGACCTCACAATGGCTGAGGAGCCAACATGCGGCAGCCCGGATTTACTTCTTCTCATGGGATGTCGCAATAGAAACCCTCGGACAAGACATTAAAATTGAAATGTTTTTCTGTTGACCTAATCGAGTACTGAAAATGTTTCTTTGTCCCCTTTTCCAGCGCATCCTGGTTGCCACCAACCTGTTTGGCCGCGGCATGGACATTGAGCGTGTTAACATAGTCTTCAACTACGACATGCCCGAGGACACCGACACGTACCTGCACCGAGTGGCGCGCGCCGGCCGCTTCGGCACCAAGGGCCTGGCCATCACCTTCGTCTCCGATGAGACTGACGCCAAGGTGCTCAATGAG
>JAAUYB010051092.1_pt1 | contig 12127 bp, 11 predicted proteins | sample 7278071 | NCBI WGS metagenome assembly JAAUYB01 (sample SAMN14350121, study PRJNA611818) | marine sediment metagenome | isolation source: surface marine sediment (1.8m) | place: French Polynesia: Moorea | collected 2018-08
TACAGTTGTTGTACTGGATGAACCTACATCAGGTGTTGATCCCTCTTCTAGGCGTGCTATTTGGGATGTTTTGGAGCAAAATAAATATGGCCGCACTGTTCTTCTGAGCACGCATCTTATGGAAGAAGCAGAAACTCTTGGAGACAAAATATCAATTCTAAATTTTGGGAGTCTGAAAGCTGAAGGAACTTTGGCTGAACTTCAAAAGTATGCAAAAGAATATAAGTTGTCTGTGGGGACAAACTCCAAAACTAATTCAAAGGAGATCAAAGGTGCTGTAAGCAAGCATTTTCCTCATCACTATGAGGAAGCAGGGTCTCTAGAATTAGTCTTTGTCTTGCCAGAACAAGAGGACACAAGCCATCTCATTTCCTTGATAAAAGAATTCCAGTCTCTCAAATCTGCAGGAACCATAGCTAGTTTTAGTGTAAGGATTGCTGGCCTGGAGCAAATTTTTTTGAATGTCCTTGAAGATGAGACCATACTAAATCCAAAATCAAAGAAGAAACAAGGGTGGAAGATATCAAAAAGTTGGTTTAAAACACTAAGTGCTCTCACAACAAAGAGATATTTATATGCAAAACGACACCTGCCCATCTTTTTGTGTCAAGTATTTGGTCCACTACTACTCGTATTACTGGCTTGCCTGGCAGCAGTAAGCCATACCAAAACTGTAAAATCAGGTCCAAGAGAAATAACTCCATGGATGTTTGACAATGAAGGAAAAAATGAACTATTTATAAAAACTTCCCCAAGTTCTCCTTTCATCTATATTGAAAAAGAAATAACATCTGAGACAGGAATGGGAATAAAATGTGTCAAATATAAAGAAAATGATAAAATTACCTCGTGCGTAAAAGCCCCCTTTACTGGTAATTTTATACCAACAGCACCTTCAGAGAATTTTTCAGAAGTCTGTAGTTGTGAAACTGGTCATTTTGAATGCAATGATAAGGTGGAGAAGTTTAGCCATGCCAACTCTGTCTTGCTTTCAACAGGGGATACATTGTACAATGCAGGGACTAGAAACGTAACTGAGTATCTCCTTGCAACAGACAGAAAATCATATGGAAAAAGGTATGGAGGCATTGAAACACTTGATTCTACTATTCGCATATGGTATGATGGGAGGGAGCCAGGTGCAGCGTCTGCATATATGAATGCTGCTCACAACATGGTCTTCAGGCATGAAATAGGAAAACACCAGAAACATAATTATAACTTTGGCATAAGTGTCATATACAATCCTTTGCCAAAAACTGGAGAAATGATGAAAGCTGAGGAGGAAAAACAACAAGAAGAAGACGAGACCGAGAAAATATGTATTAGTGTGCTAACAGGACCAGTATTTCTTACACTTGCAGCAAGCATAGCTACAGCTTGCGCCATGTTTTTCTACATAGCTGAAAAAACATCGAAGGGAAAGCATATTCAATTCTTGGCAAATGTTTCTCCTTTATCATATTGGATACATGGCTTTTTGTGGGATTATATTGGATACTTATTCATATGTTTACTTATATTGGCAATATTCGCCACCTTCAATTATCTTCTAGTGAAAAAGGGAGAGGCCTATATTGTTTTTCTGCTCCTGAGTCTTTTTGGATGGGCATCTTTGGGGCTAAACTACACCCTCAGTTTGTATTTTCAGGCCCCTAGTACAGCTTTTGTTATTGCCACAGCAGGATTTTTGTTACTAGCTCTATTTTTAATTATTGTTGATCTCGTATTGTCTCTGATATTTTCCAAACATTGGCCATTTGAACAAACAGCATTGGTTCCATTATTCACTTTACTGCCTCAATTTGCTATAATGCGTTGCTTGTTTTTGCTCATCATTTTTATAGCATCAGGAAAAGACAATGTTGAAACATTGCTTCAATGGCAACATACGGGAGCCACTATGTTGGAACTTTTCATAGTGGGATCGAGTTTGTTTGTGTTTCTTTTGTTGTTTGACTTGGGAATGCTGCACTATTGCAACGTATTCAAGTATTTGTATTGCAACAAGAAATCAACAATTGCAGTTGATGCCCAAAATATAATGTTTCCTGTATACAAAGATAGGTCTTTGCTAAGTGCCTCAGATCTTCAAAAAGCTTACAGTTGTTGTGGGCACCTGGCAGTTGACGGGGTGACATTAAATGTTCAACATGGCATGTGTTTTGGTCTTTTGGGAGTGAATGGAGCTGGAAAATCAACCACTTTTAAAATGATAACTGGAGAAATATATCCAACTAAAGGGACAATAGTTTTAAACACAAGAGAAGACTCAACAGACATGGGTTACTGTCCACAGGTAAAGAGCACTCTCAACTCTCTTACTCCAGAGGAACACTTTTGGATCCTATCAAAAATGCATGGCTATGAAACAATTGATATTGACAAGGTCATAAATGAATTGATAGAAACTATGGGTTTAGAAGAGTATGCAAAAAAGCCAACATGTCAGCTATCAGGAGGAACCAACAGACGAGTTTCAACAGCAATATCGCTGCTTGGCAACCCCAGCATACTTCTTCTTGATGGTAACCCAAGTTTCTCACCAAAATGTCAAAATATGTACTTTTCTTGTGTTTTGATGTAGAGCCATCAACCGGAGTAGACCCATTGTCTAGGAGACTTCTTTGGAATGCTATCCTTCAAGCTGTAGGAAGAGAGCAAGGTGTTGTTTTGGTGTCTCATGTGATGGAGGAATGTGAAGCGTTGTGTGATGTAATTGCTATCATGGTTCAGGGAAAGATAGTTTGTTTGGCTTCTCCACAACAACTGCGAAATCAATTTGGAAATGAATATATTGTATCAGCAGTAAAAACAAACAGTGATGAAGATCTGTTTGAGCACCTAAAAGGTTTTTTCCCAGACGCAACGCTAATGAAGGATTCAGGGAAGGCAATAAAGTTTTCTTTTGATATTTCAAGCATGAACTTGGGGAAAGCATTTGAAACGATGGAACAGTGCAAGAACAAACATATCATTTCAAGCTATAGCCTATCACAGATAACTTTAAATGAGGTAAAAGTATTTTTAATAGAACTTTTTTTTAATTGTACCAAGTTTCCTTTTAGGTCTTTGTTCGGTTTGTTGAGAAGTACCAGACTCCCTCTCCAACGGCAACTAATTAAAAATTGTAAGGCTACCGATTGCTACTTCTCGGCAGACATACGCACACTTTTGTTAAGTAGTTTTCTTTTTGTATGGAAAAATGTCACCAACATGATTGGCAGAAATAAATGTCTCAAGCACCGTTAGTTATGTGGTATGCATACAAGTTTGAGTTTAACGCCCCAGGTTGGTCTTGATCACCCCTAGTTGCACTACACAGTGCCTTTTTCTACTCTCGCGCATAATTCTCTTCTTGTTTCAGACCTACACGAAGTGCGAGCGCACAGGCGTCCCGATCCCCACCATGGCCTGCCAGCCGAGGAAGAAGACGCGCATGGCGTCCGGCCTGAGGTGTGAGGTGAAGTCGGCCGTCGACTGCAACTGCACCAGCACGGAGCAGTGCGTGGACATCGCCTTCGAGGAGTGCCAGGAGAAGAAGCGCGACGACGCGCAGTGCCAGGACACCTCGCTGCGCGTGCCATACCAGCCCAGGATCCACCGCGTCAAGTGCCTGCTGGCCGACGACAACGCCTCGCCGGACCTGGACGTGGAAGAGAGAGAGAAGGAGGCAGACGCGCAGTTCGACCAGCTGGAGGCACAGGCCATAGGGGCGGGAGGCGGGGAGCTCACGTAAAAGGGCAAGGTCCTCACGGTGGAATTCTGAGGCTCTGGAGTTGGCTTTTTTCTGCTTTGTAAAAAAGCATATATCCAACGCCGATATTTTGAAATGTTTATTTTTCTTACAACAAGTATTCTCTGGTCGACTCTTATGCCTTTTGAATGGCTTCTTATAGTGGAAAGAATCTTGCTTTTGGTGGAGGTTTTATGTAAATAGCGTGCAATTAAGGGGACTAAAACTTTTTCTGCTTTTTTGTATGCAATTTTCAACTGTGGTGAACTTGGTGCAAGCATTTTGTAAATATGCACTTTTTGCTTGCATATTAATAGGCAAAGATGAAAAAAACCGCAAAGTTTTCAACTGTCTTCATCAAGTCTTTAACTGCCATGCTTGGCTGTAAGCCCCGAACTGCCCTTTCTCGAAATACACATTTTTCTCTTGAAAAGTTGACGTGTGTTTTCTTTACCGACGCGAAACGCAGTGAGAAAAACCATGGCATTCAATGATTATCGTTTGTACGGGTTGTTTTCCGTTTCATCTCCAGTGCGAGGGTGAGGGAACCCAAATATACCTCTTAAGGAAAGCGAGGGGGGAATGCTCCGCTTTTTCACAGCCCCTTAAATGACTTTCCGATCCCATATCCCGTTTTTTTTGCTCACTTTCGTGTAATGATAAGCGGCCGCCGCACGTTTCTCACGCACGCGCCGTCAGCCGAGCGAGGCAGGCGGCAGTCCCGGTTCCGTGCTGTCGCGGGGACATTTCCGGAAAAAGAAAAGGGTAGAGGGCAGGCTGACAAAGTCATCCAACTTTGTAATCACGCACATCTTACTTCCGGAAAAAATGGCGCAGACATCAAGATTAGTCATTTGGGGCTTTCCTACCTACGGAGCCCCCTCCCTGTCTGGCAGGAATCTGACAAAAGTGCCGCACATGAGGACCGGCAGAAACTTTGGAGGACTATAAGTACGCAATGCGTGTTTGCCCGCGCCCCTTTTCGTGCTTTCTTCCCCCCCCCCTTTCCGGCCGCGAGCCACTCCTCCCCCTCCTTTCTCAATCGTGCACGTGCGCCACCGCCAGATCACGAAAAGGGAAAGGGAGAGCACCAGCAAATATTTGAGTAATTGCGTGGCGGGAGAGGTACAGAAATATGGATGGGGCGAAGTGATCTCCTCCCGATCTCGCACGAAAAGGAAGGAAAATCGACGTCGGCCACGAAATTGCACCGGGTGATATGTTTGCGGGACACATCTCCTCCGGTTGTATATTGACTTTCTAAAAGCATCTGACGGGGTGGTGGGATGATCTGACAGGGTTCTATGATATGCAGAGTAAAAATACCAAAAATAGTTTCACAGAAAGTCAAAAAATATTTTTTACAATAATGCTACGGTATTGTGTACAAATCTACGAAAACTACGTACTGTACGTATACGGTATAAGGCGGCTTGACAAAAGTGCAGTGCCATTAAAGCTGCGGCTTAAATGTCGGCTCTTTGAGGACGAAGTTGTAAGTGGGCAAGCTGCTCTCGACCGGAGTTGGGGAAGAGGCGCCGGACGAAACACTGCCGCCGGAAGAAGAGTTCCTGTCGCCTTCATCTTCATATTCTTCCTCGTCCTCGCTGCTGCTGTCGTCCTCGCTCTCCTCCTCTTCCTTGACCATCACGACCTCCTTCTTGTCCTTCCGCTCCTCGTTGTTGTTCACCATTCCTCTGGTGACCATCCCGCCAACGAAGTTGTTGTCGCTGTTGTTGTTGTTGTTTGCCCGCACCGGCGCCACCTGCACCTCCGACGCCCTCACAAAAGAGCTGTTGGTGGCGCCTCCACCGTTGACCTGCTCCAGGGTGACCATGGGCGCCGGCGGCGTCTCTGTCTGTTTTGCCGGAATCGAGGTCGAGGTCGATGACGAGGATACTGGGTCGTCGTGCTGCAGCTTCTTCTGCTTCATCCTCCTGTTTTGGAACCAGATCTTGACCTGCTTCTCTGAGAGGCCGAGGCGGGCGGCGATGTCGTTGCGCTTGGGGCGGCAGATGTACCTGGAAGAAGAAGAAACGAAAAGGAGGAAATAGGGGATCAAAGAACACAAGGCATCGGATTAGACGTTGTTTTTGTAGCGTAAGATTGATTGACCAGACGGACGATTATTTATGTATAGCAGTGTTGCTCAGACGCTCTCTGACCCGATCTACACCATCCTAGCTACCTCTGCTCCGCTTCCATTGATCTCAATTTGGCTTCCCCGCCGCTTTCCCTCCCTCGCCCGATGGACTGAAAGGGAATAGGAGGAATCCCCAAACAATGATCTCTCGCGCCTCCGCCTCCTCTATTCCTCGGCATGATCCTCCCGTGTCAATAACAACCCGAACCCTTTATTTTGCGCCCTTTGTTTGCCATATCGCATGTGCCCCTGTTGTTGTACTACACAGACGTCATTTGTTCGTACAGCACCATGTGCAGTCAAGACACAGGTGACGTACCATGGTCGGCCATTTTGCATACGTAGAGTACGTACAAAGTTGCTCCGAAAAAATATATTTCGCAGCATATCTTTCTTCCACAAGAAAATGCCGCCTCCGCCGCTTCTTCTGATTCGACGTGCAATTTTCGGCCGTTTAGTCTAATCCCATTAGCTCTGAAGCCTCGGCCCCTCTCTCCCCTTCGGTCGGCCCCTCTGAGCTACTGGCGGCGGCGCGGGCGGTGGTTCGGGCGGCGGCACCAATGTCGGAAGCTAAAACGTCAATCAAGACAGGGGCACCGGCAGACCGACTGATTCCGACACCGTCGCTCGCCCGTCAGAGCGCAAGGAATTCGCCAGGGGAGATTCTCCCTTGAGGATTTCAAAATTTCATAGATCTATCTTTCTGTTTGGCGACGACGGCCCATTGTCAATTTCGTTTCTACGCCGCAGCAAAAGCGGGGATGCGCCATTGTGACATTACTTTTCCCTATCGAACGCCTGTTTTGTCTCGCTGTGAGCCTTTTGTGACATTTTCTTTTTGCGTGATGCTTGATCTTCGCTGTCACGTCAGTGCCATCCTTTTTAAAACCTTTTCTCTTTCTCTCCTTCCCTCCTCCCAGCTCTCTCCTCCCCCACCGTCACCGCCGTCGCCACCCACCTCGACCGATCGCCGTCAAATTGTCCTCCCGTCCGAAAGTGTCACAACAACAACGGGAGCGTTTCACCCCCGTCCCGATTCTCGACACAACAATGGACGATACCCCAACTCCCAGAGGAGGGACTTAGGTCGATATTTATCTCTTTCCCGAGTTTTCCGTATTAACCGGGAAAGTGTTTCTACTCCTCTGCCCCCCAAAAAATATCTCGCCCCGCTGTTCCATTAATCTAATAAGGCAGATTTCTCCTCCCAGCACAGTGGGGTCTAGGGCAGGGAGAAGAGCGTGATAAATAAACTTCGTTTTGCGCATAATTAATGGCCGCTTTGTTCGCCAGCCGCACCCTCCCACCCTCTGCGCATGATAAATTATTTTTGTGGTTCTTGCTTTTTCCGCAAAAAAGGGGACGAAATTGGGTTTGAACACAAAGATGGAAAGGCTCAGTATCCTCGAAGACGGCAATTTTTGTTGTGTAGTATACTACTTAGCCTCACTTTAGATTAGAACTGAAAATAAATAACGCGACAATTTCCCTAAATACAGATAATATCATTGCTTGATCGGCACTCACTTGTTGTAGATGTACTCTTTTTCGAGCTCGATGGTCTGGTGCGTGGAGAAGGTGGCGCGCGGCCGCTTGATGGAGGAGGAGGCGAAGTGGGAGGGCGGGAGGGAGGCAAGGGAGGACGGAGGCTCGGTAGGGGGCGAAGGGGGAGAGCAGCTACGAACGGACGAAGAGGAGGAGGAGGAAGACGAAGAAGAGGAGGAGGCGGATTTTGTCTGCGTGGAGCTAGTGTTGGTTTTGGCCGGACGGGTGTTGCGCGAGATCTGGAGGGAGGGAGGGGTAAAAAAATATCCAAGTCACTCTCCGGAGCAACTTGTGCTGTGTGCACGTGAGACAAAGCAAGAATTATTATCGCCCACCTGCATCCAAGGATAAATGACCGGAGGGGGCTGGGGAGGCGCCGCCGAGAACGGAGGCCGGTGGTGGTTGTAGAGTTGATAAAGGTTCTGCGCCACCGAGGCGCTGTGAGCCAGGGAGGCGGCGGCGGCGGCGGCGGAGCTTGGGTGGTGGGAGGCGGTGGTGGGAATCACCTGGCTAAAGCGGTAGGCCACGGGCTGCTGGATGCTGTTCGCCTGTGCTGGAGGCGGTGTCTGGAGTAAATGTTGCTGATCCTGCTCTCTTCGCACTGCCGGAAGCTGCTGCTGCAGCTGCTCATTTCGTCCGTGATGCTGTTGATATGAAGGAGCTTGGTGTTGGAGTTGAAGTTGATGGTGGTGGTAATAGTGCTGCCGGTGTGGGGTTGATTCGCTACTTGAAAAGTCAGCAGCAGCGGTATTCGGCCAGTGCTGGTAATCAAGTGTCGCCTCCGACGGCGGGGTCTGGTGCTGTACAGGCAAGGCACTTCCCGCTTGTGTTGCTGGTGGCCATGCTGTCCTGTAATGAGAGCTGCTGGTTGCTGCCGGAGCGCTGTCTCCGATAAGAGGGCCAGGACCAACAGCAGAAAGAGCAGTTTCTCCTCCACCAGACAAGAGCTGCGCAGCTTCCCAGAGAGCCCCGCCTCGGCTTTCGCCAGCATCGAGCTCCCCCGTTCCGTTCCCGGCAGTGCCGGCCCCTCCGACGTAACCCCCTCCGCCCGTGTCAATTCCGACAGGGGTCGGAGGGTGATGGCGATGGTACCCGTGGATAGCCAGGGAGTTGGCGTTCCAACTGGGGGCACTACCGTAGGCATCATGGTGCAGGTGTCCAGGGCCGCAGTTAGCAAATTGTTGCTGCTGCTGCTGCTGTTGTTGCTCGACCGCCGCTGTTTGTGGAGCATCTTGTTGTAGGAGTTCCACTGACATTCCTCAGGCATCACGGGAAAGAGGGGAGCGATCGAATTTCAAGTGACCCCGGTGGCACGTCTTTGGAGCTGAGGCCGAAACCGGAATGGTCGTATTATTTTTTTGCACTCTCCCCTCCTCTCTAACTCCAACCCCTGATTGCTCTTCCGTTCCCTACCTCCTCGAGCGCCCTCCCTCTCTCCTCTCGGCGAGCGATAGATGAAGATTTCCCCGCCGCTTTCGCCGCCGTTTCTCTCTCTACGGAGGTGCTTCCCAACAAAGGGGTTTGATGCCCGGGATTCAAGGAGAGCGCTCTTCCGATCGCGGAAGGGGTCGAGAAGCAGCGAAACAGATTGGGAATAAAGCGGTCGGTATGGGGAATCAAAGACAGGAGGAGCAAAACTAGAAGGAAGTCTTTTGCGCCGGCGATGAAATGGAGGAGGGCAGCTCCAGACTGTCCAAGAGCAATATTTCATTTCTTCGAAGTGCGACGTCATGAACACCGATTATACTTTCCTATCTCTGTCGATTGTACATCGTTGTCTGTGCCCATGGATAAGGTCGGTCTCGGAGAAGGGGGCGGGGACGCTTTGGTCGGGCCGAGTGTACATCTGTCCTGGAATGTCACCCGCGATGGCTCCTTCTCGTAGTAGTACAGTCGCTGTCTCCACCCACAAATTTTCAATCTGCCGGGTCTTTTCCTGTTTTCCCACCTTAATTTATAAAATTAGAACTCTGGCGACACATACCTTCGGAGTCTGTAGGTCGTGCTGTGGGAAACAGGACGAATTTAACTTTTCCTTTTTTTGGGGGGGATCGGGAAGGTTTGGAAAGACAGCATTAGAAGCTTTCACACAATGTTTTTCCCACGGTGTTTTCTTTCTCTTTTGAATCTTTACGTTCGAATTTAGATTTGGGAACACGTAGTGTGTTAATTGCATTGCCTTTTTTTTGTTGCATCCAAAATGTTTAATTTTTTGTGCGAAAGAAAAAACTTTTTTAAATACACCTTTCTATTTTCCTTAAAATCTAATGTAAATGTAACAAAAGGGTTTTTTTCTTTATCCCAGCGATTTAACATGGAAAACGTTTGTTGTAAGTGAACGAATCAAAGTGAAAAACAGTTAATATGGCCTCCAGTCCCAAAATAGCTTATAACCCTGCAAACAAGCACTTCGAGGCAAATTGTTCCGATGGAATACTGGACACCATTTTCGTGTTTCCCCCTGACCTCAGAGAAGGCGACGATCTGCCAAACTTGTACATACTCAACATCCCGGGAGCGAAGAGGGCGTTCCGCGTGATGGGGCACTACGATAATGAGCTGGACAACATTGAATTTGCACTCTACGGACCCAAGGGTTACTTCTTCAAGATGAGCGTGCAGATGGAGGCGTCGCAGGAGGAGCCCTACGTCTGGAAAGTGAAGAAGCATGGCGAGACTAACGGGAAAGGGTTCTACGACCATGACATTCTTCACGTTCCCAGAAGCATCTGCCTGGCACGTTCCTTCTTTCTCGACGCTCCCAAAGAAGTGCTGAGCCACTGGACGTTCTTCGACAAGAACGTGCCGGGCCTGTTCTGCAAGTTGCGGCTGAAGGTTCGTATCGAAAAGGGTTCTTTCGAGGAGCCCCCCCTGCACGCGGTGTCGGCTGGAAGTAACCGGGAATCGTTGGTAGGACGCCTTTCCGCGGCGCGGTCTTCGTTGGTGGAGAGGAATGTCCCCGAGGTGGTGGAGCCGGCGTCGGAGGAGAACGTTCACGTTTCTTTGAACAAAATTGTTGCTCCACGAGTCACAGGTAGACGTCGTCCACCAAAGGAGAATGATAAGGCCAAAGAGACAGATACGGCCGATGTAAAACCTTTACAGCTCCTGTCCATGGGTGAAGGAAACGAGCAGTCTCACAAAAGTGTTCCTGAGGTAGTTCAAGAAAATTCAAATGTTGCGCCTCACAGTCAAGACAACGAACAAGCAAGGCGTGGAGCCGAAAGCGGACTGATGGGTCAAATTTTCGCCTGGTTGGCTGACGATACGGCAGATGAGGTGTCAGATGATGGCGAAGCAGTTCAACTTGAAGAAGCTAGTGGAGGTAATTATGCAGATCTTTCACAACCAAAAGTCGGAAATACTCCCAGCGACGGCAAACAAAGAGGAAACATTGATTCTCGAGAAGAAAATGATGTTGCCTCTCAGTTGATGAGGCGAGGCATAAGTGGTTCTTGTCTTTTACCTCTCGGAGATGCCAATGATGCTCTTGATGATGATGATGAAAACGCCGTCGTAGTCGACAGAAACATGGAGGTTACTCTTGTAAAGGAAAATGAGGGTGGATTGGAGAAGTGCCTAAAAGTGGGCGAATATTTGTCCGTAATGGATCTTGCGGCTCTTGCCTCCAAAGGGGGAAGGAGTTCTTGTGTTCTTGATCAACTCGATATGCACATTCAACAAAGCTCGTCCGAGTGTGAAATTTCAGCAAAGCAACTATCAAAAATGGCAGAAACAGGACGGCAAAAAAATCCTGTGCCACAAGTTCGCTCCAGTTTAAAAGAAAGGCAGGCTCTGAAACCGAGAATGTATGCAGTAAAGGAGTCCGGCTTGTCCGTGGCCGACGAGGAAAGGTTGCAAGATCAGAGTTCTCGTCATTCAAAGCGTCCAAATGTATTTGATGACGCTGGACAGTTACCTCTATGTGTGTTTGACGAAGCAACCCCGCCACCTACATCAAAGGACGGCTTAGTAAAATGCGTCTTGGATGATGCCTCGGAAGCGAAGGTTGTCGGGAAATTAACTAAATGTGTTTTGGACTCCAGTCAGAAACAGAGTACCACAGCGAAGGTCACGTCAGAAACCAACGAAAGAGACCATGGTAGTAGTAAACTTGGAAATGCCACGAGAGAATCAGCTAGTACGATAGTTAGTAATCTTATTGATGGGAACGTTGAAGCCGTAGGAGAGAAACAAAAGGACAATCATATGAACGATGGAAGAAGACGAACCTCTAAAACAATTGTCAGTGAAATGATAGAAAAGTCCGCAAGTATGGTTAATACAAAAGATTCGAGCTATCAAAGCGTTTCAAAAAAGTCACCAGAAAAAATGAATGACAAAAAATATAGGCTAGTTCAAGAAATCCAAAAATGTGTCTTAGATGACGAACCAGCGTTAGCCCAGAGCAAATTAAAAAGAATGAAAAAATGCATCTTGGATACTACAACCAAATCGGGAAACTCAAGTTATGCTCAGTCTGCGATAGCGAGCAGTAAACGATCCAAGCCAGAACCTCCAGATCAACCGAGAGAAGCCCCTTCTCTGCCACCTGGTCCAACAGTAGTTGGGAAAACTTCTTCGAGCGTAACGCAAAAAGTGTCTAGCAATTTCAATTCGGACGAAGACGATTCAACAGTCGAAGAAAGCAAACCGAATAGCGACAAAGTTGTCTCAATGGAAAGACATTCGAAAGTGGGAAA
>JAAUYB010087765.1_pt1 | contig 12124 bp, 20 predicted proteins | sample 7278071 | NCBI WGS metagenome assembly JAAUYB01 (sample SAMN14350121, study PRJNA611818) | marine sediment metagenome | isolation source: surface marine sediment (1.8m) | place: French Polynesia: Moorea | collected 2018-08
AAAAAAATAAAGCACACAGTTTCAGCTACAGCTACAGCAGCAGTAGCACAAACAACAACAGCTTTAAGTTCAATTGAAAAACAACTTAAGCAGCAGCAGCAACAACAACAGGAGCAAGACGACGACCCGCCACAATCCCCTTCTTGCTTTTTTCAGCCCTGTTTTGGTTTCTGACCGCAACGAGGGGTTGGACGTTCGCGTTGGTTTGGACTCTTGGTTCTCCCCCTCCATGGGAGCCATAGCGGAGAGCGAGGCCCTGCTCAGACAGGTGGTCCCACCAGATCAGGGATTCAGCGGTCGAGACAAGTACGCAGGAATATTCAGGTTCAGGTTCTGGTTCGGCAGGTGGATCGAAATCGTCGTAGACGACAGACTGGTGAGTTGAAAAGCCAAATTCCCACTAATTAATTATTGTTTTCAGTAAAATAAATTAAACATTTGAACATTGAAAAAATATTTCTTGTGCGAAATTGTTATTTCGTGTTCTATTTCAGCCTACGAAGCGCGATGTCCCTCTGTACCTCCGTTCGGCTTGCGCTGAGGAGATGTGGCCTTCGCTGTTGGAGAAGGCCTATGCCAAGGCCAAGGGTTCGTACGAGCTGCTCAACCGTTGGATGCCCATTGACGGGTGCATCGAACTCACAGGGGGGGTGCCGGAGAGGGTCAGGTGAGGGACACACAGCAGCAGCGACAGCAGCAATAGCATCAAAAACAATAGCGACAATAGCTACAATAGGGACAGCAGCACCAGCAGCACTAATTGGGTCCACAACAGTAGTGGCAACAACAGAAACAATAGGAACATTATCATCAAGAACAACTGGAGCAATATACGTACTATATCAGTAGTAGCAGCAACACGTAGCACAGCACCCCCTTTCCCCCTTCTTTGTCTGTGTACAACGTCCTTCCGTCCGTAGGTGCCTCCCCGCCCTGCTCCGTCTTGAGGACGGTGGGAGAGTGGCCGACCGCCTCTTCGCGGACATGGCCAGGGCATCGCAGATGGGGAACATCATTCTCGCACAGGCGCCCACCAAGAACAGGGAGACGAGGCTATGTCTGGCGGAGGCGGAACAGCTGGGGCTACAGGTACGGACTAAAGTTGAATATCAAGCAAGGAAACTCTCTTTCCCCGAAAGCAACAAAAAAGATTAAATTCCTTTCCAGGTTAAGTACACTTACCGTGTGACCCAGGTTGCTGACTTGGGGGAGGGTAAGCAGCTGGTTCGGGTCAAGAACTGCTCTGGGCCAGGGTTCGTAGAGTGGAGCGGGGCGTGGAACCCGAGGGACACCAGGAAGGTTTTCTAATTCGATTTTTCAATATTTTACTTGTGGGAATGTTGTGTTCACCGAAAATTTGAACACTTGCTTTGTTCTGCAGGTGGTCCACCGTGTCCTCCGCCATCAAAAAGCGTCTGGAGGAGGAGACTCGCCCGGACGGGGGATTCTGGATGGCATACGGGGACTTCCTAAAGTACTTCAAGGTGAAATCAAGACAAAACTAATTAGCCTACTAGTGATGGACCCGATCCTGGCCAGAGCCCGAATTACCACGACTCTTTCCTCGTTGCAGACCCTTGACATTTGCCACTTGAGCCACGACGTGGACCAGGTGATCACCTTCCACGGTCGCTGGGAGGAGGGGCTGAACGCGGGGGGAGTGCAGAGGGCCGATTTCAGGAACTTTGCAAAGAACCCGCAGTGCTTCATCAGGCTGGGGGACCCCGTACGACAATACGGCTATAGCAATTTTCCACAAATTTTCAAATATGAAATCTTTTCCCTGCAGGACCCTTCCGACCCCGAGCGCCGTTGCTCCGCCGTCATATCACTCATGCAGCGGAGGGAGCCAAAGAGCAGGGCAAAGGGACTTAACAAGGCAATACAACAACAATCATTTCCCCTATATTTTCTAAAAAATAAAAAAAACCCGTTTTTTCCAGGTTGGCTTCAAGATCTTCCGCGTCGACGATACCGCGGAGGAGCTGAGCTCTCAGTTCTTCTCCTACAAGAGACACGACAGCCTGCACAGGTGCGTCGCAAAGACGCCCACTTGGCAGGTATGGAGATTTCCCACAATTTTTAAAAATACTAAACTATTTAATTTGATTTTTTAATTTTAACTTTAAATTTTTAATTAAAGGACGGCCGCGAAACCAACGTGAGGGTCCGACTCCCGGCGGCAAAGTACTGCGTCGTCCCCTGTACATTCCAGCCGGGAAAGGTGGGATGAGAAAACAAATCTATCTTTAAATAATATTTGAATTTCGTTTGGGAATCCTTAGGAGGGCGACTTCATCCTTCGCGTCCACATTGAGCGCTACAGCCGCGAGGGGGGAGCCTCCGCCAGACAGCCGGAGCAGATTGAGGAGTGAAATAATTGTGGGGAAACAGAGTGCGCAAGTCAGATGAAGATGAAAAACCTAATTGTTAACGTGTGCACGCCTTTTGTATAGAAACAACACATTTATAGCATGACAAATTAATAATCAAGGATGGATACAAATATAGTAATCAATAATATGAATGTCACGAAGGCCGCTTTCGCGGGCACACAAACAAAGAGTGATTTATTTGACGGGTCCTGCACTATCTCTTTTGACACAAATTGATTCAGCACAGAGAAAATAATTATCTCTTTCGTAATGAGATGTATGTACAGTGTTGTGCACTGCTACCGAAGAGAGAGAGAGAGCGAGCGAGAGCGCACCCCGTGCTATTAAAACGGTGGGCAAATTCCTCCTCGATCCTGCCCTTCCGTGCTGGTAGCGAGCGAGCGAGGGTGTTCAAACGTCCATTGGAAGGAAAGATCTTGGTTTTGGTTTCTCCCTCACTCCTCCCTTGCGTTGCGGAACGGGGACTGAATGACACAGGTGATTCGGGAAGGCGGTATTTTTTACCTGTGCTCTCCTCCTCCTACATTAAGACGGAGGAGGAAGAAGAGTCTTTAGCGAAACAGTATTTAGCGAAAATAGTGTATTAACTCCCCCACCATGGGCTTGTTCCCCTGGCTTCTTCTTCTTGCCTCTCTGATTGGGCTTTTTCGCCACTGGCTTAAATCTGTTCGGTGGCGTCACCTCCCGGGCGAACACTGGCTGACCTCGCTGCCGGTGGTGGGACACGCTTACTTGGGCGTTCTGGCTGGGTTCGGAGACGTGGGAAGGTCAGGAAACAGACTTGTTTTAAAAAGGAAAGATGTTTCATCAAAAAGCCAAAAGGCAAAAGGTCTTACTTGTTGTTCTTGTTGTTGTTGTTGTTGCAAATGTTGTTGCTGCAGTAGTTGCTGTTGCTGCATTAGCTGCTGTTGCTGTTGTTCTTGTGGTTGTTGTTGTTGCTAATGTTGTTGCTCCAGTAGTTGCTGCTGCTGCTGCAGTCGTTGTTGCTGTCCCAACCAGCAGTGAAACCGCTCTCTTCAACCGTCATCCCAGGTGTGACCCCCGTGAGTTCATGGAGCGCCTGCGCCGTAAGCACGGGGACTTGTTCCGCTTCGACGTGTTCCACGACCCAACCGTCGTTTTATGCGATTACGATGACATCGTGGCCGCTTCAAGGCAGGAGGGGATGCTGGGGAAGCCATACGACGACCTGTACCCATTCATTGACGTCAGGGGTTAGTCTAATATTTTAATGTAAAGAAAACTAATCATTTCGCACATATTTTGAGAAAAAAACATTTGAATTTTCGCAAAAAAATCTTTTCGCTTCGCACATAGTTTGTGTTTTGGAATTGGAAACATAAATTAAGCCAACGAAACACTACAACTTGAATGGATTTTCGACCTTGCAGGCAAGGACCCTGACGGCGAGCTGGCAGGCGTGTTCTTCTGCAAGGGTCGAACGTGGAGAGACCTACGCAAGTTCACCCTGAGGGAACTCAGCGACCTGGGGATGGGAAAGAAGGACACCATGGAGGCTATCATACTGCAGGGGAGAGAGAGAGGAGAGAGGGGGGAAGCACTGGGCGAATCTCATACTCTTTCGTTTGTTGCAGGAGGCAGAGGCTTGCATGGAGGCATTCAGGGAGGACTGCCACAAGCCAGTGAGTAGTGTACAGCATTCCACATACTTGCTGTTGTTGTTGTTGTGGTCACTGCTGCTGCTGCTATTGTTATTGCTGCTGCTGCTGTTGTTGTTGTTGTTGCTATTGTTGTTGCTGTTGCTGCTAAAACAGTTGTTGCAATTGCTGCTGCTGTTATTGTTTCTGATTGGTCCGCAGTGCAAAGTTTGCTCACCTTAATTTCCTTCCCCCAAACCAATTTGTTTTTTCAGATTGGAATGCACCACCGCTTCTCCGTTGCCATCAACAACGTGATCTGGCGCCTTGTAACGGGGAGGAGGACCTCGCAGAGGGACCCGAAAATGACATATCTAACAAAGGTCATCAACGACATGTTCGACGGGTTCGACCCATCAAACCCACTCGCACTTCTGCAGGTCATTTGACGAATAAGATATACACATGTTTGTAGCAAAAATAATTTGAATTTCGCAGAGTAGACTGATTTAGCAAACGTAGTGCGGTTTTCGAGAGGTATTGCAAAGTGTTCAATATTCCCAATGTTCCTTTCTCCCAGATGAACAACCGCCTCGTGTACAGCGTTATGAAGAGCCTTGGTTTAAAGACCCTCCCTGACTTTGCCGTCCCCATGCGAGAGATGGTGGGCAGGGAGATCGAGGCAGCCTCCGCAGACGCAGGGGGATCCTTCATTGAGAGGTTCTTAGCTCAAATCGAGTCATGCTCAGAAGACCCACAGGTAAAGTAGGGAGGGATGCACTCCAACTTATCTCGAGCTCGTAAGTACTTACTTTTTCATCTTTCAACTCAGATTCTTCGACAAAAAAATTGATTTTTTTAAAACTCATCCCCCCAATTTTTTTAAACATAATACATAGTAATGTTCAAATTTACCCCCCCCCCCGAAAAAAAGGTGTTTTTTTTTGGAGAGTTTGCTTTTTTAAATAAAGTTTTATCCAGTTTAAATCGAAGTTTAGCTCTACATCTCAATTGTACCCCGCTGCACCCAGGCCGTGTTCCACGGTCGCAAGGGCCGCGTCCATCTGCTTGGCACGGCCATGGACCTCTTCGTGGCGGGGACGGACACAACAACAACGCAGCTGGAGTGGTGCGTCGTGTACCTAACCAGGTAAATATTGAGTTTCCTTACGAAAGAATTTGCTTTCGCTCATGTTTCTGAGGTCGATATATGATTTTTTCCAAGCAGAACATAATGTTCTGTTTGGAAAAAATCATGTGTGGGAAAGACATTGCAGCAAAGTCACCAATTTAGTTTCTTTCCGCGTCATTTAGGCACCCGGATGTCCAGCTCCGTATGCGTCAAGAGCTTGAATGTTGTACTGGCGGCGGATCCCGTCCCGTTTCCCTGGCTGACAGGGCGGAGACGCCCTTCGTAATGTCTGCCATCGAGGAGATGCTCAGGTTCACACCTGAGCTATTCGTAAACGTGCCCCACTACACTCACCAGGCCAGTTACCTAATAATTTTAATCGATATATTTTCGAAAATTATCAATGTAATTTCCTCCAGGACGTTTTGTTCCGCGGTCGCCACCTCCTCCCCGCCGGCACCCAGGTCCTCCACTGGCACCACGGCGTTCACTTCAGCGAAAAGCACTTCGAAGCACCAAACGAGTTCAGGGCCGACAGGTTCTTGGTCAGTTTGAAAGTTGAATTTCGAATCATACCCAGGTGTCCCAGTGAAAGCATGCACTTCAAAATTTTAGCCACACGGTCAATTTTTGAGGCAACTAAACGGCAGAAGTAAAATATCACCATTTTTAGCATTCTTGAAGACATTGGTGATTTTTTTGTTTACCGGCCGCGCGGCCGCCTAGAGAACACATCTTTGGACCCAAGCTTGCAACTCGGCTAAAAGTCACGAAAAAATACAAAAAATTTTTTTTGGAAAAATCAAAGTAAATTAAGCATTTGCATACATTGTCACCAAATTCCCATTTGCTTCGGTGCATGCTTTCACTGGGACACCCTGTACTATTGGTATGTCCAAATTGTCCATGTATTTGGAAATGTTTTAGAACTTGATAATTCTCTCTTTGTAGGACCCGTCTACTGGTGACTTCACTGGCCCTAGCGACTACGTTCTGACCTTCAGCACGGGGAGGAGGAGGTGCGTGGGGGAGGCGCTCGCCAGAGCAGGTGAAGCATGTTGCTGCTCTTGATCCATCTTGTAGCTGCTGCTCCCCCCACTAGCAAAAGTTGCAAATGCTCTTTGAGCTTACTGGAACTGCAGCATTCTTCTACTAAAGTTGCCTGGCTGCTGTTACAGTGGCGGATGTAATGTTGTTAATGCTGAAGTCCTTTTTTTTAAAAAAAACCCTCTTTTCTTTATTCCAGAGCTGTACGTGTTTCTGTCCTCCCTTGTGTTGGAGTTCGATGTGTGTTTGCCCTGCGGGGAGAAACCGTCGCTGGAGTGGGGAAGGCCGGTACTGCCGCACCCAAAGCCATTCGACGTTAAACTCACTCCCATCAAGAGGAACAACAAGGCTTAGAAGAAGAGCAAGATCAAAATCACGGATGCAATTTGATTGTTCTATTTATAAGCAAGGAAGGTTAAAATAAATGTGAAGTGATTGTAGAGGACTTGATTTGAGTTATTTGTTTGAAGCACCATCTGCCGAAGTGAGCTTTACAAGACCTTTGATAAAGTACCCCGAGGATCAATGACAAAGAACAAAGCGGGGGAGGGAGGATGGTAGTAGCATTTCTCACGGATATATTACCATTTCTCTCTCACATATGGCCTAAAACACTAACTTTGTATTCGCACAGCAGCCAGGATTGGATCATACACGGTTTCTGATTTTCCTCTTTTTCAGTCGTCCTTCTTGCTTCCTCCTCCATCTCCTCCCGTGTGCGCCGCAGTGGCGTTGTTGGCGTCGGTGGCGCTCCCGTTGGAGAAGGGGCAGGACGCCTTCTTATCCTGATCTTGTCCAGGCCCTTCCAGCTTCTTCTCCACTTTGTCAGCGAGCGATGGCCACCAGCGGGCGAAGAACGGCCGGAGGAAGCGGTGCCAGACGAACAGCGCCAAAGGGATAAGGATGCACGAGATGCACACCATGGTGATGGACTGGATAAGATGGTCTGGTGATCAGTCAGAGATTGGCCGTGGCTGGCGCAAGAATTTCGATGATGCTACGGCAGGTGGGCCTTGTCAATTTTTTTTTGCCTGTCTTAGAGATGCATTCGAACTTAGTTCGAGTTCGAAAGTTCGCTTTTTTGTATTGTAAATTGGAAGTTGAAAGAAGTTCGAAGTTAAAAAAAGTTTGCAAACTTTTCTTTGGGCAATTTTTGCAAAGAAGGTAAAAAATAAAAGTTTTTCCGCAGATTTTTCAACAATTTTTTTTGCCAAATTGTGACAGCAAAAAAAATATTCCGAATTTTTATGTCGGTAACGGTAAGTGATTTTTATTTAGTAAATGCAAAAAGTTCCAAAAATTGGTTCGGTTACTTTGTTTGACCTTTTGAAGTTCGGCTAGACTCAAGTTCGACTTTTGGAAGTTTGGTTCGGTTCGAGTTCGAAAAAAGGTGATTCGTTTACATCTCTACTCTGTCTCTTTTTAGTCTGCTGTTGTGCTTCAGCTTTGGCCGTGCGTGCGTGGGGCTCCTCCCCTCCCTTCTCCCCCTTTAGTACTGTACTTTCTGTCATTACTCGACTCCTCCTCCTTTATCGGCGGTGAAGCTGGCCTCTAAATCCCCACGTAATACACCTAGAATACGTAGGAGAGGTTGCCTGCTGGGGAGCATACGTTCACAATACGCGCGTGGGTGTATAACGGATAAAAACATTTCATATGTAGACTCTATTTATTCGTTGTTTATTTTATCGTGATCAAACAGATAGAAAAAAGGCAACGATTATAGAGGTAGAATTAGCGCTTTTTAGCAGACACGATTTAAAAAAACAATATTCAAGAAATGCACCAGGGTGATCACTGGAGGAGGACTGCCAAAGGCTCCTCGTAAACCTAATTTACCTCTATCATGATGATGCCGCCGTGCATTGACGTTTTCATTTCAGTTTAAGATAGTTGTGCTAGTATTTCCCCGTTCTTCGGGCTCATTCGCCATCACAGTCTTGTTTTTTGTGCCCGTAGTTATGCAGAAAAGAAGCATTATCAGGCCAAGATTTGTATCCTCCATTATCCACATAAAAAAGTCCTTTGTAGTAGGTATAGTAGCACTAGAGTCTTCAGTTTACGCTGACTGCTGCTGCTGCTGCTGCTGCTGCTGCTGTTGCAACTGTTGCCGCTGTCCCGGCCGTACTATCCTGATGTTGCCCTGCGTGACATGCGCGAATAGTCTCTTCTCCCCCTTCCAGTCCCATCTGAGGACGAGGATGAGGGCGAGGGCCGCCACAGTCATGGCCACAGCAGGGAGAATGAGGCCGAATACGACGGCCGTGTGTTGCCCGCAGTCGAAGAGTGAGTCCCCTGGGCCTGGGCGGCGGCATGGGCGAGCAGGGCGGAGCTCAGGGTCGGCGGCGCCCCGGCGCATGGCCGACGTCAGGTGCGCAGGGTAGCAGCAGCGGTCGGCGCACTCCCAAGGCTCAGGACCGGCGCAGTCGCACTCCTCACCAGGGTCCAAAACGCCGTTGCCGCACAAAGACACCTCAGGCTCAAAGTCTTTACATTTGGAGTTTGGAAAACAAATTAAATCAATTTACCCAAATGAATATTGCTAAAATAATAATCTCACCTCGGTCGAACTCTGCGTCTTCCGTCGCGAAGCACCTTTGTATCTCCCCCTCCTCGATCTTGTCCAGGATGTTCTCGGTGATGTTCTTGATGGAGCAATCTGAAAACTTGTCACGGTTGTCGCTGGCAGCCTCCTCCTCACCGTAAACGTCTGTCATCACAAAGTTCCTGAAAATTTGGGTTTGAATTTATTTTTGATTATTTTAAAAGAAGTCTTTGCCATTTTTCCCACTTTTCCCCGACTAAACTCACTTCCCCTTGCATTCTTCTGTGTCGTCGTCGTGTCCCGCCCCGAAGTTGTGGCCTAGCTCGTGTACGAATGTGAGGGCGGAGGTGCTCAGGTCGCGGAAGGAGCCATGGTTGACAAAGGTGATGAAGCCAGAGTTCTCAAGGGGGAAAAAAAGGAAAATAAAGATGGCTTGCGTATAGAAACAAGAGCAGGAGAAGTAAAATTTGCAGTAGCAACAGCAGCAACAGCAACAACTATAGCAAAAACAACAACAGCAACAACAGCAGCAACAACAACAAAAACAACACAGTAAAAACAACAGAAGCAGCAACAACAATTATAATAGCAGCAACGACAACAACAACAAGATGAGCAACAACAAATGTATCAACTGTAGCAGCAATAGCAAAAATACCAATCTTGTTGCTCACATGTGTCGGTCTGCATAGCGTGCTTATGTGCGCTAGCCCTGCCGTCCCGTTGGCAAAGTCAATGTCGGTGAAAATGTAGCCCAAGCAGTATTCCGTCAGGTCGGTGCTGAAATGGAAAACAATATGTACATTTATTTTGCGGGAATATAAATTTGTGTTTTCTCTCTTCCCCCACCTCTTGTCAAAGTGCTTTAGGTAGTCGTCCCTCAGCTTTGTGCAGTTGCTCCTCCCCTCGTCGACCTCTTCGCAGACGCCGAAAAGGACCTGGGAAAAAATGTGGTCTAAAAAGCGACACGGTTTGAAATGATTTCTATGTACCTCCACGTGTTTCAGCCTTAAGTAGACGTTTGAGAATCCCGTCTCCTCGTTCAGAACATCCCTGGCGAATACCCTGTTGGCTTTGGAGACGTGGAACTGGGCGACGCGAACAAGCTCGCTCTTAAAAAAGAGAGTGCAAAAAGAGGAAACAACTTTTCAAAATGATATCGATGCTCACCATGCTCTTGTTGTATCTCTCGTAGAGTCCCTCGTTGAAACCTACGAACAGGTCGCAGGCCTCCGAGCGGCCCTGAAGTAGGAGGGCCTCCTCCTCCGCCACAGACGCAGAAGCCAGCAGGGACGGAGACAGCAGCAGAAGCCGCAGCAGCAGCTCCATACCAGACGCCATCGACGCTGTCACCGACGACGCCACACACAACAAAGATGGTGCATGCTGTGACTAACACAAGCTTCACTAGAAGACTATTTTTGACAGGACCTCGGCTTTTGCAGGTGCTCAGAATCGAACAAGGTTTGCGCCGCCCACGCACGCGATAATAAGACTCTCGGCGATACAGCAGAAACAGCAAAAGAAGAATCCCTCTTTGCTGCAATTTTCCCCCGGCTATGTTTGGGGTCTCCTCCCTCCCTCCCTCTCTCGGAGGAACCGATGTTACGTATGAAGAAAGAGGAACTTCACCTGTTGTTGCTCCTTCTTTTCCTCTTTCAAGCGTCACAAATTCATGTGGTTGGAAGGAGCAAGGAGCAATACCTGGTTCACTACTTCATGTTCGCTTCGCTTCGAGAGAGAGAGAGAGGGGGGAGAGCAGTTATTACGGGCCCTTTGACACGATGATATGGCAAATGTACTTGTTTACAAGGAGGAAGGAAGATATTCCTCTTACTACTAATCACACATGTGCAAGCATGAATTCGTGGGGAGAGAGTGCAATTTTTTTTGTCGTAGGGAGGGGGTAGCTGTGGAAATTATCAGATTTTCTCTACTGCATGCCTTCTGGAAGGCCTCAGGGAGGGGGACTTACTAAGGAGAAAGACAGCCTAATGGTATCCCCCCCGCATCCCCCCCATTGCACATGTGTGCTACAAACGCGTCTAGTTTTGCTTCTTGTCCTTGTGCGCGGTCCAGATATGTAGCACTGATGCCGAGAGAGGGAGGAAACAGAAATGCACAAGATCTGCTTAGATGGGGGAAAAGTATGTTTGCGGAGGTCAGCATTGGGATCACTTTTCTGTCGTCGCCCGCCGGATAAAATGAGATCTACCCATCGATCTCTCCATTTTTTTCAAGATGCGAATATGATTTATTTTAGCCATTCGCACTTTGTTAATTTGCCATGTCCAAAAAGGATGTTGGAGCTATGCACAGCAATATGGTTGGGTAGCAATAACTTTGGAAGTACAGTAATGACCGCAAGAGAGGTACAGCAGCAGGCACAACAGGAGTCGTTAGAGGAACAAGAACAGACTTTGTTCAAAGACCTGCGGCATTGATAAGATAGTAAAAAATCCCAAAGAAAAAATACTCAGAGTTCCAATCTGAATTTTTTTTATGGCTGGCAACTTGAGCGGACTGGATCCAACCCCGAAGTGAATTCATAGAGCGGAAGTCAGCGGAAGGATACTGGCTGACAGCCATTTTCTGGTGGATGCCACCCCGAAGTGAATTTATAGTGCCAAAGTAAGATATACCATACTAGAAGGGGACATGCAAACTGCTCCCCCCCACAACAACAACAACTTACAAAGCTCTAGGACCTGATGGCTTCGCCGCAGGTAAAAACAGTAACAACAGTAGGAAATGCAACAAGACAAGGAACAACAGCAACATCAACAACATCAACAACCAAAGAATTGAAAAGAGGAACAGAAGTAACATCAGCAACTCTGTACTATTGCAGGAGCGACTGCTGAAGGAACAGCAGAAACACTACCAGCCTCTATAACAAATGGAGAGGGAACAACAGAACCATGGGTAGCAGCTCAAGCACCTAACGAGGGGCTAAGCCAAATCGATCCACCCTAACGGCGGGTATTAAAAAATAATAGAAAAAAAAGCTCACGATTTTTTTTGGAAAAAGTTATTAAAAGAACTTTTTGAAAGACACTTTTGCACATTCACGCAAATTATTTGGCGGATTGGGCTCTTTGACACAAATCCTTAGCTCCCGAAGTTGCAGAAGAGGATCTTGATGAAGTTGGACCACGGCACTTGAATTCTTTGGCATAAAAGTCAAAAAATAATTAAAGAGCAGATCCCTCATGGTCTTGCCAACAAACGCCCTGCAAAAAAGTAAAAAAAACCATTTCTTTTTTTCTTTCTTTTGGACCCCCGTCGCCGAACAAGTTAAGGGCAAAAGAGCTCATGAGGAACAAGAACAGACTAAGTTCGACGACCTGCGGCGAGGAATTACAAAAGATTGGCAAAGATTGGCAAAGTTTCATCAAAGGACTTG
>JAAUYB010008963.1_pt1 | contig 12118 bp, 12 predicted proteins | sample 7278071 | NCBI WGS metagenome assembly JAAUYB01 (sample SAMN14350121, study PRJNA611818) | marine sediment metagenome | isolation source: surface marine sediment (1.8m) | place: French Polynesia: Moorea | collected 2018-08
CCAGGTAAGAAAAGAAAAAGGAACTCAATAGAAGACGGAGGCAGCACCGGAAAGATCTATCAATTGTTCTCTCTCTACATCGTCCTACACTACTATACTACGAACAAAAGGGGGGGACGAAAGTTTCCCAACTTTGCACTTTCTTTTTTCTTCTCCTCCCTCCCAGATACGGGCGGGTAAAGGATAAAAAGGGGAACTTTTTTTACTTTTTTTTCTTGTACGGGAAACAGCGAGAAAGGAGGCCTGACCTTGTAGTACGTTTCTATAAAGGCACACAATGAAAAGAGAAGGGGCCTTTGTTAAGTAAAACCGTTGGCTTTGAATTTCTTTCCTTTCTCTTTTTGCGGGGAAAAACACAATGCATGTGAGATACACATCTGCGAAGAGAAGAGAAAGTGGGAGGGAGGGGGAATTTCCCTTTTTTCCTCATTCCTCTTTTTGGGGGAAATGGAAAGTGTGCCTTTCTCACCTCCTTTTCCTTGACTGTTGCTCCTTTTCTTTTCGGGGTAGCGTTGGGGAAAGGGTAGTGAGTGGACTTTTGTAGCTGCATTGCGGCAAGCTGTCTGGATGGGGGCTGCCACCAAAAAGTTGAAAGAGCAAAGGAGAAGAGAGGAAAAGGCCCACTTTCCCTTAGATTCGTCAGTTCAAATTTGAAAGCAGTTGTCGGGAAAACCTCGAAAAAAAGGACTTCCCATAGCCATGTCATTTTGGCAAAAAAAAATATTTGGCAAATTTCGAACCAGGAAACGTCGGGGAAAAGGATTGTTTGACCGAAGTAGGGGGGGAAGGAAGAAGAAAATGGCTTCCGCCTCCGCTTCCTCCTCCTCAGATTTCTTTTTCCCCCCGCCAATCCATTATTCAGCGAGAGAAAGGCCAGGAAAAAAGAAAAAAAAGACCGCCGACGCCGGTTTCCCCTTTTCCATTTCCGCGATAATAATTGCCCGGGGGAGAAATTGCTCAGAAAAGAAAGCAAGAAAGATATGGGGAATTGGAAGGATATACAATAATAAGCTACTTAGAGAGCTCTCGAAACAAAGACCCTCACGGATGGAGACCTCCCCTTGTCTCATCTTCTCCTAGCCACATTAATACATTCATGAGGGAGGAGGAGACTCTCGAAGCCAAGACGACACAAACAAGAAGCCTCGGCCTTTTTTTCTTGGAAAAAGAGTCTCGGGATTCACTACTGTAATCACTATGGTTTTTTTTTCATTTTAAAAACCGTTTCACAAGACCATATAGCCAATCTTACAAACAATATTGACTTTCCAAATTCAAAACATCTGTTTCGGAACTGTTGAATCCTATCCCCGAAGTAAGTAGTGGCTGAGTGTAGTAGCTGGTTAGTCCTTATGTGCCTCGTTACCCGTGAAACTTCTGTCGAGAAAAGAGCCTTCTCTTTCTGTCCGTGGCACTAATGATGCCTCCCTCCTCCTCCTCCTCTCACGAGCTGTCAAGTTCCCAGAACGCAAACACGGACAATGCCCCTCACTCCTATTTCCCACATGATGTACTGTACAGCGGAAAAGAAAAAGCCGAATGCTAATCGAATTAACTCCCCCAAGCCGCTATCTTCTTGTCACACAGAAGCAGAAAAAAACATGGCCTCCCCTCAGCAATCAACAAGCGGCACCTTATTTTTTCCGCGTTCATTATTTGGGTCACAAGGAGATGGGCTCTTTTTTTCCTTTCTTTTCCTTGTTAGGGCGCAAACACGAACGGCCGATTCTTCTTCTTCCGGTTTGCTCAGACGTCAATCAGGGAAAAAGTTCGGGATTCGCCAGAAATAAGTCACTTATTCATTTCGGTGCAAAATGTATCTTTCTATTTAACGTACTCTGTGCACATTAATTTTATATTTTTGTTTGGCTAGTACGGGGCACAGGCATCAATTCTCCTCTTCTTCCGTGCAGTACACATTTTCTCTCTCTCGTTTGTCTACTCGTACAAGAGAGGAGAAAGCCAATCAGCCTCTTCCTCTTTTTTCCTCTCTTTTTTTACGCCAATGCTTGATGAGGAGGAGGAAGATGAAGAGAACGAAAATTGGTACTCTCTTCTTCCATCGACGTATGGGGGCAAACAATTGCTCTTGGTTGTTGACCAAAGGGAAAATGACCGTGACACGATTCGACGGAAATAAATTGGGATGCTGAGGCCTTTTTCTTTCTGCTCTGCACTATTTTTACAGCTTTCTAAAATCTCTCAAAAATCCCCGCACACATCCACATTTCCCAAAGAAAGTTTAAAGTGCACACAAGTATGACCCGCAAGGATATCCCGTAAAAAAGACGAGGGAAGAATGGAAAATGGGTTATTTCGAGAAAGAAATGTGTGGGGAAGAAATGCACTTTTTCACGCCCCCCCAACTTTTGCCCTGGAGTTTCGGAGGGGAATGACATCTTTTGCTCTTCTTTGCTCGTTGCACTTCTGTCCTGCGCAGCAGTCAGTTTTGGGGGATTTTGGTCTTGAAGGCGCAACTCAGGGACATTCCTAGTAGAGGATTTGCGCACAGTACAGTGTGGCAGTAGATTGGCCCCAAAATCGGACACAGGCAATTTTCCCGCTCGTTCGTTCAAAATAATGCAAAAAGAGATAAATTCAATTTTATTCTTTTTCTTGCAGGGAATTCACATGTCCCCTTTGTTTCTACCCGTCCCTCAATGTACTGTAAAAAAGTACTTCTTCAGGGACATACCGTAGAATTCAGCTCACAATTTGACAGCCAGGTAGAAAGACACATGCACATGACGTACCTGATGTACTGTATTTTCCAATACTCTAATATTTTTTTTCTGGGAGCGCAGGATGCGCCACCGGCAAAGAAGCACTCCGAGCAAATGAAGTAGGCGGAAAAACACATTACAGGCATATTCCCCCCCTTAGCAAAATACAGAGTACATCTTCTCTTCCTCCCATGTGGGTCCTTAAGAGGGTAGGGAGGGAGGGACCCTTCTTCCACCTGCTTCCGTACACACATATTGGTTCTGCGGTGGTCACGAAGATGGTTTTCTGCAAAGGGGAGGGTCGCTTTTGAGGAAGAAAGGCTGTTTATGAGGGGGAAACGAATGAGGTAGAGGTGCCTCCAGGGGAAGAAAGAGCCAGGTCGTTCATTAAAGGGGAGGCAGCATAGGCAAACATCCCCCCCAAGGCCAAAAAAGCGTCAAAAACAGGGGCTCAGGTGATGCCATTAGCAGGCTTTTTTATCTCAGATACCTTTTTTTGCTAAAAAAGCGGTGGATAGAGAGAGTCTTCTTTCGCGCACACCTGTCCTTGACAGGCTTTCCCAATTTTCCCCTCTTCGCACATACCGCCGTTTCCCGCATGGCTACGACGCGCAGTATATATTGACCAAATAGCGGGAAAAGGAGACGGGGATGGAGGGATGCGGGATGCTTTTCCCTCCATCGTCACTAAACAAGGGCGAAAGATTGGAGGATATGGAATGAGCCCGGTGCGGGGGGGAGGATTCGCCAAACCCTTAAATTTATGGCTTTTTTTGGAGGGAAAATATTGTGTTTTTTATGTACAGAAAGCAAGTCTTGTCTGTTTCGTAACTTCGAAAGAGTGCAATTTGTCGAATCCAACACCCCCGCGCTCTTAAAGGAAAGATGTGGGCGGGGGAGGAGGGAGTTCATTTTGTTGAATATTCAGGAGACGAGCTCCCCCCCCACTTCCCTCCTGCAGGGCCGAATTCCCAGGAGGGCTTTCCAACTTCGGAAGGAGGAGGGAAGGTTGGGGTGGCGGTTCCCTGCTCCTACGTTCCAAAGTTTGGCAAAAATGGGTGAGGAGGGGGAGAGTGAGGAATTCTCGTGAAGACCAAGATGGATTGGCGGCGCCCCAGCCAGCCAAAGTAGCTCCGAAGGGAGAGATTCGTCAGGGAATAACAATCTGAACAGAAAACACTTGATTTCCCTAACAGTTTTCATGTATTCCGATATTATACAAATTCTGATATTTAGAAGACAAAAAAGGCGATTTTGACTCCTGGCTGCGGCTCCGCCCACCTTTGCTAACCGGATATTGTGCGGTGTGCTTGAGGAAAAGGCTTCTTTCTTGGTCGCCTCTTGGTTTCTCACCCACGAGAGAGAAGAGAAGGGAGAGGAGCAATTCTCACTCTCAGCCAATATGCGCAAAATATGTACGTACCAGCCACACTAGGGCAGAATACGCGTGCTCGCTTGAGCACCTGTCTATAAGCCCGGGATGGCTTATCGAGTTTTCAAACCATATTTCTTCCGTCGAGCACCGGAATTCCCCAAATATGGCAAGAAACTAAATTTACTAGTTATAGATTGTTGCAATTTGGGGAATTCCTAGTCCTCTCCCCACAGGCCCGACTTTGTGAAAGTGGGGCTGGCTTGCGGTTTTTTTGGTCGCCTTTGGAGGAAAAGGAGGGAGGAGGAGGAAAGATAGAACTTTGCGAAAAGCTACAGAATTCCGCCGCCGCTGCACAGTTTAGAAGCTCTTTTCAGGAGGAGAGATAGAGAGCTGACGAGATTTCGCAGATTCCGCTCGAAAACTGGAGCTGGAAACTGCAAAAAAGTTTTGTGGGCCCACCCACCCCCCAATCCCTACGCTGTATTTTGAGCGGCGAGAGAAAAAAACTTTTTTGATATCCAGATCAATTTGTATCTTGCAATGCACACGCTACTACCTGACAGAGAAGGATGCCGCCGAGGCATATTCCCGCACAGCTTGTTTACATAACCAAATTGTCCCATATCTTATTCAGGCCTTTTTTCGTACTCCCTCACGGCGGTCTTAAGATGGGTTTGAGTTGTTGTTGTTGTTTTCCTACAAACACCACTGTTTAAAAAATACTTAAAAAATAGTTTTCGTTCGATCCCCAGCGCCCATATTTTTTTGTGTGATCAAAACGAAACGCAATCCCACCGAGGAAGATAGGTCTCATTTGGGGAGCCCCTTTTTATAATCTTGTTCATTAGTTCCCGATACGGGGCTTTTCCAATCCTCGCCTATGCCTTCGCCTTCCGCCTAAGCCTCCCCCTTTCTTGTCTGTGCCACTGTTCCCCTGGGGCAATGCATGCATGCGTCTCAGAAGACAGAAGCGACGAATGCTGATATCGGATTCATGGGCCTTTTCCTCCTCTTTCCTTCCGTCATCCTCTCTCCTCCTCCTTCCTCCTCCTGGGTCCCATCTGACATGCAAGCGAGGCGAGGGATGGACCAGGTGGGGGCTTTCACCGAAAAGCGAGCCCGGGACTCTGAAATTGTTCGCCAAAAAAGTATTGATCAAGATTTTTTTTTCGCACGTGCAATTCTGACACAGACAGAAAATATCCTTCTAATTCGGAACATTTTTTAATCGGTTCTTGTATGTCGGTGAAAGCTTAACTGCAATGTTGAGCTGTACACTTCTGCTCTGCTCCCTTATACCTAGCTTCCGTGGTACACACAAATACCTCCTTCCTTCCTTCTTCTTCGGAACCAGAGAGCGTTCAAGGTATAGAGAGCCCCTTACCCCCCCCCCCCTCCCCCAGGCCTTTTTCCTCCGAAAGTGCCTTCTTCCCCTTTTCTCTTTCGTTCCCCCATTCTAAACAGCCCCCGGGCCTCTTCCCCCTCTTCCAGACAACCAGCGATCTCCTTCTCTTTTCCTGGTGGCTTTGTAGCAAGCTCATCTTCTCTCCAGAATATGTTTCTGAGGGGGGAACCCCACCGGTAAATTCCCCCCTAAAAATAGAGGGATAAGTGCCCCCCTCCCCCCTGCACTTTTGCACACTTAATGGTTGTGCTAAGCCAAATAAAATAGCACCCCAAAAGTGTCAAATACTCCCCCCTCCCCCCTCTCCCCCCCCCTCCCCCCTCCCCCCTGAAAAAAAAAATAAGTGGCTCAGGGGAGATTCGAACCCGGGTCAACAATTTGCAAGTCCAATGCCTTTTCCACTAGGCTACTAAGGTTCTCATATGGGGGAAGGGGGATTTCCCCCCCTTTAAACCTCCCCCCTCCCCCTTGCACTTTTAGGACACTTCAAGTGTGGGGGGGAGGGGGGAGGGGGGAGTCAAGGGGGGGAAAGGGGGGGGGATTTGATCCAAGGGGGGAGGTCATATGTGGAAGTGCAATGTAAGTGCGTATAAAGCGCCAAATACGATTTTTTACTGGTAGGGAAAGTGGAGTGAGGCAATTCATTTCGCTGATGCAATCATAAAGTGCCTGCTTTAAAGAAAAGATTGTGAAGAGGAGCCCCCCATCCATTTTGGCAAAAAGTGCCATATGTCGAAAAAAGATGAATGATTGATATTTTTTTGGGAGCCAAGGCATTACCGACGATGGAAAAAGTTTTCGTGCACAATTCGGCAAATGCCCGACCGACCCCATAGTCTGCATGGTGGGGCAAAAAGGAGTTTTTTATGACGCACAGCATGTTCCCGTAAAAAACTTCCCCCCTTTTTTGGGCGATAGGATCCCATAGCTTTTGTCACTGCACTTTTGGGACGGGATGTATAAAAATAGAGCTCATATGCTGCTATTTCCCATACATAAAAGTGCTTTCTCACCCACCACCCTTTTCAAAAATCGAAAATTAAACGTACGAAAAAACTCGAATTCAATTCTTCCAACTTTTAGCATTATAGAGGAGAGAGACCCACACCTTGAAATATGTCTCCCGATCCCTTCCAATTCCTTCCATTCTTATTCGGAGTGAAGGCAATCGGGACCTTTTTTACCCATTGTTGGCACCAATGAAAAGGATCGGTTCCAATTTGGCTTTTGGAAGAAGAAGATACTTTCTTCCACTTACGTTTTGGAGGATCAAGGAAGAAAGGGGAGGTGCTGGAATAGATATTTCTCCAATAATGCCTAAGGGTTCTTCCGTCCTTACCCCGATAGGCGGGGAGGGAAGGTTCTGGAAAGTTTTAACCCCTTTCCACTCTCTCCGTAGAGCGAATTCGGCGGGAGGGACCTGCGACGGTTTCGCGTACGCCCGTAAAATAAAACCGGAAATAAATTCCGCCCCACGGCTCTCCCCCTCCACTTCCACAGGGCCCCCTCTCATACATACCGGCTTAGCCCAGGCTTAAGTGCGCAGAGAGGAAGACCTGAAAACGAAAGGATTGGTTCCGTAGAGAACAATATATTTTGGAAAAATATTGGAAAATGTACGTACATGTATTCCAATATGGCAAGTTCCTTAAATTCCCACTACTAATTGTTTTTTGCCAATTCCCGAAATTTGACAGGAAGAGTTGGTTTTGTTGCAACAATTTTTCATATTGTATGAAACCCTCCCCGCTTTTGGCACTTGCACATGATGTGAACGTGGGGTGGTGGGGAAGAACACACTGCGGAGATATTTTCCACAGCTACATACGTGCCCTGGTACACTGGAGGAGGAAAACCGCACATTTTCAACACTGTCTCTCCCAGAAAAAGTGTGAGCAGCAGTCCAATTTCTCGCGCGGTTTCTCCCTCCTGCCAAGGCCGGGAAAAAAGGAAGAAAGAAAAGGGAGGGGGAGAATTTTCCGCATGGTCTCTTCAGAAATTATGCGCTAAAGTCACAGCATCAGACTTTTTGCCTTATAAGAAAGGATGAAAGTGTTCAAAAAGTCTCAGTTTCTTAATCTGGCCGCGGAAAAAATGAAGGGGGCCTGGAATACATTATAACGGAAAGAATAAAACTTTTGTGCCCTTCTTCATATATATATCTAGATGAAATGAAAGAGAAAAAGTCCCAATCTTACACACCTCCCGGCCACAAAAAACCACAAAGGAGGTACAAATCCACACAGACATAATTGGACCTTTTCTCGCCTTTGCCCCTCCTCCTCCGCGCGTACTTTCTTTTCCCTTTTTTTCTGTGCGGGAAAAAAGGAGGACTTGGTATGTGTGCCTAAGGTCCTCTCCCTTCTTTTATCTCTTTCTTCCTCTTCTCTTCCCCACCTCCTACTCGGATTGACCTTAAACCAAGCAAGGCTCACACACGATGAGTAGAGAAAGAAAGGGGGAGAGAAGAACCTTCTCTTATTTCCGCGTCTGGCCTTTAAAGCCACGCCTCCGCAGCAGAAAAAGGCTCTATTTCTGTACACCAGACCTCTCGGCCTTTGACACACGAGAAACCACATAAGGAAAAAAATAGTACCGTAGTATAGATACACGGTTTTGAAGGAAGAGAAAAAAACGCAATAGGTACCACTGATCCTTTTTTTCACTCCCCCGATAAAAAAAATTTCCTCCCCCTTTCAAAAAGCTGCCGCGAATTCGCCGATTTGCCAGATATAAAGAGCTGCTTTCAGAAAATTTGGAGGAAACTGGGGGAACCCATGCTTCTTTTTTAAAGGGTCTTTAAACCCTCCTTTCAACGGAGGAGGAAGGAGGAAGGAGGAGCTCCAAGGGATCTTTTTCCGAAAGTGCGGATAGAGGTATCCGCTGGGGACTCATAATTCTGAGGGGGCCTCTTCTTCTACTCGGAAATTTTTTTATGCCCTGGATGAGGATGAGGAGGATATTCCAGCAGCCACCACCACTGCGCACGCCAAAGGAATTTTATCGTCCTACTACTCCACTTTTTTGCTTGGATTTTGAAGGAGATCTTTTTGAATTATAAGGAGGCGTGTTTTCCCCGCAGTGAAACAAACACGAAACATCTAGTAAAACGTTTATAGAATGGACCATTTTCTGACAATGGCCTTTTGCTCCTATAAAAAGTTGTTTTTTGACAGTGAACGAGTGGGAAGTCCTCTGTTCGGCACACAAAGATTGAAAAACATGTCAGTCATTCGGCTTTGAAGGGCAGGCACAGACGGAGGGGAAATTGGCCCCTCGACCCTCCTCCTCACTTTGCGTTCCCAAACAGAAAAGTTTTGCCTCGAAAATAGAAAAGAAAAAACAGCGCAATAAAAGTGTAAAACGAACGGCTCCATTTCACATTTCTAGTCTATATAAATGTCCTTACTACTTTCCTTCCGCCTCTAAAAGGTAATGTAATTACAAGGCGCGCCTACCCCAGTATCAATCACACTTTTCACGTAGTAGGGTACATAATTGTTTAAAAGCCAAGCCAGGGTACTCTCCTCCGTCATAGAGAAAACATCTTGATTCGCTAGCTCGCTTGCTCGGAACGTTGTATCTATATCTGGGAAAAGGTCGCTCGTGACCTGAATTATTGAGTGCCATTCCTATATGGCCCCCATTTGGGAAAGAGTAGTAATAGTGTAGCAGTGGCGGCAGCGCCTGCCTTTAATTAAGCCACCCCCCTCCATTCCCCCCATCTCTTCTCCTTTCTCATTCAAAATGTTTCTTTCTCCGACTTCTCCTCCATTTCTGGAGGGAAACCGGGCGAGGGCGAAATGAATTTCGAGGAGCCCCCCTCCTTCTGTTGCATTGTTTCTGTTCCCCCTCCCTCCCTCCCGCTAGTGTGCCAGAAAAGACCTTTTGAACTAACTTTCTTTAAGAGGGGGAGGAAAGAAGAAAAGACAATGTCTCCACTTTTGCCGTTTTCCCGGTTTTTTTTGGCAGAGCGTTTTGTTTGCTTTCGTTTTATTTTTTACGGCAAAACTTCGTTTCCTCGCGGGCCCTATTAATATTTAAATTAGGTCTTCTTATTATGATGCTGAGTTCGCGTTTTTCCATCTCCTAGTTTATGGGAAGTATACGCCGCGGCGCGTGAAAGAGTAAATTCAATTTTCTGGGAGAAGTGTGTGCGTATGCGGGCATAAATTCGTCTGGGCATGTTACATACGGACGATTCGAGACCTGAATACTAAGGTTTTTCTTCTTTTCTTTTTGGTGCAAATAACACATGTCGCGCTTTTTTTGTTCCTGCGAGAAATATTGCTCTTTGCGACAAACAATGTGGCAAAAACTGTAAAGCCGAAAATTAATATAATTTCGGGCAAAAAATGCATCAAACAAAACATATCTGAGCACATCCCTAGTTTGAACGAAAAGTTATGAATAAAACCGAGATTGGGACATTTTGTCTATGTTGCCGCAGAAATCTCTTTTAGCATCCTAATTTGGGGAAAGGATGTTGGGCCCCGAAAAGGGAAGGAGGAGAAGGGGGAGAGTGTCACTTTTTTTGGCTCTGCCTACCCCCGAAAAGGGCCCTTTTGGGCGGTGGCGGTGGCAGGCTGTGGTTGCTCATATTTCTCGAGAGGAAAAAAGTGGCAAATAAAAAATATCATTGCTGTTTATTCTCCAGAAATGCAGGAACGTCCGGGAATCATGTGCCAATTAGCCAAACTTGAGCGTGAAAAAAGTGCATTTTTTCTGTTATTTTTTGCACCCTCGACGTATGAGGCGAAAAACCTGTTTTTGACTTTTATTTCCCACGAGAAGACGAGAGCGCAAAAGGAAAAACTTTTTTTGCGAAAAGAAAAAGAGTTTGGCGGCATTCTTGCGTATGATGGGGGTGGAGTGGCCATATTTCGTAGAATTCAACTTTTTTTGCCTCCTCCTCCTCCTCTTTTTCTCTCCCCGCATACCCCTTTGAGAAAAAAAGGAACTGAAAAGATAAACTTTTTTTTTCAAGGTTCTTCTTCGGCGGAATAGACAATGACGCTACGGGAGAGTGGAGAAGGAGAAAAAAGTCGACTTTTTTTTCCACGCATACGGGCTCCAACGTGCAATGATGCCGGCGCCACCGCCCCTTTTTAAAAGAAACTTGCTGCACTGTTGTGCCGTACAGTGCGGAAAACCCTACAAACATTTGTTTGAACAATCACAAAAATGCATATTTTACTCCATTTCTTATCATCTCCGCAGGAGAGGGATGAGAGACATTGTTTTAGTCCAGTAGATGCAAAACTATTAATCATTGTCAATCAAGTAGGCGGATTTCAATGTACCCTTCCTCCCACCCAGCCATTTACAACAAAAGCGTTCCGGTCGCACGAACGCATTTCCCCCCCGGCGGCATGAAATGAATAGAAAAAGGGCTGGGACGGTTTTCTTTTTTTTTTCGAGATCTGCATCTTTTTCTCTCTTTGTGCCAAACTGGCGTACATGAACCGGGACCACCTACGTACTCGCCTGCAGTTCAAGTGAAAGTTTCCGTGTACTTTTGTTTCATTTTTTCCCTTCTTTTTTGAAAATGATAAAGTTCCGCCCACACCTCTAGGTCCCGTTCGGCAAAACGGATGGAAGTCATGGAACACGGTAGTTTTGGCGGCGTTGGATCACATTTCAGGAATAGGTTGTAATTCGGATAAACCGGGTTGGGAAAAGAATGTGTTTAAATTAAATATTAGCTTGGAGTTTTTGGAGTTTTGGGACCTAAGTGGGGGGCAAGTCAAACCCCAAAACATTTTTTTATTTTGCGGGGCAGCGAGAGGAGGAGGAGGGTTGACCCCAAAAAAATCCCGACGGCTTTGGTTGCGAGTTGAAAAGAGGAGAGGGGAGGAGATTCAATCATGGATAGTGTTGTTGCAGTGGTTGGAGGAAGAGGGGGAAAAAACTGTCCCTTCCCGCTTCCTAAACGCTCGCTCAAGCTCCTTTCCACCTTCCACGAAAAAAAAACCGGGAGAAAATGGCCATAGTTGAACACGGTCTCTGAAAGAGAAAGTTTTATGCAACATTGAAAACCAACTATAAAGGAAATAGTAGGCGGTGAAGAAAGGCAAATGACAAGTTCGACTAGGTGAACACATTTGTGGTCACCTATGTGTTCTTCGCTATCCCCCCCACCCCACCATCCTCCCTAAAGATCTGTCGTCACTTTTTCATCCTCCACGTCCGACCTCGGCGGCCTCAGTCGCGCGGCCTCCACAGCCTCAACGAGAGAAGTCCCCTTCCTTCCCTTTAGTGTGATGTGGGAGAGGTTAAAAAGGCAGGACGTGGTAAGGGAGAGATTCGCCAAATACTTAACAAATGATTAAAAAAAAGAAAAGAATTTGCTTAAGTACAATGCGGTATATAGAGAAGGTAGGGTTTTTGACATGATTGGTGAAAGTTATCCCTTGGTTCGTTGACTGAAGAGGGAGTAGAGGTCTCGGGACACACTGCGGACACGGGAAAAAGAGGAGAAAGAGGAAGAAGAAAAGGAGGAGACGATTTAGGAGAGTTTCTTCCTTTCTGTTTTACGAAGGGAGAAGGAGGTTGAGGTTGAAGGAAGGATTTTTTTGCAGCAAAGAGAAAAAAAGACCTTTTTTTTTTCGAAGC
>JAAUYB010014363.1_pt1 | contig 12115 bp, 8 predicted proteins | sample 7278071 | NCBI WGS metagenome assembly JAAUYB01 (sample SAMN14350121, study PRJNA611818) | marine sediment metagenome | isolation source: surface marine sediment (1.8m) | place: French Polynesia: Moorea | collected 2018-08
CCCCCGGGTCGGACGGCGGCCGCGCCGCCGTCCGCCCGACCGACCGCACGCCCGCACGCCCGCACGCCCGCACGCCCGCACGCCCGCGAGGAGGAGGAAGAGGAGGAGAAACCCAGATCGATCCAACCCCGGCCGGTTCTTATTTTTCGCTGGTACTTTTTCTCCTTTTCCCTTTTTTTCCTCGCAAGCAGAGTGCCAGGCTATGCCTTTCGGCCCTAGCCGTCTTTGGTGTTCTTCTCGCTACGCCGCCGCCGCCGCCGCCGCCGCCGCCGCCGCCGCGGATCCGCGGCAAGGGGGGGAAAGGGGGGAGGATGAAGGGAGGGAAGAGGGGGAGGAGGGGGGTGGAAAGGAGGAGGCTACTTTTTCTCCTTTGCCCCCTGGTCTGGATGCCACCAGAGGTCCGTCCAACTGCGCCGAGGGAATATGGGCGCAATGTATGACCTTGGCTGCGGCAAAGGAGGCTGATAAAGAAGGAGGAAATGATGCGGAAGGGGCAGCGGCGGGTGTAAAAAGGCGTCGGTTAGGAAAGTCCGAAAATAGAGTCCCCTCTCCTCCTCACTTTCCTCGCGCTTTCTCCGCATTCCACGCGGGTCCCGGCCAGTTGCCTTTTGGCCCAAATCCTAGGCGACGCATGGACCTCACCCTCGTGCCTTTCCCGGGTCGCATCGAAGCCCACAATTTTCACGAAAGAGGGGTGCATTATGCGGGCCATTTGGCCGGGTGCGTTCACCGTGCCAGATTAGGAAGGGAAGAGGGGGGGGAGGAGGAACGGCGGGAGGAGGAAGAGGAGGAGGAGGAGTGGGAAAAGGAGAAACCGCCTCTCCCCCTCCCGCCTCATCCGGGGGAGAGAGGACTGACCTCGAGTCCATCGAGAGGGGGAGGCGGCGAGGGGGAATATGGCTCGGAGGAGGAGGAGGAGGAGGAGGAGGATTTCCTTCCCTTCCCGCCGGATCACCCCCAGCCGGAGAGGGCCCGGGGGGAGTTTCTGGAGAAGGAAGAAAGCGGACGGGGAGATGAAGTGGCGCGAGACTATGCTGCGGAGTTAAACCTCTGTCTGGCCGAAATGAGAAGGGAAGCGGAGGAGAAGGAAAGGGGAAATGAGGAGGAGAAGGAGGAGGAGGAGGAGGGGAAAGGCGAAAGTCGCCGCGGCCGCCTCATGGTCGTACCTCCCAACCTTCACTTTTCCTACCAAGCTCACTACGCCTGCGAGTATGGTCTGTGCACGCGGGCGGGTCTAAGACTGCGTTCTCAAAGATTGGCCGCCAATCACCCGGGCCAGTCCATAGCCGAGGAACACCCCCCACCCGGGGAAAAGGGGATAGGAGAGGTCGAGCTTTTGCGCAGAATTCTTCTCGATCCTTCCTACCAGGGCCTAGTTCTCATTCGAAAAGGAAGAGAAAAGCGCCGGGACTACCTTTCCCAGGCCATGGGCTTTTGTCTTTCCCACCACGTGCCTAATCCGTACGAGCTGGGCTCTCAAGCTCTCAAGGCCGCCCTTTGGGAGTGCGAGGGGAATCCGGCGGAAGCGGTAGCTTGGCTCGAGCGGCATTGCTCCCAGCGCCACCTTACCACGGCCAAAAAGAGCTTCGATGGATATTCATTGCACAGCACGTTCATGCTGAGGTGGCTCGTCCAAAACCGCCTCCTCTCCGATTTCGAACTAGTCCACTACGTGTCCCTAGAGCGAAGGTTTTTCATGTTCCCCTTCATTTTTGATTTGCTCCAGCGACGGCACGCTTTAAAGAGGGAAGGAGGAAACCCTCTTCTTATTTCAACCCTGAAACTGCTCTGCAATAGCAGCTACGGCTATTACAGCATTCAAAGTAATAATTTTCCGAGAACGTCCGTCATCGGAGAGAGATGGCTCCATACGGTGCTGGAGCGAGAGCCCCAACGAGCTCGCAATGTCATTTCTTTTACTTTGCTGGGTGCCACGCTACGGGGCTCTACCCGAAAGCTAAATAAACGACCCATCCCAAAGAGACGGGCCCGCCACGCATTCGTCGCCTGGCGACAGGAAGGCGGGGAAGAATTGTCAAGCTCCTCCCCCGACACCTCCAGCGAGAGCGAAGATAGTGACGCCAGCGCGGGGTGGGGGTGGGGGCGTCGCCGTAGACGTGGAAGGCGACCGCCCTCCCTTTTGGAGCTGAAGAGACGGAGAAAAAAGGAAAGGGAGGAGAGAGAATCTCCCCGGGGGGGAGGAGAGGGAAAGGAGGTGGGGGGAAAACCTTCCCCTCGCGGCGGAAGGGGTCGTCCTAGAAAATTGAAAACCGCCGATAAGGTGGAATTGCTGTACGCGGTTACGGAACGTCGTCCCCACAGCCGGATTGTAAATAACATGCAAACGGCGGTCGCTATTCTCAGCGAAAGCAAAGTGATCATGTTTTCTCATCTGACATTCCTACTCTCGTGCCTGGGTGTCCGGGGAGGAGAATACGCCTATTCAGGAAAAGAGAAATTTCGCGAATTTTCTTTTTTTAACCTAAAAAGTAAGAGGGTTTTTTTTAATTTTTTCGTACACCCACCCGGTAATGGGAGGAGGAGGAGGGGGAGGAGGGGAGGGGGGGGAGGGAGGGGGAGGAGGAGAGAGAGGGAAAAACTCCGTGGGGGGGGAGGGCTAGGTGAGAGAAGGAAGGCATTCGCGAAATTCCTCTTTTTCCCCCCCACCACCCCCTTTTCGCCATCGCCCCAAAGATACGGATTCTATCGTGCTTTTTTTGGCTACGGGACGAGACCTCGAGGATAACGTGAGGCCATCCATGAGAGGCGTATTTCGCCTCTATCGAAATCGAATGTTAGAAATAAAGGAAGGGGAAGGCGCCGGCGGCAGCGGGGGTGGGGGCGGCGGCGTCCCGAACGATTCATTGCCTCAAAACGGAAAGCTGCAAGAAGAAGGAAAGATGGTGTCCGCCTACTTTCGCCAGCTGAAATGCTACACAATGTTGCCCAGAGAGGAGACGGATTGGCGAATACGGTGCAAAGGCATACCCAAGCGCCTAGCATCGGCTCTCCGCCCCCGACATTTTTTCCCCCTTTCTTCTCCCCCTACCTCTTCCGCCCTCGACCCTTCTCTTCCTCCTCCCGAGGAAAAGGAGGAGGAGGAGGAGGAGAAAAATGAAATGAACGGTCCCGCCGGCGAACCCCTGGTGTCAGGATGGAAATTGGGAGCTACGGGAGGCCTCGAAATGTGCCTTCGTGTCTCCTCTCGGCGACTTCCCAGACATCTTAATACCAAGAGGCTAATGCTGGTAATATATTTATATATCTAGCCGCTTTTTTACGTGATAATATTTCGTTGTTTCTCGACTTTGCTCTTTCCCCCCTCCCCCCTCCCCTACACACCAGGATCCCTACCATAGTTGGCCTCTCGAATGAAAAAATGTCGGGCAGGGGCGGAGGCTCTCGCCTTTCCACTCTTCCACGCTGGAAAGCCTATCCCCCTCGTCGCCCTCAAACTAGAGGCCGTGTTGGGACTTCCCCCTCTCCTCCCCCCGGGGGGGAAGACAAAAAGTCCGGTGCGGCAAGGGAGGCGGCGGCGCGTGGAGGGAAGGGCCAAAAAGTAGTTGAAGGAGAGAGAGGGGGAAGCGGAGAAAAAAATATTCCCTCCGTTCGGGAGGGAGTAAGAGCCAGCAGACTGCCCCCTCCCGTGGTTAAATATTATTTGCGCTCTCTCTCCGCTGGGGCCCCCATAAACCGCCAGGAACTGTCGGATTGGGCTCGAGCAAATGGCCACGTGGCCACTCGATCCCAACTTTCCCGTCTCCTGGATGGCTGGCCGAGTCTTAAGAAACACTCGGAAATAAGGAGGAGAAAGCCCCTGAATTTCTTGACCATCGTAACGGCCCCGTTTAGAACGGTCATGACCGACTTGTTTTTTCTCAAGGATAAGACTTTGAATGACGGCAAAATAGGGGGAGTGCTTTTTGTCGACATCTACTGTCAGCTTTTGCACATCGAACCCATTAGCTCAAAAACCATGGGCAGCCTAGAAGAGGCTATTAAGCGCACTATCGAGCACTCTCCCATGAGCCACATCAAGCTAATATTGAGCGACCGAGAGTCCGCCTTCTGGAGTCTATCCTTCGCCCGGAAAATGGAGGAGCAGCGTGGAATTCGATTGCATTTTCTGGCCAAACCCGGAAATAAGGCGTACCTCGCCGAACGATACATCTCTTTCACCAAGCGCCGCCTGGCTCTGAGCATGAAGGCGGCGGGAACGAGGCGGTGGATCGAGTTCCTTCCCACTTTTCTAGCCCAATACAACGGCCGCCGAGTTCCCGGAACGCCCTACCGACGATCGCGAATTTCCCCGCGAAATTTCGAACATTTTATGCAACTGAAGTGGGGGGTGGATGACTGGGGGAGCCTCATCAATGTTGCCAGATTGAGCGGAGATCGCCTCTCCGCCTCTTTCCCTGTGTGGTCAAAAAAAGTTTTCAAGTTTGCCAACGGAGAGGCGGTGATGATCGATCGCAAAAAGGACCCAACTGCCTTGGAGAAAACTACGGCCGGAACGAGGGAGGAGCGGGAAATGCGAAACTATAATTTATTCACCAAAAGTACCGAACGGGGGTTCTACGGAGGCCGCACTTATTACGTGCACTCGAGGAGCCTCCGCACCGACCGAAACTTTATTCTTTTTCCCGTTTACAGATGTTGTACGAAGCACCCTCTTTCCCCTTCCCTCCCCTTAGATAAACCGGGAGGGGGGCGGCGGCGGCGGCGGCGGGGGGAAGAGGAGGGGAAAAGTGAAAGCTCCGAGAGAGGAGAGGAGGAAGAAGAAGAGGAGGAGGAGGAGGAGGAGGAGGAGGAGGAGCAGGAGGAGGAGGAGGAGGAAAGAGGGGGAAAAGAAGAGCACGGGATAATTTTGCCCGGCTACTATTACGAAAGAGAACTAACCCGAGTACTACGGTCCTCGGAGGCGGGGGCGGAAAATGTCGGGGCTAACCAGTAGCCTGCACCTGAGGGCCGATGTGGAGGAGGGAGACCGAGAAATTTCTATCCCCTACGAAAACCCCATTTTCCAATCTTCTAACCGCATTCTTCGGCTCATTGACGTTTATGCCATTCCCCACTGGCGTTTACGTAACCCCCTCACGCTGCAAGGGAGCCTCCAATTGACACGGGACGGAGAGGGTCTTAAACATCAGCGGGTAAAAATTGCTCCCCGCTTTTTTAAGGTAAAATTCCAGCACGTGGTGGAGCAAATGGAGCGATGGAATGCCCTGTGGCGGCGCCAGTTTAGTCCGCTTCGCGTTTCTCCCCGCATAGAGCACGACGGCGATCGCTTTCGAGCAATTATACCCTACGGATTCGCCTTCGGTCTGAGAAAGTCTCAAAAAACATTTTGGCCCCTCTTTGGCTTTTCTCTGGACCAGTTGGGAGAATACCGCGCTCTGCCCCAACAATCCCACTCCTACGTGGGCTTGTGTCACCGGGACGGGCCGGGAAAAGAAGGAGGAGAAAGGGAAGGGGATAGGGCGGGAAAGAGGGGACGCCGACTCGGACCCCTCATTATTACGGCCAGATGGTCTCGCCCTTCTGACACCTTTGTAGCGACTTCCCTCTCTCTCGCCCCCTTTTTTTGGGAAGCGGAGAAAATTGACAGGAATTTCGTTCAACGGCGACGCCCCATCTTTTTCTTCCTCTCCTTTTTCGAGAAAAGCTTTCGTGCGAGGGAAGAAAGGTGGATGGGCAGGGGGGAAGGAGGGTGGCCTCTCCGAGGACCCAGTAGCGAGGCGGAACTGGCCAATGCTCTTCTTCCCCTCACAAAAAAACTGGCTCAATCTCTCGACCTTTGGCCCAACTTGGTTGGGGTGACGACCAACCGAGTAAAAACCTCGGAAGACGCGGGACGCGTAGCCTTCGTCACCTCAAATTGCCGTCCTTTCGAGGAGGCAAATGCCGCCGCCGCCGAGGTGCTACAATGTCCCGCGGAACAGCCCGTAGAAGAGGAGGAGGAGGAGGAGGAGGAGGAGGAGGAAAAGGAGGAGGAGGAGGCAGAGGGGGAGGAGGAAGAGAGTGCCGGGGCCGTTGATGAGGTGGGAGAAGAAATGGGAGACGTCCGAGGGCAAGAGGCTTTCCAAATTTCCATCGGTATACCCGGCCCTTGGGGCGAGGCCCTGTTTCTCGGATCCGTCAACGAACCCGAGGAGGGGTGGAACGGAGGGGAGAAGGAGGAAGAGGACGGCTCCGTCGGCGTGGAGCTTTCCCTTAAATATAAATGCGGAAGAATACATCGCTCGGTACACAGGCAGCTCGACATCGCCTCCCTACCTCCTCTCCTTGTAGATTGGAGCGAGGTTGGCGATCCTCTTCGCTACTCTTACCCCCTTATTGTGGCCACTCGTCAGGAGGCCGTTCGAACCTCTTGGAGCGCCGGAAGTCGGAAATTACTCTCCTGCCTGGCTTACCTTCCGGGGGGAGGACGGGAGACGGGACTGCCCGTCCTGGGGACTGTGCGCATTGCCGGACACGAGCATACGCTCCAACTAGAATTCATAGGAGCCGATTTAAATCCTCATACCTTTGATCGCAAACTTTCTCTCTTTTTCCATTTTTTGGCATCAGGCAATGAGGCGCACCTATAGAGGAGGAGGAGGTGGAGGAGGAGGAGGAGGAGGAGGAGGAGGACATGGGGCGGGGAGGGTGGGGAAGGAACAAGGGGGGAAAAGGAGCGCCTTTTCTTCTTCTTTTCCCTCCGCCGGGACATCTCGCGACCGGATGATGAGGACGGATTGGGCCGATGAATCGACCGATGCACTGGCTCCATTTGAAAATTACTCATCTTCCTCTAATTCGCCACCTAGGAGCCCAACCGAGGAGAAGGGCCAACAACGATGGATTCGGGAAGGTGCACCGATAGCGGACTCCCCATCCTGGGAATCACATCGGAACAAGTTTGGAGAAGACTTTCCCTATTCCTCTTGGGGAACCACTTCTACATTTACTTCGTCTTCGTCTTCTTCGAGCTCCTTAGAGAGCGACGACTCCAACGCCTTCACCAGCAGCAGCAGCTTCACCAGCAGCAACAGCGAGAAGAAGACGAACAAGAACGGGAGGAGGGGAGCGAAAAAGAGGATCGAGAGGAGGAGGAAGAGAAGCCGTTCGGCATCCTCCTCTTCCTCTTCTTCATCCGCATCCTCATTTTTGTCCTCGAACAGCACCAGTGGACCGAGCACTCTCCGCTCGAACAAAGCCAAGGGAAGCGGGAGGAGAGAAAATAAAAAGACGAAAAAGACCGGCATCCCCGCGGGGTCCGAAATAGCGGCGCCGCAACCGAGAGAGGAAAAGGGAAAACAGTCCCAGAAGGAGGACGCGGCGGAGGACGCCGCGGAGGAAGGGGAAGGGGGAGAAAAATCCCCCGAGCGAACTACTACCGCTAAAGCTAAGCCTCCGACCCCCAAGGGGGGGAGAGAGAGAAATAGTCTTCCCAAAAGCGGGAAAAAAGCCAACCGAGAGCACAGCCGGCGCCGGCGCCAAGAGGCATTGGAAAGCTCAACGGGATTCGTACCCGTCCTTCGCGTGGAGAGAAAGAAGAATGTTGGAGATGAGGAAAATATCCCGAGTTACAGTCCCACTCACGATCCAGCATGGCTAGAATAGTGGGTAGGAGAGGAAAGAGAGGCGGCAAAGCAAAGTCCTACAGGCGTAAGGGCCGAGGACGACGACGCCCGGCTAAAACCTCCACCGCCTCTTTCGCGAGGAGGCTGATCAAAAAATTGCTCCAACCGTCTCCTCGTCCCCGAACTCTAGTTAGACGCAAAAAATACCGCGGAGGCGGACGACGGCGACGCTAACTCTAATAATGGCAAAACGGAGGCACGGGGGGAAGCGAGGGGGGAGAAAAAGGGGCGAAAAGAGAAGGAAAAGGAGAAAGGAGAGGCGGGGAAAAAGAAGGCGATCCCATGGGAGAATGCCCCCTAGGTCGGATCCATTCGCCCATTTTCCGCAATACTATATAAGGGATCTTCCCGCCGCTGCCGCCGCATCCCCGTCCACCAGCGGCGGAGGAGGAAAAGTCAAGAACAAGAGGAGGAGGGCGGGACTGGACTACTCGACTTCGCTGCACAGCCGGTTCTTCCCCAAATCTTCCCGCGAGGGGATTCGTCAAATCCATCCGTTATCTCGGCATTCCATAAATGAGGATGCGGAGATACGGTTCTTCTTTAAAACCGGGCCGGAGGAACTCGTTCGCCTTTTGCCCCGTCCAATTAGGATTCGTTGCGAATGGAAATTGGATAACCCCGACTACGACGACAACGCCCAATTTAACCCGGCTACTAACAATTACAAAGAAACGGCGAAACATCTCTACTGGAGTCCAATCAAAAAGATCGACAAGCACGGATCCTACGTGGGAGCCTCTACCCCGTACACCCTCTTTTTTCAGGGAGCCGATATTCAGTTGAACGGAGACAGAATCGAGCAAACGAGCGGGGGCCTGCGAGATATCGCCTCCGGTATGTACCAGGCCTGCCAGGGGTGCTTCATGAGTCAGTCGGAAATCGAGCAGTACTATGGCAGCAATTACGATATTGCCACTGCCGAGCAACACCACGCCGTGGGTGATACCACCGTCACCGCCGACACGAACATCAAGAGGGCGAGGGAGAATCTCACCTTTTCTTCCTCTCAGTCGGAATATATCGGGCGGACGCGAATCTACCAAGTAGGAATGGACTCCTTCTGCCTGCTGGGAAATAGAACGAACCACACGCTGGCAAAAATAGAGGGTCGCTCTATGCGGGAGGGAAATTATCTCCCCCCTAATACGGCCGTCATGATTGTACTGCGAAGGGCTCTTCCCTTTTACCGGTACGTTGAGAGCTCCTCCATCAGCGATGGGACTTACTTTTCGGGGGCAGCGGCCGCTGCCGCCAGTATAGCCGAACTCAAAAAGGTCAAGCAGGTACTTCACTCCGTCACCCTCACGGTGGAGAGCGTCAAGCTGAAAAATCCAGCCGCGTATCTTCAGTACGACGACCGCCTCATTTCTTATTATCACGATCTGCCGGATCTGATTGTGCACACGGTTCCCTTCACTTTCTCCTCCACGGAGACCGTGTTTCTCATCCCCCCTTACACGCGTCTGGTCTACGTCTCCTTCTTGTACAACAGCACGAATACTTTCATCGAGTCGCTGAACAAGAACCAGAGTTTTCGAATGCGCGTGCCCGACAGTTTGAGATCTATGAGATTCGAATGGGAAGGCGAACCGCTTCACTTTTTGAACGGTCTTCGCTACATCACCGGGGCGGACAAGGCCAACATAGACTCGGAAACTAGAACGGAGTTTGAGTCTTACTTGAAAATGCGCAACCTGAACGGCCGGTCAATGGAGGATTTTTTTCCCCCTAGCGGTTGCGCCAGTTACTGCTCCTGCATACCGCTGGATCTGACCAAGATGCAGTGGTCGGGCAAATATGCCGTTTTGAAAGTGTCATGCACTTTCGAAACCGCTGCTCCCCAGGGAGCCTTCCTCTTCGGACTGGGGGTGCGAGAATGGGTACTGCGGGGAAAGGGGAAGGCCGAACATCGCCGATGGACTCTGGCTCCGGTTCACCGGGACCCCATGCACGAATCCGGAGGTGTCTCCGCCGTGGGCGGGGTCGCTGGCTAATGTAGTATTTGTCCTTTAATTCTCGATAGTCTTTTTGTACCGTATAATATACAATGCTGTACCGAGAAAATATCCAAGTTTTGTAGAAAATATATAAAATTGGCGCCGACGTGTCTCTCTCGCCGCGAATTCCTTTTTTTCGAATTTCTCTCCTCCTTTTTTTCCCTTCCTTTTTTCAGCCACCCGGTTCTTACTACGAGAACTCTGGAGAGACACCGCGGGGGACTTTCTTAACCGGTTATCCCGCAATGACAGAGCTCTGACGAAATATCTCTTTCATCCCGCGGAACCGGGAAATCTCAGAGGAGTCATATTTGCCACTCCCGGCCCCGACGGCAGTCGCGTTCCTCGCCTAGCCGAAATTGCGGAATGGCACGCGTGGCATTACGATTATCGAAATTTTCTCTCCGCGCACATTTCTTCCGTCTCCCGCGTTGAAAAGCCAAATTTTGGCGACCTTTTGCCCCCTCGACTTGGAATTCCTCGGACTTGCAAACCCCGAAGAAAACTCAATCTCCAAATTTCGCCAACCACCCAGGAATACGAATGGGCTGGAGTGAGGCAAACTTGCGATCGAGAGCTGGATTATGACTTTTATTGTTCCAGAAGGGAGGGAAGTATGTTTGACGGGGAGGTGCGAATTCTACTCGAGCTGAAGGAGGAGGACGGTGGGGGGAGGGAAGATGAGACCATAGACTTGGTGGCAAAGTGCGACAAGGGCAGAATAGTTTCCATCGAAAGCGGGACATCTTTCGGGCCTACCGAAGCCTTCGTGCAATGCAGCTCGGTGCAAAATGTACGAGGTCCTCTGTGCTACGACAATGTCATGCCCGGGTTTTTCCATTGGCGTCAGGTGGCGTATCCCGCCTACGATTCCGAGCAAAAAGAGGCCCTGTCCACTCTTCAACACAACCGAAGAGTAGACATTTACGGATGGAAATTTTCCACCGACCTTCCCCCTACCTCTAACGCTCTTCGATCCCAACTCCGAGCTTTCCTTCGAGACAAGATCCCACGGGGGAGGCTGGAAGTGGCCGAGAAAGCCCACCTGGGAATGTCCCTGCAATTTTTTCAATGCGGAGTGGAAAGCTATCTTTCCGGCCAATGCAGTTCCCGTTTCGTCGCGGATGGACCCTGCCTCTTGAATTGTCTCGTGCCGCCCAAAGAGGGAGATTATTTTCTCTCCAAAGTGGAAAGCGCCCTCTGCCACGATTTGCCTACTACTCTGTCTTTTTTCCGAAAGCGGTGGTTGGAAAAACGTCGGAAAAGTTGGGGGCGAATAATCGAAGCGGAGCTAGAAGGGGAGAAGGGGGACTGCGGGAGAAAGGGAAAAATGGCTCGCTATTTGGACATGAAAAAAAATCCCCGGCATCATCGACACGCCACTCTGCCCGGACTGCAGGCTCTGAAAAATGCTATGCGCTTGGAGTTGCGACACCCCAATCAAAAAGGAGCCGATGATTTAATCAGCCAAACCCTGGCGAAAAACAGGTCATTCCACAGCCAAATGGAAGTCGTCTGCAGGCTTGACCGCATAGCCGACCTCAGCAGTGTACACATATATAGGGGCCCCTCCCCGGGAGAAACTTTCCCCTCCTTCCCCGAGGCCCATGCTCTTCAACTAAAAGGGTTTGTGGACTCCTCCCAACAATCTTTTTTGAGCGTGTTCAGCGTTGATGCCGCCGATTTGGTGGCCAATCGATGCGTGGCTTCCTGCAACTCCAGATATTATTCGTACACCCCCTATCGAAGATTCTTCCCCTAACAGACGGGCTTTCTCTCCTCCCATTTTCAGTCGTCCACAGCACCATGGGAGAGGATAGAAAGCACGAGGCGTACAAAGAGAAAGCCGCCTTCGCCCGAGCCGAGGTGCAGCGAATGATTCGGAGAACGAGCGAGGGGGAAAAGGCGGAAGAAGTTAGAAGTCTCTTTCCTCGTCCCTCCTTCATCGGAAAACTGTTGAGAATGTACCAAGCAAAGCGCGGCAGTGCCCCCATTCCCAAGCACGAACGAAATATTCACTTGCTGGGACCCACTTACTTCGAGCAAGGATGCAAAACGGGCCGGTATGACCCTCCGCCGGGGTCTTACCTTCTCACTGGCATACGCCTGCACTTACACTCGTACTTTTCTCACACAATATGCGCTTCGGTGGCTCCAATGTGGCACAGTGGAAAAATGAGTTTCCAGCTAAAGTACTTGAGAACGAACGCGGTGCGTCGAGTGCCCCCCGCCGTGCTTCTCCTGGACATGCTGAGCCTCGATGAAGAAACGTGCTCGGTTCCTCACGGGCATTTGTGTTCGTGTCAAAATTGTTTTTTATTGCGTCAGAATGATCCCTTTACCCCCGACATGGTGGGTCAATGGGGATGCCTGGAACGGAGAGACATTTTTCAAATGGAGCTTTTCAAAGTGGGCAATTTGCCGCAAAATGAGGACCTCAAGGCATTTATTCAGGGGTGGCTGGAAGGTACCGCTTCGGGAAGAGCCCTC
>JAAUYB010163585.1_pt1 | contig 12110 bp, 14 predicted proteins | sample 7278071 | NCBI WGS metagenome assembly JAAUYB01 (sample SAMN14350121, study PRJNA611818) | marine sediment metagenome | isolation source: surface marine sediment (1.8m) | place: French Polynesia: Moorea | collected 2018-08
CATAGATAATGATTCAGACTATTCTGGAAATAGTCAACTCCTTCGATCAATTGCTCTGAATATAAGTTCCTTAATTCATAAATTTTCTCTCGCCTCATCGATAATAAATGGGCTACTTTTTTAGTTGGTAAAATATCGGTATTTATCTCAGAAACAGGGGGATTCTCTTTATTGTTAGAGGCTAAATCAGGAAAATCTAGCAGCGTCAAAGTCCAACAATTAGGAGCATCAGGAATCCTAGCCCATTTATGTTGTAATGCCCCTATTTCTAGGAGTTCAGAAATTGATGGCAAAATCTTCTGCTGTTGACTCTCTGAAAGATGGCCGTAAAAGTGATGCACAATATAATCAAAATGGAGAATTGTACCTCTTTCTTTCTCGAATAACTCTCGGACTTGTAACAAAGTGATCGGGGATAATTCTTCTTCCTGAGAGTGGCTTATCCCCTGATTTTCACCTTGATTCTTTGAGGAGGGGGTCAAAACCTCCTCTTGCTCACCATCTGCCTCGTCAAGAGTCTCAGAAGACCTATTTATTTGGCTATCTTTGGGGCTAGCATTTACTGTTGAAGATTGAGATTCATCAATTAACCACGATTGCACTTCACGTTGAGGCGGTATAGGCTCATTACCTAATAAAGCCTCCACATGACCCAATTGTTGTGCCGCAGCGATGGCCGCTTGTTGATGATACTCTACCAAATCACGGTAATATTGGGCTAACTGTGATAAATATTCTGTAACTCCTGTGGGGGGTAATGGTGGGTTGGTCATGATGTACTATTTCTGTTCCGAGAGAAAACGCAAACACTTTTTCTTTACGCCTCCACATTGGTTCCCATATTTAGGGCAAGCAGTGGCGTAAGTAGTTCTCTGACAGGCTTCATGGCAATGAGAACATAGGAATTTAAAAGTCCGGGTATGAATCTCTCTCTCATGAGAGCGCACAGTATACTCTTTAACTTTGACTTTTTTACTGGCCATTATTTAAGGATTAGGGATTAAAACAGTATTATTAGTTTGACTTATATGGGGGCTGAGTGGCTACTGTCTCCGTATTGAATATGCTGAGTGCAGAAATAACTTGACATTTCTGCTTAAATAATCCTCTTGATTTTGAGTTTACCAATTAATTCTAACCAAAACCAACCCAATAGACACCCTATAATATAATGAGGGAAATCCCACCAAGAAAAAGTTGTCCCTAATAATAACTTACCCAGAATATGAGAACGTATTAACACTAAAATAGGAGGATTCCATAGTTGTAAAATTTCCAATAAACAGGTAACTAGAAAAACATAAATAGGAATAAATTTAATAGCTTTTAATACAGAAAAAAAATAAAAGGCAAATAAACACCAAAAAACTTCATACCAAATAGCTGCCCCATAATCATTAACCCATGTACTGCCAATTCCTTGATAATATTTAGAATATAAACCAAGGGGAACAACCAAGAAAATAGAAACAATAATTAAGAAACGTTTTCCTGTTATAAATTTCATTTTTCAAATGCTGGAAAATTGATTCATTACTGCATCGGCTTCTAATTTTAAAGAGCCTTGAGTAATATTAAAACTCTGAACTTTTAAATACAATCCATCAACTTTAAAATTATTCAAATTGAAAATATTTTTAGCTTCTTCTACAATAAAGCTAAGTAATACTGATGATAAATATGGAGCTTGAAGACATTCAATATTATCAACAATCACTCCATTTTCTGCTTGACAAATTCTCGGTGTAATTTGCAGGCTAACGTTGATAAGTTTCCCTGTCTCTTGCAGTTTAACAAGGCCTTCAATCAACATTTTTCCTGTATCTAATAATTTACAATTCACCTTTTGTAGCCTAACATTGACGACTTTATTATCAACTATAATCTGATTATTTTCTCCCTTTTTGCTGAAAATTTGGCGATCAAATACCCTAGTAATATCTGCTTCTGTCAAGGAAATATAGGCTTTTCCTTGACTGGGTTTGGTTAACTGAATATTGCCCCTTAAGGCTTTTAAAGGACTCACTACAATGGTCTTTAGGGTAATATTTATGGTCTCCATTCTTAAGGCATTTTCCACGATTAAGCCTTGACAATCAATCACCAATGATTCTAATATTCCTTGAGCCAGTAAATTAGGATCTGTCTTTACCTTTACCCTTAACTTTTCCGTCTCTTCTAACTTAGTTGATAAAGCCACTTCAGCTATTTTGTTAATGGTCTTTTCGCCTAAATCATCAAACTTTAAAAACATAATTGTTGTAACTGGTGTAATTAACCACTTTAAAAACCCGATTGCTACCTAAATAAATAAACAAAGAATCTCCCGATTTGCAATCGGGAGATTGTCAATAAACGTTAATTAACCCTTAGAGAGCGTTACCGCGAGGTAGAACTTCTTCAGGGAAGATAAAGTTTTGGTGGGGTTGGTCTTGGGGAGCCATCCAAGCTCTAAGACCTTCGTTTAAGAGGATATTCTTGGTGTAGAATGTCTCAAATTCGGGATCTTCTGCTGCCCGTAATTCTTGAGAAACAAAGTCATAAGCTCTTAGGTTCAGAGCTAAGCCGACGATACCGATAGAACTCATCCATAAGCCCGTTACAGGCACAAATAACATGAAGAAGTGTAACCAACGTTTGTTGGAGAAGGCAATACCGAAAATCTGTGACCAGAAACGGTTAGCTGTCACCATGGAGTAGGTTTCTTCTGCTTGGGTGGGTTCAAAAGCACGGAAGGTGTTAGCTTGTTCCCCATCTTCAAACAAGGTGTTTTCTACCGTGGCACCGTGAATGGCACAGAGTAGGGCCCCACCCAGAATGCCTGCCACTCCCATCATGTGGAAGGGGTTAAGAGTCCAGTTGTGGAATCCTTGTAAGAAGAGAATAAAACGGAAAATTCCAGCTACGCCAAAACTAGGTCCAAAGAACCAGCCAGACTGTCCCAAGGGGTACATCAAGAAGACACTGACGAAGACCGCAATGGGGCCAGAGAAAGCAATGGCGTTGTAGGGACGAATACCCACAAGACGGGAAATTTCAAACTGACGGAGCATAAAGCCAATCAGTCCAAAAGCACCGTGAAGGGCAACAAAGGTCCAGAGTCCGCCAATTTGACACCAACGGGTGAAGTCTCCTTGTGCTTCTGGTCCCCAGAGGAAGAGAATGGAGTGTCCAAAAGCGTTAGCGGGGGAAGATACGGCAACGGTGAGGAAGTTACAACCTTCGAGGTAGGAACTAGCTAAACCGTGGGTGTACCAGGAAGTAACAAAGGTGGTTCCGGTTAACCATCCACCCAATGCCAGGTAGGCACAGGGGAAGAGTAATAGGCCAGACCAACCAACGAAAACAAAGCGATCGCGTTTTAACCAGTCGTCGAGGACATCAAACCATCCTCTTTCTGGTGCGCGTCCGACTGCAATAGTCATGGACAAAATCTCCGAAATCAATATAAGGACGGGGTTTATCTGTTTTCCAAAGTCGCCCACTATATCCCAACTTCACAGGATGAAGCAGACTTGTAGACGAAATGTGAGAAAACGTTACTTTTCTTAACTTATATTATCTTAATAGAAACTGTCTGAGTTTTTCAACTGAATCCTTAATAAATTATAAAGATTCTCTGAAAGCCATTCCTCTGGAGGGTTGTGCTAAGTTTGATCCGATAATGATATCTAGAGCCATTTACTGGGAGGAGCATTGATGATTAGTATTGATTTAGCATTGAAATACATTCCTATTCCCATCTCTGTCCAACGGAAGGAAGCTGAAGACGCAGAAAACCTCTATCAGCACATTATGAGTGCTATGCAGTCTCCTACTCCTCAATTAATTGAGTTAACCTGTGAGAAGCAAGCGGAGAAAAAAGTAGCAGTCATGAGTGATCAAATTGGTGCTGTTATTATTTCTCAGAAAGAAGGCGGCGCAGCAGCTGGGCGGGTTCCAGGATTTTTTTCTATGGTCGAACCAGAATCATAGATAAAGCAAAAGGTACAAGGCAAAGGGGAAAAGATGATATTTACCGAGGCTGTTGTCTGGATTATCTTTTTTCCTCACTGCCTCACTTCGGCACTATACTTTCTTTCCTCTCAAAAACAATTATAATGAGAGTAGGAGATCGAAATAATTAACGAATCGACTTCACACCTTCCTTGTCCATCTCTATTATCAAGGGGGTCGGCTATGACATTGATAATCGAACGAGTTTTTGCAAGTTTCTTAATAATAACTGGGCTGTCATATCTGTTTCAAAGCCTAGTTTGGAAAGATTTAGTTAAAGAAATGTTAACAAAATCAAGTTGGTTAATGCTGTGGTCATTGTTGTTTCTTCCTTGGGGACTGATTGTTGTTTTTGGACATAATCTTTGGGTTACTAAGTGGACTGTTATGATTACAGTTTTCGGGTGGTTAGTGACCATTAAATGTGTTTTATATCTACTCTATCCTAGCTGGGCAAGTTTCGTTAAAAATTGGTCTGATGAATTTCTACAACGCTATATTCAGATCGCTGGAGTTGTAGAAGCTATGTTGGGAGGGGTTTTGCTATTCTTGAGTTTTGGTATTTAACCAAGTTATTGACTAGCATTTTGTCAATAAAGGAGGTTCTAATAATGATTAACTTTCTAACTGTAAAAAACGATTTTGTATTAGCCTTAGAAGCTGAAGGTAAAGTGACTGGAGATGATTATCAATTAGTCATTATCCCAGCTGTTGAAGATAAAATCAAAGAACACAGAAAAATACGTTTATTATATGAACTGGGAAGTCACTTTTCTGGATTTGATTTCAAGGCCATTTGGGAAGATGCTAAACTGGGAATTCAACATTGGTCTGATTTTGAGAAGATAGCTTTAGTTTCTGATATTCAATGGATACGAATAGTGACTAAACTTTTTGGATTTATTCTACCATATCCTGTTAAAGTTTTTCACAATAATCAACTTTCTGATGCACAACAATGGGTGAGTTGTTAGTTGGTAAGCGATTCTTTTTTCGTGGCATTTTTATCGAATTTTTAAGATAGGTTGAACAAACATTTTCTAGTTCTCCAGCTTGATGAAGTCTAATAATCGATGAGATAGTTCCAGTTTAGAGCAAGAATCTATGTTTTTTTGTTGCCCTTTAGCATTAATAAAAATGGCTTGATTTGTATTAGTGCCAAACCCTGCTTCTCTTATATCTATAGGGTTGGCGACGATAATATCTAAGTTTTTACGTTTCAATTTATTAAGGGCAGGATTGACAATTTCTCCCGTTTGTGCTGCAAATCCAATTAACGTTTGTTTTTTTGTTTTTTTGTTTCCTAATTGCGCTAAAATATCGGTTACAGGCTCTAATTGTAACTGGGTGGGTATATCTTTTTTGGGTAATTTGCTATCAGTATAATTGGCTGGTTTAACATCAGCAACAGCAGCAGACATAATAATGATATCTGCTTCAAGAAAATGAGTCATGATTACGGCTTCCATTTCCTCGGCACTGACCACAGAAATGAGTTGATAATGGGGAGATATGGGTAGTAATTCTGGAGCAATGAGTCCATGAATTAAGGTGACAATGGCACCGCGATCGCTGGCTGCTTGTGCTAAGGCTAATCCCATTTTTCCCGTGGCAGGATTGCCGAGGAACCTGACAGGATCAAGATGTTCTCTGGTTCCTCCGGCACTGATTAAAATGCGTTTTCCCTGGAAATCTTGCTGCCCTTGGCTGTAAGCTAAAGAGTGTAACTTGGTGACAATTTCCTTGGGTTCGGCCATACGTCCTGAACCAATGCGATCGCAAGCCAATAAACCTGAGCCTGGCCCAATGGTATGATAACGAGGGTCTTGTCTTAACTGTTGCCAGTTCCTTTGTAAAGTGGGCTGTTCCCACATTTCCGTATTCATAGCCGGAGCTAGTAAAATGGGACAAAGAGAGGCTAAGACTGTATTCGTCAGCAAGTTATCAGCTAAGCCGTATGTTAACTTAGCTATATTATTTGCGGTTAAGGGTGCGATGAGCAACAAGTCAGCCCATTCTCCCAAGGCAATATGTAGAGGACGAGAATGGGTTGCTTTCCAAAAATCCTGATCTGTGTATGCCTGATGACGACTGAGAGTAGCCACAGTTAACGGGGTGATAAATTGTTGGGCTGTGTCAGTAAGGATGACGCGAACTTCTGCCCCTGCTTGGAATAAAGAAGAAATAACCTCACAGACTTTATAAGCAGCAATACCGCCACATACGCCTATGAGGACTGATTTAGACTTGAGCATAATTATGCTTCGTCATAAGCTTCGATGTCGAGCAAGTATAAATAGGGTTCGGCGAGATCCTGACGTTGGAAAGCGATCGCCCGCAATGTGTGCCAATCTTTGAGAGCTTCAAAAGGATTGGTATAGTCATCTTGTTCTAATCGCCCTGCAAGAGTCGCTACATCTTGCTCTGTTAACGCAGAAATGTCTTGCCCTGTCAAACTTAAGGTTGTCATTTCGCACCTCCCCTGACGCTCCTAATCCTACAGCCATACTTATTGTACCCTGATTTCTCAGAAATTCTGCCAAGACTTCCACTAATTTTATTGTTTGCTTTTTCTGCGATCGCTGTTAACTATAATTTCTATTTATCTTTTCAAGATATCAATTGATTTATTTCAATTAATCAATTTTGTTACATAACTAAATGTGTGAGAATATCTCTCAATAATTAACGAGTTTGCGCCGTTTAATGCTATTATACTAACAATAAAAATCTACAGTACGTCTGTCTAAAATTAATTTAGTAAGCTTAAACTTAGGTTTTGTGTAGGTAAAGGGTTTCAAACTATAGTGATCGCTTACTTGATTAGGCGAAATGAGATTTATTTTGAGCAAATGTACTAAAAATAATATGTACTTTTGTGAATAGATTTGACAAATTCACTAAAATGTGTATTGACGAGGGTTTTAGCTTTGCTGATAATATTATAGTTCGTAACCCTGCTATTACGGTTCTCAATGTCAAACCCATTTTATCTACCAGGAAGACCGATACCACCTGAATTATTTGTAGGAAGAGATAGGGAAATCGATATTGCTTTTGATAGCATTACTACCCGTTCTCACTTGTCAATTTATGGAAGTTCTGGCATGGGGAAATCGGTATTTCTTCAATATCTTAGTTCGCCGGAGATTTGGCAGCAAAGAGGATTAGACTGTTCAAAAGTTTTTATGATTTCCCTTAATTGTGAAGGGATTATTCCTTTTACCCCTTCTCAGTTTTGGCATGAAATTTTAGGACTGTTAAAAGAGCAAGTAGCTCAGGAAACATACCTTTACTCTGAAATTGAACGACTTTTACAACAAGAAATTATTATTACCAGAGAACTCCGTTTAATTTTACAGAAAATTGGTGAACAAGATAAATATCTTTTGTTATTCATCGATGATTATGATACGGTTATTCAGCCTAATAAAAACTATTCTAAAGAAGACGTAATAGGCTTTTTGAGGGAATTTAGGGATCTAGCTGTACATCGTCGAGAAGGACGTTTTCTCTCAACAGTTGTGACTACATTTCGTCGTTTAAATGAATTGGGGCCACAAGTTGAAGGAGGATCACCTTGGTACAATTTTTATTTTTTTCAACTGCTCAAACCTTTTTCTCAAGAAGATATGGTTTCTCTGTTTTTTAGGGATACTGCACCCTTATATATTCCTATTCCGATTACTTGGCGATCGGGGATAATTAAAATTACAGGAGGACATCCCGCACTCTTACAAATTGCTGGTTATCTTTTGCATTTTTCTGTTCAAAATAATCAACTTTCAAATATTGATGAATTTATTAAAGATTTTCAAAGTCGGACAGAACAATTTTTCTGTGATACCTGGAATTTTTCAACGGATATCGAACAAGTTTTGTTAATGTTGATTGCTTTATCAAGTTTAGAAGGTCGTCTGAATAAGCGTCAATATGCTTTAGGAGATATTGATCGCATTTTTAGTCAAAAAGGGAGAGAGTTGATAGACTTAGAAGAGAGGGGAGTGATTGAAAAGAGGAGAGATCAGGGAAAAGCTGTTTATTTTTTTAGTTCTTCATTGATGGAGTGGTGGGTACTGAAAGAAATTGAAAATAGTGATTCTGAACAATTAAGTCAACGAGAAAAAGTGTTCCTAAAGGTGATGAGTCGTCAGCAAACAAGACAAGTTAAGAAAGTTTTTCAATCTTTATGGAAAAACCGAGAAACTGTACAATCTATTGTTGATGTAATCCGCAAACTTTTTACAGGAATATGATTTGATTTGAGGAACTTTCTGTAGGAACTTTATCAAGGTAATGACTATGCTGAAAACCTCACTAGATAATCCTTATATTATTGGTCGTCCGATTTGGGAAGCTGAATGTTTTTTCGGACGAGAGGATTTATTTTATTTTGTAGAAGATAATTTAAAACAAAAAGTAAAAGTTATTTTATTGCATGGCCAGCGTCGTATTGGTAAGTCCTCAATTTTAGCTCAGATTACCAATTTTGTTAAGTTAGAACAATTTGTTTTTATCCCGATTTCTTTAGAAGGAAAAAGTCAAAAACCTCTCTCTGAAGTCCTTTATGAATTAGCTGAAGATATTAAAGAACACTTAATTGATGACTGTCAACTATCAGAAGATGAGATAACCTTACCATCTCTGAAAGATTTTGAGTACAATATAGAGATTTTTACTGAGATATTTTTACCTGAAGTTTATCGAGTATTAAATGATAAAAGCTTAGTGCTTTTATTAGATGAATTTGATATTTTGGGAGAACATAATCAAGGAACATCTATTGATCACTTTTTCCCTTATTTACAATCTATTTTATATAAACAGTCCAAATTATTTATTATTCCTGTAATTGGTCGGCAAATCAGTGATATGCCTATGTTGCTAAGTTTGTTTAAAGATGCACCTCATAAACAGGTTGGTCTATTAGAAAAGCATTATGCAGCACAATTAATTACTAAACCTGCTCAGGGAATTTTAGAATACCAAGCTGATGCTATTCAAGCAATTTTAGAATTATCAGCAGGACATCCTTATTTTACTCAAGCAATTTGTTTTGCCATTTTTGGACAAGCAAGACAACAGCAAAAATGGGAAGTTACCAGGGAGGATGTTAAGCAAATTATTCCTGAAGCAATTGAATATGGAGAAGGAGGGTTAACTTGGTTTTATGATGGGTTAACTGTGCCAGAAAGGGTGCTTTTTTCTGCTATTGCTGAAGTACAAGAAAGGAAAGACATAGATTTATTGGGATTTTTGAACCAGCATAATATTGTTCAATCTAAGCCTGAAGAACAGATTATTGATAATCAATATGCACAACTTTTTTTTCAGGCACCGTCTCGTTTACTAGACTGGAGATATATTCTCACCCAACCTCAAGGATATAAGGTAACGGTTGAATTAGTGCGTCTTTGGTTGCTGAGAAGACATACTTTTGAGCAAACTTTACACGCTTATCAAGTTTATTTAGCTAATCAATTGTTAGAGTCTAAGCTTAACGTATGGTTGGAGAATAAACGTCGTTCTCGTGATTTACTGAAACGGACAGAATGGCGGTTTATTGAGCAGTATAAGCATGAATTAAATTGGGAAGATGAACGCAAAGAAAAAGAAGAGTTTATTAAAAAAAGTAAGCAGCGTTTTTATCTGAATTTTCAGATTGTTGGGTCTATTGTTGTTTTAGGAATGAGCATTTGGGGATGGTTTAACCATACGACTGCGGGACAATTAACTCAAATTCGCTGGAAGTTGGCTGATACGAGTCACCAAAGCGGTGCTTACTTTCAAGCACAAGCGGTGGCAGCCTTTGCTAAGGATCGACAATTTGAGAAAGCGACTAAATTTGCTAACTCCATTGATAATTCCTCTGACAAAGCCTATGCTTTAAGGGCGATCGCTGAAACCTATGACAAGCTAAAGCAACCAGACAAAGCGGTTTCTCTCCTGGAAAAAGCTCTCTTAGCTGCGGACAACATTGATAATTCCTTTTACAAAGCCGATGCTTTAAGGGCGATCGCTGAAACTATTGGTAAGCTAAAGCAACCAGACAAAGCGGTTTCTCTCCTGGAAAAAGCTCTCTTGGCTGCGGACAACATTGATAATTCCTATGACAAAGCCGATGCTTTAAGGGCGATCGCTGAAACCGCAGCCAACCAAAAACAGTGGAAACTAGCTCTTAAAGCCTATCAAGAATGTCCAGGTGATGATTGTGAAGTATCAACACTGGCAAACATATTAACCATTTATGCAGAGCAGCAAAATCCAGAATTGAAAGAGGAGGAAGAAGAATAAAGTTCACAAGTCAAAAGTTAGAAGTCAAAAGTCAAAAGTATTACCTCTTCCTAAAGGTAAGAGGATTCAATAAATGATAGTTTTCTGTTTTTCTTCTTCATAAATGAAGATGCTTTAGACCTAATTTGGGCTTATATTTACTTTTGCCTTTTGCCTTTTGATTTTTGCCTTTGCCCAAAGGGCGCGGTAATATTATAGAAAACCTGTAATCATTAAATGCTTCAATGCCAACTGAAATTTAGAAAGATACAGTTATATTCGTCTGTCAACTTCTTTCGACTCTCTATCAACCCATTTGGTTATTTCGATATGATAGTAGAGAAAACTATATTTTTCTGATAGCAGGACGGGAAGAAGGATTAGAAATTACAATCTTTGAAGATGGAAATTGGGAGTTTAATCAAGATGACGAAGCCTAATTTTAAACTTATGACGCGCAAAGAACTGAAAAAATACATTTTAGCTCATCCAAGTGATGATGAAGCTATAAGAGAATTTGTTCTTAACCGTAGTAGTCCGAAAGCTGTGGTTTATCCTCCTCCATCTACAATGACTTATGAAGAAGTAGAAGCGATTTTTAAAGCCAAATTAACCCAAGAGAAGAAGGAATGACTGAACTTTCATTTAACTATATTTATGTCCGACTACTTAGTTAAATCTAATTAGTAATCCTTAGTTGCAAGGCGATCGCTAAAATAAAATCAGTTTTCCTGGAAGAATAAATAATGAAAATTCAGCCAAAACAAGGAATAAACAAATTATACGAAGAAGATTTTATTTTCTGGATTGATGAAACCCTAAAACAGTTACAAACAAAAGACATAGATAATTTAGACTGGGAACATTTAATAGAGGAAATAGAAGCATTGGGAAGGGAACAAAAAAACAAAGTAGAAAGCTATTTAAAGCAACTTCTCAAACACTTACTTCTCTATCAATATTGGCAGTCTCAAAGAGATTTTTGTGCCAATGGATGGAAAGAAGAAATCAGAAACTTTCGGGATGAACTAGAATTGCGCTTGCAATCAAAAACCCTCTATAATTATCTATTAGGGAGATTTAAAACTATTTACAATAAAGCCAGAAAAATGGCCATTGATAAAACAGGTTTGTCCCCTGAAACTTTTCCCAAAAATTGTCCCTATACCTTCGAGGAGGTTTTAGATCCTAATTTTCTTCCCGAATAATTAAACATATAGGGTTTAATGGTATTAACAGAATTTCAGGAGAAGTCCCCATCTATAAATTTAACTTCTGTGCAGTCGCGCCGCAGCGTAGCGAGGAACTTCTGACTTCTGACTTCTGACTTCTGACTTCTGCTATAACCCCAACATTGCCTTTAAAGTAAAATAGAGCAGAGAAAAGACACCAATACCAATACCACCAACAGCGATCGCACTGACAGGATTTTTAAATAACGGTCTAATCCACTCAAAAAACGACCAAAACACTCCTAAAGAAAAGCTAATGAGATAACGGGGATAACGTGATACATTTTGAAAGAATTCTCCCATCGGTCAACCTCCCTATTCAACAATCATTTTTTATCATATCAGTTCAGCACTGGTCATTATTCCCGTCAAGGCCTTTTAAGGGTTAGGAAAGAAAGCAATTTTTCCCACAGCAACAATAAAACCAGCCACTGCTGTCACTAAGATGCCAATCAATGTCCAAATTTGTGCTTTCGTTGACCCTTTTAGTTCTTTAACATCAGTTTCCAGGGTGTCTAGTTTGGTTTCTACTCTGATCAGTCTCTCGTTAATTTTATTGACATTCTTTTCCAAGGTATCAAATTTCTCGTCCATTTTATCTAACTTACC
>JAAUYB010041298.1_pt1 | contig 12086 bp, 17 predicted proteins | sample 7278071 | NCBI WGS metagenome assembly JAAUYB01 (sample SAMN14350121, study PRJNA611818) | marine sediment metagenome | isolation source: surface marine sediment (1.8m) | place: French Polynesia: Moorea | collected 2018-08
CAAATTATTTCAGTTACGGGATATCCTGTGTGTCGTCGCCAAACAAGAAGCTTCATTTCCTCCAAACATTTGTAAGAAAAACATTTTATTTTACCTGGGCGATAGGAGACGGGTCCGGGTGGTATGGGATGTTGTCCACCACCTTTACGCTCTGCTGCCTCTGGAGGAACCTTGGCTGGTTGTCGTTCCTGTCCAGGATGGTGACGTTCAGCGGGGCGGAGGCCGAGCGGGAGGAGGGGCCCGGGGCGAGGTCAGTGGCCACCACCTGGAATATTCGACGGAGGTTGTAGTTTTCTGAAGATATATTAAGGTCAAGATTTTTAATGTGCACATGAATAATAATTATATAGTAATTGCACTATGCTGGATGCCGATGCGTTGTCGGGAGTAAATTCAGACATAGTCGAAGTTTGCCCTTTAAAAGTTGTTTTTTTTTTGTTTTTTCTCCAAAGGTGCACTGGGAATTTTTATAAATTGCATTTTTTGCTTGTACCACGCAGAAGAGCCTATTTTCAGCTGTATTTAAATTTCATTATTTTGTTTTTCCTATTACTATGTTATTTGTTGTCCTATCAATGTGGATCGAACAACTTGGTTTGCTTTTAAAATTCTGATTAGGTGTTTTTCACTGTTCAGGCAATAGACCGACATTCCTTCCCGAAATGACTGGCGTAGAAGCTATCGATAAAACTATGAAAAAATCTCCACCTAGGAACAAAACTGTAGAGGGAGAATAATGAAGCCTTTGGTCCCAGCAGAATGCAGGGGCCAGTGTATCCGAAATAGAGCTGTTACATGCATGTTACTTCTTCCTTCACAAAATCTTCAAAAATTTCCTTCAATTCGCCTTACTTGTACAGTATACCGCGAAGTACGCGGATGAAAAAGATATCCCAATCCCTACATCGGCAAAACGGGTGTCGTCTCACATGGTGCACAACATGCACGTCAATCGGAAGTGAATCGTGCTGCGTGGGGAGTCTCCTTGGGACTTTCCCGCAGGTTAGAGACTGAGCTAGAGGTATATTCCGTCGACTTTTGTGTGAAGTTTGAAATTCCCCGCGTCCGAAAGGGTCAGCAAAAATACCTTAAAACTTTTTTGTCTTTTTTTTCTTTTCTAAAATTGGATTAATGACATTCGGAGAGACAATGTAAAGAAGGCCTTTTAGGATTCTACTATCTACTAAATCTACTACTAAAGCAAGCGAAGAAAAACTCCACCTGTGAACGAGCAAATGACGAAGTCAAAACTGCCTTAACTCCTTGCCATTCATGGCAGGAGACACACAAAAAGATTAATATAAAAATGTGAAAACAATAAAAAAAACCAACCTGCAGCGTGACGAACTCCCTCTCCTCCCTGTCTAGGACGGAGGGGTCGGCCACGGTGACCTCCCCTCCGCTGGGGTCCACCCTGAAGGCGGCCGAGTGCGGGCCCGAGAGGTGGTAGCGGACCAGGCCGAAGTCTCCCTCGTCGCCGTCCGCGGCCAGGACGGTGGCCACGGGGGTGCCGGGGGGGGAGTCCTCCACGATCTCGGCCGCGTACCTCGGCTGGGAGAACTTGGGGTCCTGAGGGAGAGAGAAAGTTTTTTTTTTTGAAAAATTCAATGGAAGTTTCGCATTGACTGACTTCATTGCCGGGGGGACTGTCTCGTGGCTAAGCATGCGGTTTGGTACATAGCAATAAAGTTTCACACTTGCTTCGAAATATTTTCTTAGGCGAGATTTCCGGTCTCGCTGCGAAAAAAAACACCAAAATCATAAAAAAAAGAATTTGTATAGAGGAACAAATGAAAATTCAATGGAGCTTTCGCACTGACTGACTGCAATAATGTTTAAAAAATGTTTATGAAACAATCCAATTGTTCGGATCAAAGTCCAGCTAAAAATATTTTTAAAACGAGGCTTCCGTTCTCGCAAAACCTACACGTTTTTTAAAAAACATAAAAATAAAAAATACAATTAAATGGAATTGACAGTCCATTATGGTGAAATAAAACTTTTTTGGTGCTATCGACATGGTTTGCGTGAACTCTTACAGGCCACAAAATTACTTTCAAGGACTAGGATTCAGTTCTGTCTTTGCTACAAAAAAAAACTTGCATCCACGAGAGAACGATTCAAGTGATTTTCAAAGTACAACAGAAATTTCAATACAAAGTACAATTGTTTGCTTTTGATGGGCTTCGTTGAGATGAATTATTATATAGTGTTTCGTTAAAAAAAGCATTGAGGTTTTTTTTGCTTTTTTTTATTTCAATCACCTGGTCGTTGACGTTCCTGATGTTTGCGACTACGAGCGCCGACGCGCTCTTGGGCGGGACGCCCGCGTCGTGCACGACCACGTCCAGCGTCACCCTCCGCGGCTCCTCCATCGACTCGAAGTCAAGCCGGCTCTTGACGAGGAGCTCCCCGGTAGAGCGGTCGATCGAAAAGTACCTAATAAAAAAGTCAAAGGTGTTTTCATTGGGTCAGTAAAATACATGTTATCTTCCTCTGCAAAAAATCAAATGAGTTTGTAACGGGGTCCTTTTACTAAACTGAGAGGAACTTCAATTATAGTTAATGAAAGAGTTTTGGAGCTGTTTAACCGAAATGTTTCAAGGGCTTTCGCTTAAAAAAAGCTACTCCTTTTTGCTTTTTGATTATTTAAATTCCTTGTCATGTCATCTCACTTGTTCTTTGGCCTGATCTCGAAGTAGTCAATGTTGGAGTCGACGTCGGTTGCTGAGAACTTGTGCACCACGGTCCCGTTGGGCTGCTCCTCCGAAACCTCGATGGACAGGTACGGGCTCTCGGGGCTCCAGGGGGCCTGGGAAAGAGAAACTGTTTTGTTGGCAAAAAAAAAAAACAAAAATTCAATGGAAGTTGCAAACGTTCGATTGAGAAATATCGTCGGAAATAGTGTGCCAAAACAGGCAGTGAAAAGTATTCAACAGAAGTTTCGAGTGTTCCTACTTGAAGAAGAAGGCCTTGATTTCTTAACATAGAAACCGCTTTCATGCAATTGTGAGTAACTTTGCTTAATTGTTTTGTTTTCGACGCGAACCTCACCTCGAACTGCGGCGCGTGGTCGTTGACGTCCACGATGGTGATGACCGCCGTGCCGTAGCCGTGCTGAGGGGGGTCGGCGCTCTGAAACAAAAAAGAGTAATGAATATGGTATATTTGGGAAATAGAAATAAAAAACATTTCCTCACCATGTCTGTCGCAGCCACGGTGAGAGTGACCACCGCGGCCGCCGCCCTGTCCAAGGCTCCCCTCTCCCCTTCTCCCCCTCCCTCCCCCCTCGCAGCCACCGATATCTCCCCCGTCCGTTCGTCCAATCGGAAGAAGGAGACGAACTCGTTTGACCTGACCGGGGCGCCGTCGGACCCAACAGCGTACACCGGCTCCACCAGGGAGAACACCTGCGTGGGCGGAAAAGAAAAAAGAATAATTTGTTTTAAAAGTCAAGGGCGTTGGTCCGTTGGAGTCACGGGTTGAAGAATTTTAAAAAACTCAGTTGAACTGGCGAAAAATAAGTTCAACTTGGTTTACGTCAAAATCCACTGTAGGACCAAATCGCTTAAAACGTTATTGAATTTCGAGAAAAAAATTGGACGCAAAATTCAACGGAAATTTTTCGCTCCCAAAACATTAAAACCATTCTCGATTGTTGCTCGCTGTTGCATTGCTAATGTGTTAAAGAGATCCGTTAACACAATATTTTCGCAAGAAATATAAGAAATGCTCCTCACCAGCCCGGATCCCTCGCCCTCTCCCTGGGCGTCGTCGTCGGAGGCGTTCATCCTGAGCACGACCGCCCCGGCGGGGGAGTCCTCGCGCACGGAGGCGCGCTGGGTGGCCGGCAGGAACGTCGGGACCTGCGAAAATCAAGGGAACGGAACATTGTTTTAGAATATTAAAAACTAAGGTGAAAACATGGTTGAATTTCAGGGCGGGCATTTTGGACGTAGAACTCAACGGAATTTTTCTGCTCCCTAAAAGTTAAAGAAAAAAAAATGCATGGAGACTGTATGGCCCTGCTGCTGCTGAGCATTCCGCATCGGTCGGTACTACTACTATCTTTCGAAAGAGCTCTCTTCTAGGCTCGCCATTGCATTGTTTTCTATTTTTCTAGAATCAAATTCCCGACTTTTGCACTTGTTTTGCGTTAGGCTAGCATTCACTTGACTCTTTTTTAATCAATGGCCGCATTAAAAAATCTTTCTTTTCTAAAACCATTTTTTGCGTGAAAACTCCTCACCTTGTCGTTCTTGTTCATGACGGAGACCGTTAGCGTGGCCGTCCCCGATAGCGCGGGCACGCCCCCGTCGACCGCCACCAGCCGTATGTCGTAGGATGGCCTCCGGTCAAAGTCGAGCGGGCCAGAGACGGAGACGACGCCGGAGCGCGGGTCGACGGAGAAGGAGTCGCGGCCGCCCTCGGAGATGCGGTAGGTCAGCTCGGCGTTCAAGCCTGAGAAAGAGAAAAAAAGGGGGAAAGGAATATTAACTTGCCATAAGTTAAATCTGAGTTTTTAAAATAATAATAATTATTTCTAATGAAGAAACCACTTAAATTTTTTTGCCACAAACTTAATATGTTTTGTTACAAGTTCAATTATGCAAATGTTTTCATCACGGCTAAGGAGTGCTCGATAAAAAAAAATGGAAATAATACCTTGGCAACTATGAAGTGAACAAATATTTACTAAAATAGTAAAATCGTATCTAAAGCTGGACTTAGATTGGTAACCAAGCTGAAAACGCAATCGAATTTCGGGATAAAATATATGAAAGTAAACAATAAGTGTTTGTGCTTAAATTGCTATGACGGAAAAGCAGAACTATCGTCACCTCACCGCACTAAGTATGGGATGATTAAAAGGCTACAATTTCATAGCGACCTTATCAAATTTCAAGACTGCTTCTTCTAACTTTATAGGTATATAAAAAATATTGGTTAGTTCGTCTTGATTTACCAAAGTCCGCGTCTGTTGCCATGACGTTCTCCACGGGCGTCCCCAGGGGAGCGTTCTCCGGCACCGAAGAGAGGTAGACGGGCTTCTCGAACACGGGAGCGCGGTCGTTCACATCCCTAACTGAGATGTCAACCTCGGCAACGTCCGACTGAAAAAAAGACGACAAACACTTATTTTCCCGTTTGTAAATAAATTTAATAGAAGTTCACCTTCATCCAAAGGGAAAATGGCAAAACACACTTGCTTTCCAGCATGTAGACAAAAACTCAATAGAAGTTCACCTTAACCCAAAGGTGAAACCCGTGAAAGTGACAAAACACACGTACAGAAAGTCATAAATTAATTAACATCTTGCCAATTTACCACCGTAGAAGTGTTCCAAAAGGTCAAAATGACGAAAGTCCCAGTAAATTAATTCAAATCTAATTTTGATTTACCATTTCTCCGTCCGTGACCTCCACCCTGAGCCTGACCCTGTCGGTGGGAATGTTGTCCAGCCTTAGCCCGCCAGGCGCCGCCACAGAGACCTCGCCCGTCTCAGGATCGACAGAGAAGAGGTCGTTCACGTTGCCGTCCACGATGCGATAGCGCAAGCTGGCATTTCCCATTTAATTAGTTTTCTTTTTAAAATTTTAAAAAATGTTTTTACCATACCTGGATGACTCGTCCTTATCCCTGGCTCGGAGCACGAGCCTCGGGCGGAACTCTGCCTGGTTCTCGTCGATGGCGGCGGCGTGGCGGCGCTTGTCGAACCTGAAATGAAAAAGGATTCGAAACATTAATTTCCCATAAAATGTTATTTATTATTTATTTATACCTGGGCGCGTTGTCGTTTGCGTCTGCCACTGTTACCCTGAGACTGGCCACGCTCCTCCTTCCCCTCCCCTCCTCGTCGGTGGCAGAGTAGGAGAGGAAGTACGCCTTGGTGCGCTCGAAGTCCAAGCAGCCGCCGGAGCTGAACGGGAAAAAAATAAAAATGGACTTGATTACATCAAATAAGAGCAGACGACCGTATGATATCATTTTTGTCGTTTGCAAGTTTGCAACTACCGTCACAGGCTCACAGCTAGCTACTAAGCGTCACAGTTTTTTTTTTTTAAAAAAAAGAAGATTCAATAGTGTTTGTCATACAACGCCAATATACGGTAAAGGTACTTGTAACTTTTTAAGAAGGAAATACAGGGGCCCACTTCCCTTCTTTTGTTCTACAGTGTTTTTAGCTATCCACAAAAATGCAAAATGTGGGAATAAAAATAAAAATAATCCAGCAGTATTTTCCATACCACACCAATAAACATTTTCTTGGACTTGATTTTCAACGCACCCGCTGTCTCTCCCCTCGTCGTTGACCTGGTTGTCCTCGAAGCACTCCGCCACGGTGATCTGACCAGAGGAAGGGTCAACCGCGAAGAGCTCGGCCCCGGTGCCGCGGAGGGCGTACCTGACGCCGGAGGTGCCGAAGGAGCCGCCGTCGCGGTCGCGGGCCTATATAGGGAAAAGGGTTATTGTTGGTCGTTTCGTTTAAAAAAAGAAAGATTTAGACTTACTGTAATAACTGCAACTTCGTCCCCGGGCTTTGCTCCCTCTGAGACGACGGCGGTGTAGGTGTCCCGATCGAACTGGGGGCTGTTGTCGTTCTTTAAAAATAAAATAAAATAAAATTATTTTCCCGTAAAATTTGAACTATTTTGTTAAAAAAATATATTTACCAGATCTCTGACGTTGACAGTGACTGTGGCGGTCGAGGATAGTTTCTCTGCCGTGTTGGTCTCAGTGGCTTTTACTAGCAAGAGGAACTTGCGCTCGTTTGGGTTCTCGTAGTCCAATTGCTGGGAGTTGACCTAATGAAGAAATTCAAATTTGAAAATTAATTATAAATAATATTTTTTGTGGGAAAAGTCGCACCTTGAGGCTGACGGCGGTGTGAGCGTTGGCCTTCCTAGGCTCGACGGCGAACTTGCCTGAGCCGCCGTCCAAGAGCTCGATCTGTAATTGGGCAATTAATTATTATTTTTTATACCGTATATGGAAATATGAGGGATTTTTTACCTTAAACAATGCGTTTGGTCCCGTGTCGGTGTCCTTGACCTCCATGTCGAGATTTGCCAGAGGGGTGCCGAAGGGGACGTTCTCAGGGATGTCCACCTCGTACTCCTAATAATTAAAACAAAAATTAAACACTTTCCCTGATAAATATTCGAATTTTATTTTGTCACCTGTCTGTCGAACTTTGGTGGCTCGTCGTTTACGTCCCTGATTGTGACCGTGACGTCTGCGACGGAGGAGGTGGAGGAGTCCTCGCCGGGGATGCCGTTCACGAGCTCAGAGGCACGAACCTAGAATTTTTAATTTTGGTCATATAATGCGATTTTTTTCTTACTTTAAAAAACATAGGAAAAAGTGATGTTAAAAAACATGATGTTTAAATACTTTAAAAGTAAGTGTAGAAAACTATGATTTACTATTTACACCTTTGGTTTCCCTTGTTAGTAATTTCTATTTAAATTACTTCCACCCACCCTGAGCTTGAGCACCCCGGATGAGGCCGCCGCGGCCGGCGACTCCCTGTCGAGCTGCCTGTCCACCGTGACCGCCCCGGTGTCGATGTCCACGGCGAAGTACCCCTCGGGGTTCTCCTCCAAGGTGTAGATGACCCGGCGGGCGGACCCGGCGTCGCCGTCGCGGGCCCGGACCCTGGAGGAAAAAATCCAAATAATGAAGCATTAAAAATTGAGGGGAAATCAGTGCTGAAAATTCTGGTTAACAGAGGGGGAAATAAGCATTTTGTGTTGAGAATGAGCAACTTGCGTTCATTTCCTGTGTGGGGAATTCGGGAACTTGGCGTAGAAACATGGGTGGTAAATTGCGATCAAGGAAAACCGGCTCGCTAGTTTACTTTTTTATCGTTGCATTTCAGAGTTTTGCTTTTAAAAAACGTAGCTCGTGTCCTTTGAACTCGTTCCGCCTAAAAAAAAAAAGATTCATGTCGCACATTCGGCAGACTCGAGTTTACCGTTCAAAGATGGCGTGATGATGCAAGTTCAGCGAATAAAGTTTTTTATTCCTGCAACAAGACGTGAGGGGAAAAGGGTCTTTTTTGCAGAAAAAAACTCGAAAAAATAGTCTCAAATGACAAATACTAGCATCGGAACGAATTTGGGAAAAAGGACTTTTCGAAAAATATAGGAATGCGTGAAGAAGTCAAATGCACTTTTTCTGCAGTGACATTACATGACGGGGAGCATTTCTGTCGGAAAAAGTGAAATATCCTTGGCATGCTGCTACAACTTGTTCCACTACTAGAATGGAAAAAAACGAAATTATCAGACGGCCGAAGTGTCGGGTTACCTACCTCAAGGCGAGGGGAAATTTTGAATCCGGGACTGCGAAAAACTACTGCATGAATTCCAAATACCAGTCTGCAGTTAGTGTTTGCCGGTAACGGACAAAAGTAGAAAACCGGTGACAGGTTTTTGGACGGTAAAAAGCTGCCGGTAATACCGGTTTTTTAAATATTATTGTCTTTACCATGTATTATTGCATTTTTAGTAACAAAGTTTGTGGAAGAACCACATGACCAAAAATATTATCGAAAGATATCTAACTTTCCGATTAGCAGCAGCTTTTTGCAGATAGAAAATTCCTATACTAAATGTGTCCTCATTCAGAAAAAGACACGAAAAGCACGAAAAAAATATTCATTTTATTTATTTTTTAAAATTTGTTTTAAAATTTCCCGGTTTTTGAGTTTTAGACTACCGGTGACCAAATACCACGTAAAAGAAGGCTAAAACCGGGAATTGATAATACCGGTAATACCGGTTTATAAACACTAAGTCTGCTCTATGTTTGCCACACACTGCCAAGAGCTAAGGTCAAAAAAGAGATGGAGCTAAGCAGCAGTTAAGCAAATTAACGGAAGCGAGAAATGGGTAAGTAAGGCGGCCGGTATGAACAAGGAAAAGCCTGAAAACTCGAATATTCTGCGCGTACTGAACCATCCCAAGCACCTGTCGGTAAATCGAAGTGGAAAGCATTTTTTTATGTAAAGAAAGCGATGGCAAGGCATTAGTAGTCAACGCGATTTCGAAGTCAGAAATGGCACCAGAGCAAGGTTTGGAGGCACGAGTAGATCGATCGACAGCGTTATTGAGATGCTGATGAAGAATTGCCACTTCAACATTCTCTGTGAAGGGGCTGGCGGAAAAACTGATTGCAACGGCAGACCTGCATGCTCTTGCATTGCAACGGGACGCAGCCCACACCACCTACATTTCTTATTTTAGCAGGAACAAGGAAACAGTTTTCATATCTCTGTTGAAAAAACAGCAATCGTTCGAAGGCTACGAGAGCGACGACCAGAGTGTCGGGTTACTTTTAACAACTTGCTGTGTGATAAGGAAGAAGGGGAAATTAAGCGTCCGCGGGCCGAGAGGACTGTGGCGCAGGAAAACGAATGCTACTACTGTCGTAAAGAGATGGCGCTCGTAGCCAACAAGCAGAGTTACAGCGGCGACAAATCGGGGAAAATCCTACCGTGGCGCCCGATACGAGCTTGGGCGCTAGAAAAGAACCGACTGAATTAGCTATCCTGCGTACTTATCACCAGTCAAAATGGAATTTTTTTTGTAAAAAAAAGGAAGGGAAAGTACAAAAAGTCAACTTATGATTCCGAACTCGGGAGGCGCAAAAAAAAGTCTGGATGACCCGGGCGAACCATCGACCATGTCGAACCCGTGACAGTTTATCACTTTTCTTGTGAAGGGGGTGGCGGGAGAACCCATTGCACTGACTAACTCTTGAAATCGGGGGGGCAGCCACCACCTATAATTATTTCAATTTCTTTTAAAAAGAAACGGTTTTTATTCTTTTTGTTGTAAAACAGCAATCGATGAATATCCCGCTAGTTAAAAGAGGAAGTGGATTGGTGTTTGTACATAATCTATTTACAATTGGATGCACATTAAAAAAAACCCTAATGCTTGCCCCTCCCTCTCAAACAATAGGCAGATCTTTGCCTACTTATAGCATGCGCGAATCTTTTGTGAATTTTGTGATAACTGAACCGTTTTTCCACTGTACCGGTAGGTGCATAGGAGGACTGAGTGTTCCGCAACGAATGGAAAACAAATCTGGTTCTACCTCAGAATAAGACGCCCCCCCCCCCAAAAAAAAGCACCACGACGACTAAAGTGTCGGGTTATTTTTTTCTCGCCGGTTTCGTCACTTCAAGGCAAGTTTAGTACATGCAGGAGGACGAGAATCAAAAATAAATTCCAGCGCCCTCTAGCTAAATTTCAGACGAGGACAAACCCTTTACGAATGCCCACATATGTAAACGTCTATATCGACTTTGAAGGAGGCGCGAGCCGGCAGTAGAGGCGACCGCCACCGACCAGATATTTTTTAAAAAACCCTGTTTTCTCACCTCAGGACCTCTGCCCCAATCGGGGCGTCCTCGGCCACTATCCCGGTGAGCGACCCCTCGAACCTGGGAGGGCTGTTCTGAACGTCGAGGACGGAGAAGGTCAGGGGGGTCTTGACCAGGTGGCGGCCGTCGGTCACGGCCAGGTCCAGGCGGAAGATCTGGAAATTTTTGAAAATGTCAATTTTTTATGCGGATTTAATTGTTGGTGACTTTGCCTCACCTGTCTCGCTCTGTAGTCCAGCGGCCTTGCCAGCACTACGGATCCCCTGAACATGTCGTGGTCGGTCTCGGCGGGGCGGGGAACGATGGAGAAGTACGAACAGAGATCCTCCTGCAAATACACAATTTCCCTTAAGAATAACTAAAATATTCAACATTTTTGCTAAAAATATTTACCTGCTCGTCTTGTTCGTGATTGGCGCATCCGACCTCGAGCACGTCCCCCACCAGATCCCTGTCCGTGGCCTCGATGGCCCTGAACACGGTGGTGCCAACGGGGGTGTCCTCCCCTAAGGAGGTCTCGTAGGGGGTCCCGCTGAACACGGGGGCGTTGTCGTTCTCGTCCTGAAATGAGTCGAATTGACAAATAAAAAAAATAAATGCAATATTTTTTTTAAAAAAATTCCTTAACATTTTATATTCTCTATTCACCATGGTGTCTAAAATATTTCTTCCAACACGACCTTCTATCCTACCTACAATAAAATTAATTTCCTCTTTCAAAATTCTCACCAGCACTATGACTGATATGGGCACCCTGACCACGTTGGGCGACCCAGTGGGGGTAACCTCGTCCTCCTCCTCCTCCTCCTCTTCCCCTCCTCCCACCTCGTCCTCAATGGTGACGGCCAGCCTGATCTCCCCGGAGGAGGTCTCCCTGTCTATGGGCCTGGCCACCCTCACCTCCCCAGTGCGGCGGTCCACGGAGAACACGTCAGTGCCCTCCACGCCGAAGAAGACCCTGAAAATGGAAGGGGAATGCTTGAGCTTTAAAAATTTTATTGGGGAGATTTGGGCTTCACGCAGCAACATGTTGCCAAATTGTTACAATTTTCCACGGGCCCGTAGCATTTTTTCAAAAGCAAGTGCAATTTACACGTACCATGACACGGTGTTTTGCTGAAATCTAATGCCAAAATTGTACATTACTTGATTTTTTGTAAATGCTTTGCTTGCAAAATTGTTACAAGCGGCTCAATCTCCAAATCAAAAAAATAAATGACAAAAAAGAATCTGACATTTGCCATCCTCACCTCGATCCCTCCGGGTCAATCCCGTCGAGCCTGTAGACGACCTGTCCCACGGGCGTGTTCTCCCTCAGAGTGTGCTGGTTCATGTCGGCGGTGAAGAACGGGGCGAGATTCAGGCACTCTGATGGAGACGGCAGCAACAGCGCTGCCGCCGCCAACAACAACAACAGCGGCATGTTTGTCCGTCTTGATGCACTCATGATCGCCTTCAAAGCCGCCGTTGTTGCGGCATCGTCGTGGGCATTTTTTTCTCATGCACAATTTTCCCGAATCCAGGTCACACTTTTTTTGCACAGATAAAAAAATATTCACAGGACAGCCGGCGGCCACTGCTGCTGCTGCTGCTGACACACTTTTTTGGGGGGCGGTCAACCACTTTTTTTCTTTACCTCAATTATTTGTGTTTTATGCGCCAAATCACTTCCGCTCCACTTCTTCCAGA
>JAAUYB010146992.1_pt1 | contig 12084 bp, 15 predicted proteins | sample 7278071 | NCBI WGS metagenome assembly JAAUYB01 (sample SAMN14350121, study PRJNA611818) | marine sediment metagenome | isolation source: surface marine sediment (1.8m) | place: French Polynesia: Moorea | collected 2018-08
AGTAGTAGGGTTTAGGGATTAGGGTAAGTAGTTAGGTCTAATATATGCTTTTAAAAGCATATAAAAGACCTAACTACTTACCCTAATCCCTAAACAATGCTATTGTATTTAGTAATATAACTGTATAAAAATAAACTTTTTAAGAAAAAACCCATGTAACCTTTATTTACTGTTTGTTATGACGACTTTATTCGGATCTGGAAAAACACAACATCTCAATTTTACTTAGTGTTGATCATGCACCGTAGCAGCTCAATCTCTTTTTTAAGTGTGTTATTTTCACTTTTTAGGGTTGAAATTTCTTGGTTGAGTGCTTCCCTCTCCGCTTTCTGCCTCTCTCTAGTTTTACGAGCGTTCTTTGCCTGTGACAGGAAAATAAAAATAGTGCAAAATAGAAACATGTACAGATTGGTTATCACCTGACGGATCCTGGTAGCCTCCTCTTTGTCTTTAGCATCAAGTCTCGATTTTTCGTAAGCACGCTGGGGTTTTGGGCCCTCGCAGACACGGTGCCGAACACGCTTCTTCTTTTCCATCTTGCTCCCTGCTCCAGGCTTGGGCTTGCTCATAGATACTGTCAGGTCCAAAGGCTCTATCTGCAGCGTCTGTCGGTTTTCCTCCTTCTTCCTGGCACCAGAACTGCATGACCGCAGACGCGTCTTCCACCCAAGATATTGATTCCGTACACTGTCGATTCCTCTTCGTTCCCCAAGTTCGTCCTCAAATTCTTCCAGAATCTTTCCAATGTTTAGGTCAAGGAGGTTTCCGGATTTTTTGACAGGAGCATCGGAGTCCTAGAAAAAAGTTGTATTTTTTTTTCATTTTCCTCCCTTTTTGCAAACATATTTGTCTTCTTAGCACATCTTCTCTCCAGATGTAAACATGATGTACAACAATCTTCCAGAAATGAACAATAGCAAGAGCATAGCCACTGTTGTACAAAAACAGAATGAGTATGAACAATGTGTTTGAGAGGGGGAGAAGTCATCTTGATGCGTTTCTTTAAATAAAATATTTGCCTGTCGTTCAAGTTCATCACACGAAGACATTTTACTTTTTAGTACAATTGCTGAGAACAGCAATGTTCACTTGAGTAATAAAAGAGTATGGCCGCCGGAGAGCAACTGTCAACGTAAGCAGCAAACATGCAAAACTACAAAAAACTGTAGCTAAGTCTGAGAAAAATGTGCTTTGGACCTGCTCTTCTCCCAGAAAGCGTAACTTATCTTCCCGTGCTGCCAAACCCTCCTTTACGAATTTCAGTTCTGCACTCGTCACCCTCTGCAACAAGATATTTTAGGATTATGCCTTGAACAATTCTGGTGAGTTTCGGCAGAAACATCTCCTTGTGAGAAAAGTTTAGCAAAACTATTTTTATCGTGTCATCAAAATCACCATCAATTACACCCCCAAGTAAACAGAGACGGTCACAGAAAGAAGATCTTAATTTTAAGAGTAAAAATTCGCCAGAGCCAAGTACGGCTTTCACCCCACTGTCTATTTTCACACTGCATTGTGGTTTTAGTGTTATGTCATTTGGCAAGAAAAAATCATATCCACATGAATCTCTGGTTTGGCGCTGTGGCAATCTAATGGAGTCGTGTCTTTGTTCGAAAGAAGGCATTCTGAAAAAGAAATTTTTGTGAGAATTTCAAGATATGTGTTTATTTGGACAGTGAGTCACATGATTGTCTGGCTTGAATACAAAAAAGGAGTCTGGTCATATAAAGTGGCTCTCTCAAGATGCCGCGCAGTATGTCTTTAAACATTTGCCTGCTTGAACTTTGCATCTGCACTTTGAAGTCTTCCTGCCAGGTAAGGCTCTTGACAAATTTGTTTTTGAGGTTGTCTCTTAAAATACAATCTTGAATAATTTTTATAGTTGCCCTGTGCTTCTTGTTTTTCTTCTTGAACACAAGCTTCCTTAGCCTCGTCTTATCGATGAAATAGTCCACCATATCATGCAAACCTTCCAATCCCAGAGGAATGGGAGTCAGAGCCCAAAGATAAAAGAAATTTGTGTGACTGTAATTGATTTCTTCAACTACAAGTGATCTCATTTTTCCCATTGGTGAGTCGCTTGAGAGGAGAATTTCATCAACAACAGTTCTTGCGTGCTGATAATCAAAACTGGGCTCTCCAAGGAACAGTCTATCATCAAAGCGGATTCTCAGTGTAAGAATGCTCAAGACCGTCAAATCCTTATTTGCTCGTGTGTAAAAAGATGAATTTGCACTTATTCCCAGAATTCTTAACTCTTCCTCCAAGTTTGTGTAGAATAGTTTTTTCAAGAATATATGGTACAGACAAATGTCCTCCAGCCTGAATTTCTCTGCAAGGAGCAGCACTTCAACAAATGCACCCTCAGGACGTCTCCACCATTCATCAACTAGCGCTTCCAGGTCAATCCACCGATTTTGCTTCTTCTGTCCTCTGACCTGAAAGCTTGAGTGGGGTGCACGAGTAAAGTTGTTGCCCATCTTCAATCTGAAAAAAATGCTCACATCATTAGTCTCAACAGATTGCATTTCCTGCAAGAGCATGACTTGTGTATTTTTGAATTGGCAATGTGATTTACACTGTTTCCATCACAGATATCACATAAAACTTTTGTGCATCGTTGACGAAGACTGGTCAGCGGTCTACCTATACAGTCTCCTACACTTTGCACCAAAGAATCAGTGTCTCGCAGGTCCACCAGTGCAAAGTCAGGATGTAGCAAGCTCGACTCTTGCTGTTCACTTGTGTCAAGCACTGTAATCTTGTCCTCCTTGCCTCCAAAGGACATTCTTGTATCTATTTTGCAAGTAACCTCGCACATCACGCACTGTTCCATGGCTTCAGCTGGACCGATCAGTAGAGTGTATATTATTGTACCCTCAAGCATGTCAGTAAATAGATCCAAGAGGGAGTTCTTTTTCAGTGGAAAACAGCTAATGATTCTCACGACGTAAAAATCACACCTATCTATGGTGCGGTAAGCCTCTGCACTTGTAACCACTGTCACCTTTCCGAACATTCCACCACTTTTGATTTCCTTGGTCTCCACACGGGACAGATTCAGCTGCTCTGGCATATAAAATTGGTACATTGCAGGCAAGCGTATGAACATCTCAAAGGAGAAAACTGATTTAAACACAGCTGGGATTCGGCCCATTAGTGAGTGTTTGTTGAAATAGGCAGCAGCAGCATCACACCCTCTTATTTCAAGGACTTGAGATGCATTGCTACAAAAGTTCGTAGATTTCACAAGGTTGAAGAGGCACAAGTCCTGCAAGCAGGCAAAGTCTTGAAGTCCCGCTGCCACCAAGGAATTTGAGGCTCGTTGACCAAGATGGTCCCAGACGGCGGTGATCAAATCAATAGGTTCGCGGTAAGGTCCGTCACCGGACCTGGAAAACGAATGTTTTTGGAGCCAATTTTATTTCTCATAAATTGTATCGTAATCAATACAGGAAAGTCGGCAATTATTCAGTGTCCTGCACAGAGACGGTCTTTACACGAAAGTGATTTGCGTCCATGGCAACCCCAAAGAATTCATGAAAGTCAGTCCAGAAGTAGTGCATGCTGAGTATGTTAGGGTTCTTTATGATCTGGTCGTAAAACGAGATGGCTGCTGCCTGAAGCGACCAGTAAGCAAGCCTAGAGAAGTATTCAACCATCATTCCAGAGGACTCAAGCCTGTTCTCTAGCCATGGGCACTGTTCGAGGCGGTGGAACATGATCTTGTAGGAGTCCTTGTACATGCGGAATTTTGCAAGATCCTCGGTTGTGGCCCACAGGAGGAATTTTTCAATTCCAGAGACTTTGACGTCGCCCAATTTCAGGGACATGATGAGTTTGTCGTCCACCAGCTGCGCATAGCCGGGCTTGCTCCACTCCGCCTCTCCTTGGAGGACCTGGCCCATATCAACGTAGTTGTTTATCTTTCCCCTCAGGAGCCCAAGCTGGTGGAAGAGCTTCAGGTGGGCGTCCATGGAGAACCCGAATTTCACAATGTCCCCGCAAGTAAGAATCCTCGCAAGGTATGGTGGCAGTAGGCCCTTTAGGATGAAGACGTAGGCGTTTCCACTCACGGTGAAGAGGGACAGCACCCCTTTGAATATAAAACATGGAAGCAATAGCATATAATAGGCAAAAGTCCTTACCATGGTCTCCAATCTCTCCCATGCGCACAGCAAGTCCTACGACGGAGTGTCTGTTAAGGTCTTCCGCAAGAGAGCTCTTGGCTGCTAGCCAGGTAGAAGAGCTGGAGATCACAAACTGCTGGCGATAGCGGACGTCCTGTCGCAGCCAGGTCTTTAGGATAGTTGGTCCATCCTCCATCACCCCTGGGAAGATGTTGTGGCATCTCCTTCCCGCGTCAAATCCTGAGCTCTCCATCTAATTTGGAAATACTTTTATTAGTCCCACAAAAAAATAAATCGCACAAGTTGAAGGATACAAAAGCATTTAAACACGGTTCCGGTCAATCTGAAACAGAGATAAGAAAAATTATTTTCTCTAATTTGGCAAAAGTGAAAACTCATACCGCACAATTGTAGGTGTAGTCATCAGGAGCAAAATGGTTCCCAGCCTCAACCCCGAAAAAGCTCATGGCCTTCTGGATGAACTCTTCCATGGATCCCACACTCTCTTTGCCGACGATTTTTGGAAAGAATGCCAGAAGAGTGAGGTACAAAGACCAGTGGGAGTACGCGGCACAATGAAAAAGACATTTGTCGATGTTTTCTATGCCGTGGACGTAAGGCTTATAGTCTTTTCTGAAAAACTCCCTGTTGAAGGTACTCTTCTCTGTTTCCAGCGCCCGCATGGCCTCGTTTGTGCAGAGAAAAATGAGTTTCTCCTCGCCCTTGAGACATTTCACGTCTCCAGAAATGAGCCTTCCATGCCGCACACGATCGGGCTCGCACATGGTGTAGCTCCTATTTCTCACTGACGCGTAGATGGGCTTTCTCCACTCCGCTTCCTCGCTCAGATACTTGTAGAGGTCGACAACTCCCCGAGCCCTCCTTGACAGGACACCCTTCTCATACAGCCTATCAAGGCCTTTTCGGACGCCGTATCCAGCCTTGAGCACGTCAGGGTTAGACAGTAAGCGGAAAACTGTGCCAGGAACTCTGGGCGATTTCAGGTTGAAGGTATATGCCGTGTCAGTAAGAGTGTAAAAAGTGAGAATGCCTAGAGAAAAAAATTCCATAAAAAAATTATTTTCAAATTTTTTTAAAGATACCTATGAGGTTTTCGCCAGTGCGCACACAGACTCCAACGATGCAATACTTGTCCACATCAGAAATCAGGCTTTCTGCCGCATCCCACCATTGCGAAGCAGATGCAATCTTGTAGTGTTTCCACAGGTGTTTGTGGAAAGGAGCCTTCATTTTTTCTTTGAGTAGTCTTGTCCTCTCATCAAGATCTTCGCTCACATGGCTCTTTAACAACTCCGGGAAGAGTTGTTGGTCCTTTTGTTCAGCATCAAACACTCCTCTTTCGCACTAAATAAAAATGACTGATTACTTGATGTGGGACTTGACAAGGGGGGAGAAGGGGGGAGACTTGATCTCTCCTTCCTCCTCCTCGTCTCCGGAGCTATCGCCCAACACACATCCGTGATATGGGCAGGGGCCGTAGGTTCTCTTAAAGTGGTCCAGGAGTGACAAGGTGTCCGCCACGACGCCCTCCAAGTCTTGGGAGGCATCAACACAGGCATCCCAACTGTCTTTCTTGTGGGCCTCCCGCAAGGCTTTTAGGTACTTCTGAGTAATACGCTCCTCTCCCGGCCTTCCGCGCTGGTTTATCCGCTTGTGCAGAATGACCGGGTCGGCATCGAGCAGGATCCTCACTGTCTTACATCTCGAGGAGCAAGCTGCTTCAGTCTGGCGCACAAGATTGGACAAGCTCTTGAAGCTGTCCTCGTCTAGCAGGCCAAACTCGGCCATTGGCCTTATGAAGTACTTCGCGTCGCGGAAGCTGCGTTCACAGACTCTCATGGGCCTGCCTGTACCATTGCCGCCAGAATTTTTAAGGGCCCGCCCAAACAAAGCAATCTGTAGCTTCAGCCCATTGAAAAACACATTCTCCTCTCCCTTATAAACTTTTGCTAGGAGGGAGGCGATATCCTCAGGAAGTTCTTCCTGGACGCACCCAAATTCAGGGCGCTTCTCTTTGATTTGCTGGATGAGCGTAGTTTTTCCAACTCCTGGACACCCAGAAAAGACTATGTCCAGCACGACCTGTGTAAAATTTAAGTTGTACGATTCACAATGCTTGTATTACCCTGAAGAGACAGGGCTGTAGCGCCATTTAACATTTGAAGTAGTTGTAGCAAGGCACGAGTTTCGTTTCTAATGCTAGAAATGCCCTCTCCCTCTAAAATCTTTCTTATCAGCAGTGCAACTATGTATGCCACAATAACAAGCATTGCGGTTGTTTTGCAAAGTTGGAAAAAATTGTTGGAAATTTCTTGCGAACGAGAAGTCCTATGTCTGTCTGCGAAGGTGTGTCTTACCTGCACGGGGTCCATTTCGGGCGTTGGAGAGGAGGGCGAGTTCAGAAGAACACCCTCTTCACGCTCCGGGTTGGTTTCATGCACAGAGGACATCGCACCTTCTTTCTCTCGCGGTGAACCTCAGAGGCGTATGTCCGCAGTATCTTCAAGCAGCACGGGGGGCACGTCAGTAGGTGTCGGCAAGGAAGCCACAGCACAGTCCTCTGGTTCACTGAAATGTTTATTTCATTTAGTGCGCAATAAGTACAATACAATTATTACAAGTTGAAGGATACAGATACTCTATGTACAGCCCTAACCTAGGCAAACTACACAAGTCAACATGTTGCGAAGAACAGTTTCACTCATTTCTTCAACCTCAGTCTCACTCATCTACAAAATAATGGCGCCTAGTTTCTCTTCAATGTAACGCGGAGGCGTTTTGCGTTTTGCGTTTGGGATGCAGGATTTACAACCCTGTATCTGCCGCTCTCGGCTGAAGGGGTCACGTCCTCTCCTCGTTCCCCTTGCTCGTCGTCCTCCCCGCTGTTTTTGCTGTCCTCAATCCTTTCGGCCTTGTCCTTCTTGCGCAGGGAAACGCTTCCCCACACAATCTCCACCTCTGGGCGGATAAAAAGCGTTCCCACGTTTGAGTAATCAGGAAGGAGGAAGATTCCAGGAGCAGTTAGATGGGCTACTATTGTCACTTTGTTCACAGTCGGATCGATGGGTCTGTAAGAAAAAAGTAAGACATATTTCTTGATCTGCAGTTTTGTAGGACTTACTCCATTTGGAAATAGACATTGTAGTCCTTGAACATGTCTGTCGGCTTGAAGATCGCCCTTGCGTTTGGTGGCAGGTAGACTGTGTACTGCGGGCAGAGAAATGTGCAAAGCAGGGCAAAAACCATTACAAAAATGCAACATACCCTCAGAGGCACGACAGTGAGCTTGTTGGCATGTATTTCACAAGTCTCATTTGTGACAAGTCTGAGGCCCTTGCCGGTGTAGTCGTAGAGCTCATACTCGCTCATCCATCGATCACCAGCAAAGCACAACTTCCCAAGACCTGAAAAGATTCGTTCAAATGAGGGACACATCTCCGCCCGAGGTCGAAGCCATGTCAGCTTCAATCATGTGCTCGCTAAAAGAAAACGCGCAGATGTAGGTTGAGTCGGGAGATCCGGCTTCTGACCAGGTCATGCGAACAGTCACGTCTGGAGTGCTTGTGTTTAGCTTGCCGTACTTTTGATTTAAATTGTACAAGTCAATAACAACAAATTGTTGGTACTGTTCTGTGAAGTACTGTCTCATTGTTGGTTTGTTGCGTAAGTACTTAACACTCCTCAAAAAGAAAGGATGCTTTGTCTTGTCGGGAAAGTACGTAGCAACGTGCTCAACCGGAGTGCAAGCTAGGGAATCTTCCTGTGCATAAATGTGAATTTTCAAGAGCCCGGTTGGAAACGCAAAGTCGGTCACGTTGATGTGTTTGGCTGTCGCTCCTTCATCCTGAGTTTTGGTTTTGAAGTAAATGAGCAGGAACCGCGACTTGAAGGATCCCGTATTCACCCTGAAGTAAGTATCTTTTTGTTTGGAAACCAACTCAGTCTCTATGTCAGTAGGAAGGGTGATTGGAAATTTTGCGCGATTTTTCCGGCAAAAGCTTCTATATTCCTTCATGAAGGTTGAATTTTGGGGGAAAGTGTAAGTTTGACCTTGTAAAAATATATCTTTTATGTTGACCTTCAACTTTAGAGTGGTTGCAGCATTTGTCGCCTTCAATTGTCGAACATACTTTGACAATTCGGACGCCGCTCTCACCCCTATGTTAATGGACAGCTGTGAATGCTCTGGGAAAACCCTCGAGCTCTCCATTGCAGGGTCTGCGTTTCTTAATTTTGAAAGCAGGGGCATTGAGCCAAAAGGCCAGAATGGTAGGAGTATTGGTACAATGAGACTCCCTTGGCCTTGCTGCGTGCTCATGTTGAGGAAGTTTTCAAGCAAGGCGCTTTTGCCAGCTGCTGCCTTGACATCCTCAGCAATGTTTGGTAGAAACATAAGCTCTTTAAAATGCTCTACATCTTCTGCAAACTCAGCTGAGGAAGTTCTCATGGCCAAGGCGATTAGGCGCGAAAGCGAGTTGTCATTGGGAAGGTTCAATGACACGCTTACGCTGTTCAGAGTGAGTTTGATGCTCCTAATAATGCTAAAGGGTGCATCAAGCAACACTCTGTCTGTTGCAGCAACTGGCTGATACGATTTGTTGCCCGCGCCATCATCAACTTCTTTCTCCATGTTGTATTCCAAAAAAAGTGACGGCATTGAAAATTTAAAAAAATTGGCACTGTTCACAGTGTGTGTGAACAACAAATTTTGGCTCCTGCTACCATCATACGGGATTGTGGGGTGGAGCCGTGTCACAATGGGATCAAGGAATGGCTTTGTCAAATTGCTGCTGACTTTTCCTGATCCGATGTTAAATATCGGATCTAGCTTACCTTGATTGCTGCCTGCCATCACTGTCCTCCTGGCTGGGTGGAGATGTTGATCACAACGGAGCCTCCACCAGGGATGCTTGCCGGAATCTTATGTTGGTGAGGCAGGGCACCCTTCTTAGCAGACGCCTTCTTCTTCACTACTTTCCCCGGCGTTGCACTTTTTTTAGCTTTAGTTTTTTTCTTGCTTTTTGTTGAAGGAGTTTCTTCTTTTTCCCCGTTTTCGTCTTTGCCTGCTTCTTCCGGCTCCGGGAAGTCGAGGGTTGACGCTTGGGATGCGGTTTCCTTGCCTTCGTTGTCCTCTTCGACAAACTTGTACTTGGACGCGTCCGACTCGGCCCTGCAAAAAGTTTTAATTCACTAAATACAAGTTCGCAGACAGTTTATATGTGATTTATGCCAAGACACAGATGTACGGATTTTTATTCCCATGAAAAACTAAAATTGTCTGGTTCAGTAGGAGTCTCTATTTTCCGGCGCTTTTCACTATTCGTGTTTGTCTGAAAAGAGGAGGATGCATTAATATAAAGTTTTTCCCACATAATGTGGACGCTCACCTGAGGAAGCCCAATTTTTTTTTCTTTTAAAAAAGCCACTACTTCCTTCACCGAAGGAGGACAAAATTTTGCAAAGCCTCCGAGTACACAAACCAAGTCATAAATACCACATGAACAAGTTCCACCAGGGCAGAACATCAATGTTTTCCTATCCACAAACTTTAAAAGCTCCGCCCTTCTTAAAATTTCTAGAATTGATAGTGCCTCCTCTCTTTTTTGCTTCGGAAACAAGCTGATCAGGTCGCTTGCACTGCTCCCTTGCTCATCTCCGACAAGCTGTAGTTTTTTTTTGGGCACCAACAGATATTCCAAGTCCTCATCTGACATTCCGCTTGTATCTATTACAGTGTTGAGCTCTGCGACTCTTTTTTTTATCGATGTTAATGGGCGCGTCTGAAAGTTGCACACAGCAAGTTGACGCTCTGTGTCCAAAAGCATGCAGTCGTACGTGTTTGACTCACTTTTAATCTTTTGCATGTCTCTGAGCCTCGTTGTCAGGGCCTCCCTCACTGAAACAGAGTACCCAAACTTTTGGCTTAGCCTCTGAATGACTGGTAGATTGCTGGCTGATGTGTGCAAGAAGATTTTTGACACATAACCCAGAAGCAAGTTGAAGTTTTTTTGATGGCTTATTGACTGCATGGTGAGGATTAAAAGGATGTTGTCATGCCTCAGATTTTGAAAGAAGATGTGTACCAGCTCAGAAAATGTGGCAGAGGAAAACAAGAAAAAATCCTCAATCACGATCACATTCAAACCGTACACTTTCAGACTCGCTCTCACAGCGCCGAGCTTTTCCGGAAGGTTTGGCTCCAATTGCACAACGTCAAAAAATACACATTTTTCAGCGGCAGGCAGCTCTCTAGCAGCGCCTGGGGAAAAGACCAGTCTCGTCGGCTTTTTAAGTTGAGACAATTCTGCAAATTTTGGAAGGTTTGTGAGCAGGTGGGAGAGAAAAGTTGACTTCCCACTCCCTGCTGCTCCTATCAAAAGAGCTACGCTTCCCACTCGGAGCTTGTAAAATCCCTTGTCCAAAGCTCTCATTCTGGCACCTGCTCCCCCTCCTCTCCATCGCCATAAACTAGCACCGTCTTCTCAGCGGGGCCCTGCTGGAGGCCGGGGCTTTCACCCTCTTCCGTATTTTCATCGTGGGCCGTATTGCCAAATGTCAAAAAGTTATTGCTGCTAAGCAAGGACGACATGTCCTGGGCTGTGACCGTGAAGGAAGATATAATATTTGTTCCATCCTTCCCCTCAACTTCCGGATACTGCTCAAGCATAATTATTTGGGCTGTGACATCAATTTGATCATCAAAACCTCCCCCACTCGTTATTGCATGCAGGCGGTGAAAGTTTGAAATTCGAAGAACGAAAGACAACGACCTGCTTACGTCAAGTCCCTTCATTCGCTTAACCTCCAAAAGCTTATTGTCTATCTCAACCAAACTTGAAGAATCATGCTGGGTTTCTTCTTCGAGCTTGGCTACAGCCTCCTCAAACTTTTCAAAAGTCTTGGCAGAAAATAGAGTTTGGTGTAGTTCAAAAGGAAAGAGTATTTCGTTGGCACGGGGCCTCTTAGCCACAAAGTCGGATTGCAGTCGTAAATTGTTTGTCAAGGCAAGATTGAAAAAACCATTTTGAAACTCGGCAAACTTTCTCAACGTCTTCAGCTGAAGCTTTTGCTTATTGCTTCGCAAAAGAGTTGTGTTTCTAAGAAACATTAAGCTGAAGACGCTTTTCTCGGTCACCTCTATGGTGCGCCGGAGAGAGATTCGCTGCTTTTTCACTTTCATTTTACTCACGTGGCTGGTTGAGCGTGGTGCGGTGTTTCGGTCACTGGCGGCGTTGATCCTGGCGGTGTGGGGTAGTCCATGGGACTGGAGCCAAACTTTGGAGGAAACCTTACTTTTATACTGCTATCCTGGGCAGCTGCCAAGCTGTGACAGCAAGAAAAAAATCTGTCCAAAATGCTCTCTCCATTTCTGGGTCTAAAGTACGATGAAAACTGGTTTCAAAATCCATGCAAAGGGCAAAGGTGAGAAAAAGCTGGTTCCTATGCACTTATTACATAACAAAAAGTTTGTTCTGTCTGTTGGCAACAGAGCTGTTTTGCCAGCTTTGCAGCTTTTAAAATGCATCACAGCTGCTATGCACTTATTATGCAACTTTTCCTCAAAATGTCAAGCAACTTTTTAGGCCGGGGTGACCAGAAATGTTTTCTGCAACAGCTTCAGACCAGTTTGGCAGCTTGGATGAAACCCACAAAGCTGTCAAAAGCTGTGCACAAAAGCTGTCAAAGCTGGCAGCAGTTTCCGAGCTGTGACAGCTCCAGAGAAGGATGGCCAAAAGTTGGTATAAAAGAACGTGCAGTTGGCTAAAATCTTCAGTCATCTCGACTCCACCGCTACGAACTGAAGCGACTACAACCACCACCACCACCTCTACCGCAGCAGCAGCAGCAGGATCATCCCACCAGGACTGAAGACCTACCTAGCAGAATGTAAGACAGACATACAGTAAAGTTGAAGGATACAGACACGGAGTAC
>JAAUYB010009397.1_pt1 | contig 12082 bp, 7 predicted proteins | sample 7278071 | NCBI WGS metagenome assembly JAAUYB01 (sample SAMN14350121, study PRJNA611818) | marine sediment metagenome | isolation source: surface marine sediment (1.8m) | place: French Polynesia: Moorea | collected 2018-08
ATCTCGATGGTGTTGAACTTCTTGAGCTCGGTGTACCTTGGGATGGCCGCCAGGCACGCGTTGGACTTCATCACCTCCACCACCACCGTCACGTCCGGGTCCTTGTACTTGACTTGAGGGACAGGATCCAGGGTCTTGATGGCGCCGGCAACCGCCTCCACCGCGTCCTCCTTGGTGATGCCCCCTCCGCTCAGGCGGGCCTTGAAGTAGACGCAGAAGGTCAGCGGGGTGGAAGAAGACGAGCGCTTTTCGGAATAATCCTTGAACGTCTTCGGCAAGACCTCGGCTGCGGCTGCGGACAGCTTCTCCGTTGTGGCCTTGCAGGTGGCCTGAACGGGGACCAGACGCATCAGGTTTCTCGTCTTCTGCTGCCCCGACTCCCTCAAACCTTCCATGATGTCTGTGGCCAGCGCCACCGGGTCCGACAGGGTTGTCCGCACGAACTGCAGGTTCTGCACACCTGTGTCCACCGCCTGGAAGCGCCTCTCCTCCGCCGGGCGAGACCTCACGCGGTCCAGGTCGGCCTTCTCCCTGGCCACGGCGGCCTCGATGTCCTCGTCCTCTTCTCCCGACACCTCCTCCTTGACCTCGACCTCCTCCCCCTCCTTGACCTCCATCCCCTCCTTTCCGAACCTTTCCTCCGCGGCCTCGTTGAGCACCCCGTAGGCCTCCCTGAGCGCGTCCCGCTCGCGGTGGTTGCAGAAGAGCAGGAAGCCCCTGATCCCCGGCACCAGCTTGGTCCTGCCCATCTTGGCCATCTTGGCCTGCTGCACGTAGAAGCGCTTGTCGCGCCCCTTGCGCTTGCGATCCGACATGGCCACGGACACGAAGAGCAAGGGACCACGAGGACCTCTTTGCTCTCTCGTGGCACCACGGTGGCAGGGGGGACCACAAGTCCACAAAGTCCCTTCCTTACAAATCCAAGGCCGCAGAAAAACTGCCTAAGGAGTAAGGAAGGCCGCCGCCGCTTCGTAAGTCGTATTAGTGATGGGCCAAAAGCCAAATTCAATTGAGGCTTGAACTCGATAAAACACAAAAAGGTTTTTCTTCCGTGATGTTGCGTTTCACGTGTCCTCTCAAATGTGCGTCGCGCGCACCTCAACACTTTTCAATTGCGACAGCTGAAAAAGAAAAAAACCAAAACAAAGGCGCTAAGGCGGTGTGGTCTCAGTCTCACTGCTCTCACAGTCTCACTTGCCTGTGGTGGTGCGCACTGCGAAGGTTCTCGTCCATCCTGGCGTTGTAAATCGACGACGGCAACGACTGCGCGGGATAAGGCGGCGGCTGACAACACCCGTGGAAGAACAAGTTGTGGGACGATGTAGTGCAGTACAACAGCCAGAGCCAAACACGTCCCCTTAGAGGAAAAATACGGTAGCATTTTAAATATTTTCCCATACACATACTGACAGTAAATTGTAATAAATGGGAAAAACACATACTGTAGTTAATTTATCATGCATGAATATTTTTATGTGGAAAACTGTCATTGTAGTTGCAATATTCAAATCCAATGCACATGTCACTAGCATGGGCAACAGTTGTTCTCATGTTTGGCATTATTCCCTCTTCGCAATTCACGTCTTCTGTTTCATCGTGGCCTTCTTCGTGGGGGTGGACCTCATACTCAAGCACCACTCTGTGTACAGCGTACAGCGGGTGCTGGACGCGGCCAGGGGGGACCCCAACGCCATGCTCGTAGATAGGACCCTCAGGGACGGGGGCGGCGAGGCGGAGACGGCCCTCGGGGACGTGGGGTCGTGCCTCATCGCGTGCGGGGCGGTGGCGCTGCTGGTGGCGCTGCTGATGCTCTTCAACATCTACGCCTTCCTGGCGGTGATCCTGCCGCCAGACTCCGCCGCCGTGTCGACCCTCCCGGGCTTGGCCAAGATCCGGGAGCAGATGCAGGAGGAGGTGCACCACCACGCGCTCGACGAGGGACCGCACGAACACGAACCCGACACCGAGTGCCCGCAGTGCCTCTGCCCGGACTGCCCGTGAGGACGACGGCGACGGCGACGGCGGCGGCAGCAAGGATGCATACGGCAGTTTTCGACGTCTTGAAATAACAGCGATACATTAGTCCCCACTTGGTCCCACGTAATAGTGTAAACTCTGAGTCCTGTTATCGTCTATCTTTGTTCGTTTTTTCGTTGAATTCAAGTTCGACGATTGAGGTTTATGAGTAGAACGTCTTTGCTTTGCAGACAATTTAGAATTGCGGACAATAACAAAAGATGGAGTACATAAACTAACTATATACGGTATTTTTTTCTTTTTCCACCAGGAATCATGACTCGGCTAAGGCTGACAAATCACGGGAGCCTCCTGACTCAAGCCCTGGAGGACCGCCTCTCTGCTTCCCTCCGTGATCAACAGCAGGATCACCATTTGCGCTTAGTCACCGCTGACGCGGAGGCGGTGTACCTCTCCACCTTGGTGGTAGCAGCAGCAGGAACCCCTCCGCTCAGGAGGATGCTGGCGGAGGCAACCAGGGAGGAGCAGGGTGACACCGTCGTGCTGATGGCGCCAGACTTTGGCCGCAGGGACGTGCTGGCGCTCAGGGAGATCTTGCACAGGGGGAGCAGTACCTCAATGGGAGAGGATGGAGGAAATAGTGTCTTGGGCCTGGCGAGGGCGATCGGCCTGAAGTGCAAGTTGGCTGGCAAGAGAGTGGATTCTGCCGATGTAGGCCGGGGTCGCTCAGAGGAAACGAAGCTATCCATTTCGCGCCAGGAGGTGGCCGAGGGAAGCGAGTTGCGGAGGTCCAGGCGGCGAAGGAAACTCCCCCAAATACTAGGTTCGTTGTATTAAAACCTGACGGATTGTGTATAAATTATATATGGTGATATTTTCATTTCGCATTAGAGAGGAGAAGCGATGAAGAATCAGAAAAGCCCCTGGTGATTGCTCGAGAGGAAAGCGAAGTTGAAATATCCTCCGCACGGGATTCGCCTTTCAAGGCCCCAATGCCCATGACAGCCGCCGACCTCCACAGACTCCGCCAAAGAAGAATTCCCTCCGGAGAAGACAGAGCTCTAGGCACTGCCCTGGAGAAAACTGAAGGGGAGATGAACATAGCGGTGGAAAAAAAGTCCGAACCTGAGAGACTTGACTGGACGTCGAATTTTTCGGAGTCCGCCTTACACAAGGTGTGCTACGTCTGCAAAGAAAAATTTCTCGGTCTCCACAGACTGACCAGGTAAAAATCATTAATTGGCTCCGGAAAGTCCAAAAACATTCCTTTTCAACTCACACATTAGGCATCTGAGAACACAGCACTTGTCTTCTCAGCCTTGCCCCCTCCCCGGCTGCAGGGCTGTGCTGAGGAACGGCACCGGCCTCCATTCGCACGTAAGGAGCCATCACAGCCAACTTAGCAATATAACGGTGAAAGGCAGGAAGACAAAACGATCCGAGCATAAGAAGTACCGGTGCATTGACGAGACGTGCTCCTCCTCTGCCTCGAGTTCCTTCGCGACGGCCGCCGGGTTCTCCCGCCACATGCGCCAGGCGCACGGCAACAAGAGGCCCTTCTCCTGTGCCGATTGCGCCGGCGCTTACGCCAGCAGCTCGGCCCTTAGGGAGCACTCATTTTCCAGACACCGGCGGAAACTCGATGGAAGGGGTGTCGCAAAAAGTTTGGACTGCGACGTCTGCGGGAAAAGTTTCGGGAAACGATCTCTTCTCGTAGTCCACAGGTATTGGGAAAAATGCGAAATCTGCCGAAATTTAAGGTTTTCCGCAAAATCCTCTTTCATCCTTCAGAAAAGAACAGCACGAGATGGGGACGAAGAGGCGCGTGGAGTGCGATGAGTGCGGGTTCGTGTCCAAGGGAGGGATAAGAAACCTGAGGAAGCACAAGCGAAATGCACATTCTGACAACAGGACCAGAAAGGTACTAACTCTATTGAAGTTTCTTCAACTTTAAGACATTGTGTTTTTATTTGGACTCTTCCCTTTCTTTCAGTACCAATGCAGCCACTGCCCCAAGATGTTCTGGAGCAAGTCTTCCGTGGACGCCCACGAGCTTACCCACACGGGAGAGGCCCAGTTCAGATGCTTCCTATGCGAGGTCAACTTCAGGCGCTCCCACCACCTGCAGGTGAGTTGTTCTTGGCGTTTCAAGAAGGCATTTGGTAATGGTATTTTGGGAACCAGGCCCATCTGCGCTCCGGTAGCCACGAGTCGAGGAAGGCTCACATGCTGGAAGACGGTCTGGAGCTGCCTGACCCGATCTCTGGCATCGACAGGGAAGGGAGGAAGGAACCGAGCAGCGGCGTCCCCGTCCAAACGGAGGAGGCCGCCACAACCTCGCTCATCGTCGCCGTAGAGCCAAATGAAAACGACGGCAAATCGGACAATCACCAAGACGGGCAGCAGCAGCAGCAGCACTACGCTGTCCACGACCTGGGGAACGGGCAGCACCTCCTCCTCGCCGTGGCGACGGCGGCAGCCACAGTTCAGGCGGAAGAGGAAGGAAGGACGACCGATGGGAACAAGGAAATAAGTTGAGGAAATACTGTATGCATGCAATAAAAACATTGTCATGGTGTATAAAAGATTCGCGCGCTTTCCCTCGCATTTTCATTACGGTACATAACTGGTATATTTTTCCCTCACAAGGAAACATGAACAATCACAGCTTTTGCCGCTTGGCGCCCGAGCGCGTGTTTGACATTATCCTCCTCTTCCCCGCTTTTCCCGCCTTTGCAGCGGGCGACGGGGATGCCACTTCTTTTTTGCCCTCGGCCGCCTTTTCTCCCTCCTCCTCGTCTTCCCCCTCGCAGTCCACCTTTCCCAGCACCTCCTTGACCCTTTCCCCGACCTCCTCCGACTCCTCGAACTGGGATAGGAACGTGTGCACCCTCCTCCCCTGCCACCCAGGCCGGTCCGCGGCGATGTCCCCCAGCACGTCCAGGACGACCAGCCGCCGAGAGAACTGCCGCGGCTCCTCCCGCCTCTCGTAGTTAAAGGCCCCTCGCAGGCGGTGGAAGAAGGCAGAGTGGCGCTCGGGGGTCTCCAGCACTTGCTTGTAGAAGGCGAAGAATGCCGGTCGGAGCTCCTCGGCCGGGCACGTCTTGAGCAGTTCGAAAAGGTTGAAGAGGATCTTGCTTGTGGCGGCCTCCTCCTTGAAGGAGGCGAACTGCTTGTCCGCCGTCCTTTTGGTGAGACATGTGGCCAGCACGGGGAGGAGCTTCCTGCGCAGGCTGGCCATGGGAGACAGCATCAGGTGTGCAAGGCACTCTGCCCTGCTTCCCAGGAAGGAGAGGTCCAGCCTCTGGCCCTTGTTTCCTGTTGCCTCTAGGAGAACTGAGCAAGACTCTATAACGTGACTTTTGAGCATGGTGGAGAGGAGGTCGTGCGATCCCCCGTCCTCTAAAACAGGGAATATGTTCTTTGTGGCCGCCAGGCAAGCGCCCATCAGCCCGGCCTCCCCGCACACCGACGCCAGCTTGGAGGCCACCAGCCTCTTCAGCTGCTCCTCGGAGGCAGACCACTTGACCACGGTGTCGGACAGGGACGGGTGTGCTTGAAGAACGGTCCTGAGGAGCTCCTGAAGCTGAGATCTCAGCTCAGGCATCTCCTCGTTGGCCAGCCGGTGAGCAGAGAGAAGGAAGATCTTTTGGGCGTGGCTGGCTGGGATCTCGCGGCCCTGCTTGGAGCGAGATTCCAGCATCTTCTGTATGAGCGAGATCACCTTGGAGCGGCCCTGCTGGTCGGGGTAATTGAAATTCTCCAGCATGAAGTCGAGGACGATGCCGCTCCTGGCGCTCTCCGCCACGAGGATGGCAGCAGCGCCCTCCGCCAGAGGCTTGCTCGGGCGTTCCACGTACAGCTTGCACACCTGCTTGAGCAGCTCTGAGAAGCTCTCCTTGTCCTCTTCGCCCTTGTCACTCCGCCTGAGTAGGGTGGCCAGGATTTTCATGCACCTGGTCGGGTGGGTGTCCAGGGCGGACAGACAGTAGGACTTGATTATCTGCGCCTGCCGCCCTGTGACTGAAGAGGCCTCCCTCTGCAGCACCGCTTCCAGCAGCTGGCAGGTGAGGGAGAAGACCCTTGAGCTCTGGCTTCGGTGGAAGCGCTTCATGTTTGAGCAGGCCTGCTCAAAAAGTTGAGCCAGGTCCTCCGGGCGGTCGAAGAGCGAGGAGGTGGGGGCGCTCCGGATCATGGTGCTGACCAGGGCCAGGGCCGAGCAGGACACCTCGACGTCGTCGTGGCGGACGGCAGACATTAGGCTGGGGACGAAGGGGCGGAGGTCGTCCGCAGAGGTGCCGAGGTCGCGGCAGACCGATGAGAGGACTGACAGGGCGAATTCCTGCTGCAAGGAGCTGTAGAATCTAGAAGAAGAACGAGAGCCCAGTTAAAATAGTGTTGCTAACAAAAAGAACTGCAAACTTCCGACGATCAGGGTAATTTTCTCACCTGTTTGTAGTTGACCATGCCTCTCCTAGCTTCCCGTGCAGCATCCCGTACACGGCCAGCAGCTTGTCCCTCCTCTCCATGAACCTGTTGTCCTCCATCCCTCTGCTGACCGCCAGCGCCGCCTTCCTGCACTTGTCCAGCGTCTCCTGGCTCTGCTCCCCGTGCGCGCGTGGTAGCAGGAAGGGCGCCAACAGCGCCAGGAGGTCTCCCTTGGAAACGGCGGAGGAGAGGAGGCGCAACACGTGATAGCCGCTCTCCTTCTTGGCCTCGGGGGTCTTCTTCAGGATGGCCTCCACCTTCTTCTCGCGGGTGAAGTCGGAGAAGAGTTCGGTGCTCACGTTCTCCAGGGCCTTCTCCAGCAGGGTGGAGACGATGTCGGGGGTGAGGGAGGCCCGCATTCCGTTCAGGACGTAGGCCAGCGCGTGGATACGGACGTGGACCTGGTAGCCCCGCTGCAGCACGGAGTCCAGCGTGGAGGCAAGGTAGTGCAGGTACCGGGGCCCAAATATTTCCAGAACCTGAAAAAGCATAACCAAAAATGAGAAAACTATTCATTTCCAGAAAAAAATCCACTACGTGAACTATTAGGTGCCAACTTACCTGAAAAATGGTTTTCTTAATTATTTCCCTCTCCTTGTAGAACTTTATTCTGAGGCGCGAGCAGAGGTCTAGGACGATGGTGTTGACGCAAGACTCCTGCGACAGGAAGACCGACAGCTTGGCCACGGAGATGTACACGTGGAGGTTGGCCACGGCCTTGTCCTGCCGCATCTGCTGCAGGAGGTTTCTCATGAGCTTCTCCAGTCGCTTCCTGGCCTTGTCCTGGAGCCCTTCTACGTCGTAGCTGAAGCCCTGGATGATCCTGGCCATGACGTCCACCTTCTGCTTCTGGAACTGCTTTGTCTCGGCCGCGGCGCCCTTGTCCCTTTTCATGAGACCCTCCAGCAGACGTATGTAGTCATCTACCTTGAGTTTGCAGCAAGCGGCGCCGATTAGGGTCATTCCGGCGTCCACCAGGTCCGTCTGGTCTTTATAGGCAGGGGCCAAGACGTAGCGCCGGGCCATGGGCAGCATCACCTGCGCCAGCGTGGTAGCCGTCAGCACAAGGTCTCCGCTCTCCAGCCTCGAAGCCACCTTCCGCATGATCCTGCCCCTCCGATGGAACTGGAGGTGCTTGGCGTTCTCGAAGAAGTCGGTGTCGTCGTCGACGTCCATCAGCTGCACCAGGTCCCTGAAGGGGCCGCGCTCCTTGTCCTCCGCTGTCTCCAGGTAGAACCTGAGGAGGGTGGCGCAGGAGCAGAAGACGGAGTCGTCCTTGCTCTTGAACCCTCGCTTGATCTGGGCGAGGAGGCACTTTTGCGCTACGTGCTCGTACTCTTCCCTGCCGTCCCGCAGCAGCTTCTTCAGGAAGTTTAGGATGAGGTTCATGCCCTGCACCCAGCTCGTCCCGGCGTATTTGTACAGCAGGGAGAAGGTCCCATAGAAGACGAACAGGTTGGTCTTGCGCCCGTGCGCCTCCTTGGCCTCGATGAGGTCCTGCATGCAGCTGTCTAAGTTGGTCTCGGCGTGGCCCAGTCCCTTGGAGAGGACGCCGCATAGCTTCTCCCGGTGCTCTCCCCTGGTCAGGCTCATCACGCAGCCGAAGAGACAGTCGGGGATGTCCCCCTCGGACCTACGGATAAGCTCGGTGACCACCTTCAGCCAGTCTTCGGCGTGGTGGTCCTCCATAGTCCGGCACTTGGCGGACAGCGCCTTTGCCAGAGATTCCTTCTGCTCTGAGCTATTCAGCCATCCCTTCTCCAGGAAGAAGGAGACTGCGAAGAGTCTATCCTGCACCGACTGGATTTCGAGTTTGGTCTCGGTCAACCAGGACATTAGTCCGGAGTGGAGGCCCTCCCAGTTCACACGCACCGCGTCCAGGTTCTCCCTCGTGTTGGCCACCGCCCCCTTGTCCTCGAAGGACCTGCGTATGAGCTTGCAAGCCACATTTATCGCTTTGCAGGAGGCGCCAGGATCGTCCCCGCCCACCACCTTCACAAGCTCGGTGAATAGGCTCGTCCCTGCCACAGAGTGGAACAGGCAGTCAGACATATCTTTTCCCACCCAGCAGTCCAGCACCGAAAACAATTTGGTGGGGAGCTTCTTGGAGTGCAAGAACACGGGAAGGAGGCACTTTTCTACCACTCCCTTGTCGAGCAGCATCCGTGCAGGGAGGTCCTTTGAGCTCTTGCTGATCCTGAGCACGGTGTCAAGGAACTTCTTCTTATCTTTGGTCTTCTCGAAAAGTCCCGGCTGCTTGCCCATCTGCAGCACGACGGAGGCGAAGTAGTCGTTCATCTTCGCCTGGTCCTCTGGGGCCATCATGGGCTTGCTGAAGATGCACAGGTCCACCACCATCTGGTAGTTGATCTTCTCCTGCCACTCAGCCTCTTCCTCTTTCTCCTCGCAACCCTTCTTCTTCCTCGTTGGGTTGAGGTCGGCGACGATGTCTGAGATTACCTCGAAGAGGAAGTCCTTCCCGACCAAAGCGGTGGACTGAAGTATAGTCTTTCGGGAGGATATCTGGTCTGAGGCCTTCTCCCTGGCCGTGCGGCGGAGCAGGCCAATGATGAGGTTCTTGAGCATCTTCCTAAGACGAGGATTGGACTCGAGAGTCTTGAGGTCGTCCAGGACGGTCCTGACCTGCTTCTTCCACTTCTGCTTGTCGCACAGGTTCGTCAGCTCCTCATGGTACTGCTGTACTCCCTTGGTGTGGCGGATGAGAAACCCGGCGGCAGCCTTCTGGGCGTCCGGCACAGAGTCCTTTAAGAACCAGTGGGCACTGTCCACGACGGACTCTCTCTCCTTGGTGTCTTTCGGGCAGTGGTGGGAGAAGAGGCTGAAGTACTCCTGCAAAAGATTCCGGCAGGCCTTCCTGTGGGTATTCATCCTATTCCTGCTTCCCGTGTCTGCTTTGAACTGCTTCACCAGCAAAGAAACCTCTGCTTCGCTCAGGCTCCTGTTGAGCTGGCCTATCACTCTCAGCACGTTGGTCTTGACGTTGTCCATGATGTTTTCGGCACCAGACCCTTCGCCGTCTGAGGAGTCACCTTCCCTCTGGAGCACGAGTGAAAGAACATTCCACACTATGTCTCTGTCGAACGTGTCTTCCAATCCCGCCGCCATTTCCACCACCGGCTTCCACAGCAGGGAAAAGTTCTCGAAAAAGTTGCATACAAGCGACTGAATCATTGCCCTCTGCGCTAGATGGTTTCTCTCCGCCACCGCCGTCTTGGCCGCCCTGAACAGCCTCAGCCGCTCCCTGTACCCACCCACCGAGGGCTCCTCACGCTCCGCTTGGAGGACTGCGTCGTAGGCCTCAGCCTCACTCTCCTCCCCAGCTAGGGCGCACAGGCTCTTGAGGTTGTCCATTCTCACCTGCCTGGACGATGACAGGGTGCAGTCCACCAGCTGACTCTCGAAATTTAGTCCTTCCAGGAGGGTCTTGGCTCCTGACGGGTCGGCGGCGCACACTATGCTGAGGACGTCGGACATGGCCGGTTCCAGGGCGGAGTCTTTCAATTTCACGAAGAGCTCCTTGTCGACCTTCTCCGAGATTGGGCAGAACATCTTGCGCATGGCCCTGAAGAGCGCTTGCATGATGGCGGAGGTGTCTTCACACAAGGAGCCGTTTTCTTTCAAGTCTTGCGAAATCCTCTTTTGTAACTTGGAACTCAGCTTTTCAAACAGGCTGGTGCTCAACGGCCTCAGGTGGCTCAGGCAGCAAACCAATTCTTTGAGGTCTTGCTTCTTCGACTCCCAAGAAGAGACTGCGTCTATGGCCAGACTGAGCAACTTGTTCGGGAAGCTCTCCTTCCTCTCCGGGCTCCCCTCGGGCACGTCCAAGACTGCTGACTCCCAAGAGTCCGAACCCACTAGCCCGTTAGCCACGCGGGCGAAGCCCAGCAGGTTCTCCTCTGAGGGATCCAGCTTCAGGGCCAGCACGGAGAGCCTGGACTTAAGCGTCTCCCTCCACAGGCCCCTCCTCCCCTCCTCCTCCCAGAAAGGGGCGCAGACCTTCTCCAGCGAGTAGCCGCCGCGGCCGACGAGAAAGGCGTCGACCAGTCCCGAGGCCACCGTCCTGTCCTTGGCGGCGGCCCCGCTGGCTGCCGAGTTCAGCAGGCTGGAGACGCAGCTGCGGACGGTGGCGAATGGGACGGAGGAGGAGGACATCAGAGGGAGCTCCTTGGAGATCCAACGGAGGAGCTCCTCGCTGTCGCCCGGTTTCGGGTTTTCCTGCGGAGGGAAAAATGACACCTGATTAAAAATATTTTTGTTACAACTTACAACTCTAGCATTTCCCTACCTGATGCTCCAGAATGACCTTCATCAGATCCAGGTAGAAGAGCGGCTTCTTAGCCCACTGCTTCCGACATCGCCGGAGGACGGAAGAGGTAAGGTTATCGTAGGAAGAGGAGTGAAAGGACCCCGCCTTCTCGCAGCAGACAGTCCAGAATCCCAGCACGTCCTCGTCCTCCAGCTGGGAGAACATCTTTTGCACGACGCCCTTCCACAGGTCCTCTTTGAAGGATGGCGAGACGCAGCAGGAGATGAGACTGTGCGCGACGAAGGGGCGGTGTGGAGACTCCCCCCCTTCTGCTTTAGATATGAGCTTCTCTATCACGGCTTCCTTCTGGCTAGACCTGCGCACTACTTGGGCGAGCACTCCAGCGATCCTGACCAGGATAGCCTCTGGCATCTTTCCCGGCTGCGGCCAGGCCTCCTGCAGGGAGCTCCCGGAGAAGACCTCTGCCAGCTCCAAGTCGTCGCACCCCTGACTCCGCTGCACGATCTTGAGCACCTCTGCCAGGCTGCTGCAGCTCTGCTGGATGACCCTGACGCTCTCCAGGCGGGTGGCGCCAAGGGCGCGGGAGCAAAAGTCCGGCAGGAACTCCTTGAATGCCTCCCCGCCCACGTCGGTGGCCAGGGCGTGCCACAGTTCCAGGACGGGCTCCAGGCTGAGGTCGCTCCCCTCCTCCAGCTCCCGGTCGGCCGCGTCCCTGAGAAGGGAGTGGATCTTGGCCGCGTTGTGTATGACCATGCCCAGGGAGACGGACAGTGGGTAGCACTTGGCAGACAGGCCGCGGAAGGTCTCCGAGAGGTTGAGCTCCCTCCACGTGCCCAGCGTGTTGAAGAAGGCCCCGGGGGTGGTGACCACGGACTCAGGGTCCAGACCGGAGGCGGCAGAGACGCCGTTGGCCACCGCATCGGCGGAGACCACGACATCCCCTGCGACGGCGCCGCGGAACAGTCTGGACCCATACTTGGGGGCCTTGAGCGAGCGCAGCTCCTGCTGGAAGGATCGGAAGTGGTGCCGGAAGGGGTCCTCCTTGCCGGGGCGGGACACGCCGCGCTTCGACTTCATCTTGGCCTTGGGCATCTTGATAGAGGTCAACACATGTCCAATACCAACGTGAACAACTTCGGACACTTGGGGAACAACCTCAGTATCAGTAACGAGTTCACGTTCACGCTCACGTTGCTCTTTCTTTTTGCAACACGTTTCTTTTGTTTGTTTTTTTGACGTTTTTGAAGTGGATTTTTCGCAGCGCAAGAAAAAGCAGAAACGAAACCTCTCCCTCAAAGGAACAAAGGGAGCAAACGAGATGAATTATAC
>JAAUYB010019267.1_pt1 | contig 12075 bp, 12 predicted proteins | sample 7278071 | NCBI WGS metagenome assembly JAAUYB01 (sample SAMN14350121, study PRJNA611818) | marine sediment metagenome | isolation source: surface marine sediment (1.8m) | place: French Polynesia: Moorea | collected 2018-08
ACTTACTTTTAAGGGGGCGGATCGGGGGAAAATACATTCCGGGGCGGGGCAATATTGCCGCCCCCGTTGCCGCGGCACGTACGGAAGGGAAAGGGGAGAAATCTAACCTCTGATGTCGCCGCCCTCGTTGGATGCGGTGGCAAGGGGAGATATCAAGATATCAGGGAGAAGAGGTGTGAATTGGATGGGGACCCTTTCTCGTTTTCTTCTCCCTTTGTGGGATATGGTGGCGGGGTGCAGGGAGCGTGCACTGCACTCCATTTCTTTTTTAGAGATAGCGTCTAAATTCCGTGGAAGAGGTAGATTGGTCTGAAAAAGATAGGTCGGTCTCTTTTTTTCCGCATCCGGCGTGACTCTCTCTTGGTGTCTCGGTCGGATCTTTCGTTATGTGCCTCCGTCCGTCCGTCTGTTGCAATGGAGATTTTCCGGAGGTGCCGGAGAAGATGGCGATACTATGTGCACCACTTTGGTCACGCCGCGAGGCGCGGAGGTCCCCCCCCGATTCAGATGCCGGGAGTGCCGAGACTAACTTTGTAGAGGCGGACAAAGAGGGGGGACTGTCTGGGACTGGAATCGCCGCCCTGCCGAGACCCTCCCTGACACGGTCAGTGCTCTGCTTGGCTTTGTACGGTATGTACAATAGTGTACATACAGAACGCTAAAGTAATCATACAAAAGAAGTCACGAAAGGCTCTTTGCATGCGAGGACGAAGAAAGCCCTGGAATTGGGAAGGATCGCATTTTATAGCTTTGTCGAATTGGATGGTCGTGCCGTAAATTATATTTTTAAAGCATGACTCAGGTGCATTACATTTACTCCAATTGCTGTACGTGAGTGTGTGACCCCAACAATTCCCAAACAGGTTTGTTTCCCCCGTAGCCGCCGGGTGAAAGGAAAGTGGGTAAAGAACGATCGATGCACTGGCGTCATTGCAGAACAGGATTAAGTACGTCGAAACTCGACTTATTGCCCCGAAGTTTCTGGGAATTCATCGGTTTCCTCAGCCTCAGCTGCAGGAATTGAAACACCGTTCGAAGAGGGTTTAAAATAGTACAGCACTGAGAAAGACTATCCTTTCCCATCGGAAGCCGAAATACTTGAACAGGTTTTTTTGCTCTGGTCATTCCAGCCATTCCATCGAGCACCACGATGAACAAATCAACTTAGGCAGATTGGGATCGCCTCCGGCCACCGCCAATCCTCGGAGAGATACCGCTATAGGTATTATCTTGTTTTATTAGATACGAGAGGGAGGAGGGAAGAGCTGCTGCGGTCATGCGATAAATGCCTGTTTTGAAATATTCCATTCTTTGCCCCCCCTTTTGTGTGAGGAAACCCACCTCCCGGGGTCGGAGAGAAATTCTCACTCCTCTGTGGAAAAGAAAAGGTTTGTTCCGCTATACGCGGACTGAAACCCCCCAAGCCCCGTCGCTAAATTAAGAGAAGAGGACCGAAAGGAAAAGAAAGAGGGAAAATACGGGAGGGAGGATGGCGCTGCAATTCGCGAATGGTTCGTCCTTTTCTCTTCCTTCCCCTCGACCCCCGGGTCCAGGAATAACAATTACTCGGGCCAGCGGGCAGCAAAGGGTTACGCTCATGCACTCATACACTCCGACAGGTGGTACCGGGCCAGGGACTCACATGGAGAGGCCTTTAAAAGGAAAGAGAAGATATTAAAAAAGCTGGGAAATGGCAAGGAGTGGAAATTCTCGACATTTTTTTCCTCTCCTGCAATTCCTCGAACTGTTTCATGGCATGACACAGGATCTCTCCCCATCCCGTCACCGCTGTTTCCCGCTTCTCTCCTCCACGAGGCAGTTAAAACATTCAACCCTCGCCATTTCTAGGATGCACATTTGTCAGCCCCCGACGTGGACCTCACCTCCGCCTTGCATTTCTCCACACGTCAGGCTCCCCCCTACTCGAGTGTCTGCCCTACCTTCCCCCCTCCTCAACCGCCACTTCCTCTTCCTCCTCCTTTTATATGCTACTCTTTATTTCCTCTCCTTGCGGAATGGTCCCTCCTCGAAATCCCCGCCGCCCACAAGGAGCTTTTATTTTCCAGCCCTCTCCTCCGTCTCGACCCGGAGGTAAAGAACACACACCGTCTCTTTCATAAGCGGGGCGGGCGGGCCACTGCTGACCTACTACTGCTTTAAAAAGTCTTGTATTCAAACGCTTCTACTGCTACCTCTTTGCCACGTCAACGTACCATACCTGTATATACACCTCAGTATGTACGGGAGAGCACTTCACTTGAAAAGGCATTAAATTCCTCTCCTCATCCCCCTCCCTGCCAGGTGGGCTGGACGGTCGTCGACAACAACTCCATCATTTCCTGACAGCTCCTGCAAAGGAAGAATCTGCATGACAATGCCTATCCCATCTCGGGTCACTGGTGATGAATGTCGTTTTTAGGGTCCTCCGAAGAGAAAAGGGACTTCCTTTTGATATGCTCAAACTTCTCTTGAGCTCTTTGATGGCCGACGTTTTTATGGCTTGCAACTCTTTACAACTCCTCTTGGCGAGGCGTAGGCAAAGTTCCGACAGATTGGTGTTTTTGGGGGTCCCTGCAAAGTTCCGACACAGGGACCAGGCAATTTTCCGACAACTATCTTTGAGCAGTCAAATTTCCGACACCAACACATAGATTTACATGAAGAGGGATGGGAGGAAAGGGTTTTTTAGATGTACCTATATAAACAAGGCACTTAGGAAGTTAGGAGGCTCAAGTCATAATCAACAACTCTTTTGTCAAATTCACCCAAAAAGTAAATGTAACTGAAGGAGTGGTGTGGCAAAAGTAAAGCAAAAAAATATATACAAGCTTGCTAAAAGTTGTTCCCCTAAAACACATGTATTAGAAATATACATTGTCTTTAAAATTGTTGCTCAAGTTGTGCCAGTAAGCATCATTAAGAAATGGGCCGTTTATATGTGACATATTCGTCATCCCGCCAAATCTCATTGGATGCCATTAAAAAATGATTACTTTCTTGTTTGTGGACCTGCTCAAGTTGTTCCTCACAACCCCACGAAGATTGTTGCCACACTTTGCATACATGAACTGTATGCCTCAAACTTCCTAAGCTGAAATGAAAACAACTAAAATCTTTACGTCTTGCACCATTTTGTATACAAAACCTAAATTTGATGAGATAGGGTAAGGACCTGAAGGGGGGTTGCACACTGCACAGGGCGCACTGCAAAGTCCAAAGTAAAATAATAGACTGCCTCCTTTTCTATGGGTGTCGGAAAATTGCTTGGTCCCCTTCTTTCTGTCGGAAATTTGCAGGTGATAGCTCTTGTCGGAAAATTGACTGTTTAGGTATTTCTTGTCGGAAAATTGCCGCCCTCCCCTCTTGGCCACGCCCGCTCCTCCATCCACCCGCCGCCGACGCCGCATCTCCCCACTTTTCCGTTTCCCCTTTCGGCCCCATGCGTGTGCCCCATAAGTACGGTATATTCGTTTCTCATGTGAACGGATAGGTTTTTGAGCATCAGGTCACTGCTTGGAGGATCGGTCGTTGGTGGTGGGAGGGGCTCCGAGAGGCGTGTCAGATTTTTTTCTCTTTTCTCTCTTCCTTTTCCCCCTTTCTTAGAGCCGGGCCTTAAACTCTGCATGGGTTTGGTGCCGTTGTCCCCCTTCTCTTTTCGAAGAGAAAATTTCGCCTTGCGAAAATGAACAGTGCAGAGAAAGGGAGAAAAGTCTCGTGTCTTCGTGCGGTGAGCGCAGTCACGATTGGTATTTTAGGTGCTTTCGCGGAGACCACCACCCCCTGTATGGTCGGCATGCTCTGTTCCATTGGAAACGGAGAAAAGCAGCAATGCAGCTTCAGAAGTGCGACACAGACTCCAAACTGCTGCGTGACCCACTGACCGCGCCTCCCGCGTTAGAATCAGGAGTCGACCCCTGTCGCAGGTGGCACCGAAAGAAATAGCAGGAAGGACGCAACGAGGCATTCCCAAGAAAAAAAAACATTTTTGCACCTCCTCCGACTCTTCGTTCTCCTCTGCTCATTCCTGTGCGTTGAAGAGTAAGCACGAGAAGACTTTTGTTAAATAGCCGAATTCCAATCAGTCATGGGGTCGAGTGAAGACATGCAGGCATCTGGGAAAAGCGCAAAAAACATTTCCTTTACCGTTTTTCCATTATTTCTTAACTAATTTCTTCAGACATTTTTCATTCTGGCACCGTCTCACTCTCCTGCACTTTCTCTCTCCTCCTCCTTCCGTATGCTTGTTTAAGAATCCTCATTTTTGCCCCTTCCGCCTCTTCTGATGCAACCAGCACTCAAAAAAAGTCCTCCTTCCTCTTCTTCTCTCTCTCGATCTACGTGCGTTATTCCTCCTCCTCGGGCCCCCACCGATGTTTATCTTCCTTTAAAACCCTCCAAAAATGAAGTGAGCGAGATTTTTTGGCGGAGTAGGAGCCGAGGAGGGGAGGAGCAAACCCCGCTGGGAAAGAAAAATTAGGATTCCCACATGCTAAAGAAGATCTTGATCCTTCCAAAAGTCATATTTCCATACGGAACGAAACAAATTATATACCGGTACTAGGAAAACTGCAACAGTTGGTAGTCGAAGATTTTATTTATTGTTTGATCGATTGCTCTTTCGTATGTTGCTGCGCCGTATCGTGATCACATGGACTGGTCTCCCAGGAATCTCGGCAGTCTCTGGGCCTGCTGGTGTTGCTGTTGCTGCTGTTGCTGCTGAGTGCTGTTGGTGAGGATCCCGCGGGGTCGCCGACCCAAGGTTGAGGAAGTGGTATGGTGTATCTGAAAAGAAAAAAAATGACTTTACATTGGAGTCTAACTCGAGTTTCGTGAAAGTGTCTTCGATTTCCTAACAAGGGAAATGAAGGCAATTAGTCGGGAAAACTGAAAATTGCACAACTCTGTGTTTGCATGTCAATTAGGCTACCTTTCTTCCGCCATTCGGTCACTGCCTCCTCTCCCTACTTCTTTTTTAACCTGACAGACACGAAACTCGATACACTGAGCTCATGCTACTATAGGTCTTCCCTTTAAATAACAGTTTCCCTTTCTTCCGTTGAGAGAAAAGGCTGCACTACACAACGGTACCCACATACATAGGAGCACTTATTCTCTGCACGAAAGGCAATAAGGATCGTGTTTAGCATGAGAAATGGAGTCTGTCTGGGAGGGAGGGGGAGGAGGTCAATTGTTCCCTTTCTCTCTTCCCAACCAAGGAAAAGACGGAGGTTTCACTCTCGTTTATTGCCTCCCGCCTTCCTGGCTGGGGATTGGAGGGAGCGAGGAAGTGAGGGCTAGCCATATTGAAATTGCAAATTGCGAAATGAACGACTCGCCAAAAAAGTACAGTGCGAAAACGGAAGAACGTGATTGCCGTTTGGAGCGAGGATAAGGGGGATCTCCAAATAAACTCATCTTTCGCATTCCACTCTAACGGGGGTTCAGCTTTTCCTCCTGCCTCCCTTCCCATTCATCCGGCCATGAAATGCGAATCGCGGAGGGGATTGAACTTCTGCTGCCCGCGTTGCAATTTGGCGGGATGCAATTGGGGGTGGGACCGACTCCACTGGACTGTCTATATAATACTCCCGCCGACAAAGCCAAATTGGGAGAGACGGCATTTTTTACAGCCCCGCACATCTCTTTCCCTACTTCTTCTTGACGGGGCAAAATGCAGAGAGGTATGAGCACAGTTCCAATTGGGGACAAGGAGGATCAGGGCTGCATAGTTTTCTCTTTCGTGGATGCCGACTCCGCTCGGCGCAGTTCCAATATGTTGCCGGATTTTAGCACCACCGTATCATCTTATTCAGTCCTCTCGTGCTGTGGCTGAGGGGCCTAGCTGGCACTAGGAAGCGGAGAAAAGGGGGGAGAAAGAAGAGGGGGGAACAAAGTGATTTCTCCTTTCTATGCAAACAGACACGAGAAAAAAAGGGGGGTGGAAGGGAGAGAAATTCCACTTGGCGATATATACCTATATAGGTAGGTATACATTGGTAGGATAGGGGGAGCGGAAGACGGATGGAGGGATGCTAAGTGAAAATTTTCAAACAACTCCCCGCGGCCGCCGTATATGGGGATAAAAGTGGAGTGGATGGCAGGCGGACAAGATTTGAGATTAAACATTGGCCACTCGGGATAGGGGGAAACGAAATAAAAGATGCTTGGAGCTGCACATCCCAGCCAACTTTGCGCCAAAAAAGGCTGCTAGAATTCGCTCCTTGTACGCGTACTTTTGACCGTTTTGCGGTTGCACGGTAAGGCAATTTCTTGATCTCCTCAGGCACCGGCACACACTTCCAGGAACAAAAGACAGAGGGAGAGGCTGTGGTTGTACTTTGCTCCAAATCAGCTCCCTCCTGGCCGTTTCCCAGGAGCCCTTTTTTTATTGGGCAGGGACGATCGATCTTACCCCGATCCCACTTTGGAGATCAAAGGACGGCGGTGGCGCTTTCTTGTTCCGAGCTGCATTCTACGACATGACTCCGCTCTCTTTGAACTGCCCCAGACGACCGATGTAGTCAGGCGACCTCAAGGTGCATCCGAAAAAAACCCTTACAAAACCGGCCTGAGATGCAAGTGCAATCGCCGACGTGACGAAATGTCAGGGTTTTACCTGACAAAATATTGGGTGATGGACGAGACAGGCCCGGTTGCAGAAATTCAGTTTTGGGGATAAGGCGAGAAAAAATTCTTGAAAGGGGAAAGGGGGAGGATGAGGACGACGGATCACGTACGTACGGATGAAAAACACATTTCGCCACCATCATCTTCATCGCCCCGTGAGGCTTCTTCCTCTTCTTTCTTTGCCTCATCCCTCTCTTCAAACGGGAAATTATTTTTCCCTCTCCCCCCCACTCCTCCTCCAATCGTGCGAATAATGCCGGCGAGAAAATTAGCTCCGCAAACCACAAAAGGGGGAAGGGGGAAAGGGTTTTTTCCCACTCCTTCCCTCCTCGTCAGTAGTGGAATTACCGAAGCTTGTCAAAAGGAAGTGTCAAAATTGATTCTTCCCCTTGTTCCGCCCCTCACCTGTACGCTGCCGACACCGCGGCGGCGGTTTGAAGCACCTTGGATTTGGATTTTGGCTTTTCGAGTGGGGAACGACTGTCGGCCGCAGACCAAAGTGTACTTTGGTTCGCTCAACGTACAACAGCCTTGCACTACAGGCGGGTATTTGAATTCAAAGGGTTTTCTTCTCACCTCTCTTCCTCCTTTTCGGATTTCTCTAAATCGTTTTGCCTTTCACTTTCCCACATGACAGCGCACGATTTCTTTTTCTATTTAATTCAAGTGCTTTTGCTCTTTACTTCCCGATTCACGCCGCCAACACCTTCTCTTTTCTTTTGCGCACCTCAATCGACTGCTGCTGCTCCCCAGCTTTGTGATGGAGCTGCTGCTGCTGAATGTGTTGCTGCTGCGGCAAGATCGCCGCCGGCTGCCCAGAGCAGAAGTCTAGGTCCGAGAGCGCCGTCATCGGGATGGACTGCTTATGCTGTTGCTGGCCCGTGATGGACGAGCGGGAAGGGGTAGTGGGAGTCAGCGCTTGGGAGATGCGGTTGTGCTGCTGCTGGTGCTGCTGGTGCTCGTGCAGAGAGGAGGACGGCGTGGTGGCGCCGGCGCCGTTGAAGATGGTGGTCTGGCTGGACCTGAGGCTTCCTCCGCCGCCGCCGCCAGCATTGCCAGCGCCGTCGTAGGACAATCCTCCTCCTGCCCCCGTGGTAGTCGCCACTGAGCTGTCGCCTCCGCCGCTGGCTATGAACTCGTCACTGAAAAAAAAAGCGAAATACACTTCCAGAGTTCCAATATTTTTTTTAAAAAAAGTTTACCTCTTTGACTTTGAGTGCAGCATGGGCACGGGCTGCAGGCTGAAGACGAGCAGTCCCGCTAGGACCAGCGCCGGCGCCAGGAAGTGGAGGCTGTTGAACTATTAAAACAAAACGGACGGAGGAAATCAATTCAACGGCGGGAGGGAAGTGATGTGCCGTGAAAAATGAAGGAGGGAAGGGGCGGGCCAGACAGGTCTGATACACTCCATTGCCAAAATGTTGATGGCGTGCTCCGTTTGTCTTTTTTGTGTCGGCGTGTTTGCTCGATCGCCCGCGGGACCGACGGTCTGGTGGTACCAAATGCAGTACCAGATTCCGTCACAAAAGTACAAATTATTGTCCAATGATTGCACGGCAGGACGAAAGGGTTGGTTGGGCAAGCAAGGGGGGTGGCGGGGGAGGCGCGAATTCGACACGTTCGAGCGGTCGGTCAACCATGTCGATCGTCGATACCACCGCTGTGCGTTATCTACGCACGAGACAATTTTTGATTCAATGAGTAGATTTCCCCCCTTGGTGTGCGTAGGAGCATTCGTACATTGACGCTTCATTTGCCCGCATGCGTCATGCGACGAGGGCGAGAGGGGTTTCTCTTTGTTGAAATAAAATGGGATTTGCGGCTTACCGCTACAAACATACCATAAATGTAAAAGAAATTTGAACTGCAAATGTACGCGTTGAAAGCCGCAAGAAAGACGGCGCCAGGGGACAATAAACTCGGCGGACCCGACCAAGTACGAACATGTGGCTCTCTCTCACCTTGTATCCTAGGAACGCCACCCCGGCCATGATTGAAAAGAAGTCGGCTGAGAGGCAGGAGAGGACTGCGCCGGCGGAAGAGGAGAGGGAGAGCATGGCCGGGGCGCAGGCGGCGCGGGCGGAGGAGGCCAGGGAGAGCGAGGCCAGCAGGGCGGGGACCTCCCACAGGCCCCAGCTCACGCTCAGAAGGGAGAAGGGCTCCAGGATGGACCTGCGGAGAAAAGAAAACATTACACTGGAATTGTCAGAGAGTAATCTTCCTTTTTGAATGAAGAAACGTAGAGCCAAAAAGAAATTCCCACTTGGTGATCACCGCCTTTAAAATGCTACCCGGCTGTGTTTTTGTTGTACAGTAGGCCGGGTAGGCCCCCCTTTTTTCCGGGTGCGACTTCGCGAAATTTTCCCTTTTATTTGTTCTTGTGAAAGTGGTGCACGAAAATGCCGAGATTCGTGAGTGGACATTCCTGCGCGGTCGGTGGCGGGGCGGCCGTAAACCACCGCCGAGAGACCGCCATTCAGCGCAGCAGTAGTAGTTCGTAGTACGCCATAAGAGTACATTGCGATGCGCCAATGTGGGTGGCATTTCTCGGAGGCCCTTTTGTTTTCCCTCCTCCTCTTTCCTCCTTCTTCCCGGCCGTCAGGACAGAAATCCCTTTCGCAAAAAAAGAGGGGGGGGGGAATAAAAGTTTTTTCCCCGCCGCTGTCCATTCTCCCGCTTTTTGCTCTCTAGCTCCAATGTTGTGTGCCTGGGATGCGGCGGAAGGTGCATTACAAAGTGTAGAAAAATACAAGTATCGGTACTGCTGCCTGCCTTTTTCGGGGTTCTTTTTTCCCCGTTTCGCTACAGGTCTCTGGCAGCTAGCTCTAAAACTCCGGGCCGAAAAGTTTCGGTGGAAGAGGCGCAAAATTGAATAACTTAGCTTCTTCCACTTTTCCTTCTCTCGTAGTATTTGGGGAGGGAAAAGTTTTTCTTCCTTTTTCTTCTTTCCTGAAGAGGAAAAGTAGGTGCATATAGCTGGAGTGGGAAGAGGAGGAAAAGCGTTTCGGGCCTACCTTACCGTGCTAGACGAGGGAGGATTCGTCTTTTGCATTTTTCACGCATTCCAGTGCCAAAAAGGAGAAATAGGTCTGTGAATGATTGGGCGCTTCGCCCGTGACCGATATATATGGAGGGAATTTTTTTTTAGACGGGGGCACGAAGATACTTTATAGTCAATAGAAAAAAGGAATAAAAATGCTCCTGCCGCGATATCGGCTCTGGTTACCTGTGCAGCAGTTGCGGTAGATTTCACCGTACGCGTTTTACCGCAAAAGTTCATCATTTTTTTAAAAAAACCTCACATCTGCACGATGGTGACCGCGGCCCCGAAGAATGAGACGATCCCCACGAACTCGGCCGCCGCGTCCGTCCTGGCCGCGTGCTCCAGCCCGACCAGGGAGACCCCGGAGAGGACGGCCCCGGACAGGGTCAGCATGTCGCCGATCAGACGATTCTTGCCTGTTTGACGAGAGGAGAAAATTGCGAGTCTGTCGATTCTGCAGATGGTGCCGTCAGTTTTTGCTAGGTTGTTCCGCCCCAAAAATGTGCTTTTTCTTGATTTAAAAAATCACGTCTAATGCTCCAGATGAAATTATTGATGCGAATCAATGAAGGAAGTTAACACATTTTGGAAGACTATAGATACAACTAAGAAATTATGCCTTACATTTCAGAACGGATCAACATAAAATTTTGTCATTAAAAATTACTTCATCTACCCTGTCTAGAATTCGCTTGATTTGCCTATGATTGAGAGTATTTCTTGGCGCCAAAACGCCTGATTGGCTCACCCCCCGCTGTGACCCCTCCCTCCCCGTCCTCGACGTCTGCCCAGACTAGGGCGACGACCGACATGAGCGCCAGCGCCAGCCCGCCTATGTGGGTCAGCCGGTAGCGGGAGCGGAGGAGGAGCCAGCTCAGCACAAGCACGGTAGGGAGGGAGAAGCAGTCCAGGAGCTGAAATAGGATGAAAAAGACGCGGTTCTAATGTATAAGTAATTCCCTTTTTTGACGTGATACCTCTTTTCTCAATAAAATGACACCCTTTTTGCCACTTTTCCGTCTGCCTTCGTTTCTCACTTTTCATATCGCCAGGGGCGAAATGCATAAAAATGTTTTCCCCTTTCCCCACAAGGCTGGAGATACCGGGTGACTGGTGAGGTATCGGGGATTTCCTTTCCCAAAAGGGGGGGGGGGGGTATTGCACAACACAAAAACACGCGGACGCTCAGACACGAAAACCAGGTCGGCTAGAGATTTTTTTTACGTCCGCGGCTCTGGAATCGAAGATGCAGCCGTCCCTCTTTCCACCCTCCTCCTTCCTCGTCCGAAACCAGGATTCGGCACCATAAATCACCAGGGGGGGAAAAAGGTAGCGGAGGCGAAGGCTTTTTCCGGGAAGGGAAAGGGGGATATATCCCATCTCCACATACACTCCCCCCCCCTCCTTTTTTTGCAAATCTGAAGGAGAAATAGGGAGCATTTTTCCTTTTTCTCCTTCCCGGGGAAAGGCCGGAAGGAGAAAATATGTGCATCCTATTCCCCACAGGGCTGACACGGCGGAAAAGGAGAAATGTGTCTTTTCCGAAAAAGGTGCAACACAACATCACAAGGAGGGACAGGAAGAGTAGTAGGAGAGAAAGAGACCTCCCTTTCCTTTTCTTCCTTTCTGGCTCAATTAAGTGACGCTTCTGCCCGGCTTCCTCTTCGTGCTTTGGCCCCATGGGACTGGCTCCTCCTTCCTCCTTCGGCGGGTGCATCAGGTGTATCTCTACCCATCTCCAAGCCAAGCCCACTTTGGCGAGGATGACTGTCCCTTTCTGTGGAAAGGCCAACATGGGTGAGCCCCGTGGGTACGAGACGATTGTAATATACTGTAGAACTGCGAGCTCTGAGGCAGGTGAGCCCATGTCTGGCAGCCGGGTGGCAAAGGTTTTCGCCGGAGGAGGAAGAGGTGGACTTTTCCATCTAGTCCATCCCTTGCTTAATCCTCTATCTCCACCTTTCGGGCCAACTGCCAAATGGACATATTTCCAACCCAATTTCTAGGCTTAGGGAGGACCTAAATGCACTTTTCCTCCTCTCCCCTCTCTCTTCGATTCCCAACCCCAATAGTTGGCCAATCACCACAGACAGACACGCCGCCTTTCTTTTCCGCCCTTGACTTTCTTGCCAAAAATTCGGCCTGTAAAAATATTTTGCTTTCTGAGCTCACCTGGACACCTATTAGCGAGGTGTACTGGAAGGCCCTCCCGGTCAGGTAGTTGGCCTGGACGTCCACCACCGCAAGGAAAAAGTACCTAATGACACCGCAATTTGCCAAATATAAAGAATGGCGACTTTCGTCGAAAAATAGACAAACCTCAAGCCCCTCTTTTTGAGCACTGTGGTCAGGTTGTCCCCGAGCCCCTTCCTCCGCCGCCGCCACAAGAGGAAGAGGTAGAAGGC
>JAAUYB010217614.1_pt1 | contig 12075 bp, 12 predicted proteins | sample 7278071 | NCBI WGS metagenome assembly JAAUYB01 (sample SAMN14350121, study PRJNA611818) | marine sediment metagenome | isolation source: surface marine sediment (1.8m) | place: French Polynesia: Moorea | collected 2018-08
GGGATGTACCCACATGGGGCATGTGGGTACATCCCTGAGCCAAGGGGTACCCTCGGGAATCCAGCATTAAGGTCCCCGGCCGAAGGTGGTTGGCACATTGATGCATGCATGGTCTTTTTTCGGGCTCGATATTGACCCTCGGGCGGGAGTATTTACAATTTTTTGCCCGGATCCTAATGCCGAGAATTGGAGGTTTTGGTTTTTCGGATCGGAATTAAGTACCTGCAGGCGTGTGGATCTTTTGTGCGCCCCGGAGGTTCGGTCATGGCCGGGTGCATCAGGATTCAGAGCTTCCCGATGTAAGTTCGGGGATTTGGGGATCTATTTTTTGAAAAGGAAAAGATCGAATTGGAACTGCTTTGTTTGTTTCGGTTCAGCCGATGTTTCATGTCGGTAGACATGTGTCAACATTTTGGCGCCGGAAAATTCGCTGTTCCACATGGGCGCTCTCGGGAATACATCGAAGATTGCGCTTATAGAACGTCGCACTATCGTCAGTCGCCCTGGGCGATCGCGGTGTATTTGCCGTGGCGTCTGGTTTCGGTGAAGCCCAGATCGGTTAGGATGCGAGGGGGTAGTTCTTTTGGATGTAGTTTGGGGATGTGTAACCGGCCGTGGTTTTGGAACCCGTGGCGTATTAACAGCGGCAGAAAAGTGGATACTGTTTGGGAGTTTTTGCAACCGAAACGGACGATTTCCCGTTTGTTTGTGTCCGGGTCTTGTCGAAGGATGACAGCCGCTTCGATTTGCTCCGGAGATAGGAGGGCGTAGCTTGTCAGCTTGTCTTTGCGGTTTTTCAGGGTGCTCTCCGCCCGGTCCCAGGCTTCCGGTTTCTGACGCCACAGGCCCGTTTGGGTCAGCAGGTCGCGTACCGGGACCGGTTGGACGGCGCCTGTCTCCGGCACCGGCTCCATCTGTTCCGGTGATACATAGTCAACCAGGTCCGTTTCTCGACCAAAACCCAGGCGTTCGAAGAAGCCCACAACCTTCAGGTCGTCCGGCACCTCGGCGATCAGCTTGGGCGGGCCCACGATGGCCAGCTTGGCGCTGAGCGAACGCAGCAGGTGGGAACCCAAGTCATCGCCACGTCGGTCCGGGTGGACGCCGATGCGGCGGATCAGAGTTTCGCCCTCTCGTTTGGCGCCGACGACCACGGCGACAGGATCGTTCCCTTCGATCGCAACCATGCAACTGGATGCCCAGACATTGATTTCCGTCGCCTCCGTTTTGATGCGGCCCAGGTCCATCAAGGGTTCGTCCGGGAAGTGGCAGTTATAACAGGTCTGCACCGCGTGGGCAATCAACGGGAAATCATCCGGTCGAAGGAAGCGAAAAGATACCAAATCTATACCTTTACGCCCGGTTTTCTTCCGAACCGGGGGAACCTCACCGGCATCCTGGCTCTGATTTCGTCCATCAGCGCGGGGGTGATTTCGCGCCGGCCCTCGCGGCGGGCATAGTCCTCCACCCGCCTGATGACCATGCCGCGGACAAAAGAAGGCACGGCTTGTAAGCGGTCTTTCGCCGCCGCCTGCCAGACGATCTCCTGACCCTCCGCTTCCTCGGGGACCAGGCCGTAGACGTTGCCTTGGGCAAAGGTGATCTCCTCGCCGCCGAAACGGCCCGGTTTGTAGATGCACCAGGGGTCCTCGGCCAGGATGTCGCCTACGTGTCCGAAGGCGCGGGCGCGACAGCCGCCGCAGGCCGCGTTGAACTCGCAACTGCCGCATCGGCCGCCCAGTTGTTTGCGGGCGCGAATGGTTCGGAACAGGTCGGAATCTCGCCAGATCTCGTTGAAGCTCTTTTCTTTCAGGTTGCCGCCGTATTGGGGCAGGTAGGGGCAGGGCGTCACCTTGCCGTCCGGTCGGATGCCCGCGTAATGCGTCCCCGCCGGGCAACCGCCCGCACCCGCCGCGAACGATTTCAGGAACTTGCTGTCCGGCTCGTTTTCGTAGAGCACGCGTTGGTAGTGCGGGGCGCATTTGGCGTTGATCAGCATGCGACCGTCGAATTCCTTTTGGACCGCCATCATGGTATGCAGGGCACCTTCATATTCGGCCGGTTCGATATCGCTGATGAAAGTGCCGCGACCCGTGGGGACCAGGAAGAAGAGGTTGAAGACCCTGGCCCCCAGTTTGTGAGCGAAGCGGGCGATCTCCTGGATTTCGTCCAGGTTGTGGATACCGACGGTCGTTTGGATGATGTAGGGCAGACCCCTTTCCTTGAGAATGCGGGAGCCGCGCACCGTGTTCCGCCAGGCGCCGCGTACCCGGCGGAAGGCGTCGTGAACCTCGGGGTCCATGGAATCCAGCGACAGACTGACGCCGCGAATGCCCACCTCGATCATCTTGTCCACCAGGCGTTCCGTCACCAGCACGCCGTTGGTGCCCATGACGCACCACAGGCCCTTGTCCGAGGCGTATTGCACGATCTCGAAGACATCCGGGCGCAAGAGGGGTTCGCCGCCTGTAAAGATGACCAGCGCGTTGGGGTTGATCTCGCTGATCTGGTCGACCGTGCGCAGGCATTGTTCGGTGGTCATCTCGCCGGCCAGCATGGCTTTTTGGATGGGGCCGCCCTCGATGTAACAGTGCTCGCACTTCAGGTTACAGCGCTGGGTGAGGTTCCAAGAAATGACATGGGACTGAAACAGACCGCCGTCAGGCGTCTCGGGTTTGAGCATGGTGTCTCCTAGCCGCCGGCAGCCGCTAACGGCGCCTCCAGTTGGAACAATTGCGCATAGGCGGCCTCGGCCGCGTTTTGGCCGCTTTGGATACAGTCAGGAATGCCCACGACACCGGTTCCGCCGCCGGCCAGTTGCAGGCCGGGTCGTTTTTCCAGCAGGTTCCGCAGGCGCGCCAACTTGTCGCCGTAGCCAACTTCGAACTGAGGCATGGCGCGGTGATAGCGGTGCACGAAAACATCGCGCGGCAGGGCCGAGATGCGGAACATGGGCGCCAGTTCCCGGTGGATGCGTTCGGTCAGGTTGTCGTCGCTTAAGTCGAACAGGCGGTTGTCCATGGCGCCGCCCACGAAGACGCGCAGGACCACGCGGCCCTTGGGCACACGGTCGGGAAATTTGCTGTGGACGAAGTTACAGGCTATGAAGCTCAGGTTCTCGCAGCGCGGTACAAAAAAACCGTTGCCTTGGAAGTGATGGTCGACCTTATCGGCGTCGTAGCTCAGGGTAACCGTGGCGCAGGAAGCATATTCGGTGGACAGCAGCACGCGGGCCAGTTGCGGGTCGGACAGGGCCAGCATTTCGGCGCCGCGATAGAAGGGGCAGGCCAATACCACGGCCTCGGCGTTCAGGGTTTCGCCGTTGTTCAGTTGTAAGTTCCAGGTACCTCGGCGGCGGGTCAGCTTTTCGACCGGGGCCTGAGTGCGCAGGGTGACATCGCTCAGGCGGGTGGCAAGGCGATCGACCAATTGGCCGACACCGCCGCGTAGGGAAAAGAAACTCATTTCGGATTGTTTGCCGCCGGGGATGGCTTTCAGTTGGGCGCGCAGACCGCGAATGACCGAACCGAACTTGTTTTCCAAGGCGGCCAGGCGAGGCATGACGTGGTTCAGGCTCATCTCGTCGGCATCGGCCAGGAAGATGCTTGCCAGCATGGGTTGGACCACGCGCTCCAGAACCTCATCGCCCAGTCGGCGACGCACGAAGGAACCCAGGCTCTCGTCGCAGCCCTTGGGTAATGCGCCTACGAAAAGGTCGCCCGCCATCCGCGCCTTGCCGCGCAGAGAGAACAGGGGCGAGCGCACCGTGGGCCAGAAGCGGGTGGGCGCCACCATGCGGAAACCCTCGGGCAGAGGCGAAATGCGGCCGTCCTTCAGGATGCAGATACTGCCGCTACGCGAGGGGTAGACCACGTCTGCCTTCAAAGCCAGGTCGCGAACCAGGTTCATGGCCGCCGGTTTTTGCAACAGGATGGAGTCGGGTCCCGCCTCAAGCAGGCAGCCGTCGCGGTGGACCGATTTCAGGATACCGCCCAAACGGTCGCCGGCTTCCAAGAGGGTGATGTCGATGGGCGTATGGTCATGCCGGGCTTGTTCCTGGAGGAACCAGGCGGTCGCCAGGCCTGAAATCCCGCCTCCGACAATCACGACACGGGCGGCGCCGGGTTTATTGATTTTGCCATTGATTACAGCGGTCATGACACGGCTCCTCCGGGCTCGGTTAGAACTCCTCGTACTCGCCCTCTTCTTCCAGGGCGGTCTGCTCGTCCGCCATCCACTTGTCGTAACCTGCCTGGTCCAGGACGTTGAACTTACCGAACATCGTGGCGTGGCCGATGCCGCAGAGTTGTGCGCAGGCAATTTCGAATTCGCCGGCGCCCACGGGCGTGAACCAGACGGGAATACTCATGCCGGGAATGGCGTCCTGCTTGACGCGCATGTTGGGCAGGTTCAGGCAGTGGATCACGTCACGACTGCTGAGGTGGATGATCACGGGTTTATCCACCGGCGCCCGGCCTACCTGGGCATAGACATCATCGGCAGCGCCCTCGCTTTCGCGATCCAGGCCCAGCGGGTTGTCCTGCGAGTCGACCAGGTCGACACTGGTTTTACCGAAGACGCCGTCCGGGCCCGGATAGTGGAAATGCCATTTGAACTGCTCGGCGATGAGGCGCATGACGGTGGCCTCGCTTTCAGGCGGGAAATCGTCCACCCGGTCGGCGTACAGGGGAACGGAGAAGGCAATTAGGAGCACGCCCTCGAACAGGGCCACGGCAATTTCCAGGTACTTGGAGGACTTACCGGTCACGCCCTTGTAGTCGGCGGTTAAGCTTTTGGAGGAACGGAAACGCCACAAGGTGTAGAGGAAGAAAATCCCCCAGCCGATAAACAGCACCAGCATAAAGCCATGAATAATGTACATCAACTGGTCGATCTGACCGCCGTGGGCGGAGTAGTTGGCAGGTTGACCCAGAAAATCCCGCATGGTGGAACTCCTTAAGATTGGACGGCGGCCAATTCGGCGCGCCGCCGGAAGTAACGGTAAACGAAAAAGCCGATGATGGTGAGCAGGGTGGCGTAAACCACGATCAGCATGGTGATAATGGCCGCGGCCATGCCCTTGGTCTGGGGATCTTCGGGGTTGCCGAAGCAGACATCGCAGGCGGTCACAACGGCCGGGCTGAACAGCAGTAGCGAAAGGGCGGCAAGGAACCGTTTCATGACTCCCATCCCTCCTTCTTGATCTTTTTGAGGAAGTGAACCAGGTAACCGATTAAGGCGACACCCAGCACGGAGAGCACGACCCCCATGGTGACGCGCCAGGATTCCGCATCGGGTTGCCGGCCGGTGGCGATGCCCCAGGCGCCGAAACCGACCAGAAGGAAGATGCAGATGAACATGAAGAAGATGTGGAAGTGTTTTAAAGACATCAGAGCGTGATCCCGTCGGCATTGGTAAACATGAGCAGGCCCAGCATGAACACGCAGAAGACGGCGCATAAGATCAGGACCCAGTAGATGACTTGTTTTTCGTCGATCAGGTGCATGAAGTAGGCGGCCACCAGGCTGCCCTTCACCGTGGCAATGAGCAGCGCCACGACGATGTTGACGGTATGGCCCAAATCGACCTGGGCGGCCAGCACGGTGACGACGGTCAACACCATGAGGATGACGAAGACCATGACCGCCCGGCGGATGTTCTTTTCAATGGCTTGAGTATCGGAATGATCCATGAAGCGCCTCCCGGGGCAAGATCGAAGGGGGGCCGAACGCGGCCGGCCCCGTGCTTGTCATAACAGGTAGAGAACCGGAAAGAGGAAGATCCATACCAGGTCGACAAAGTGCCAGTACAGACCGCAGACCTCGATGCGGTTGGTAAAGCGTTCGGGTTGGGTGTTCCACATCTTGAAACCGGGGCCGTAGAAGTAGATCATGACGACAATGCCGCCGACCACGTGCAGGCCGTGTAATCCGGTCAGGGTAAAGTAGATGGCCAGGAAGGTGTTCTCGCTGGGGAACAGACCCTTTTGGAACTTGGCGCTGTATTCGAAGTACTTGATGACCAGGAAGATGAAGGCGCACAGCAGGGTGATGCCCAGGTACATCCGGCCCTTTTTGGGGTTCTTCAACTGGAAGTTGCCCCAGGAGAGGATGACGGTGATGGACGATGCGATCAGCACGAAGGTATTGGCCATGGCCAACTTCCAGTTCAGGTATTCGCTGCCGGGAGGCCAGGCGGGATCGTTGACGCGCAGCAGGATGTAGGACGAGAAGAGCGCACCGAACAGCATGACCTCGGAAGCCAGGAACAGCCAGATGCCCAGCTTGGCATTATTGAGGCCGGTGTCCGGCCTCGCCTCGATGGTGTAGGGGATCAACATGGTTACGCCTCCGCATTCTGGGGTAGGAAGTCCTGGTCATGGCCGGGTACGCTGTACTCGTAGGGGTCCCGGTAGACCGTGGGCACCACGTCGAAGTTACCGTGAGGCGGCGGCGTGGGCGTTTGCCAGTCCAGCGTGGTGGCTTGCCAGGGATTGTCGTTTTCTACCTTGCGACCCTTCCAAATGGAGTGGAAGAAGTTCCAGATGAAGAAGAACTGGAAGACGGCCAGCAGCCAGGCGGAGTGTGACATGATCTTGTTCAGATAGAGCACCGGTTCGGCGAAGGCGTAGGAAGCGCCGCCGTCGTACAAGCGCCGGGAAACGCCGCCCATACCTTGAACCAGCATGGAGAAGAAGATCCCGTTCATGGTGATGATGGTGCCCCAGAAGTGGATTTTGCCCAGGGTGTTGTTCATATAACGCCCGGTAATCTTGGGAAAGTAGAAGTAGACCCCGGCAAACAGCGCCAGCAGCGTCCCCGGCGCCACCACGTAGTGGAAGTGGCCGATGACGTAGTAGGTGTCGTGCAGGGGGATGTCGGTGGCGGTCAGGCCCAGGGGCAGGCCGGTGAGACCGCCGATACCGAACATGGGCAGGAAACCCAGGGCGAACAGCATGGGTACGTTGAAGCGAATCTTTCCGCCCCACAGCGAGATGATCAGGTTGGAGAGGATGATCACCGAGGGGATGGAAATAATCATGGTGGTGGTCTGGAAGAAGGTGGAGATGGCGGTGCCCATGCCGGTCAGGAACATGTGGTGCGCCCACACCACGAAGCTCATGAAACCCAGGAAGATGATCGAGTAGACCAGGGTGCGGTAGCCGAACAGGGGTTTGCGCGTGTTGTTGGCCACGATCTCGGCGACGATGCCCATGGCGGGCAGAATCAGCACGTAGACCTCGGGGTGGGCCAGGAACCAGAAGAGGTGTTGCCACAAGAGGGGGCTGCCGCCGCCGGAGATGTCCATGGGTTGACCGTCAACCACCAGGCCGCTGGGCATGAAGAAACTGGTGCCCGCTACGCGGTCCATCAGCTGTAGGACACCGGCGGCTTCCAGGGGCGGAAAGGCCAGCAGCAACAAGAAGGAGGTGACCAACTGAGCCCAGACGAAGAAGGGCAGGCGCATCATGCTCAGGCCCTCGGCGCGTAGGTGCAGGGTAGTGACGATGAAGTTCACCGAACCCAGTAGGGACGAGGTGATCAGGAAGATCATGCCGATCAGCCACATGGTCTGGCCCGTGGTGGCGATATTGGCCAGCGGCGGATAGGAGGTCCAGCCGGAGCTGGCCGCGCCGCCCGGTACGAAGAAGCTGATCAACATGATCACGCCGCCTCCGAAGAAAGACCAGTACGAGGCCATGTTCAGCTTGGGGAAGGCCATGTCCGGCGCACCGATTTGCAGGGGCAGCACATAGTTCCCGAAGGCGCCCACGGCCAGGGGCACGACGCCCAGGAAGACCATGATGGTGCCGTGCATGGCGCCGAGCTGGTTGTAGAATTCCGGCAGCATGACGCCGCCCGGCATGACGGCCTCGCTGAAGAGACTGCCGATTATGGGCATGGGTTGGTCGGGATAGGCCAGCGACCAACGCATCAGCAATACCAGTACGAACCCGAAGAACAGGAAGAACAAGGCTGTAACGCCGTACTGGATGCCGATCACCTTGTGGTCCGTGGAGAAAACGTATTTCTGCCAGAACCCTAACTCATGATGGTCATCATGGGATCCGCTCATGTCAAAACCTCTTGATCGATAAATACAGGTTGTTGCGGTTTACTTCTTTTTTGGAGGGCGCTTGAAGGTGAAGTCTTGCGACTTCTTGTCACTGTCACCCACGGTTACCGTGACGATTTGCGACTTGAGGCGCTTGCTTTCATGCCAGGCCTCGATCTCATAGGTGCCGGCGGGGAGGCCCTTGATGGTGTAGGCGCCGTCTTTACCGGTGACCGCAAAATAGGGATGGGACAAAACGTGGACATAGGCGCCCATCCAGGGGTGCACATTGCATTTGAACTGAACCGCGTCCTCAGCCTTGCTGAATTTCTTGACTGTTTCCTTCATGGTTTTGGGCATGCCGATGTTGAAGGGGCGATTCTCCTTGGCCAGCACCTTGACATTGTGCAGGATGCCGTCGGAGTTCAGGATCCTCAGGTCCTGATTGACCATAACCCCCATTACGTGAGGAATGTACATGCAACCCTTCTGGTCGATGACGGCGGCTTCGGCAGGCGGGGAGTAGGTTTTACCCGCGGGCAGGCCGCTCTTGACGCGCACCAGCACATTGGCCAGACCGCCGTTGGCGCCGACCACCAGCGACTCGGAGGTGGGCGTCTCGGAATGATGGGCCGTGCAAGCCGCATCGGCTTCCATTTTGATGGGGCGCATTTTAGGTACAGACCCTTCCCATTTTACGGTTCCGCTGATTTCGCCCGCGAAGGCGGTGCACAGAATCATAGAAAGGGCGCTTAGGTAAATGCAGGCAGGGACTTTTCTGTTCATTCTCCTCTCCTTGAATAGAACATCTTCAAGATCCGGGGGTTTAGGGGCCGGTTTGCGGGTATGGGCGATTCAGCGGATGTTCCCGAAACAGTCCCGGAATTGAGTAAGCTCATCTTTTGGTTGAAACCATTATAACCAAACCTCGTGTCAATGAGAAATCAAAAATCTAACAAGGACCTGACGGGTAGGGGCAAAGAAGTGCATGACCTCTCCTTGTAACGGCGTCACATGATAGAAATCAGGACGTCGTCTTGGAAGAAGTAGATGTTGGTGGGTGGATTTTGGTAGGTCTTGCCGTATAAGGGTTTATAGTGCTCGCGGTAGATCCACTGTTCGATGGGGCTGCCCGCCCCGTAGCGGTAGAAGATCTCGTCGGACTTGGGTTTGATCATCAGGAACATGCGTTTGCTCATGCCCAGGGTAATCTCGCCGCGACGGATGGTTTCCCATTCCTCCGGGGTCAGTCCGTAGGTTTGTTTGGGTTCTTCCCGGAAGGCGTAGCTGGCGGGGAAGTCGGTGCGCAGGTAGTAGCGGTTGGGGTATTCTTCGAACACCACGCGTGCCTCTTTCATGATCAGCACGCGCACCTTCTTGATCGTCAATTTCTTACCGAAGGGCAGACCGTAACCCTCGGCCATGCCGTGACCGACCCAGATGTGGTCGCCGGGTTTCAGGAAGTCTTCCTTCTCGCCCATCCAAAGCAGGGCGGTCAACAAAACGACGGCGGTCATGTGGCAGCCTCCGCTTCACCCGAGACCGGCGCCGCGGACTCTGCCAGGGGTTTGGCTGACGCGGCCCTGGCCGCCAGCAAAAGCAGGACCAGGGTCAATACCGCAACCCCCGCGGTTTTGTAATAGACGGAAGACTCGATCGGTTTTTCCAGGACCAGGAAGTACCAGGCGCTCATGGAGGCCTTGACGCCTTCTTCGCCGTTATGGCCGTCCCAACCCCAGAAGGCGATGGGCACGAATTGACCGGGCACCAGTTGCACCTCGTCGCCCTGCTCACTGGTCAGGGAGCGGCGCACCAGCATGGTGTAGCGGCCGTTGAGATAGGAAACCTTGCCGGTCAGGGCTGTCGCGCCTTCCAAGGTTTCGATATCGTCGCGGCCCTTGCCGAGGCGGTTGTCCCACTCTGCATCGCCCGCGTAGGCCTTGTAGTAGCGGGCCCAGTCGCCCTCGCCCTTGTTTTCCTGTTCGGTGATGGTAGACCCGTTGATCCAGGTCCACAGGTTGACGCCGTATTTACCGTCGCCCATCACGAAGTAGGGACGTTCGTTGTCGCGGGGCTGCCCGGTGGGGAACTGGACGGCGAAGACGTCGTTCAACAATTTGGCCGGTTCGGCCGCTTCAGTATCCTCTTCTTCGCTGTCCCAATCGTCTTCCTCGCTGTCCCAGTCGTCCTCTTCCTCGGCTTCTTCATCGCCCTCATCGTCCCAGAAATCCTCATCGTCACCCGACGAATCCTCCGCGGGCGCGGCGGCCGCTATGGCTGTCGAGCTGAAACTGTTGTCGTCCCAGGTGATCAGCATGGCCAGTTCGTTGCCGTCGTGCAAAGCCTTGACGTGGACGTCGGTGATGGTGGGGTCGGTGTTCACCGGGTCCCACATGATTTGCGCGGTCATGGGGAAGTAGGCTTCCTCGGCCTGGTCCCAGACGGGATCGTCGATTTCAGCCGGAAGGGTTTCCACGCCGGCGGCGATCACCTGCGGGGAAGCTTCCGGGCGGGTTGCAGGAGACATGCTGCGCACATAGGAAGCCAGAGCCCAGCGGTCCTCCTCGGGAATGGAATCGATGTAGCTGGGCATGGGCGTCCCGGCCAGACCGGCGGTCAGGGCGCGGTAGATGTCGGCCACGCTGTCGCCGCCCCGGAAGGTCCATGCCTTGGCCAGGTTGGCCGCCCGGATGGGATTGCCGTAGTCGTCCTGCAGGGTCAGCGCCGAGGGACCGTCCGCCCGGCCGTCGTGACCGTGACAGTCGATACAACCGTTGTCCACATAAGCCTGCTTGCCTTTCGCCAGCAAAGCGTCGTTGATCGCCGGGGCCGTGCCGATGGGGATTTCCTTGGGTGGATACAAACCGTCCGCTTCGGCCTGCTCGATAGCGTCCTTGTAGAAGATCTGGATGTAGTCCACCACATCGTCGATCTCCTTTTCGCCGATATGGCTGAAAGCCGGCATGCTGGTGCCGTAGATGCCTTTGACCACCACGCGTTTCAGGTCGCTGACCAGCGGCAGTTGATCGTTGGGCGTGGTGCGGAATTTGAACACGCCCGTGGTGAAGTCGCGCGGACGCGGCAGCACGTAATCGTAGGCATATCCCTGGCCGTCGCCGGCCGCGCCGTGGCATTGCTCGCAGTACTTCACATAGGTGTCGTAACCCGGGTGACTGGTGTCCTGCCAAGCCATGGCCGGCAGGGGAATCAGGAGGAATAAGACGAGTACTCGCATCAGTGACCTCCCGCATCGTCGGCGCCGCTATGACCGATGGCGCGCGGTTCTTTGCCGATGGCGTCGTACATGTACATGATCACGGCCCAGATCTCCTCTTCGTTCAGCCGGTCCTCCCAGGCGGGCATGGCCGAATTCCAGGGGGTGGCCTCACGGGGCAGGCCCGGTCCGCCCTTGGCGATGCGCCAGAAGACATAGGCCTCGGTGAGAATGGCCAGGGTGCCGTCGCCGGTGAACTTGGCCGGGGCGGGCACGAAGCCCCGGGCGAAATGACCGTCGCCCGCCCAGGTATCGCCGTGGCAGTAGAAGCAGCGTTCGTAGTAGACCTGCTTGCCCATGGCCATATACTCGTCCTTTTTGGCCGCATCGGCGCGGAGCGGGTTGGTCTGGCTGGTCATGTCGATGGTGCGACCGCGGAAGGTGATCTGTTCCGGGTTGGCGGGGTGCACCGTGCGGAAGGGCGGCGGCGCTTCCGTATTCGGTTTCAGCCGGTTGAAGGTTTCGTAGCCCGCGTACAGCGGCAGGGCTACGAAGATGGCCGCGCGGGCGATCTTGAACGAACCGTTCGCGCCCGCCAGAATCTGGTGGACGGGTTTCTTGAAGGCTTCCCATTCCTTTTCGGAGGCCGCGAAGTAGAGCATCAACACGCCGATGGTGATGGCCATATACTGCGCGATCAACGAGGCGGGAATGGGTGCGCTTAACAAGGCGATGCCGTCGACATAAAACACCCAGCACCCGTAGAGCATCACCGCAAACTTGAGGAACGGGTGTTTGCTCTTGAA
>JAAUYB010045805.1_pt1 | contig 12063 bp, 11 predicted proteins | sample 7278071 | NCBI WGS metagenome assembly JAAUYB01 (sample SAMN14350121, study PRJNA611818) | marine sediment metagenome | isolation source: surface marine sediment (1.8m) | place: French Polynesia: Moorea | collected 2018-08
CGCTGTCTCTTATATTCCATATGACTATTGCTTGTTTTGCTGCCCGAAATTCCTAGTCTAGTTCGTGCATTAGCCGTGTGTCGCAATCCCGTTAGTACAAGATGGCCTAATTAGGGAATTTTTGTAATGTGCACAGAGCCCTGCTTGCAAGGACCCAACACGAGGCCATGTACGTATGTATGTAAGTTAGTACACCGATGCAGGGTGGAAGTTGGAAGGGGAACTCCACCGCGTGTGGACAAGCAGATAAGGAGCTTTTTTGGACGCTACATGGGGTTTTATGTCCTCCATAAAATTGTGCCGCCAAAGCACTGTACTGCGTACGGCTGAGTTAGGGCAGAAGAGGGGAAAGGGAGGGGACAGCAACGGGAAAAAAGTGGGGAAAAGCAACTTTGCGGAAAATGTATACATGATGATAGCGTAGGTATATTCCCTGCAATGGGCTTTTCCCCATACCTCCGCAGCTTCTTTGGCTTCGTTACGTCTGTTATAGGGCGCTCTTACGTATTTCGGTATTTTGAGCAAGTGCAGCAGCGCTGTACGATTAGAAAAGAGGATATCAGGTTCCTGGCGGACGTCGGGGAGACACTTGGCCCGTCTTGACGAGAATCGATCTACGCGCCGTCGCCACGAACCAATTCCCGCGCTTACGCAACGCGCGTACAGAATACCCAACCAATGAATTAATCCAACTTCCAATCACTTTTCCCCGCATGCAGCCGGCTACTCTGCCGACAGCGACTACGCCAGCGACCTCAACTTTCCCGTCGGGGCAGGAGGGGGGATGCAGGCAAACGCGCCCGCGTCGCAGTACATACAGGTAAACAGAAAAACCGCAAATATTCCTCTTATTAAAAAACCCGTTAAATTATTTTCTTTTTCAAAACAGGTCGCGAGCGACATGCAAACGGCGCAGCCTTACTTTGACCAAAGCCAGCAGCAGCAGGGATATTACAATCAAGTGAGTAGGATTTCTTTCACGGTTGATTCGAGTGCAGTACGAAGCCGACCTTCAATTAGACTTTGATAATTTACGGAGATTAGATCGCTCAATAATTCACTACCCCCTCGAAAACGAGTTAAATTTCTCCTCCTCCACTTCTTCTCCCAGCAGGGACAATCAGTGCCTCAGCAACAGACGACGGACGGATACTTCCAGGACGGTTGGAACCAGTACTCAAGGTATGATGGGCGGGCGATGAAGAAAGAAAATTAGGTTTTAATCCTCCAGTCCACACTGAAAACTGACACGAATCCCCCCTCTCTTTCTCTCTCTTTCCTTCATCATGGCACTTCTCATCATGGGGAAATCTTGCAGTGGTAAGTATAGCAACTTTGATTGAAATGTAGCAAATTTTCTCTACGGTATGTTTCCCCATCCTATTTTTCAGATCCCCAGTACCAGGCCTCCTCCGGCACCATGGCCCCTCCCCCGGGCCAGTACGGTCCCCTCCCGCCGGGCCAGGACCCGAACGCCGCGGCCGCCTCAGGATACATGTGAGGACAAAAGCACAAAGAGAACCAAACGTCAGGGAATGCGCATTTCAAAAAATTTACAGGAACGGTCCCACGGATGGCGGCGGCGGCGGCTACAGCGTTCCCAACGGCCTACCCGACGAGGGTTGGTACTCCCAGGACCAGCTCGCCGCGGCCGGGGGAGCGGGAAATTGGCAGCAACAGCCCTCCAGCGAATACATTCAGCAACAACAGCCCCAGTGTAACGGGGTCATACCCAACCAGGTACACAATAAGGATTTCGCACAAAAAAGAGGGAAAATGTGTTACCGATTTTGCACATCTCCTGTCCAACAGTACCCTCAGCAGCAGCAGCAGCTCCCCGCCCTCAACCCGAAGAACAGCATGTCCAACCCCTCCTACGGCGCCTCGGCCACCGCCACGGCCTCGGCCTCCGCACACGACCTCCACGGCTACACGGAGGAGGACTACGCGGCCTGGTACGAGGAGGGCTGGTACCAGGACGAGGACGGAGAGTGGTACCAGGACCCGGAGTACGCGGCCTCGTCCTACAACGACTACGACTACAGCTACTCGGCGTCCACCACCCCGCGGCGGCGGCGGCGGCGGTCGTCGACGGGAGGGACGGGGGCGAGGCGGAGGTCACACAGCAGGTCGCCGTACAAGCAGAAGTCTGGATACGTCGTGCAGGACAAGAATAGGTAGGTGCCGTGCCCTGACTCAACTGCATTTTTTCGGTTGTTTCCGCTTTCCATAAAAGGGCTGAATTTCCCGTATCGAATGCACAATGTTTATTTTTTTGTCCTTTCTTCACAGGAACCGCTCCACTCAACAGTCCAGCAAGCAGGGCATCATGGGCCGCCAGCGCCGCCCGGACAACTACGAGGAGGGCTGGTACAAGGACGAGTCCGGCGAGTGGCTGAACGAGTTCGACTGGCACCAGGACGAGAGCGGAGAGTGGTACTACGAGGACTCCTCCTGGGACTACGACTGGGAGGCCGAGGGATGGAGGCAGGACGAGAACGGGGAGTGGTACCTGGAGGACGAAGACGAAGAGGAGGAGGACGAGGAGGAGGAAGAGGAGGACGGGGGAGGCTCGTCCGGGGCCGGGACTGGCAGGTCGGCGGCTTCCTCGTCCGGAGGGGCGAGGAAGAAGAGCAAGAAGTTCAAGAACGTGTCCAAGATGGACGAGGAGGTGGCCGCAAAGGAGAAGGAGATAAAGGAGGCGGAGGAGAAGCAGAAGAAGACGCAGCAACTCATTGACAAGCAGCGGATGCAGGTATTTTGTGCATAACAAATGACCCAGGGAACAATATTACAGAAAAATGTTTGTATGTGTTCACAGATCTTCAAGCAGAAGCAGGCGATCGACGACGAGCGCAAGCGCCAGCAGACTGAGCGCCTCCGCCTCCACCGTGCCGAGCAGGACCGGCGGAAGAGGGACGAGGAAGAGCGGGTGCTGAGGGAGAAGCGGATGCGCCAGGAGGTGAGGGAGAAGCAGGGGAGGGCCTGGCTGGAGCAGGAGCGCCTGAGGCAGCAGACCGAGCTCCAGAGGCGCAAGCTGCACATAGAGCACGAGCGGGTGCGGCGGCACCTGCAGGAGCAGGCCAACAGGCTCAAGGACCACCAGGACAAGCAGAGGGAGCTCTTCAAGGTGCAGCAGAAGAGGATCAACCAGGAGAAGCTCCTGCAGCGACAGCAGCTCAAGCTGCAGGTGGAGATCAGCAAGCAGGTAAAAATAAAGTACGGATTAAGGACACGGCGGCACCATCATAAAACGAAACGCATATGTTCTCTCCACTTGGAAACAAAGGCGGGAAGAGATTTTTTCCCGAAATAGAAGAGACAGCCCTTTCGTTCACTTATCCGTGACGTCGGCTCTTCATTTGCAGGTGATGGAATCCGAGCGGCGAAAGATGCAGGAGGAGCTGGTGACGAAGAAGAGGGAGGAGGAAGAGACTCGCCGGGCGAGGGAGGCCTCGGAGAAGGAGCTGCTGGCTCGGAGGCAGCAGCTGGCAAGGGAGCAGGACCGACTGCAGGAGCAGCAGGTGCACCAGCAGCTGATCGAGGAGAAGCAGAGGCTCCTGCGGGAGCGGCAGAGGGTGCTGCACGAGAAGCAGATGGAGCTGCAGGAGGAGCAGAAGAAGCAGATGGAGCTGGAGGACCGCCACCGGAGGCTGGAGGAGCAGAGGCAGAGGCTCATAGGGGAGAAGGAGCGGAGGGAGTCCACCAAGGAGGGAGGGGACCCGGCAGAGATCCAGAAGCAATTGGAGGAGCTGGTCAAGCAGCAGAAGATGCTCAAGGAAGAGATGAAGGAGCACCAGAAGCTGCAGGAGACGAGGGAGAAGCAGAGGAAGGAGGACGAGAAGGAGCTCCAGCAGCAGAAGGAGAGGGAGGAGGAGAAGGACAGGGAGAGGCTCCAGGAGATTCGAGAGATGGTGAGGAAGCGGGAGCAGGAGCAGCTGCAGAGGGAGAGGGAGGAGAGGGCGGCGCAGGTGGAGGCGCAGAAGAAACAGCAGCAGCAGCAACAGCAAAAAGAAGAGCTGGAGAAGCAGCAACAGCAACAAAAGCAGCAAGGACTTCCAGAGGCGGAAAAGCCCAAAGAAACCGATGCAGTTCAAAGTCAGAAGAATGGAGAGCAGAAGAAACTCGCGGGCAGCCAACCGGGCAGCAAAAAGCCATCGCCTCCTCCGTCTGCAACAGAGTCGACATTGCAGCAGCAACCACCGAAATCATCCAGGTCTTCCAGCATCACTGCGACGGCAGCGACAGCAACAACAAACGGTCAAATAGCACAGCAGCAGCAGCAGACGCAACAGGAGAAGCAACAAACACCGAAACAGAAGAAACTTCCACCCCGTCCACTCGATTACGACGACTATTATTATCAGGTATGCATTTTGATCAAGATCTTTTAAAACGGGGGAAAATTTTGTGTTTCTTCAAGGACGACGACGGCAACTGGCGGAACGAGTATGACGACTACGGGTACGAGTTCGACCCGTACAACTACGAGACGTTCGAGGGGGAGGGCGAGGGAGAATGGGAGGGGGAAGGGGAGGGCGAGGAGGAAGAGGCGGAGTGGATGGAGGTGAACGGAGACGGGTCCGGCGGGGGGGCATCCCTAAGGGACGACGTCTTCATGCAGCAGTCATCCGCCGCTGGGACCGGGGCAAACCCTAGCGCCGCCGGAAGCAGGAAGGCCAGCGAGGCGGCGCACCCGGGGCCGCTTGTAGTGACGGACCCGAGCGTGGCGGCGGCGGCAAACGGGACGAGTCAGAACGGGGATGCAATGTCGATCGGCAACAATTTCGACCGGAAGAGCAGCGTCGCCAGTCGGAAGTCCAGCGCCGTGGCATCAAAGAGAGGCAGTCTGGTATGAGATATTTCCCCCGGTCTTAGCACGCTTGTCAACAAAGGGAACCTTTTTTTTTCAGGCCAGCGTCGCTGCCATGGACCAGGGTGTCTCTTCCAACAACGCTTCCGTGCCCGCCTCCGGCGGCGCCTCCCGCCGCAGCAGCGCCCGTGCCTCCGTGGCCAACGGCTTCGGACTCTTCCAGACCGTGCAGCAGCAGCAGCAGCCAATGATGGAGGATCTGACCGCGGCGTCTCCCCCGCTGGACAACCGGCTGGAGCGGCCCACCGAGCTGGACCTGTCCTCTGCCGCAGCAGACCAGGACCAGATCGTGCCAGGGTCGCAAAAGTTGCCTCCACGTCCCGCCGACTACGACTACTACTGGTATCAGGTAAGAAAAAACAAGCCTCTACAGTACTTGAACAAAAATAGGTTCGTTAATAAATAATATTTTTCTCTCAACCAGGACGACGACGGCAACTGGCGAAACGAGTACGACGACGAAGGGTACGAGTTCGCCGACGTCGAGTACAGCAACTCTGCCGAGCAGGAGCCCGCGACGGCGCTGGACGAACAGAACATGATGGTACTGGGCGAGGAGGAGGAGGAGCAGTTCTACACGGAGGAGGAGCTCAACAGGGCGGAGGAGGAGATGTTCATGAAGGAGGGAGGAGGGGCGGAGGAGGCCATGCCAGAGCAGCAACAGCAGCAGCAGACTGTGTCGTCGCTGGTGGTCAACGTCAACGACAACCAGCAGCAACAGCAGCAGCAACAACAACCGCTGGTGGAGCCGGCTTGGGCGCCAGTGGCCAAGAGCAAAGCCAAGGAAAGGTGGCACTGGGCCTTCAATCGCATCGTACAGGTAGGTGCCGAAAGCACACTTTTCATGCGTTTCTACAGAATAATTCGCCGCAAAAAGAAAGAAATAGGTCTTTTCCCCTCATACCCCGTGTCGAAACTTGTAGCGGATACTGCGTACCTAGGATACTCTTCATTGACTTTTCTTTTTCATTTAATAACCGTCGCCTGGTCGTCCATACACACTTGAGTGTCTTTCCCCTCCATTAAAAATACCAAAAAAAGAGTCTATCGAAAGTAAGCGGTCCTTTCTCTTCTCGATGTTGACCAAATTTGCCGTTGTGTTCTGTATCCCCCCCCTTTCCCGCCCTTTCCCCTTCCCCTTCCCTTGTCTTTTCACCATCCCTTAAATTCCTCTCTCGACCGACGATCTCCGAACCGCCCTACACTCTACTTCCCGCGCTGCCACATGTGTCAAAAAAACTCTCGGCGAAAAAACCACCCCGTAGATGAACAGGGTGTACAAGAACATGCTAAGGCAGCAGCAAGAGGACTTCCCCATGGCGGAGGAGGCCTGGGCGGAAGAGGCCATGGAGCAGGACTACTACGGCGAGGGGGAGGGGGAGGAGTGGTACGGGGAGGAGGAGGAGCAGTGGTACGAGGAATACGTCGAGGAGGAGTACCGAGGAGAAGAGGAGCAGCAGCAGGTGGAGGAGGAGTATGCGCCGGAGGAGGAGGAGGAATTCGTGGACGCGATGGAAGAGCAGGTGCCAGAGCCAGAGCCAAAAGAGTCACAAGCCCCGGCCACCTCCACGCAGGAGGAGGAGCTGAAGCAGGCCGCGGCCGAGGCGGCCAACGCGGCGGCGGACGCATCAAAGAACCTCATGAAGGGGTTCACGGCGTTCGGCGGGAGTCTGATGAAGGAGGCTGCGGATGCGGGGAAGGAGGCCGCTGGAGGCGGAGGCGGAGGCGGCTTAGGAGGTCTCTTCGGAGCGGCTGCACCGCCCTTGAAGTCGCCCATGGCGCCCAAGAAAAAGGACGAAGGATCAGGGTTCGGCGGGTTCGGCGGGTTCGGGTTCGGGAATAAGAAGGAGGAGGTAAAGAAGCAGGGCGGAGGCGGCGGCTTTGGTTTCGGAGGATTCGGCAACATGCTCGGAAACTTGGAGTCTGCTCTGGACCAAAAGCCGAAGACTCCGACTGCTCCACAACCTCCTCCCATTGCCGAGCCTGATCCCCCAGCTCCAGATAGTGCCGTTCTAGAAAAGGAAGCCCAGGGAGAGGAGGAAGGCTACTACGACGAAGAGACAGGAGAGTGGATACCCACTGGTGGAGAGGAGCAGGGATATTATGATGAGGAGACTGGAGAATGGGTTGCCACAGGCAGCAAGGAAGAGGAAGGATACTATGATGAAGAAACTGGTGAGTGGGTGCCAACAGCTAAAGAGGAAGAGGGATACTATGATGAGGTGACTGGAGAATGGATATCCACCAAGGTAGACAAGGGATCTCCCAAGTCTGAAAAGGAGCAAACTCCCAAATCAGAGACCAAGTCAGAAGGGAAAATAGAGGAGGAAGGATACTATGACGAAGTTACAGGAGAATGGGTCAGCACCAAAGAACAGTCGAAGGACGGAGAAGGATTCTATGACGAGAACGGAGAATGGGTTTCTACCAAAGTTGAAACTGAAGACTTGGAGGGGCAAGGTTACTATGATGAGAACGGAGAATGGGTGGTTGCCAAGGCTGAGAAGGGTGACAAGGAAGAAGGATACTATGACGAGAATGGAGAATGGATTTCGACACCCAAGGACAAAAAGGAGGAGGAGGAGGAAGGCTACTATGACGAAAACGGAGAATGGGTGTCCACTAAGAAAGAAGAGCAGGGCTATTATGATGAAGAAACTGGTGAGTGGATTGCCACAGGCAGCAAGGAGGAGGAAGGATATTACGATGAGGAAACTGGTGAGTGGATACCAGCAGGGAAGGAGGAGGAAGGATACTACGATGAGGTGACTGGCGAATGGATATCCACCTCGGCCGAGAAGAAAGAATCTCCCAAGTCTGAAACCAAGTCGGCCGGCGCTGACCAGACAGTACCTGAACCTGCGGTAGGAACAGCCGCATCTCCCCAAGCCGCCGGCGAACAGAAAGTACCCACTCCCCCTCCGAAGGAATCAACTCCTCCAGCATCTTCCCCGCCGGAGGAGGAAAAGCGACGGAGGGAGGAGGAGCTCTACTTCAAGCCCTGCACTGCCTTCTTCACCGCCCGCCAGAGGTGGTGGTGGGCCTTTGGCATGGTCACCAAGGTAACGGCGGCCACCAGAGCGGCGGCGGCAGCGAGAGAGAGACGCAGCAGCGAGAGAGTTTGCTCTTCTTTTCCCTAATAATAATTGGCGTATCCGCCGCGTATTTTGTAACCTAGTCATCAGTCCACCACTATCTTTCTTTTAATTTTTCATAGAGGTGAATGCAGTTCACTTGTACCACACTCAGTGCTCATGCAAAGGAAAAGGCTGCGCAGAATCGCAGCATGCGAAGGGCTCATTGTCGGCCGGAGGAGGTCGTGGTGTCGAACCGAGACTGGCACCACGATGTCCTGAACGGCCGCCGCGCCGCCGCGGCCTCTCCTGTGTCGTAGCCCGACGCCTCCTTCGGTCTCTTCCCCGTTTCCACTCTTTTCAGACTCTTTTTCCGCTCCTCTTCAGTTGTATCGTTCTCTCCTACTATATGCTGTCCCGTTACTAATCTGTACGTGCTACATAACACTACTGTTTTTGCTGCCGACTGCCTCAGCGTCTGTCACGGTCACACTTCAACATATACCGGATACACTTCTAAACGCTGGAAACACCTGAATTACGGCAGAAACTTTTCATCTTTGTCTGTTTCCCCTACATCTACTGCCGACATGCAACCATTTGAAACCATAAATTGGGGAGAAACCTTAAAAAGGAAAGGGAATATCTAAGCAGCAACCATTCTTCCTTGCTCTGTTTCAATCTGAGGCCTTTGCAACTTTACAATTCAGTACGTATATACTTTATAGTACAGTATGTCTAGCATTTTCATTCGGAGTTTGTAGTATGATACGAAGGGTTTTGCTGCAACACCGCCAACATTTACCGAAACAACAGACCTCGCGTTATGCCTAGTAGGTCGTTATTTCTTCTTCAGGGTTTTTGCCACTTCATCGCGCAGTAATTCGAAAACTTGCCGCTTCACCGTTGTTAATTAATTGTCGGCTACGGTCTCAGTCTTTCACTAATTGAAGTTTTACATTTATTCAGATCTCTGCTATCTTATAGGACCAATTTCGAAAAATTTATTGGCCACGTATTCGCAATCTCATATATTTGACTCTTGCCCATCCCTCTTCTGTGTACCGAATCATTGCCCGAGTAAAGTTGCTGCTTGGTTGTCGATTCCCGTATTTCATAGCTTTGTCAAGACAATGCATGTTCGCAGACTTTCAAGACATAAGTTCTGCTTCTTAGACTTTAAAAACACAAAAAAGAAACTCCACACACACTTGTTGAAATGAACCTACGGAAAACACCTAAGCAGTACGTACCACGTCAACCAGTTGGCAACTTGCTCGAAAGCGGGGGGCATCACATGTACCTTTGTGGCTACGATCGAAGTGCTAATCATCATGTGTCCTGAAAGTAAAAAGAGTAATTGTACTAGCCGATAAAAAGGCGGGTTGTGTTCTTACCTAAGAATCAAATAATTGAAAAATCGACACGCTGGGACGTCTAAAGTAAGGCACACCAAACTCACACTTTGTGTGCGGCAAACGAGTGCCTTCCACATTTTCATATGTCTTGAGTGTAGGTCATTCTATACGTATTTTTATAGAAGAATCGAGTTTGCAAACACGTCGAGACAAACCGCCTGCCAACTCGGGTATCTCGTCTCTAATCTTCAGCCAAAATGTTCGACGAAGTTCTGTGCTTGGTACATACCTTTTTTACCATAACTCTTATCATACTGTTTTCGACCTAGTCTCCTACTACGGTACTATAGCTCATTAATTGACTGCCTGCTCAGTAACGCTCAGTCCATCATGCTACAATAGAATCTTAAGGTCAACCAAACCGTACCCATGGTTCAAATTGGTCTTCTTCCCATTCTTCCTCCTCTCCACTCTCTCGACACCCTCCCAACCACTTCTGCCGAACAGATCCAATGGCTGACCAGGCAGGGTTATCCTCCAGAGGTGATAGACGAGATCATAGCGGACCAGGAGTTCTACGAGGAGGAGGAGGAGGAGCAGGGCTACTATGACGAGGAGACGGGGGAGTGGATCGCCACTGGCGGGCAGGAAGAGCAGGGCTACTACGACGAGGAGACGGGCGAGTGGATACCCACGGGACCTGAGGAGGAAGGCTACTACGACGAGGAGACCGGAGAGTGGATACCCACGGGTCCGGCGGCGGCGCAGCAGCAGGATGCTTCGGAGGCAGTGCTGCAGCAGCCGGCAGCGACCGAAGTGGCGCCTCCAGCTGCACCTGACGTGGTGATGGAAGAGGAAGTTGTGCCTCCAATTCCTCCGGCGACAGAGCAGGTGCCTCCAGTAGCAGCAGCAGCGCCGGTTGCGCCAGAGGCGGCGGCGCCAGCAGCAGCAGCTCCGAAGCCGCCCGACATCGACAAAGACCTGAAGGCGGCGCAGGACGCAGCGAAGGAGGCGGCTGACGTGGCCAAGAACCTCATCGGCGGATTCGGCGGATCTCTCTTAGGAGGTCTAGGAGGGGGAGACAAGGGCAAGAAGAAGAAGGGAGGAGGAGGCGGATTCATGGGAAGTCTAATGGGAGGAGTAGCGGCTGCGGCGGAGAAGGCGGCGGCCAAGCCGGCGGCCACCACGCCCAAGAAGCAGGAGCCGCCCAAGGCCGCTCCCGCGCCCTCGACGGCGATTTCTCCTCCAAAGCCCGCGCCGACGGAACCACCACCACCTCCAACGGCGGAAAAACAAACGGTATTACAAGGAGCTACCGAGGCTGTGAAAGAGGCTGAAAAGACTGAAGACGGCTCCGCCGGACAGTTCGAGGAGGGGATGCCGCTGGAGGAGGACTTCGAGGAGGAGCAGGTGCCGGACTTTGAGCCCGCCCCGAAAGAGGAAAAGTTTGAAGAGGACATGCCAATGGAGGACATGGAGGAGGATGAGGAGCAAGTGCCTGACTTTGAGCCGGCAGCGCCGCCGTCGCAGCTCCCTCCTCCTACCGAGGCCGAAAAGTCTCCCGAGGAGAAGCTGAAGGAGGAGGAGGAAAAGAAGATCGAGGAGGGAGTCAAGCTGGCGGAGGAGCTGGAGAAGGAGAGGAAGGAGGAGGGGGCGACGCCGCCGGACAAGCAGGTGGCCTTCGCGGAGGACGGCAAGCCGAGGTTCGTCAAGCACATCAACAAGACGCGGACCATGTCGGGCAGGCAGAAGTGGGACTGGGCCTTCGAGAAGATCATCCAGGTAGGATGGATCCGACGTCGATTCTCTCTCCCCTTCTCAGTTGTAGAAGTAGTAAAAGTAGATCGAAGAGTTGGTTGCTTCGTTTCGAAACATCCCGGCAATTGCATGAAAGGCGGACACAGCAAGCGCGGTGGCAGCAGGGCCTCTGGAGGCCCTTCTGTCGCCCCTCCTCACCCTCCTGTGCTCAATTTGCGAGTGGTCCTGTGACTTGAACCAGCATCCTCCACCGTGGTTTTTTGCTATCATCCTTTTCTCCGGTAGTTTCGCTTCTTTCGCCTCCGCCTGTCTTCTTGCGTGCATTTCCGCCGTTCATTTCAGTGGAGCTTTCTCGCCCGCGTCTGATTGTTGTATAGGCGAGTTAAAAAAGTAGAAAGAACTCTTGCTCCCTTGTCTGCCTGTTTGTTTCTAAACTATCCTGTCAACCAACACCCTTGTCTTATATAATGGAAAACAATGCACACTGTACACTAGTCACACATCAAACTTCAACCCTGCTTCGCCTTCCCTTTCCAGCTTTTCTATCATCTATCCATCGCGTGTACTTGAAAACTCTGCATGGCTCTATGAAACCAACTTTTGTGTTTCCCCTTCTTTCGTCAGTACAAAAGGTCTTTAGAACGAACAAAGTGCTGTTAACAGACTCTTGAGGGACACCAAAACTTTCTTTTTTCTTATTTTTTTTCAATCACTATTGCAGAATGAATAGACCTCATTTTATCGTATTCCTTGGTTTTTTTTCCGGCCGTGACCTCTGGTCTCGTTGTTGGGTACGAATCGGGCCGAGAATCGTGCCTACGAGCGTTCACCAGCCTCAACAGAGAGTTGAAGGACCTTTCCCCATAATGCTGCTGTATGGACCCCCCGCCGACACCTCTCTCAACCCCTCAAAAAAGCGGATGGGAGGAGAAGGGGAGGAGGCCCACAAAACCAACCTTGCTTTGTTTGCTCCCCCTTTCTCCTTTTTCCTCTCCTTCCC
>JAAUYB010002934.1_pt1 | contig 12062 bp, 10 predicted proteins | sample 7278071 | NCBI WGS metagenome assembly JAAUYB01 (sample SAMN14350121, study PRJNA611818) | marine sediment metagenome | isolation source: surface marine sediment (1.8m) | place: French Polynesia: Moorea | collected 2018-08
CCAGAGAAAGTGCTTGAGGGGCTCGGGCCGCACCTGCCTGCCAATTGGCAGGACGACTTCCCGGTGATCCAGACGCCGGTGGATTGGTGCGGGCTGAACTACTACACCCGCAAGGTGGTCGCCCCCAACGACGGCCCCTGGCCCGGGCTTCATGGCGTCGAAGGCCCCTTGCCCAAGACCTTTATGGATTGGGAAATCTACCCCGACGGCCTCTACCAGTTCCTCACCCGCACGGCGCGCGACTATACCGCCGACTTGCCTTTGATCGTGACCGAAAACGGCATGGCCTCTGCCGATGTGATCCATGCTGGCCGCATCGACGATCCGCAACGCATTACCTATGTCGAGGCGCATCTCGATGCGGTGCAACGCGCGCTGGCCGAAGGGGTGCCGGTGCAGGGCTATTTCATCTGGTCGCTGATGGACAATTACGAATGGGCCCTGGGATATGAGAAGCGCTTTGGCCTCGTGCATGTGGACTTTGACACCCTTGTGCGCACACCCAAGGCGTCTTACCACGCCCTGGCAGCCGCATTGAAAGCATGACCATGTCGCAGCCCCTTTTGTCCGTCGTTGCCGATATCGGCGGCACCAACACCCGGGTCGCCCTGGCGGACGGGCCGGTGGTGCGCGCAGACAGCATCCGGCGCTACCGCAATGCCGAAGTGTCGGGCTTGCCCGAGGCGCTGCGCATGTTCCTGGCCGAAATGGGCGAACGCCCCGCCGCCGCCTGCGTGGCGATGGCTGGGCCAGTGCGCGACGGGGTGGGCCGGCTGACGAATTTCGACTGGGTGGTCGACCGCACCCAGGTGGCCAAGGCCACTAAGGCCGAGACGGTGGCGGTTCTCAACGACTTGCAGGCACAGGGCCACGCGCTCGAACACCTGCCCGACACGGCGCTCAACACTTTGCTGCCGGGCCAAACCGCCAGTCCGCAGGCCGCACGTCTGGTGATCGGCGTCGGCACCGGCATGAACGCGGCCCCGGTCTACCGGCTGGGCAACCAGACGCTGGTGCCCCCATCCGAGGCCGGTCACATCACCCTGCCTTTGCAAAACGACGAAGAGCTGCGGCTGATGGATTTCATCGCGCGCAAATACGGCATGCCGGGCCTGGAAGAGGTGCTCTCGGGCCGCGGCTTTGAGCATGTCTATGCCTGGGCCTGCGAAGAGGCGGGTAGCGGCACGCCACTGGACGCCGGCGCGATCATGCAGGCCTTTGAGGCCGGCGGGGACCCGCTGGCGGACCGCACAGTGGCGCTGTTTTCGCGGTTCCTCGGCCGCGTTGCGGGCAATCTCGCGCTGATCACCCTGCCCTTCGGCGGTGTCTACCTCTGCGGCGGGGTGGCCCAGCATTTTGGCCCACATCTGATGAAGGCCGGATTTGGCGAGGCCTTCGCCGACAAAGGCCGCTTTGCCGAGTTCATGCAGCAATTCCCGGTGTGGCTGATCACCGACGACTATGCCGCCCTGACTGGCTGTGCCGGTTTGATGAGCGAAATGCTGTCCGGCTAGGGCGCGCTGCCGCCCTGCGGCTTGCCTCGCTCGGCTATCCCGGCGATACCACCGCCTTAGGACGCTGCGACGAGGCCCGCCATGACCCTTCAAATCATCCCGACATCCCCGATCGACGGACAAGTCCCCGGCACGTCGGGCCTACGCAAGAAAACCCATGTCTTCCAGCAGCCGCATTACCTGGAAAACTATGTCCAGAGCATCTTTGACGGGATCGGCGGTGTCGTGGGCAAAACCTTGGTTCTGGGCGGCGATGGGCGCTATTTCAACGCGCAGGCCGCGCAGGTTGTCTTGCGTATGGCCTCGGCAAACGACGCGGCCAAGGTCATCGTGGGGCAGAATGCGCTCCTATCGACGCCAGCCGCCTCGCGTCTGATCCGCAAACGCGGCGCGAATGGCGGCATTATCCTTTCGGCCAGCCACAATCCCGGCGGGCCGGACGGCGATTTTGGGGTGAAATACAACATTGCCAATGGCGGCCCCGCACCGGAGCCGGTGACGAGCGCCATCACCCAGGCCGCAGCCGGCATCACCCAGTATTGCATCCTCACAGCGCAGGATGTGGACCTGTCGCAGCCGGGCCTTCAGGACCTGCACGGGATGGAGGTGGAGGTTGTCGATCCGGTGGCCGATTACGCGAGCTTGATGGAAGAGCTGTTTGATTTCGCAGCGATTTCCGCGCTGTTCCAATCCGGCTTCACCTTGCGCTTTGATGCCATGCACGCGGTCACTGGCCCTTATGCCAGTGCGATCCTCGAGGACCGTTTGGGCGCGTCCCCCGGCTCTGTGCTGAACGCCGTCCCGCTGCCCGATTTCGGCAAAGGCCACCCGGACCCAAACCCGATCTGGGCAAAGGATCTGATGGACGTCATGATGGGCTCGGATGCGCCGGATTTCGGTGCCGCCTCGGATGGCGATGGCGACCGCAATATGATTGTCGGGCGCGGCTGCTATGTCACCCCGTCTGACAGCCTCGCGGTGCTCGCCGCCAACGCCACGCTGGTGCCGGCCTATGCGGATGGTCTGAAAGGTGTGGCGCGTTCCATGCCCACATCGCAGGCGGTGGACAGGGTGGCCGAAGCTCAGGGCCTCGATTGTTACGCCACACCCACCGGCTGGAAATTCTTTGGCAACCTGCTGGATGCCGGCCGCGCCACGCTTTGTGGTGAGGAAAGCGCCGGTACAGGCTCCGACCATATCCGTGAGAAAGACGGGCTTTGGGCGGTGCTCTTCTGGCTCAACATCCTCGCCAAGCGCCGGATGTCGGTGGCCGAGATCCTCGCCGATCACTGGGCGCGGTTTGGCCGCAACTACTATTCCCGCCACGATTACGAGGCGCTCGACACCGCCACCGCCGAGGCTTTGATCAACGATCTGCGCGACAGGCTGCCCACCCTGCCCGGCACGACAGCCGGCCCCCTAACGATGACCGAAGCCGAAGATTTTGCCTATGACGATCCGGTCGACGGCAGCCGCACCACCGGTCAAGGCCTCAACATCCGCTTTGACGGCGACGCGCGGGTGATGCTGCGCCTGTCGGGCACCGGGACCGAAGGCGCTACCTTGCGGGTCTATCTCGAACGGTTCGACGCCGAGGCGCTGGACCTCGATGCGCAAGCGGCGCTGGCCCCGGTCGCTGCGGCGACAGAAGCGTTGACCAACCTGCGCGCGCGCACGGGGCGTGACGCGCCGGATGTCATCACCTGAATGGAGAACCTGCGCGGCATCGGCATGATGGTCTTTGCGATGGCGGCCTTCGCCATCGAAGACGCGCTGATCAAGGCCGCCGCCGCCACGCTGCCCGCCGGGCAAATCCTACTGATCCTCGGCTTTCTGGGCGGTGCGTTTTTCGCCGCCCTCGCCCGTGCCCGCGGCATCGCCCTGCTGACCCCGGTACTCTGGTCCCGCCCGGTCATGACCCGCATCCTGACCGAGATCATCGGCACCGTCGGCGTCATCACCGCGATCACCACCATCCCGCTGTCCACCGCCTCGGCGATCCTGCAAGCGACCCCTTTGGTCATCACCATGGGCGCCGCCCTGCTTTTTGCCGAGCCTGTGGGCTGGCGGCGCTGGAGCGCGATTGCCGTTGGGTTTTTCGGCGTGCTGCTGATCATCCGCCCCGGGATGGCGGGCTTTGATCCGATGGCGCTGTTTGCCGTCCTGGGTGTGTTCGGCCTCGCCGGGCGCGATCTGGCCGCTCGGGCTGTGCCGCGGGACATTCCGAACCTGCAACTGGCGACATATGGCTTTCTGACACTCATCCCCACCGGCGTGCTGCTGATGGCGGCCTCGGGCGGTGGCAGTTGGCCGGATGGCACCACCTGGGGCCTGCTGCTGACCGCTGTCGCTGTGGGCATCGCCGCCTATTGGGCGATCACCGCGGCCTCGCGCATGGGCGATGTGTCGGTCATCACGCCGTTCCGCTATTCCCGGCTGATCTTTGCCCTGCTGATCGGCATCACCGTCTTTGGCGAACGGCCCGATCTGGTGACCTATCTGGGCGCCGCGCTGATCATCGCCTCGGGGCTTTACACCTTCGTTCGCGAACGCCGCCTCGCGCAACGCCTGGCACCGCCAATGACAGCCGAAAAAAAAGGCATCCGTTAGCGCTATCAGTCGCGGTTTACATTTGCCGTTTGCCTGCTATGACCCTGCGCAAACGCATTGCATTCCAAGGGACAGCGCCATGAGCACCATCATCGACATTTTCGCCCGCGAGATTCTCGACAGCCGGGGCAACCCCACGGTCGAGGTCGACGTGACGCTGGAAGACGGCAGCATGGGCCGCGCCGCCGTCCCCTCGGGCGCGTCCACGGGTGCCTATGAAGCGGTGGAAAAACGCGATGGCGACGCGGCGCGCTATATGGGCAAAGGCGTGCTCGACGCCTGTGCGTCGGTGAATGGCGAGATTGCCGAGGCGATCCTCGGTATGGACGCGACAGAACAAGTCGCCATCGACATGACAATGATCGAGCTGGACGGCACCGACAACAAGGGCCGTTTGGGCGCCAACGCCATCCTCGGCGTTTCGCTCGCCACCGCCAAAGCCGCGGCGGAGTTCTGCGGCCAGCCGCTTTACCGCTATGTCGGCGGCACCTCGGCCCGCACGCTGCCGGTGCCGATGATGAACATCATCAATGGCGGCGAACATGCCGACAACCCGATCGACATTCAGGAATTCATGATCATGCCGGTCGCCGCCCCCACGATGCGCGACGCGGTGCGCATGGGCTCCGAAGTGTTCCACACCCTGAAGAAAGAGCTGTCAGCCGCCGGCATGTCCACCGGTCTGGGGGACGAAGGCGGCTTTGCGCCCGAACTGGGATCCACTCGCGAGGCGTTGGATTTCATCCTCAAAAGCATCGAAAAGGCGGGCTACACCACGGGCGACGACATCATGCTGGCACTGGATTGCGCGGCCACCGAGTACTTCAAGGACGGCGCTTATGTGCTTTCTGGGGAAGGTAAAACGCTGACCAGTGACGAGAACGCCGCCTACCTCGCCGCGCTGGTGAACGACTACCCGATCCTGTCGATCGAAGACGGAATGTCCGAGGATGACTGGGACGGCTGGAAAGCGCTCACCGACCAGATCGGTGACAAGGTGCAGCTGGTGGGCGATGATCTCTTTGTTACCAACCCCGACCGGCTCGCCATGGGGATCGAGCGCGGCTGCGCAAATTCGATGCTGGTCAAGGTCAACCAGATCGGCTCGCTCACCGAAACCCTGCGCGCCGTTGACATGGCCCACCGCGCCCGCATGACCAACGTGATGAGTCACCGCTCGGGCGAAACCGAGGATGCCACCATCGCCGACCTCGCCGTCGCCACCAATTGCGGTCAGATCAAAACCGGCTCGCTCGCCCGCTCCGACCGGTTGGCGAAATACAACCAGCTGATCCGCATCGAAGAGGCCCTGGGCGAGGTCGCCGAATACGCCGGCCGCGACATCCTGCGCGGGTGATCGACCCCACCCCTTTTGTCAAAGCGCTCGGGCCGCGGCTGGCGCATGTCACCGCGGCCACAAACCTGCCAGGGATCGAACGCCACGGGCTGCTGCCCGCCGCGCAACTGGCGCAGAAGGCGGGCGGTGATCACGGCATCGCCCTACGCGACCACCGCCTGCACCTGCGCGGCGCCGACGTGGACGCCCGGCTTAACCATCAAAAGCCGATCTTGCGCGGGCTGAAGGCCGCAAATCGCATCGTCGATGGGCACGATGCGGAGTCCTGGGCGGAGCAACTGGATCAACGGGTGTTTTTCTGGCCGGAGACGCGGGGAAATCGCTTCCGCGCCAGCATCGCCCGCGATGTCGCGCTGCATGTGCTGTGGTTCGACACAGTCGCCTTGATCGAACGCCACAGCGCGCGTCTCTATCTCAGCCCGATCAATAGCGGCAACTTCACCCAAGGCGGCGCGCACGCGCGGCGCGGTGACTGGCTCTACGTGCCGCTGCAGGCCGGCATGGACGCGTTTCGCCAAAACAGGCGGGCCCGCGGGCTGGTCAAATCCAAGGACAGCGTGGCCGAAATCTCCCTCCTCGGCGCGCTCCAAGCAGAAGACGTAGCGGCCCTGCGGATCACGGCTTAACTGCCGGCGTTTGGATCCTTGTAGACGCCCTGCTCTTTCAGTGCATCCACCACCTCGGCAGGCATATACGTCTCGTCATGTTTGGCAAGGATTTCAGAGGCTTCAAAGACACCGTTCACGTAGCGCCCGGTGCCCACCATGCCTTCGTTCTCGGTAAAGAGGTCCGGCAAAACGCCGGTGTACACCACCGGCACCGTCGCCCCGCCATCGGTCACCCGAAAGCTGATCTGCTCGCCCTGGCCCCGCACGATCGAACCTTCCTCGACCAACCCGCCGATCCGGAACACCTCGTTGGCCGGTGGCGGCGCTTCGACCACCTGGCTGGGTGAGCGGAAAAAGTTGATCCCGTCGCGCATCGCATAGCCAATCAGTGCCGTTGAAATGACCAGCGCGACTGCGGCCAGCGCCACCACCTGGATTCGCCGCTGTTTCTTGAGCGATTTCAGTGCCATCTCATCCTCCTGCCATCGCGGCGAATATAGACCCGGCAAGCGCCGTTTTGTAGCCCCACGGCCACTTTGCCGCGCCACACCTGCCTCTTCTCCGGTTTTCCAATACCTCGGGGTGAATTGGCCGCAGGCCAAGAGGGGCAGCGCCCCTCAAAACCGGGGCGCGCGCAGCGCGCCCCCCACGTCGGACGCGACAGCGTCCGAAACACAATCACGGGAAACACGGTGCCAGCATCAACCCGGCGGTTTCGTCTGCGCCCAACATCAAATTGGCGTTCTGCAGTGCCTGCCCGGATGAGCCTTTGGTCAGGTTGTCCAGCGCCGCCACCACAATCACCCGTCCCTCACACCGGTCGGGCACCACACCGATATGGCAGAAATTCGATCCGCGCACATGGTGGGTCGAGGGTGTCTCCCCCATCGGCAGAACCTCCACAAAAGGCTCCGCCGCATAGGCCATCACCAGTGCATCCCACACCGCCTGCGCCTCCCCGCGCTGGTAACAGGTCGCCAGTATCCCGCGATTGAACGGCCCCAGATGCGGGGTGAACTGGATTTGCACGTCGCGCCCCGCAATCGCGGAAAACTCCTGATCAAACTCTCCCAGATGCCGGTGCGTGCCGCCCACCGCATAAGCGTTGGTGCCTTCGGAAAGCTCCGCATGCAGCAGGTTTTCCTTCAGGCTCCGCCCGGCGCCCGAAACGCCGCATTGCAGGTCCAAAACGATCTCATCCAGGTCAATCACCCCGGCAGCAATCAGCGGCCGCAGGATGTATTGCCCCGTCGCGGCGTTACACCCTGTCCCCGCCACCAGCCGGGCCGCGCGGATTTCGTCGCGGTAGAACTCGGTCAGGCCATAAACCGCCTCTTTCTGCAGCTCGGGCGCGGCATGCGGATTGCCGTACCATTTCTCATAAGCCGCGACATCGCGCAGTCGGAAATCGGCTGAAAGATCAACGATCTTGAGATCCCGCGGCAGTTGTGAGATCACCTCTTGGCTGGTCTTGTGCGGCAAAGCGCAAAAACACAGGTCAATGCCGGAAAAATCGATCTGCTCCCAGGTCACAAGGTCCGGAAGATCGAGGTGGCGCAGATGCGGGAACACCTGCGCAAGGCTCTGCCCGGCCTTCGAATTGGCGGCCAAGGCCTTGATTTCAAACGTCGGATGAGTGGTAATCAGCCGGATCAGCTCGGCCCCGGTATAGCCCGAGGCGCCGATAATGGCGATGGAATGGGTCATGATGCGTCTTGCCTGGTCTGTCGGCCGCGCTTCAAAGCGCACGCGCCGGACGGTCTGGGAATAGGGGAACGAACAGCGGATCACCCGCCGGGCGGCGCGTTATCGTCGAAGTATCAGGCCAAAACCGGGCATGGGGCGTTCCTTTCCGCCGACGCTATAGCCTGCGCGTGCGGACCGATCAACGCTTTTGCGTGTCGGACTCAAGCCCAGCAACCTTGCGCCAACCCGTCCCCTGCGCAAACATGCGTCATGGCCAAGCAGATCGCACAATCCCCCGTCCCGCTTTGGCGGCTCTTCCTCCGTATGGGCGGATGGATTTCGCTGATCTTTCTGGCACCCCTGCTGGTGCTGACCTTCATCAGCGCGGAAACCCTGTCGATCGCCAACCGCTTTGATACCGAAGGGCGTGAGACCACCGCCCTGTTGGCCGACAAGTATTACCGTGAAAGCCGCGATAGCGATGGCGATGTCACCATCACCTATTACCTAGTGCTGGATTTCGAGACCCGGCGCGGTGAGACGATGGAGGTGCATCGCACCGTCGGCAAATCCGACTACAACCGCCTTGTGCAAGGTGACAGCATGCCGATCTGGTACCTGGAAAGCGAACCGGACCGGACCGAGATCACGCGCGGGCAGTACCGATCAGGCTCGGCCATTGCGCAGTATTTCGCGCTGGGAATCGGGCTGATCTTCCTTACGGCCTTTTGGTACACCGGCCGCAACGCGGTCGCCGCCGTCCGGGCGCGGCGCTACGGCGCGCGCGAAAGCGCCACGGTGACAGGCATCAAACCGACCAGCATCACGGTGGGGAACGAAAGGCTCTACCGTCTGCATTGGCGCGAAGCCTCTGGGCGCGTGGGCCAAAGCATGGTGTTTCGCCCCAGCGTTCTAGCCGGGTTTGCGTCCGGTGATACGATCACCGTCTATCAGGGGATCAAACGCGCCTGGTGGGAGGGCGATGTCGGCCCGCGCCCGGACTAAGCGCTCAGGCCCCCTCGAACGTGATCTTGCGGCGCAGAAAATGCGTGGCGTGATCGCTCACCTTTTTCGGATTGCCGGTGGTCAGGAACCCGGCCTCAGACCCCGGCCCGCGCATCTGCGGGTGCCGGTCGAGGTAATCGGCCAGAGACTCCGCCACGAGACTTGCCTGCGAATAAACCGACACCTCGGGGCCCAGCGCATCCTGAAAAATCTCTTCCATCAGCGGGTAATGGGTGCAGCCCAGGATCGCGGCCTCGGGGTCAGGCATCTTGCGCTTCAACGCGTCCACATGGCTGCGCACCAGCGCCTCGGCCAGGATCATGTCGCCCTCTTCGATGGCGTCGACGAGGCCACCGCAGGCCTGCGCCTCGACATCGACGCCGATTGCACGAAAGGCCAATTCACGCTGAAAGGCGCGACTGCGCACGGTGGCCGGGGTGGCGAACAACGCCACATGTTGCACCGCCACTTCGCGCGGCGGGGAATTGTCACCCCAATGGCGTTCGGTCAGCGCCTCGATCAGCGGCACAAAGACCCCCAGCACCCGCTTGTCATGCGGCACCCAGCTTTCCTGCATGCGCCGCAGGGCCGCGGCACTTGCGGTGTTGCAGGCCAGGATCACCAGGTCACACCCCGCATCGAACAGCCGCTGCGTCGCCGTGCAGGTGAGGTCAAAGACATCATCGGCATCCCGCACGCCATAAGGCGCATGGGCGCTGTCGGCGAAATAGACAAAGGGCACTTCGGGCAGGCGTTTGGTCACCGCATCCAGCACCGTCAAGCCGCCCAGCCCGGAATCGAACACACCCACTGCCATTTGCCTGTCTCCTTGCGCCCGCGCCTTAGCCCCTAATAGACGCGGCGCTTGCCGTCTGCGTCCGGACCGCGGTGTTTTTCTTCGAATTCATAGCCGTAATCGAAGGTCTCAAGCGGTGTCGGCGACAGCTCATACGTCGCTTTGCGCAGGAAATCCATCAGCTCGCGCGCGTCTTTTGCGCGCGCTTCGATCTCTTGCGGAGGGATGGGCTGGCCGATGGCGACGCGCACCGGCGTGTCCACCCGTTTGCGGAACTCCTTGATCAAAAGCCCCATACGCAGGGTCGAATGCAGGTGGGAGGCCAGCTGAAAGAGGCGTGAGGTATGGCCATCGAAATAGAGCGGCACCACCGTGGCGCCGGATTTCGCGATCATCCGTGCCGTGAAAGTCCGCCAGCCCGGATCCATCGGGCGCGCAAAGGGCTTGACGCCCGTTGCGACCGTGCCGCCGGGAAAGACGCCAATGCAGCCGCCGGCATCCAGATAGCGGAGCGAGTCTTTGCGGGTTTGCAGGTTCTGCTGCACCGCCTCACGCGTTTCATCAAAGCTGACCGGCAGGATGATGCGATTCAGCTCTTCGGCCTTGCGAAAGACCGAATTGGCCAGAATCCGGAAATCGCCGCGCACCACCGACAGGATGTGGCCGAGGATCAGACCGTCGAGAATCCCATAAGGGTGGTTGGCAATCACGATCAGCGGGCCGGTTTTTGGGATGTTGTCGAGGCTGCCGCCAATCACCTCGAGCCCAAGCCCATAGCGTTCGACCATGACCTCCCAGAAATCGCGGCCCCGCGCGACCTCGTGTTCGTAACCATCGGCGCGCTTGATCAGGCCCAGCCGTCCGGTTGCGTTTTCCATAAGCCGGATCATAGCGCGTCCGCCGCGGGTGCTGGCAGAATAGGAATAGCTGATGTCCCGTGCCACCTGGCGCCGGTTGGGCATGGGTAGGCTCCTCTGGCTGTGCGCCCCCGCTCGGGGTGGGTTTACTGCGTTCGCCCCCGTCTGACCAGCCTATGCGTGTCCTCGCTTGCGGGTCACTCTGCCGCTGCGGCCAGCGCCGCGCCGCCGCCGCGTAGAGCGGCCAACAGCTCTTCCCGGCGCTTTTCGGCCTTGGTGGCGTTGGCGTGTTTTACCGGGCCAAAGCCGCGGATCTGCAGCGGCAGTTCAGCCAGAGCGACCAGTGCATCCATGGTCTCAGGCGTTGCCTTGGGCAGCCATTCACCCATGTCGGCCTCGTATTGCCGGATCAAGGCGCGTTCCATCCGGCGTTCTTCGGTGCGCCCAAACGGGTCAAGCGGCGTGCCGCGCAGGCGCTTCATCCGCGCCAGCAGGCCAAAGCTGCGCAACATGCCTTCGCCATAGGGCTTTTTCATCGGCCGTCCGTCCGGGCCCTCTTTGCTGAGCAAGGGTGGAGCGAGGTGGAAGGTCATCTTGAGATCGCCGTCAAAGGCTTCGGCAGCCTTTTGGCGGGTTTCCAGATGCAAGCGGGCGACCTCGTATTCGTCCTTATAGGCCAAGAGCTTGTGATAACCCTTTGCCACCGCATCTTTCAGGCGCGGATCACTGATACCGTCGACCAGCTTGCGGTACCGCTTGGCCAGCCGCTTGCCCTGGTACTTGACCAGATGATCGGCGCGGAAGCTGATCTTGTCGTCGAGCGTTTTCGGCAGCTGCACCACCTTGGGCGCCACCAGTTGCCGCGCCTCATCCGGGTGCAACACCGCCCAGCGGCCAATCTCAAAGGCGCGCAGGTTGCGGTCCACCGCGGCGCCGTTCAGCTGCACCGCCTGGGTGATCGCGTCGTGGCTGAGCGGCACGAGGCCGCGCTGCCAGGCCGCGCCCAGGATCATCATGTTGGAAAAGATGGAGTCGCCCAAAGTGGCACGCGCCAGTTCCGACGCGTCAAAGAGGTCCAGCCGGTCCTTCAGCCGCGCCTGCAGAGCCAGCGTCAACTGGTCGGTGGGCAGGACAAATTCGGTGTTGCGGGTGAAATCGCCGGTGATGATTTCATGCGCGTTAACCACCCCGCCGGTGCGCCCGGTGCGCATGAGCCCAATGGTCTTGGCCCCCGCGCTGACCACCAGATCGCCGCCAATCAGCGCATCGGCCTCACCCGTGGCGACGCGGATGGCGCTGATATCCTCGGGGCGCTCCGCCAGACGCAGGTGGATATGCACCGCTCCGCCCTTTTGCGCGAGCCCCGCCATCTCCATCATGCCCGCGCCTTTGCCGTCGATTTGCGCGGCTTGAGCCAGTACGGCACCGATGGTGACCACCCCCGTGCCACCGACCCCGGTGATCACAACGTTATGCGTGCCATCAATCGCTGGAAGCTCGGGCTCCGGAAGGTCTGGAAGATCCAGCTTGGTGGTCGCTTCTTTCTTCACCTTCGCGCCTTCAAGCGTTACGAAGGAGGGGCAAAACCCTTTGAGACAAGAGAAATCCTTGTTGCAGGAGGACTGATCG
>JAAUYB010025782.1_pt1 | contig 12059 bp, 12 predicted proteins | sample 7278071 | NCBI WGS metagenome assembly JAAUYB01 (sample SAMN14350121, study PRJNA611818) | marine sediment metagenome | isolation source: surface marine sediment (1.8m) | place: French Polynesia: Moorea | collected 2018-08
GACGAGACTGACAGAAGGATCAAAGAAGGAAGAAAATGAGGAGAGGAGAGGTGAGTTGAGGAGAGGAGAGGAGAGAGAGAGAGAGCGAGAGAGCGTGAGCGCGAGAGAGAGAGAGAGAGAGAGCCAGAGAGAGCGCGAGAGAGAGAGAGAGAGAGAGAGAGCGCCTAGGAGGCAACGCCCGACGGTGGTTGCCGTCGGTCGCCCCACAGATGGCGCCTCTCTCTCTCTCTTACATTTTCCCCTTCGTTCTGCATTAGCCCGTGCCTCTCTCCGTCTCTTTAACATAAGTACCATGTTATGTCCACAGTTTTAATGTTATTTCTTCATAGTTGGTGATCAAAAAATTTAACTTACATAGGTTTTTATATGATATGTGCCTGATTGTCTTTTTAATCTACATTTTATAGATTACGTTTGCTGACAAGGTCTTCGTTACAATTAGTCGAGCTGGCCTCGACTCCCCACATAGTGGGGGTCGAGCCCTTTACACTCGACGGGTTGAACATTTGGTATGGTTTCTGACGGGCTCTCTTTGTCTTTCTAAGGAGAGCCCAAAACATATATTATTGTTTATTTAGACCAGGAAAAATAAGGGAGAATATAAAATATATGTGGGTTAATGTCGTCAAGACCGATTTGGACAAATCTAACGCCGACCAATCCGTGGGTTTCTCTCTTTCTTGGTTTAGCGCTTATGTTATAGTACGGCTATCACCTACGCCGTTAGTGTGTGTGTGCGTGTGCACGACGACTTTCCTCTTCTTTCTCTCTCCGTTGCTCCTACCACCTCACAACCAATGGAGCAGTCTTCTTTCCCTTCTTACCATCGTTCTGCCTCTAAAAGAATATTGGCATGCCCGTGGCACTCTTCCTCAACCTCTCGCAGCTCTATCGATCTAGCATGCTTTCTCGCGTTCAAACAAAGCGAACAGCTTAGTAAAGCACGTGACGTGATACTACAAGGCAAAAAAGCAAAAAAAACGAAGTCATGAAGGTTTATTCTGTGTTGCTAAAAGGTTCTATCTCTTCAGATTTAGAATACCCTATAAGTGTTATCCATAATGTGCACGAAGGTCGGTGGGAACTGTGCATTTCATCAGTAGCATTTGAGTATACCGCTAATACACAACCAGCCTATCTCGAACTCTCCACGAACTTTGTCATGGGACAGTTTGTTAATTCTAGACAAGAGCCGTATTCTGGCCAAGCAGTGTTGAATCTGTGTTTGTATGGAGGCAAAAGGCAAGGTTCCACAACTGTAATTGGGATGAAACAACAAACATTTTTTGCCGTAAATAATGCTCAGCAAATTTTGAAGCTGTCATTAAAAGAATCAAAATCTGGAAAGTATCCAAGCGGTTCCAATGTCAATGTTCTTCTCCTATTACGTCGCGTGGCGTAATTATAAGTAAGTCCCCTCACAAGAATGTCGAGCTCGCACCGTTTTCTCAGAAAATTTATGAAGAAACATCACTCCTTTCTTTTCAAACTGTACCAAGAAAAAAGAGGCTGGAAAAATCGAGACACAATTTCAAAAGCGAGAAATGTTCAGGTCCGCCTTCTTTTACGACTTCTCTTTTGCATTTCAGCTGGTCATATTCCAATAAGAAAGTCAGACTTTGAAGAAATTGTTCGCAGCAAAAGACGAATTTTGCTCCGCAATGTTAAATATATTTTTCGCAAGTTGAGAAAAGACAGTATAAAAAAAATTAAAAGTTTTGTGTTAAAATTTGCATCTGTCTATCGTAGGTTATTTTCACCGCTCTTTGAGTAAAAATGTCAGTGCGAAAAATTTTACTTGATTACTCTGAGTATTTGCGTCTTCTAGAAATTGAAAAGCGATATCAAGAGCTTGCCAAAAACACAGAAGAAAATAATCAAAGTGGGTCTGGAGATAGGACGCATGAACCTCGCAAAGAACATGAAGAACATGAGACACTCTCGTCTATTTTACAAAAATCCCAAGAAAAAAATGCTGTGAGCATGCCTATGCTAGGCAGCTTACCAAGCATTACTGTGCCAGCCAGTGCAACAATTCCACGAGACGAGGCAGAAAAAGAAAAAAATAAAAGATCTTCTAAAGCAACATCCGAAAAAAAAACAAATAAGAAGAGATGGTACTTTCTTGGTATTCCCCAGTCTACTACTAAGTAACATAGTAATAACGGACATGCGTGCATCAGAAATTCAAGAGTGTCTAGAATCTTTCCCCCAAGTCAAAGAATTTTTTGGCGGCATTGCAGCGATTAATGAAGTACCGAAATTAAAAGAAGAGGAGTTCGTCATTGTCAATACCGAGTATGTGAGTATGTCAAAAAATAATATGTTTAATATGCTTGGCTAACTCTTTTTTATAACAGTTCATCAGAGGGCGCTGGACTTCATTGGTTCGTTCTCCATCGAAGAAATAGTGCCGTGTTTGAAATTTTTGACAGTCTTGGAAGCACGGAAGAATTTGTAACTCAATTTTTAAGAAAACAGAAAAGAAAAGGGACGTGTGAGTTTAACACAACAAGAGTACAAGCCCAAGACAGTGAAATGTGTGGAAAATATTGCTTATATTTTATCATCCAACGCATTTTTAATGACGATCTTGATTTCGAAGAACTTTTAAATGAAATATTCGAAGCAAACACAGCAAAAAATGAGGTTCTAGTTGAAGAGTTTTTTGTTGAGTGTATGTAAAGTATGGAAGGGGGCATAGGAACTGGAACAGATAAAAATATTGTCATTCGTACCGAACAAAAAGTCCAGGAAATTACTGTTTCAAAAAACTTTGGGCGTATCTTTTGCCCTAGTCGGCTTGTTATTGCTGGCCCAACTATGTCGGGCAAATCAACTTTTGCTTTTAATTTGATTAAATTTCGACAATTTGTTTATACGGATGATTTTTCTAGGATTATTTATGCCCTCCCAGATCTCCACTTGCATCAAAATTTTGTAGAAAACCTACGGGAAATCTGTTCTTTTGTCGAAATTGTCGAGGGGCTCCCTAATTTGTATGATTTGCATCTAACGGCCGATAAGTCTCATAAATTAGTTATCCTCGATGACCTCATGATGAAAGCGTTTGTAAGTGACAGTGTGTTGGAGCTAATAACAAAAAGTTCCCACCATAGTAATATTTCTGTTATTATTGTGACACAAAGTATGTTTTTGCCAGCAAAACATCGTCTAACCTTAATTCGAAATTGCTCTGAAAAAGTTATTTTTCATGACAAAATCGATCAAATGCAGCTATCTATTTTAAGCCGACAAACTTTCCCATCAAAACCAAACTTTCTCCGACAATGTTTTGATTTTATCTATGAAAACACTCAAAAGAAAGATTTAAAATATGTTCTTCTCGATGCCTCACCCTTATCAGACTTGCCACATAATGCTGTTGCACGTACGTTTATTTTCCCAGACAAAGACAATAAAATTCGTCCGGTTTTTTTCTTCCCATAGACCAAATAAAAAATATAATAAAAGGACTATCTCACGTTTTTTCACTTCTTCTCCTTAGTCTTTTTTTTCTCGCCTAGAGTGTTTCTAGCACTTGTGCCATCAAAATCGGAATCGCCAGAGTCAGAATCAAGAAAGTCACCAATTTCAAGGCCAGAAAGCGGGGATGGTATTGGCTCACGCGACTTATGCACTCCAGATGTTGGCGTAAGCTTTTCAGCCAATGCAAAAGTACCTGCTGCTGCTACTGCTCGACTTTGATTTGCAAAGCGCTGGATTTTATTTTTTGCGGCTGTTGTAGCCTGTCCTAGTGACGGAGGAGTCAAGGACTTTTTTCTCTTTGCAGCCTTTTTCTCTTCGTCTGTCTTTCCTTTGGTCTTCTCCTTTTCTCCTTTCTTTTCAATTTGAGCTAACTCAGCCTTCTCCTCCTCAATTCGTGCCAATTCGGCCTCTCTTCGCCTACGCCTAAAATTATCAGCAATTCTCTCCGCTTCTCTCTCTTGCTCCAGCCTTTTCTCCGTTTCCTTAGTCAACTTTTGCATTTGCTCAATGGTTTTGTGTGTGGCAATTTGAGGACCAAGCTCTTGCATTTGTTCGACAGTCTCTTGCGAGCACTCACTAAAACTGTTATTGCGAGCAATGTCCCTACCTGTATACCGATAACATTTCCGTGAAATTGTGCCAGTAGTTGAGCGAGTTCGCATTCTACCCTGACTTGATCCCGTCGCTCCAGTTGTTGCTGTTGTCGCTGCTATGCCTGTGCCTGTGCCTGATGTTCCTGTTGTCCCCGATGTTGCTGTTGCTGTTGTCCCTGATGTTGATGTTGCTGTTGTTGCTGCAGTGCCTGATGTTCCTGTTGCCCCTGATGTTGCTGTTGCCGTTGTTGCTGCTGTGCCTGATGTTGCTGTTGTCCCTGATGTTGATGTTATTGTTGCTGTTGTCGCTGCTGTGCCTGTCCCTGTGCCTGATGTTGCTGTTGTCCCCGATGTTGCTGTTGCTGTTGCCCCTGATGTTGATGTTGCTGTTGTTGCTGCAGTGCCAGTTGTTGCTGTTGCCCCTGCTGTTGGTGTTGCCGTTGTCGCTCCTGTGCCTGATGTTGCTGTTGTTGCTGATGTTGCTGTTGCTGTTCGCGGTGCTGTTGCCTCAATCCCTTCTGCCGCTTCGTCCCTTTCATGGACGCCTCCTCCTCCCACTCCGTCCACTCTTGTTGCTGCAGTTGTCTCTTCCTGGTTTCCTCGTCTTGCTTCAACTCTTTGTCCCTCTTCTCTCCTTTCCCCACAAATTTCTGTAGTTGTTGCTGGTGCTGCGGGTGCTGCTTCTGTTGCTGTTGTCACCGTTGTTGTTCGTGTAGTTGCTGGTGCTCCTGTTGTTGTTCTTGTTGTTGGCGTGGCTGTTGTAGCTTCAGTAGTAGGTGTAGTACTTGCAGTAGTGGTGGAAATGGTAGGGGTAGTCATAGTCCTCGTTGTAGTAATGCTGGTTGTAGTAGTGGTGGTGACGGTAGTGCGCAGAGGACTAGTCGTTCTTGGAGGTAAAGTAGACGTTTCTGTAGCTGAAGGACGGGTGAATGTTGTCATCGTCGTCGAAGTAGTAGGAGTTGATTTCTTCGCTGTAACCGTTGATAAGAATGATGACAACGTTGCTCTTGTCCTAGTTGGAGATACTGTCAAGTCAATCCTCACGACCTAAATATTAAGATTCAAATATAAAACGGTTCTTTCTGGTTATAAAGTTTTCTTGCCTCTTCCCCAGTAGTTGAAACTGTTGCTGTTGTAGTTGTTGTCGTGGTTGGAGTAACGGGTGGAGGATGAAGCAACAAGTCATAACGCCGAAGGCGTCGTGTAGTTTTGTCAGTTCGAGTGGAATGGGAATTTGAGTCAGCATCCGGAAATCTAGAGCAAAGATACTTCTTTCTCAATTGCTACTTAATTTATAAAATAAAGTGAGACATACGTTAAATGCATCGAGTTTGATGCTGCCTGGTTATGCTGCGCCAGTCGCGAAAGCCCCATAAGTGAGCGGCGAGCGCGCAAAACTTCTCTAAAAAATTAAAAAAATATTGGGAAACTGTAGTATGTCAAACTATTTCAAATTAAATCACCGTGCATGTCGGACCGCTGGTGAAAGAGCAGGAGAATCGTCTTCCCAATCGTCCGAAAATGTAGATGCATCGTCATGATTGGAATTACCACTTGCTCCAGCGCCTCCATCGGAATTATCTGTGTCGTCGGTGGCATGGTTCCCTCTGGATGTGGTGTTAATTTCATCAGCATTGGCATCTACCAAGCGAGACGCGAAACGTCGTGAGGACGCAAGGCGTGGACGTCGAGATGAGGAGCTTGGGGAATTTCCAGTTTCTTCATGGGTATCAGGTCCTTCCTCAACCTCCCTCAACCCGTCCGTCCCGTTCGTATTGGCTTCCGGCAGTGCTCTACGACGGAGGCGGACAAGACGGCTGACCTAAAAGTACATCAAAATTAAATAAGAAAATCAAAGTGAAGAATTAAGAAGATACCAGGAAAGCTATCAATCCTCCAACGACGGTGACGCTCAAGAGTATGCCAACAAGAAGAGGAACATTCACCCCTGTCCCCGAATCATCCACCTCTTCAACTGCGCGCTGCTGTCTATTCCCGCTCTCATTGTCGCCGTCATCATCGTGGTCCTCATAAGTGTCATCACCTCCAGCATCATCACCTCTACCATCGCCCTCATTTGGAGTTTCCGTGCAGCTAGAAAAGAACAGAAACATATTAAAGAAAGTCGTATTATTTTTGTTCCTTCAAACATACCTCAAGATTTGACACGGCATGCTGCGCCTATGGCCAATAATTCGAGGTGGATTGAACGAGAAGTCATAAGTAGGACAAGCTGATGCCACTTTTGATGCATACGAAAGCCGAGATGAACACTGAAAAGCAAATCAAGAAAATGAAGATTTGTAGAACCGCGGAGCCGGACCCCGGAGCCCGGACCCTTAAGAGATTAATAAACGTACTTCTGCGTCGACCGGAGGGAGAGACGAAAAGATAATCTGGAGGTATGCAAAGTAGAAAACCATGCAACCAACAACATTGCTCTTTCGCTTCGGCAGGTTCTTTTCACCGATAGTCAGGTAGTGGTAGAAGCGGACAGTTATTCCAGAGCCCATTATCGGCAGCAGGTGGAAGATGATGGAGGGCATCTGGATGCTGAGCTCAACGGTCAAGTTCAGACAATAGAACGCTAGAATCAGAGTCGTGACGCAAAAAAAGATTTCTGCCACGTTTTCGACACGGCGCTCCTCCTTCTTCCGGATCATCTTGTAGTGTTGGGCCCCGAAGGGCAGATTTCATAAGAAATCTCCTTTTAAAAAACCACTTAAAAACACAGGGAAGCTATATGTAAAATGTCCAGTCACTCGCCTACTACCAATGACTCCTACAACAACAAGACGGTGGAGCTGGTGTAGCAACAGTTGGCATCACCTGATCTGTGGAATAGAATAAATTTTTTGGCCTATCTTGCCCGCATCTTATTTTGAAAGGTTTCGTCACAGCGCGCCGTCTCCAAAAGCTCGGGAGAAATTGTCTTCACTGGGTTTATTCGCTAGCATCATCAGTATTCACTACATTTGCATACGGAATCCATTCATTAAATTTACTTGGATAATGCATATATTTAACATATACCCATTTGACACCTTTTCTCCATGTCTTTTTAAGAATATCTTCTATTTTAAATGTTTCTCCCGCTCGTGGTTCAGACGCAAGGGTTAATTGTTCTTTATAATAGTATCCCGGCACTGGATCTTTCTTTAAATCAATTAATTTATACAAAGGAGGAGATTTGCCCGCATCTACTGCTGTAATTTCAAACAATTGGTAGTTTGGAGTATCGAACCCTTTCTCAAAAGCGGATGGTCCGAAATCAACATGTACGAAATCACCTTTTTGAAACTTGTTTTGTGTTTCTTCGTATATTTTTTGTCTTGCAAGTTGTTCTTGAAATGAAGTGTCTTCTATAAGTCCTACAGCTTTGTCAATTTTTGGGCCGTCCTCAGGACCTTTTATTGCAGAAGGACGTAGACCTCCAATTGCTATATTAGGAGTGTTATTTATGTCATCTACAACAGTAGGCAAGTATTTTGGCCAATTTTTTGTTAACAATGCTCGCAGAAGACGATACAGTCGACGTTTTACAGTCTGAATACCCTTTTCGGCAAAGGCTGCCTTATGGCGTCCTATTTTTGTTTTGAAAAATATTTTTTTCTGATTGAAAAACTGTCTATTTCCAAGGAACTCAGATCCACGATCTGTTTCAAGTTTCTTTGGAATTACTTTTGCTTCATCAAAAATTTCTTTAAAGGCTTCTTTCACTTCTCCTGATTCTTTTGATTTCAGTGCCCGAACAAAGAGTTTTCTAGAAAATACATCAATACACAAGAGGAAGCTCGTGAAATTTTCAAAAGAATACATTATGCCAAGATCCGCCTGCCATAGAATACCAACCCCATGCACTTTCATTGGTCGGCGAGGAAATGTTTTTCGTACTTGTTTCATTTCTAGTACATAATCTGGGTCTTTACGTAAAATTTTATACAGCTCATTACGACTAATTTTAATGTCTTTTTCGCTCTCAAGAGCATGTCTAAAATTTTCTGCCCCTGTAAAGGAGCCACTAAATCCCGGTGTGCGCCATAATTTTAGAATTTCTTCGGCGTTAATATTTTTATCCGCTTCCATTTTCTCGTTTTTTCTTTTCTTCTCACAAAAATTATAGGTATCTTGTTAGTCAGTCTGTCGTATTGTTGTTGTTTTCTTGTAAGAAGTGCACAGCTGGTTTTTCCTTTCTTTGTCGTACCCTGTTCTCCCAAGGGCGCCGCCCTATTGGTTAGCTTTCTTTGTGCTGGGACCTCTACGCCTAGCTGAAAAATCAATTAAAGAATCAATAATTCAGCTGACTTGCAGGAAGGCCCTTCCCCAAAACTGTTTTAGTACTGGGAGACTAGATAACTCTAAAATGTCTCGATTTTCCCAACCGTCGCGTGGTCAAATACAAGAGCAATTACGCCAAGCACTCCAGCGCCAACGGCCTACAGAAATAGCTGAAGAAGAAGATGAAAACACAGCAGAAGAAAACGCCGAAGACGCCGAAGAGGATGAAGGCAATGGAGATTTACAAGAGCCTCTGAGACGGTCTCATGATCCTTTCAAGCAAGGTACTATAATTCTAGAAGAACCTAACTTTCGTGTAAAAGTAAAATCGGTTGATCATATTCGTCGGACACGCTACATGCTTATGGATCATTTGTATAGCATGTGGATTGAGCAAAAGAGACGGGGGCAACCCCCCTTATTGCTTGATTTAGAACGAGGGATTGAAGCAGGACTTATTCGTGTCCTTGAGGAACTAAAGTCAATTTATAGTTTTCATCAGCAATATCAGATTTATGTAACAATAATTTCAAAAGATATCAAGTCAGGCTTAAACTCAGGGAACTATTCTTTACAAACCCCATCTGATAAAATAGCCCGATGGATGCTTGCCATGCTGTACAATTATTTAAAATCAAAACAAACTCTGCGATTAAACAAATCATTTAAAATTCAAATTAAAGTGCTGTCTGTACATCATACCGAAAATCTTGAAAGAAATAATCCTCGTTTCCGTCGCCATATTTATCACTAGCTGTCCTAATAAAAGAAATGTTTTTTACAGATACGCACTCGTCGTTGTCTCCATCTTTTTTGCGCCCGCTAACTTTCCGAAAAGCCCACAAACGCAAACCAACCTCGACCTCCACAAGCCAGGAGGAGTCGCCGCCTCAGAAGGTCCCAAAAGTGATCCAAGGACAGTGCCGAGACGAAAAGGTTAAGGAGAAAGAAAAAACGTCATTTGAGAAAAATGAAAGTGCACTAAATATTGGAAAAAAGCTTTTGCGCAAATGGGAACTTCAAGTTCCAAGCCATTTTCCAAAGACAAAATATTTTACTGTCCTTCTTGTAGCTGCATACTATCTTGCTTTATTTCACGAGAATGTGGACCCTGCTACGTGGCGTATGCTTAGACCAGTTTTTGGATTTAATCCAGAAGATTATGATGAAGCCTGTAATTTTCTTCAGACTTATTTAAAACCCTTTGAGCAACTACTACCGTGTACTATGACAGATATATCTCTTGAAAAAAAATTTTTATTTTTTCAAAACCAGCATATTTCGTTACTAGATTTATCTGGCACTTTTGAGTTTGATTGTCAAATTCATGTGTTTCATAAATTGACTGGTACCCTCCTCTCCTCCTATCCTGAAACATATGATGACTCCAAGCGACAGCTATATTTTTTAGCCACAAAAGACATGTATGGGGCTCTGGAAGACATAAGCATTATTGAAAATATTGCAAGCTTTTACAAAGTATTTGGCGTTTACTGCTTCTTCTGCCAGAAGTTTTTTCGCGGAAGGGGTACTCAGCATAAATGTAAAAAAATAAATAGCTGCTTTGTATGCCGCCGACCTTTTCTGAAAACTGACACTTATGTAACAAAAGTGACAAAACAATATTTTTGCGATGCAAACCTTACAGCAAATACTGCATGGGAATGCAAAGAATGCTTTCTTCGGATTCTTACGCCCCATTGTGCCCAGCATCATAAGCAAAGGGTATGTCGCTGGGGAATATTATGTACAAAATGCAACAAGTACATTTTTGAAAGCAAGTTTCAAAAGAAGTCAGAGATTTTAAAAACGCACATTTGTGGAGTTCGACAATGCTACTTTTGTGGACAAAGGGAATCTAAGGAAAATCATCAGTGTCAAATTCGTTTGCCAAAGTTTGATTCAGAATTCACAAACCTAGCGTTTTTAAATTTTGAGTATGTAGGAAACTCCCCTATTTATTGTAGAGAATGTTTTTTTGGGAAAATGTGTTCTTGGTGCCATACGAATAAAAGACATGTTAATATTTGCACCGCCCTCGTTGAGGTGGAAGAACGAGAAAATTTTGATTGTTACACTTTTGCAGACTTTAGCAATACTTTGGTTGAGAAAAAATATTTAGAGCAAATTTACTTACCGGTCGGTCTCAGAAAAAGAGTTTTGGCAGAAAAAAGCAAAAATAAATTTGGAAGAAAAACTGGCAAAAATGTCCACGATATGTTGTTTTTAAATTCAAATATGTCTTGCCTAGAAAAATTTTTTCACTTTGTAGCAAAAAAATGTGTAAATACAACCTTTGTTTTCAATGACGAGTGTGGAAATGGGTTTGAGGAAATAATTCACTGTTTATATCAAAATGGTATTAAGCCAAAAATAATTGGAAGTCCTAAAATTTTTGTCGTTGAAGTACCCGAGCTTGACATAAGATTTGTCAATTTAGAAAACTATATGGAGACTGCTTTGTTAAAAGAAAAAAATAGGTTTTTCCCCCAGCGATGGATACAACAACATATGTATGAATACAATAGTACTCCCCCAAAGATTGAAGACTTTTTTTGTTTTTTTGATTCAGAGCAAATAATTAAACAAAAAGAACTCTTTGTGTCAAAGCTTGAAAACCCCTGGAACTTTAAAAGAAATCTTTGCAATTATTCGATACATCAATGTCTTATGGTTGCCAAACTTTCCTTACAGTTTTTATCTGACTCCTTTCAATCACAACAAAAACTATGTAGTGTCCTTAAAAGTTCTGAAAAGGATTTCATGTATGTACATCCCTTTAACAAACCTTTGTTTACGAAAGCTGCCTACGCTTTTAAGTTGTTTACCTTGTTTTGCCCACTTTTAAAGAATGTTAAAGTTTTAAAATCGCCTGTGCACATGACAAGCTCACATAATGAGCTAGAATACTGTTTTTATCAAAAGTGGCTATATCCTCAAAGAGAATTTATAGATGCATGGTCCCCTAATGGGCAGAAAAAGTTTCCTGAGGCCTATCCGGATTTATATTGTGTAAATGATAAAACTTGCACCTTCTGGAATGGCTGTCTTGTGCATGGACATCCAGTCGAGCAATGTCTTTTTAAGCGTAAGAAAGCCCTCCCTAATGAAGTAAAAAAAAATATGTTTGGTATCGACTTACATGAAGCATTTCAAGACTACACGCGGAAAAAAGATTTACTTCAAAAGAACCATCCAGACCTAAAGGTGGTTGAAATATGGCATTGCGAGTGGAGAGCAGAAAAATCGTCAAACAAAAAACTTCAAGAGTTTTTACGAAATATTTATCGCAATCCGCCTCTTTACCGCCTAGACCCTCGGGCTGCGGGTGAGTTACATGTACATGTACACAATTTTTTAATTCTTATATCTTTTTCTATCATTTTTTGCGCATAAACGAGAAGAATTATAGCTAGAGATTAGTTTTTGACTCCTAAAAAGAACGCCAAAGCCTAGGTCTGCTCGGTACAGAGTCAGACATTTGTGGTTAGTAGCCAAAAATGACAAGGTATTGGCATAAAGCCATAAATGGGCAAGGGGAGAGGCGAAAAGGGGAGGAATTTTCTCCTCCGGACGAAATTTTTTTATTCAGCATCGGACACACAAAATTTGCCATTTAGGCTTATTTGCTATTGTACCCGCCCCTCCCCGACGCCCCCAGGCACCCTCCCCTTTCCCCCTTCCCACCCCCCCCACGCC